>Ga0316604_10000856_pt1 | contig 31803 bp, 27 predicted proteins | sample OWC_soil_day20_C_FD_207650 | JGI IMG/M metagenome (GOLD analysis project Ga0316604, IMG submission 207650) | Wetland soil microbial communities from Old Woman Creek delta, Ohio, United States - OWC_soil_day20_CT | ecosystem: Environmental > Terrestrial > Soil > Wetlands | place: USA: Ohio... | reverse complement strand
TATACTGGCGTTTTAATTCGCTGGCAATCAGGTCGGTTGCTTCGTCCCAACTGATCCGTACAAATTTGCTTTTGCCCCGGTTTTGCGTATTGCGATCGCCGTTCGGATCCCAATCGATGCGTTTCAGAGGATAAAGGACCCGGTTTGGCGAGTAAGCTCTTTTTTTATACACGAGGCTGAACGGCGGAAGCAGGGATTTCATACTGGCTTTAAATACTTTGCCGCGTGCTCTGATTTGCCATGGATTGAATTCTTCCGGTTTGTATTCTTTTGTAAAATTCAGGGGCCGAATGCGCAATATTTTACCGTCTTTAACATCTACTTCGGCTGTATTGGACCCGATTGCAAAACCCTCAAATCCTAATCCTTTGAGATAGGTTTTAATACCTGCGCCGTGGTTGTTTGTTGACATGTTGGCATCCTTCCTTTTTGTTCTCGTATTTTTAACGAAAATCAGTTTTGCCGAACCAGGCCTCCTTCATATGATTGGTAGCGCGCTTGCTGTATTTTTATGCAATAAATATGCCACGTTTAGAAATCAATTGGAGGACGCGACTTTTGTGCGGAAATTAAGGCTGGACAGTAATCCGTGTTTTTCAACAGGGTGGAACGGCCTCTAGATTTGAGAATCTATTGTAGAATAGATGCCTTTATTCTGTTTTAGAGAATCAGCTGATATTTTGGTTGGTTTAGCAGGAAAAATCCAATCAATGATGGTAATTGGAAGGCCGTCAGAAAAGGTTGGTTGTTGTGCTCCGGGAAGCGGCGTGCTACTATAGAAATATATATTCGAAATATTGTTTTAATTGGCCCATTTTACGTTGGCTCGGGAGGAATTTTTACGTGGATTTGACTCATACGGAAAATATTTTCTTTTTTGATGATCAAGATACTTTCGTGGCTAGATGGCAGGAAGTTATTGAGTGCAAACGCAGGTTTCTTTTGCATGATGAAGACCCTAGACGCTCGTTCTGTATGATTCCCGAAGTCGCCGAATCGTGGATACGGTCCAGAAATTTCGGCGTGGATGCAAATATGAAATTAATTCCGAAAACAATTAAAGTGCCCAGCGAGCAAGATAAATTGCTTATTAAAATCGCTGTTCCGCTGGTGAATACTTTCCAACCTTTGTTAAAAATATCCGGCTACATGTTTTCTTTACATAGCAGTGATGGGACTGTATTGTATCACAGCGGAGATGAAACCGCTGTTGAGGTTTTTAAAGGCTATCAGGCTCATGTGGGCGCTTATGGCAGTGAAAAAACGATTGGGACGACCGCCCATTCGTTGAGCATTAACCTAAAAAGGCCGGTGCAGCTTATTGGCCCGGAAAATTACTGCCTATTATTTGAAAATAATATAAGTTCAGCTTGTCCAATTTTGTCGGAGAATGGGGAAGTCTTAGGCGGATTGGTATTGGTGAAAATATGGAAAAAACATCCGGGCGAAGACGAAATTCGTAATTTGCGTTCCCACACGTTAGGTTGGGTCTTATCGATGGGACAGACGATTGAGACGCAGTTGCAGTTAATTCACCGCAACAACACGCTGAAGGTGACTAACAGCACTTTAAATACTACGTTGGAATTTATTGATGAAGGAATTATATCGGTCAATCCTGACGGAACCATTAAACATATTAATCGAGAGGCTGCCAAACTGCTGCAGTTAAATCCCAACCATGTTATCGACAAAAATATAACCTCTTTTTTTCATGACCAACCGGCTGTTTTAAACGCGTTGGCAAGCGAAAAACCCGTTGACTTTTTAGAAACAACGATGAATGGATATCCTGTTATGCTATCGCTGAAACCCGTTTCGGAAGAAGATACGAAAATAATGGGGCTGATACTTCGTCTTTCGCCAATTGGCAAGATCAATGCCTTGGTGAATACGCGGGTTGGCGCGAACGCGAAGTTTAAATTTGATGATATCATTGGCGACAGTGAACCTATTCTTAAGGCAAAATTGATGGGAAAAAAATTTGCCGATGCTTCGGAAAATATTCTGTTGTTCGGAGAAAGCGGTACCGGCAAGGAGTTATTTGCCCAGGCTATCCATAACGAACGCCGACCGAATAAACCATTCATCGCCATCAATTGCGCCGCTATTCCGCGCAATCTGATTGAAAGCGAATTGTTTGGTTATGAGGGTGGCGCCTTTACCGGCGCAGAACGAAAAGGCCGGCCGGGGAAAATTGAACTTGCTAATGGCGGAACACTTTTTTTAGATGAAATCGGTGATATGCCTTTTGAAATCCAGGCGGTATTGCTGCGAGTCCTGGAAGATAAGCAGGTGATGCGGTTGGGCGGGCATTGTTATACAAACGTCGATTTTCATGTTATTGCGGCGACGAACCAGGACTTGCATAAAATGATTGCTGAAAAGCGGTTTCGCGCCGATTTGTACTATCGTCTCTCCATTTTAAAAATATCATTGCCGCCGTTGCGAAAACGGGGGAGTGACATACTTTTGCTTTGTAAATATTTTGTCGATAATTATTGCCGGAAAATGGGGTTTGTTCCGCCGACGATCAGCCAGGCTGCGCAAAAGAAAATCATCGAATATAATTGGCCCGGCAATGTCAGGCAACTTGAAAATGCGATGATCCGTACGGTGAATTTGGCGGAACACAATGTGATTAATCCCGAACATTTGCCGGATGAAATGATTGCCGTCCTGCAGTCTAATCCGAGTCTCCCTGCCACTAATACAGAGATATTTTGCTTAAAGGATGCTGAAGCGCTGGCAATAAAAAATGCGCTGTCAAGATGTGACAATAATTTGCCGCTTGCTGCTGATTTATTGGGAATGGGCAAGTCTACACTTTATAAAAAAATAAAAGAACACCATCTTAACCGACTTTTAAAGACATAAATGGGACCGGCTTTTGCCGGTCTTTTTAGTCCAATTAAAGGTGTTTTACGCAAACATAGGGAAAACCATAGCAGAACAAAACAGTCACAACAATGAATTGTGATGGAGTTGAGATGGTACCCATGATTGAAAAACTAAAAGGTTCTTTAGTGTACAAGTATACAGAACAGCTAATCAGGCGCTATAGGGAGGATGATTTGGCAGCAATCAGCGCGCAAATCGCCTATTTTTTGATATTATCATTTTTCCCGTTTTTGTTTTTCCTCATCAATTTATTAAGTTTTACCCATCTTTCTGATCGCTTATTAATGGCAAACTTTCGTATTATCCTTCCGAATGATGCTGCAGTTTTAATAAAAGATATCCTGATACAGACTGTGCAAGCGAAAAGTACAACGATTTTATTATTGGGTATGGTTGGAAGTTTATGGGCAGCTTCGCGAGGAATGGCGGCCGTTATAAGAGGCCTGAATCATTCTTATGGTGTAAAAGAAAGCCGCAATTTTGTGAAACTGAATTTTATAGCTGTTATGGCCACTGTAGGTCTGACTGTTATGATCATCTTTTCCTTTTTTATGATTGTCTTCGGAAGGATGCTCGGATCGTATGTATTTGGCTTAATGGGAGCAAAAACTTTGTTTTACAGTATTTGGTCATTTTTGCGGTATAGTATTTCTCTCACGCTCATGGTTGTAACCTTTTATGTGATCTATAAATATCTACCGAATAAAAAGCTGAAATCAAAGAATTTAATCGTAGGTACGGTTTTTGCAGCCTTTGGCTGGGTTTTCGCTTCGCTGTTGTTTTCTTTTTATGTGAATAAATTTGCAAATTACGCAATCATTTACGGCAGTTTAGGTGGTATTTTTGCCCTAATAATCTGGCTCTATATTAGTACGTTGATTTTTTTGCTTGGCGGAGAATTAAACGCGATTTGCAGCAGTTTTACCGACAAAAAACAGGACAACTAACTTGCGGATGCATTGCGTTTTTGCCCTGTATTTGCTATATTGGAAGTAAGAAAACTAATACGTTCCAGCGGATGCGGCACTAGATTTTATCTAGGCCGTGTTTTGTTTTTCGGGAGTAGTGATGATCCATACGGCCGAATAGAAGGGAGAGGAGTGTTGCACATGCTATCGCGTCGTTGCTGTAGAACAATAGGGTTAACTGTCGTTCTACTGTTTGGTTTATTTACTTTTGTCGCTGGCGCAGAGGAAAATCTGACTGCGGAGCAATGGATGGCACGGGGAGATAGTTTGAGTCAGCAGCGTGATTATGACTCGGCTATTGCATCCTACACGAAAGCGCTCCAAATGGATCCCCAATTTGCTGCGGCCTATAATAAACGTGGATTGGCCTATTATTGGAAGGGGCAGTTTGACCAGTCAATTGCTGATTATACGAAAGCGTTGAAAATCGATCCCCGGTTTGCAGCGGCCTACAGTAACCGGGGGGCTGCTTACAATGCGGCAGGAAAGTATGACAAAGCCATCGCTGACTGTACACAAGCCGTGCAGATAGACCCTATGTATGCCGAAGCATACAATAACCGTGGAAATGCATACGTACATCGAGGAAAGTATGACCAAGCAATTGATGAGTATACAAAGGCATTGGAAATTGATCCGCAGTACGTAGATGCCTATAACAACCGAGGCAATATTTATGCGGTTATGTGGAAATTTGAGAAGGCGATTGCTGATTATGACCAGGCGATTGCTTTGGATTCCGCGCAGGCATATTCTTATTTTAACAAGGCCCACGCTTGCGAAAAATTAGGTCGAAATCAGGATGCTGCGGATGCGTATCGAAAATTTATTGAGATCGCGCCGATTGATCGTGAACAAGATATCTTGTTTGCCAAGCAACGCTTGGCGGTTCTTGGCCGGTAGCGCGGTTAATTAATTATGAAAAAAGAGCGCTGGTTATTTGTGTAACCGGTCAAACAGGGCCGGTTTTTTCGTTATTTAAAGGGAAAGAGAGCGGTGACAAAGAATTTTAACTTATTACTATTTTAGACAATGAGGGATGATCATGAGAAATCTGACAATGCTGACCGACTTATACCAACTCACGATGATGCAAGGATGGTATTTTTCTGGGAAAGCAAATCAAAAAGCGGTATTTGACCGCTTTTACCGCACCAATCCATATCATGGCGGATACACGGTTTATGCCGGATTGGAGCACGTGATCCAATATATCAATGAACTTTCATTTTGTGAAGAAGATATTGATTATTTGCGGTCATTGGGGATTTTTAAAGAAGATTTTTTAAACCATTTGCTGCATTTTCAATTCACCGGCGATATCTGGTCAGTGCCGGAAGGAACGGTGGTTTTTCCGGGGGAACCGTTGTTGATTGTGCAAGCCAATTTCATGGAAGCGCAATTGATCGAAACTGCTTTATCGATGTTTCTTAACCATGAAAGCCTTATCTGTACGAAAGCCAGTCGGATGCGCAGTGTCGCTGCGGAAGATCTGTTGATGGAATTTGGCTTGCGGCGTGCTCATGGAGTTGATGCAGGTGTCTATGGAGCCCGGGCGGCAATCATTGGCGGTTTTGATGCAACTTCAAACGTAATTGCCGGAAAAATGTTTGGCGTTCCTGTTGCCGGGACAATGGCCCATAGCTGGGTAATGAGTTTTCCTACAGAACTGGATGCTTTTCGTGAATATGCGCGGCAATATCCTGGCAATGCCATATTATTGGTCGATACCTATAATTCATTGCAGAGCGGTGTTCCCAACGCCATCACTGCGTTCAAGGAACTGATGGCGAAAGGCGTTAAGTTTGGCAAGTATGGGATCCGGTTTGACAGCGGCGACTTGGCTTATTTATCGAAAGAAGCGAGAAGAATGCTCGATCAGGCTGGGTTAAAGGATGCCGTGATCAGTGCTTCGAACGACCTTGACGAGTATATTATTCGTGACTTGAAGATGCAGGGGGCAAAAATTACAGTCTGGGGTGTAGGGACTAAATTGATTACTTCAGACGGCAGTTCATCGTTGGGCGGGGTATACAAACTTGCTGCTGAATACGATGAAAACCTGGTTATCCCGAAAATGAAAATTTCCGATAATGTTGAGAAAATAACAAACCCAGGGATTAAAAAGCTGTATCGGGTGTACCAGAACGGGAAAATAAAAGCCGATCTGATTGCCCTGGCAGATGAAGCAATCGACAACAGCCAGGATATCATTGTGTACGATGAAACGCATATGTGGAAAAAAAGCGTTCTTGCCAAGGGGTCTTACGTTGTGAAGGAGATGTTGGTTCCTATTTTCAAAAATGGGGTTTGCGTGTATCAACAGCCTTCTTTGCAGGAAATTAAAGTGTATGCCCAATCGGAAATGGAATCGTTGTGGGATGAATTTAAACGGCTGACGAATCCGGATCGGATGAAGGTAGATTTGAGTGAGAAATTGACCGCGCTGAAAAAACAATTGCTGTATGATGTCAAGCAAGAATGGTGAATGGGTAAGTAGGGGGGAGAAGCATGAAAGCCCTGCTGAGAGGATTGCTCAAGTTGTTGTTTGGAACCAGGCTGATTGGCGGGGAGAACCTTAAATTTAACGGGCCGTCAATTATATTGCCTAACCATGTATCGTTTCTTGATGCTATCTTTTTGTACGCTTATTTACCCCCGGAAGTCTATTTTGTGATCAATACGGCAATTGCTGCCAGGATTCGCTTCGTTTTGCGTTGGGTAAATTATGTCACCGTTGATACGTTTAACCCGTACTCGCTAAAAAAAATTGTTGGTGTCATTAAAGAGGGTCGGACGGTAGTTTTCTTTCCTGAAGGCCGTATTACAAGAACCGGAAATTTGATGAAAATTTATAGTGGCGCGGGGTTTATTGTTCATAAAACAGGAGCTGCACTGTATCCGGTGATTTTTCACGGACCGGAATTGTCCAAGTTTTCCCGGATTACCGATAAGGTGAAGTCACGCTGGTTTCCTGCTGTAAATATTTATATTGGCCAGCCAGTACACATCAACCCCTCCCCGGCAAAGAGTTTTCGTCTGCAACGCAAAGAGATCAGCGACCGCATTCTTGTGTTGCTGCAGCAACAAATTTTTGAGGCCAAGCAGCGCCAGGACGGCAGGGGCAATTTATTCGACAAGCTGCTTGATGCGGACAGAGTGCATGGCGGAAGCAAAACGATGGTTGAGGATATGGCCGGTACGATCACGTGCCGGCGGGCGCTTATCACCAGTTATCTTTTTGGCAATCAACTGTGTTCTGTTTTAGGGAGAGAAGAGACAGTCGGCGTTCTGCTGCCTAATTCCATTGGCCACGTAGTGACATTGTTTGCTTTATTTTATCTGGGAAAAACTCCTGCCATTCTTAATTTTAACGCGGGAATCGCAACTATCCTGGATTGCAGTGCATTTGCAGGGGTCAAGACGATCGTGACCTCCCGTGCTTTTATTGAGAAAGGCAATTTTGTCGAGCTGGACGCCAGACTGGCAGAGAAATTCCGGGTCGTATATCTGGAAGATCTCAAAATACAGGTTGGGCTGGTTGACAAGCTATCCGCCCTTTGTAAGTATTTGGCCAAGACGCCGGCAAAACGGGATGGCAGTTTAATCCTGTTTACCAGTGGCACAGAGAGCAAACCCAAAGGAGTAGTGCTGCGCCATAAACAGGTCTTGGCCAACATCCATCAAGCAAGCAGTGTGATCGATTATACCCATAAGGACAAAATGTTGAATGCGCTGCCGATGTTTCATTCCTTTGGCTTAACCGCGGGGACGCTATTGCCGGTTTTAAACGGTGTGGAGGTGTTCCTTTATCCGAGCCCGCTGCACTACAGAACGATACCGGAGATCGCTTATGATCGAAATATCACGATCTTTTTAGGCACGCCTACCTTTCTTCATGGCTATGCTAAATTTGCCCACCCTTATGATTTTTACAATTTGCGCTACGTTCTTTCGGGCGGCGAAAAGTTGAAAGATGAAGTGCGGCAATTGTGGCAGGATAAGTTTGGCATCCGTATATTGGAAGGATATGGGGCTACTGAAACGGCGCCGGTACTCAGTTTAAATACGCCATTGCTTCACCAGACCGGTACGGTAGGACGGTTTTTGCCTGGTATTGAGTACCGCATAGAGGAAGTGCCCGGCATTGAAGAGGGCGGCGATCTATGGGTAAAAGGGCCTAACGTGATGGAAGGATACCTGTTGTATGGAAAAGGATTTGTTCCGGCTTCCGAATGGTATAATTGCGGTGATGTGGTCAGTGTTGACAGTGATGGCTTCCTTAGTATTAAATCAAGGCTTAAACGGTTTGCCAAAGTTTCCGGTGAGATGATCAGCCTGGATGCTATTGAAGAAATAGCGGAAAAATGTTTTGGTACGGATCGGAACGCCGCTACCAACCTTCCCGATGTTAAGCGAGGGGAAAAGATAATCCTTTATACGATGTATAAAAATGCTTCCCGGCAGATGTTGCGGGAATTCATGAGCCATACCCGTCAAAGCATGTTGTCCCTGCCGGCGGAAGTTATTGTTGTGGATAAGCTGCCTCTCTTGGGAAGTGGCAAGGTTGATTACGTCACGCTCAAGGGACTTGGGCGTGAGAAGGCTGGAGAAGCAGGTTTTCAGTGAAAAATAGGGAATGTTTGTATAAATACTTTACAGCGTAAGGAGTTGGGAATTTTGAAATTATTGACCATGCAAAAGGGATCGGAATATGGATTGGGTGTTCTCACTGAACAAGGAATATTGGACGTTGAACGGGCGGCTGCTTATTTTTCCCGGACTGTTCCTTGTACTATGGATTCTTTGATTAAGAGTGGTACAAATGGCTATGAGGTTCTGGCAAATCTTGTTGTCCGAGCAAGCGCCGCGAACGAAACTTCGCTGTTTTTGCCGGAAAAAAGTATTGTTTATGGTTCTTGCGTCACAAATCCGGAAAAAATTCTTTGTGTGGGACTAAATTACCGCAGGCATGCTGTTGAAACCAATTTGCCCATTCCCACTTCCCCTGTTTTGTTTAGCAAATTTAATAATTCACTAGCCGCCCATCAACAGGCAATTCCAATTTTGCCGATTGCTGAAAAAATCGATTATGAAGTCGAATTGGTCATAGTGATCGGTAAAACTGCGAAAAACGTTGCGGAATCGGAAGCGCTATCCTATGTATTTGGTTATGCAACCGGAAACGATTTGTCCGCCCGCGACCTTCAATTTAAAAACAGCCAATGGCTGCTTGGCAAGACGTGCGATGGTTTTGCGCCTGTTGGTCCCTATCTTGTGACGGCAGATGAAGTGTCAGATCCTAACCAGTTGCATTTGGAATGCCGTGTAAATGGAGAAATCCGGCAGTCGTCCAATACGAAGGATATGATTTTTACGTGCGCAGAATTAATCAGTTATATTTCGCAATATATGACATTAAAACCAGGCGATCTGATCTTTACAGGGACGCCTGAAGGTGTTATTGTCGGGTACCCTCAGGAGAAGCAGGTGTGGTTGAAGGCCGGCGATGAAGTCGTAACTTCCGTCGAAGGCTTGGGCGAATTACGGGTTTTATTGGCGTAATCCTGCTGAACAATAAAATTATCCTTTTTGGAGGGGTATATATGCAAAAGATGAAATGGTTTGCGCTTGTGATTTGTTTTACAATGATTGCGGTGTTCCCGTTAAGTACTTTCGCCTCCGAACAGAAGACCGGAGGCGAACTTACGGCCAAGATTGAAGGGGCAAACTTTTGGACATCTTATTATTCCACTTCTTATGGCGGAGAAGAGACAGTCACTGTCTATGCGCTAAAATCCGTCGTGGTGGACATTAAAACAGGAAACCAGACGCTTGATTCTTTTACCTTCACTGCAATGGGTGAACAAAGCCACCAATTTTCTTTTCCGATGACAAACGAGCAAAATATTACTGTTCAATACCGGGCGATCACTTATTCCGGGCGGGAATTTGCCTATGCGTTTTCCTATCGTCCGGGAGCAGTGTTGACGATTGCCAATAATACGTCGCCGATTACTGTAAAAACCCCGTTTTTAAATTATCGGTAACGGCCGAACCGATTGAATGGCTTAAAAAAATTCTTCTATTTTGGCATCCAACGAGATAAAACCATACTATCAGCCCACCAGGTTGGTGCATTGATAAAAATAAAATGCGAAAGGTGAGGTTGGATGAAAATGGAACTTATCCAAGTAGAGCAAGAGAAATGTGTACGATGTGGTATTTGTGCGGCGGTGTGCCCGCGAGTAATTATTAAGGTGGGCGCGGAAGGCCCGGAGTGCATGGATCCGGACAGCTGCATTGCTTGCGGGCATTGTGTTTCCGTATGTCCGTATTCGGCACTAAACAATATTCGTGCACCGCTTACCGGACAAACTTCTGTAGAATCTTTTCGGGGAATCGATGGGGATGCTATTTATCAATTTCTTAGATCCCGCCGGTCTATTCGCTGTTACAAAACAACACCGGTCCCTAGGGAGCAATTGCTTCGGCTTATGGACATTGCCCGCTTTGCTCCGACGGGCGGGAATTCGCAAGGAATATCCTATCTAGCCATAGAGGACCCTGAAACATTACGAAAAATCACAGATCAAACAATTAACTGGATAGAGGAACATAAAATCTATCCAAGTTATGTTGCAGCCTATCGCAGTGACGGTAAAGATGTGATACTGCGAAATGCGCCTTGCCTTGTCGTAGCATTTTCTTCCAAAGACTTCACGCGGGGAAGAGAAAATACCCACTTTTCCCTTGCGTATGTTGAACTTTATGCTTCAGCGATCGGGTTAGGAAGTTGTTGGGCCGGTATTTTCGAGGCGTGCGCGTCTTCGGGTTATCGACCATTGCTCGAATTGTTGAATTTGCCTGAGGATAAAGTGGTTACCGGCGCTATTATGGTAGGCTATCCAGAGTATCGTTATTATAGGCTTGTCGACCGAAATCCCCTTGATCTGACCTTTTTTTCTCCGGTTAAAGAAAAAAATGGGTATGAATATTATGTTCGGGATAGCATTAAGGGGATTGTAGAAACGTATGATGAAGCAGTAAAAATCATGAAAACACATGGGTTGGAAAGGACACATCGATACACTAATGGCGATGCAACGGAATATTGGACAGAAACCGGTGAAGTTGAAGAAGACGATGATCTGCTTTATGCTCCGTCCATAACAAGGCTTTCACCGAGTGGAAAATTTTTCAATGAGTAAAACAAATGGTAGTGATGATTAGCAGCTTAACTATGGCAGGAGGGCTAAGCGTGACACCGAAAACAACCCGGCGAGGGTTCGATACCGAAGACCGAAAATGGTTTTCGGGAAAAAATATTGAAAAACTCCGTTTTGCCCAGCAGGACGTTCGATGGTTATTGGATAGAGGGTATAAAATGGGCGGAACAGTCGATTTCGTTGGCGGACATTATCAGCTATCGTCCCGGCAACGGATAGCCCTGCAAAGGGCAACCGCTTCCAAACGACAGTATGAACAAAGAAAAGCAACCATGCTTCCAATGGAATTTGCGAAAGATGGTTGTATTTATATCGATGGGTTCAATCTGATTATCACACTCGAAGTAGCCCTCTCCGGCAGTGTATTGATCTTGGGCAATGATGGGGTTTTAAGGGATCTGGCAGGTTTGCGGGGGACGTATAGCATCATTGAACAAACGGATATGGCTTTGTATTTTATTGGCGAATCGCTGCGTAAGTTTGCGGTACCGGAAGTGAATTTTTTTCTTGACGCGCCAGTTTCAAATTCCGGTAAGTTGAGGCAGAAAATAGTAGAGCACTCAGTTGGCTGGGAAATTCCTGTTGCCGTGGAACTGGTGCCTAATACGGATGCTATTCTGGCCCAAAAGGCAAGGATTGTCACTGGTGATTCAGTTTTGCTGGATGAATGCGGTAGTTGGTTTAATCTATCGAAACAAATAGTTGACGATTATATACAGGGGGCCTGGATTGTAAATATGAATGGCCGAGCCTCTGTGGTTCAAACCGCGGAACCAACTGTTTTCCCCAGTAACTTTGAACGGTGAAACCAGAGAGAAGGAGTATTTTGTAAAGCCATGCCGAGAAATAATCCGATTTTAACGTATACGAATACGATGTTTTATCCTTTAGCTCCTCGTACCGATGAGGTGAAGACGGAAGATATTGCCCACGCCTTATCGCAAATGTGCCGGGCAAACGGCCACTTCAAAAGTTTTTACAGTGTCGCACAGCACTCCATCAACTGTGCCCAGGAAGCGGAAGCAAGAGGTTTGTCAGTAAGAGTTCGATTGGCTTGCTTGCTTCATGATGCCAGCGAGGCATATATTTCTGATATCACCAGACCGGTTAAATATTTTTTGGAGGACTACAAAAAAATTGAACAGAATCTGCAAAAAGTTATTTATTCCAAGTTTGGAATTGACAACTTAACGAGCATGGAACTAAGGCAGATTGATGAGATTGATAATGCTTTGCTGGAATACGAATTTAAAAATTTACATCATCAAGGGTTTCAGAAAAATCCCCCGCCAATTTTCTCACTCCCGGATGTTTCCGAAAAAAATATGGCCTCTGTGGAACATGAGTTCATTTGTTTAACCCGGCAGATACAGGAAGCGTTGCAGCAATTGAAGGGGACAGTCCGGATTGAAGCCCAGAAAGCAATATGAATAGTTACAGTTCTCGTATTACCCTGGCGACACTGGAAAGGGGGCATCCGTTTCGGTGCCGTGTTTTTTAAATATTCTGTGATATTTTGTGTTACAATAAGGATAACAGCAGCTAACGAGAAGTTTTCTGTTATAGTAGTATAAATATTGTGAGGAAGGTGAACAAAGTGCCTGCAGCCAGAATTTCGCCTGAAGACCTCATGACAAGGATGAAATCCGAAGATGTGTTGATTGTCGATGTGAGGCAGGATGAACCTTATGAGAAGAGCAGCCGGAAGATAGCCGGCAGTGTAAGGGTAGAGCCGAATGATGATGAAGCGATTAAAGCGTTTATGAAAACACTTGGCAAAACAAAACCGGTAGTAACTTATTGCACTTGACACAAAGAATACACAAGCGCCCGTGTGGCGAACATTATGACACGAGAAGGTTTTACTGATGTGCATGCTCTATTAGGCGGTTTTGATGCCTGGGAAAGAGCCGGTTATCCAACCGAAGCGAAATAATGAAAAAACCCGGCTTCTGCCAGCGCTGATAAGGTTCAGTTTGGCAGAAGCCGGGTTTTCTAAGTCCATCGGAAAGTATAATATTTTATCCGATGGACATAAGTGCAACCAGCGGCTTGCACCGTCGCTAAAAAGCTCGGCGCAAACCGGGTTTTCTAATCATTCGTTTTGCGATATCCGACGGTTGTCCCCAGGATAATTTTTTGTTCAGGACGCAGCTTTAGAATTTGCGCAAGTGTGTCTTTGTCTATGGAAAGACGGGGTACCGATGCAAAACCTTCCGAGGTGCAAAACAAGGCAACATTTTCAGCAATAAAGCCTACATCCAGGTTGGCTATTGTCATTTTTTCGTTTACGTTCGTTGTCCAGTTCATTTTTGCCAGGTCGGCAACATAGATTAAATTTACCGGCGCTGTTGCTACGTAGGCGTCCAATCCGGCATGTTTCCGGAAATCGCCTGCAGCGATAGATAGTAGTTCATTATTTGCCGGATCATAGCTATAAATTCCATTCTTTACAATTACATAAATTGTAAATTCTTGCAAGTTCCTAGCCGAAGGCGCAGTGCGACGCCCATTTTCTCGTGTTATTCCATCCGCAGCCCACAACAGGTTGGATAAATCCTGCAGCGTAAAATCCTGGTCTGCATAGCTTCTTTCTGATTTTCTTTCTTTCAATACTTGCATTAAAGGTTTTCCTCGATCCGTTTCGGCGGGCATAAGTTTTATTGTTGGCAAATCGGAAAATTTTTCTGCGGGTTGCGGTCTGCCAACCAACTTGCTTTGAGCGGCTTGCCGGATTTGCGTAAATTTTTCCGCCAAGTAAGGAAGCCCTCCTCGTGTATATATAAGGAAACCAAATATTGACAAGAAAATGAGGTTAAAAATTAACGATATGCCGATTAAGAATGTTTTCATTCTATACTCTCCTCGCATAAGTTGTCGATGTTTTGCTGCGTTAAGAAAGGATGTTGGTCAAAGAGGTATATAAATTTACCGGCGGAGAAAAGAAGCGAAAACCGCCAAAAGGCGGTTTTGATTGTTATGTATATTATATACATTTATGGGCATCAATGATCGCCGTTACTTCGGCATCAATGATCTCCTGCGGGTCGCTATCCAGGTAGTTGAGTTGTTCTTGGGCGCCGCATTTCAGGCACTCAAGCAACATGTAGCCATCGTATTCATTGTCGAGAAGATAGCGGTTGTCGGTAATTCGCCAATCTGTTTTCATTGTGTATTCCTCCTCGTTATAAGGATAGGGGCTATTTTTTATTCCTGTTTTGGAGGATTTTGACTTGTTCTCCTTTAATTAATAATTCATGTTTATATTATATCCATTTTGACAAATGATCGATAAATCCTGCAGAAAATTGAAAATTCAGAATAAATAACTGCGGATTTCACATCGCGGACGAAGCGTGTTGCGTGAGAGGAGTGGGTTTAATGCTTGCAGATACAAAAACTTATCCTCTGCTCCTACTGGTTTCCATCCTGCTATTTTTGTTGTGGTCGGTGATCAATCCTTATGATTTATTTACCTGGTTCTTGGAAGTTTTGCCGGTATTGATCGGAATCGTTGCTTTGATTTATTTATATCCACGGTTTAAATTTTCTAATTTTGTGTATACGTTAATCTGGATCCATGCAATCATTTTGATCATTGGGGGGCATTATTCCTATGCCGAAATGCCTCTTTTTAATTGGATACGCGATGCTTTTTCCCTTGATCGTAATTATTATGACCGGGTGGGACATTTCGCCCAGGGTTTTTTCCCCGCGATTATCTCGCGTGAAGTTTTGTTACGGCAGACTCCTTTGAAGCAGGGCAAGTGGCTGAATTTCATTATTGTCAGTATTTGTTTGGCGTTCAGTGCAGCGTATGAATTGTTTGAGTTCGCCATGGCAAAAGCGCTCGGAGCAACTGCAGATTCTTTTTTGGGAAGCCAAGGCGATATATGGGATGCCCAATGGGACATGACATACGCTTTAATTGGCGCTATTTTAGCTCTTGCTATATTAGGTAGAATCCATGATTGTGTTATGGGGGAAATGGATCGAAGTTATGAAAGGTAGGGGTTACAATGGATCAAATTGAAACAGCAATATCCTTGTTGAAGAAAATGGCGGGCCAAGAACGGGTCGGGGTGGAAGAAATCGAGCAGGCGATTAGCGCCCTCGAGGCAGCCAAAGATATTGTCGGTACAGAAAATGAGGAAACAATTGATAAAATTGATGAACTGCAGGATTATTTTGATTATGTATTGGCGTCCAATCGTCCGATTGATTTGGCGGAAGCAAAGCAAGAAATAACTGCTTTGCTTGAAGCTCTTGGAGCGTGATAAGTCGTGGAACAAAAGAAGGTTTCGGGTTTGGATCGATATAAAGGCTGTTTATTGAGGTTGGCAATTGGAGACGTGCTGGAAACAGCACTGGAGTTTCAACCTCCTGGATCGTTTGCGCCCATTACGGATATTATTGGCGGGGGACCGTTCCAGCTAAAACCGGGTCAGTGGACGGATGATACGTCTATGGCCAAAATGATACTCTGGGCAAATGAACGGAAAAGCAAGCCGTTGTTGCCGATGGCACACGGCAGCGTATTATAAATAACAATCCAAGAAGACAGGATGAAAGAGTGCAGACAAAGATCGCTGACATCATTTTATAGTTAATTACAACGAAAGAGTGCAGGTCTTACCGCATGCGGTAAGACCTGCACTCTTTCGTTCGATATAGGTTCAGGGTATTAGAGACAAAGCCAACTTGTCACACAAAACACGCTAACCATCCAAAAAACATTAATAGCAAAGATAAGTTTCAACATGTCCATGCGGTCTTTGTGATTGCCGGACAGGTAAGCGACTCCGACGCCGCCTGTGAGTGCTTCAAACATGGAACACCCTCCTTTCCAAACGTATTACAATTGATGTGTTGTGAGGTATTTTGGAGAACCTGATTGTTAATTTATAATATATTCTAGAACTAATTCTAGAATATATTATAAATTAACAACTGTCAAGTATTTTTTTATCAATAAAAGTAATGTTATTGGCAATATTTGAGATGCGGGATTATTGAATGATTGACAGCAACGGCGGAGTAGCTTAGAATTAAAACATTAGTTATCAAGTGTAAAATAGGATAGAGGTATATGCTGGTTATCGGATGCAACCCGGAGTATATGCCGACAGAATAATTATTTGCTGGAAAATTTATATTTTTCGGTTGCTTGATTCAAATACAGGAGGCGCTGATTTGTGACAGAAAAAAAGATACCTTTTACCCTAGAACAACTGGCAGAGATAATCCGCCAATATCCTACCCCGTTTCATATTTACGATGAAGAAGCGATCCGGAAAAACGTTCGGCAGTTGTTGGCGGCTTTTTCCTGGGCGCCTGAGTTCAAAGAATATTTTGCCGTCAAGGCAACTCCGAATCCGTCAATTTTAAAATTGTTAAGGGAAGAGGGAGTCGGCGCGGATTGCAGTTCCCTTCCGGAACTTATGTTAGCGGAGATGAGTGGCATTACCGGTGAAAATATCATGTTTTCATCGAATGATACGCCGGCTGAGGAATATCTTAAAGCCCGCGAATTGGGAGCAATTATCAACCTGGATGATATCAGCCATATCGATTTTTTAGAAAAACATGCCGGTATTCCTGATATTATATCCTTCCGCTACAATCCTGGTCCATTGATGCAAAGCGGCAATACGATTATTGGTTATCCGGAAGAAGCCAAGTACGGTTTGACCCGCAAACAGATCGTTGAAGCTTACCATATCATGAAACAAAAGGGCGTTAAACGTTTTGGAGTTCACACCATGGTGATTTCGAATGAATTGAACCCCGACAGTTTCATAGCAACCGCCAGCATGATGTTTGATTTGATTGTCGATATTCATAAAGAAGTAGGCATCAAGTTTGAATTTGTCAACTTGGGCGGTGGGATTGGCATTCCCTACAAGCCTGAACAGCAGGCAGTGGATTTACAATATGTCGGCCAGGGAATTAAAGAGGTGTATGAAGACAAGATTGTCGCCAATGATCTTCATCCGCTGCGCATTGCGATGGAGTGCGGCCGCATGATTACCGGGCCGTATGGGTACTTGGTCTCAACGGTTCTCCATAAAAAAGAGATTTATAAAAATTATGTAGGTCTTGATGCTTGTATGGCCAATTTAATGCGGCCGGCTTTGTACGGCGCTTATCATCATATCACCGTAGTCGGTAAGGAGAACCTTCCCTCGGATCATGTGTATGATGTGACAGGTTCTTTGTGCGAAAATAATGATAAGTTTGCTGTGGATCGGGCACTTCCGGTCATGGAGGTAGGGGATATTGTTGTTATCCATGATGCCGGGGCGCATGGATTTGCCATGGGTTTCAATTATAACGGCAAGCTGCGGTCGGCCGAATTGCTTTTGAAGCCTTCCGGCAAAGCAGAATTGATCCGTAGGGCCGAAACGGTTGACGATTATTTTGCAACGTTGAATATGTAATCAAAAATCAGGAGGAACAAAGAGCTGTGCTGTTTGTTCCTCCTGATTTTTTGTCCAATTATGCGCTGGATTGGGATGGATAGCAAATAAATCTGTATTAGATAGGAAAATCCTTTTTTTAACCGAATTTGATAATATGTATCAAAATGTGGAGAGAAAATTGTTTGCGTATGGCTAAGACTGCTTTTGCCAAACCGAGCTTATCATTGCGTGGGGAAGGTGAAAAAATGATTCCAATCCGGGATAATAATCCCACGTATTCCAAACCGTTTGTCATGTACGGAATCATTCTATTGAATGTATATGTTTTTTATCGGGAAGTTGTTATCAGCGATCCTATGTTACAGCGTATCATTTTTGACTTTGGATTAGTTCCGGCTGAACTTGTGCAAGGAGTGACGCAAAATCCGCTTCATTTAGGAATATATATACCGCTTATTACAAATTTGTTTTTACATGGCGGCTGGCTGCATATAATCGGAAATATGTGGTATTTGAAAATTTTTGGGGATAACATTGAAGATCGAATAGGGCATGGCCAATTTTTACTTTTTTATATTTTGTGCGGGATTGTGGCAAATGTGGCTCAAGTTATAATTGATCCCGCTTCGCAGACCCCGACAATAGGGGCAAGCGGGGCAATTTCCGGTGTGCTTGGGGCATATGTGCTATGTTTTCCTTGGGCCAAGGTGAGTACTCTTGTACCAATTTTCTTTTTCCTGACGATTATTGACATTCCTGCGCTTTTATTTATTGGCTTCTGGTTTTATCTGCAATTGTTAAGCGGGACCGCGGCTTTGACAACTGCCGGATCGAATGTTGCATGGTGGGCGCATATCGGCGGTTTCGTGGCGGGCATGATACTTGTTGTTTTGTTTCCGAAACGCCAATACTACAAAGATTACGATATTCGTTAAATTTGTAAGGTTGTAAAAAGATGTGGATTGCTATTTGCGCAAATAATGGATAAGCTCCGGCCGTTATGACCGGAGCTTATCCATTGTCAGATAGGTTGGTTTATCTCGTTAACAGGCTGTAATACCCACAGGGCACAGGGACCCCGCCGTCTTAGGTCGGGAATCAACAGGCTATAAAACTCGAACTAAGTTCGCTCTAAGGGTTCGGCGGGGGCAATAATCCCCTCCGAACCTAAGGCTCACTTATATTGGCAATAAAAATGTGTATTCAGGCTTCTACGATTTTAAAATTGCATAAGCCCGTTCGTTTTGCGCATCGGAAATAAAGGGGATATTTGTTTCGCGTTCCGTTTCGCGGTTGACCGATGCAATATCATTCCGGGCAATAGCAGAGATTGAAAATTTACGCGCTCCGGCCATGAACTGCTGTAAGCCGGCTTGCAGTTTGTCTGTGCAAGTCCACATCGCAATCGCGCCATACGGGATATTTTTCATTTCCGCTTTGCCGACTTTTTTCTGAACATCATAATAGCCGGCAAAAATTTCGGAAGCGATTTTTCCGTGTTCGTGGACACTGGAAGGAAGTTTTTCCCAGTTGCCGGAAACTTTTGATCGGCGTTCCGGGTGCAGCGCGCCTTCGATGTTGGAGCCCAGGAAGCCGGGGATCATCATGCCGCGGCCCATGCAAACAAGTTTGACAAATGGCGCGCCCAATGACAAGGCCTTAAAGATATGGTCTTCTCGAGCCAAGCCTCCGCCAAAGGCCATATCAACAACTTTCGTTCCATTATCGGACAATATTTTGGCATATTCATAGGCTTTGGCATGAAGCAAAATAGAAGGGACACCCCAATGATCCATCATGTTCCATGGACTCATGCCGGTTCCGCCGCCGGCTCCATCGATGGTAAGCAAGTCCAGCTTTGCTTCGCTTGCATATTTTATCGCCATAGCCAGGCCTTCCATGCCATAAGCTCCGGTTTTTAAGGTAATCCGTTTGAACCCAATTTTCCGCAAGTAGGCAACCGCGTTCATGAAGTTTTCTTTTACCTGATCCGCCGCTGAAAGGTTTGTGTATCCTAACCGGCTGTGCCGGGCAAAGCTTTGAATGGCTCCGGACTGAAACGCTTCTTGGACTTCTGGTATTGTAGGATCCGGGTCAACAACATAGCCGCGGTTTTTCAAGAACAAGGCATAGTCAAGATCGGTTACCTGAATTTCTCCGCCGATATCCTTGGCTCCCTGCCCCCATTTCAATTCGATTACAACTTTGTCACCGTATTTGTCCACTATGTATTGGGCAACGCCGTTTCTGGTATCTTCAATATTCATCTGGACGATAATTGCGCCATAACCGTCGTGGTAGCGCAAGTAACAATCAATACGGCGGTCTAATTCCGGTGAAGAAATAATTTTCCCATTCGCTAAATTTGAATTTTTATCTACGCCAACGACATTTTCGCCAATGACGATCGGGATGCCGACTAATGCGGCGCCGATAGCAAACGATTCCCAATATTTAGCTGCAATGAAAGTAGAACCAAGCGCGCCGGTCATGAGCGGAACACGGCATTTCGTTTTTACGGTATTGCCAAATTCACATTCGGTGCTGACATTCGGGAAAATACAATCATCTTCACTGTTGGATAGACCTTGCGTTAGTCCTTCTGCGCCGTAGTTATACCCTTGAATTCGGAGAGCGTCGTACGATACGCCGGTCGGACAATCATTTGGACTTCCGGCTGTTATTAAGCCAAAATCACGCGGATACAAAAGTTTTCTGCCTTTGATGCTGGCTAACCAGGTTTCACATTTCCCCACGCAATCAGCCCGGCATAAAGTACATAAACCAGACCCCGCAGGGTTTCCCCGGTTTACCGTTCCTAAAGCATCATTGATTTTTTCCATGTCAATCCCTCCATCCACAATAAGTCGGTCTACTGTCCTCTACAGTAATTCTGTACCATACGGGCACCTACACGGCACATTCCCGCTTAGGTGTCCAAAAGGGACAGGCAACCCCAACAAAACAAACCTATTTTATAATATACAAGTTTTTTGACAATTTGTCCATAATATTCGGAAAATTTCCTTTTATTAGATGTAAAATTTTCTTGTTGTTGAGCCGGATTATACGGTTAAGCGATGGCAGGTCATTCGCATTGTTGTGTTATAATTAATTCATGATGTATTTTTTTCTGGTTGAATTTTGCTGGATTTAACTGGGCTTAACCGCAGCATGGCCTGGTTTTGGCTTGCTGCCGGTGCGACTTGTGCTGTAACCTCTGGATCGGTTTTATGATGGGATAGGTTGGCGAATACTATACTGGGAGAGGGTATAAATTATGAGAATTGCGTTGGTTCAGATGCAGGCAAATGATATTCGGGATTTCCAGGTTGCCGTAGATAAATTGCTGAATATGACCTGTGAAGCAGCAAAGAAGAATGATTTGGTTATCGTTCCGGAGTGCGCTTTCCCTGCTTATTATATAGAGCCAAGGGAAATCAACCTTTCGTTAGTTTTGGGAAAAACGCAGTATTTCCTTGAAAAAATGAAGGAGATTGCAAAAAAAAATCATTCTTATATCGCTTTTGGCTACGTTGAGAAAGACAATGACCGGTTATATAACACAGCGCTGCTTATTGACCGGGAAGGAAAAGAAGTCGTCAAAAAACATAAATCGTATTTATGGCATTTTGATCACTTATGGTTTTCGGAGGGAGAGGACCTTGCCACAGCCGATACGGATTTTGGAAAAGTAGCCTTGATTATTTGTTGTGATGCCAGATCGCCGGAAATTGTTAGGATGGCGGCTTTGGCGGGAGCGGATTTAATTATTGATTTGGCCAACTTAACGGCTACCGGGCCAAATATTTCAGAGCTTCAAAACGCGCAAAGCGCATATTTGCTGTCCGTTCGGGCAATGGAAAACGGTGTGTGGATAGCGATGGCGGATAAGTGGGGAGTGGAAACGCACAATATTACCTACGCAGGCCGTTCGGCAGTGTACAATCCGGAGGGAAATTGCCTGTACCAGGCCGGTTCTGATGCGGATGAAATCGTATCTGTGGAAATTCCGGCGGGCAAAGACGGGCGGATTCTTCGTGAGAATAACACGGCGCTTCCTGTCCGGCGCCCGGATTTGTACGAGTTGTTGGCTGCGCCCACGGATGAATTACCGGTCAAAAAAGTGATTGAGCAACCGGTGTGTATTTCTGAGATAACGCCTTATATTACAGCGGTAACCGGTGAACTGTCAGCGCAAGATTATGTAGCGATGGTGCAGAGGCTGGGAGTGCATGGAAGCCGTTTGATTTGTATGCCGCCAAGCCGGTTGGCAATCAAGGAACTCCAGAGGGAACTTTGTGCGGTGATGGCAAGTGAAGTTATGGTTGTTGCGACAATGATTGAAGGAGAGACAACCAAGAGCTATATTTTGCAAAAAGAGGGAATCGTTGCTGACTATGAGAACGCCCATAAGAATGGCGGCAAACCGTTTGTTCTTGCAGCTTCGTGGGGAAATGTGGGGCTTTTGCATGAAGAGGAAGGATTGATCCCGGAATGGGCGCGATGTATTATGTTGGCTGGTGCGGATTGTTTACTTTGGCCTAATCGCCTACCTTCTTCCGTAGTAACTCCGGTTGCCAGAACAAGGGCGGCAGAAAATCGTATGTTTGTAGTTGTTGTCCAGTCTGAAACCTCTTCGGCGCTGGGACAGATTATTGACCCGAATGGGATTGTCCTTGCTTCTACATTGGAAAATCAAACGCAACAAGCTTGCGGAACGTATGCTTGTTTTGCCAACAGCCGGATGAAAAACATTGTGCCAGGGACGCATGTTATTTATAATCGGCATCCGCAAGCCTATAAGAGGTTAGTGAGGGGAACTGAAAAAGCGGATTAACCGATTGCGGGTGCAACGCACCCTAACCTTTTTGAACAGCTTTTATATTTTATTGTTAATGTACATAAAAATGCTATGAAGGATACCTTGTCTACCATCTGTAATTATTTTGTATTACTTTGTGGAATAGGCCAGGTCTTCCAGACTGGTGGCGTTGTGCTGTTTGAATTTTAAAAATCCTGCGACTGCCAGCGAAACGACAAAACAAGCTGCAAAAACCAATAAAGTGCCGGTGAAGCTATTTGTTGTTTCTCTGATCCAGGAGACGATAAAAGGGCCGACCACACCGGCTGCTGCCCAAGCCGTGAGGATTTTACCATGAATAGCACTCAATTCTTTTGTGCCGAACAAGTCGCTTAAAAAAGCCGGTATTGTTGCAAAACCGCCGCCGTAGCAGGAAATGATCGAGTAGACCAATAATTGGAATGGGAGAATTTCCGTAGTTTGCGACAGGATAAAGAACGCGAAGATTTGGATTATGAAGAAAGAAATAAAGGTATTCGAACGTCCCAGGTAGTCTGATGCTGAAGCCCAGCAAATCCTGCCAAAACCGTTTACCAGGCCAATGATGCCGACCATGGTTGCGGCCGTTAATGGTGACATATGGACTACTTCTTGGGCCATGGGGGAAGCCACGCTTAGCAAACCGATGCCGCAAGTAATATTCGTAAAAAGCATCCACCAAAGAGCGTAAAATTGCCAGGTTTTCAAGGCTTCGCCGGTGGTTAGCTGGATCGTATCCGCCGTGGAACAGTTTTCGCTGGTGGAGTAGATCTCGCCAGGTGCGTTTTTAGGCGGCTCCAAATAGAGGGATGAGGCCAGCATGATCAACAGGTAAGCGCAACCCAAGATTTCGAAAGTGGCAATCAAATTGTATTTTTCAATGAGTATTTGAATGATTGGTCCAGCAATCAGGCTGGCAAAGCCAAATCCCATGATGGCGATCCCGGTGGCAAAGCCACGCTTTTCCGGAAACCATTTTACCAGCGTTGAAACGGGAGTTATGTAGCCGGTACCCAATCCAATCCCACCGATTACGCCATAAAAAAGATAAAGTAAAGGTAGACTTTTCAGATAAATGGCAAGTCCGGTGCCAAACATTCCAGTACAAAAAAACGCCGTTGCCAGCAGTCCGGCTTTGCGGGGACCGCGTTTTTCCACGAAACTGCCTAAAAAAGCGGCAGAAAGACCTAAAAATAAAATTGCGATAGAAAAAGTCCATTGCGTTTCTTTTAATCCTAAGCCGAGTTCTTTCATGATCGGTTTTGTAAGAACACTCCAAGCATAAACACTTCCGATGCAAATGTGGATACCTACTGCGGATAAAGCAATCAACCAACGGTTTTTCATAGTTGTCCAGCTCCTTTTTGTTAATTTGGGATCAAAGGGTTCGGTCGGTACATATTTTTCCTTAAAACAAAAACCGCCCTGAACAAAAAAATATTTGCCCAGACGGTCGACAGTGCATCCGGCATGGTTCATGTGGTTAATTCCACGATCCGTCAGTTCCAAGCCGTGTTTATTCGTTTCAGGAAAAGCAAAAACCGTCTGAACAAAATAATTCATTTTGCCCAGACGGTCGACAGCGCATCCGGCATGGTTCATGTGGTTAATTCCACGATCCGTCAGTTCCATGCCGTGTTATTCGTTTTAGGAAAAATAAAAACCGCCCTGAACAAATAAATATTTGCCCAGACGGTCGGCTTAGCATTCGATATGGTCCATGTGGTTCATTCCACTTATCCGTCAGTTCCATATCGTGTATTTCGTTATGGTGCAATTATAACAAGTTCGGTTTTTTTTGTCAAACGTTATTGTTGAAAACGTTATTGCTGAACTCGATAAAAGGAATTTGACTAATTGATAATAGGACAGTAACATATAAAGTAGCCATGTTTTGAAAATTCCAGTGGTAAAAACGGCATTGGCGAAGTTAATGGAGGATTGGAATGGATAAGGAACCACATGCTATCACAACGAAATTTATGCAACAATGGGATCAAAGCTTGTTGTTCAAGATCCTTGACAATATTCACGACGTAGTTTTAGTGCTGGATGCAGATACAACGATCGTGTATGCAAACGAAGCATACGCTAATATACTGGGAGTTCCTGTTTGCAAGGTACTTGGCCGGCGATTGGATATGATTGAACCGAATGCGCTTGCAATTAAAGTATTGCATACAGGAAAACCGTGCCGTGAATCAGACTATCTTTCATCATTGGGGATAGAGGTTATTGGCTACGCATTTCCGCTTGCCAAGGATGGTAAGGTAATCGGCTGTGCTGCTATTTTTAAAAATATATCAGAACAGGTCGCGTTGAACAATGAATTGCAGCGGACAAAAGAAGTAGCCGATTATCTAAGGGAACAGTTAGATCAGCATGAAGGGCTGCCGGCATCGTTTCAAGAGTATATTGGACATAATCTTCGGCTTAGGGAAATCTTGAAATTAGCAGCCAAGGTGGCGCCGACAAAATCTACCGTTCTTATTCGCGGCGCAAGCGGCGTAGGAAAAGGAGTATTGGCAATTGCGATACACAATGCCAGTAAGCGAAGAGACAAACCGCTGATCAAAGTGAATTGCGCGGCAATCCCGGAAACCTTGTTGGAAAGTGAATTGTTCGGTTATGAAGAAGGAGCCTTTTCGGGCGCTAAAAAAGGCGGGAAAATGGGTAAGTTTGAACTCGCTCATGGAGGTACCATTTTTTTGGACGAAATTGGCGATATGAGCGTCGCGATGCAGGCAAAACTTTTACGAGTATTACAAGAAAAAGAACTGGAACGAGTTGGCGGCAACAAAACGATCAAGTTGGATATTCGAGTCATTGCGGCAACAAACCGCGATCTTGAGAATATGGTAAAAGATAGAACGTTTCGTTCAGATTTGTATTACCGAATCAATATTGTACCATTGTTTATACCTCCTTTAAACGACAGAAAAGACGATATTCCCGAATTGGTTCAGAAATTTGTCATGCATTTTTCGGAAGATATGGGAGAAAATATCACTATATCGCCGGAAGTAATGCGTCTTTTCCATAATTATAATTGGCCGGGCAATATCAGGGAATTGCAAAATGTGATTGAACATGCCTGTATTGTCAGGGACGGATTGCAAATTGATGTTTGTCACCTGCCAGCCTATTTACAGGTTGGAGACACCAGCGAACATGCGCCCGAAGACAAGGTTGTCAGCTCGATTGAAACGGCGGAAGAACAATCCGATTTGCACGGCTTTAAGGATACGGTCAGCAAGTTGGAACGAGACTTAATAAAGACTGCGATTATCAATTGCAACAATAATCGCAGCGCCGCGATTAAAGAGCTGGGGATTTCGCGCAAAGCATTTTATGAAAAGATTCGTAAGTATAAGCTGGATGATGAATTGAAATTCGCCCATCGGTAATTGTGGAAGAAATCGGGAATACAACTCATTCAGAGTTTATTCCTGATTTTTTTGTATTGGTTGTGTTGACTTTGGCGTGAATATTGCATATAAATTTATTAAAGGGGGTATGTTCAGCAATGTGAATGTGTATTTTATAAATAGGAAGCATGGCTTGGAAGAACGGTTGTTATTGGCTTTCAGAGCTTTCGCAACCGTTATGTATGATGGAAACGTATCTATATAATATCAGATCCTGGCGGTGAGAATATCTCAAAACCGGGAATTTTTGTACCGGGAAAATCTCATATTGCGATTATAAAAAATTATTAAATAGAGAACGTGGATGTCGAGGGTAAATGATAAATTCGAATTGGTGGAGGTATTTTGGATGAATTATGAATCACAACGGTGGATTGCGCTAGTTTCTAGTATTATTGTCAGTTTATGCGCGGGATTTTGTTATGCTTGGAGTGTTTTTCAAAAACCGTTAATCAGCGTCTTTAATTGGTCGCCTGCCGACGTTGCTTTGTCATTTTCTCTACTTATGTCAACAGCGGCAACGATGGCTATAGCGGCCGGCAAAGCATTGGATTATATGCAGCCGCGTCAAGTAACACTGATAGGCGGGGCGTTATTAGGGCTTGGTGTTGCCGGCATTGGTTTTGTTCAAACACTGTATCAAATGTATATAAGTATTTTGATAGCTGGAGTGGGGATTGGGTTTATTTATCCAGGGGGAACGATAAGTAATATCCTTCGTTTTTTTCCGGATAAACAAGGCTTGGCTTCCGGTTTGCTGGCTGGAGGATTTGGGTTGGGAGCTCTTGTATGGGCGCCGGTATCAGTTATGTTGATTTCTCAATACGGTATTTTTTCTGCCTTAAAAATATTGGGAGTTTTCTTTTTCTGTCTGATTGCTCTAATTTCGCGGGTTATGGCAACTGCTCCTAATGGGTACATTCCAACTGGTTGGACACCGCCTAAACTGGCGGAAGGAACAAAAAGCACGGATAAAAATTGGAAGCAAATGTTGACTGATCCGATGTTCTATTTTATCGGTATCGTATTCACATTAGGGTGCATTACCGGCATGATGGTGGTTGGACAGGCCTCTCCTATTGCGCAGGATTTACTCAAAATAACGCCGCAGGCAGCGGCGGGAATCGTGGGATTAATGTCAATTGGCATGTGCGGTGGTAAGGTGCTTTGGGGCGCAGTATCGGATAAAATTGGGCGTAATCTCGTCATTGTTTTGACATTTGTAATGGGTGGCAGTGCAGTCGCTGCATTACCTTTGACCTCAAGCTACTATTCTCTTGCCGGCGCAATTATGCTTATTGCTTCCTGTTATGGAGGAATTCTGGCGGTCATGGCGCCGATTACGGCAGAATTATTCGGGACCAAGAACCTCGGGTTGAATTTTGGCATTATGTTTCTTACCGTTGCTCTTGCCGCAGCTATTGGGCCACGGCTGGTGGCGGTTATCAAACAAACAACCGGAGAATACACAATGGCTTTTCAAATTTGTGTAGTAATTAATCTGGCTGGACTTGTTTTGCTCGGAGCGTATGTGTGGTATAAAAAACGGAAAAATCCTTTGCGTCAAATAGCAGCATAAAGTTAATTGTGTGAGTTAGAAAAAGTGTTCCGAAAAAGCATGATAATTCTGAATATATTTGTTTCTAAAGTATACAACTGTATCCAAATAACACAATAATAAAAATTACATACTTGTTATTTTACAACATGCCATGAGAAAGTTCGCTTTTTATGGCATGTTTTCTTTTTTGTAATTCATGTCATGAATATGGCAGAGACGGAAAAAGTTTAGCAATGACGGAAGATAAGCGGGATTCTTCCTTGTTCCCGGTATTAAATAATAATTATAAATAGAATTAAATTGATTATATTAAAACGTTGGCACATAAATTGCAATAATGATAGGTGGGCTGGGAAATAGCCCAAAACCAAAATTTTTTAGGAGGCGCAATCATGGCAATCGGAACGAAAGCAGCGTATATAGAGCGTCTGCACAAAATGAAACCCAATGTATATTTGAATGGCAAAGCAATTGACCGTACAGGCAGCTGGATCGATGGTGGTACCTATGTTATGGGTATGACCTATGATATGGCTAATGATCCTGAGTTTGAAGACGTATGCACGGCAACTTCACATCTCACCGGCAAAAAAATCAGCCGTTGGACGCATATTCACCAGTCCAAGGAAGACTTGCTCAACAAACAATTAATGACCAGACTTCTCTGCCACCGTGTTGGCGGCTGCACGCAGCGTTGCATGGGCGTTGACGCGCTGAATGCAATTGCAGTAGTCAGCTACGACTGCGACCAAGCCTGTGGGACAAATTACCACGAGCGGTTCAACAAATATCTGCTGTACTGCCAAGAGAATGACCTCGTTTGCAACTGTGCCCAAACTGACGTAAAAGGTTCCCGTAACCCGAAATATAAGCGGGCGCATATGCAACCGGATCCGGATCAATTTGTCCATGTTGTTAAAACCGATGTAGATGGCATTGGCATTGATGGCAAGCCTTGCAAAGGGATTATCGTACGTGGTGCGAAAATCTGTAACTCTTGCGCTCCTTACGTTGATGAAATCATCGTTAACCCGACCAAGTTCATGGGTAAAGGCGACGAAGGGTATGCAATATCTTTTGCACTGCCGGCCGACTGGGAAGGCATTAAACTGATGGCTCTTCCTGGCCAGCACCACAAAAGAAAGCACATCGCGGCTCCGTTTAACCAGGTTGGCGACGTTGAATCCCTGACTATTTTTGACGATGTATTCGTACCGAACGACCGGGTATTCCTGAATGGCTTTGACGGCCCGGATGTTCTTCAGTATGCCGGTTACCTTGCCCTTATGTTCGCTCACTTCCACAGACATTCCTATACTGGTTGTAAAACTGCCGTTTCCGAAGTTATTGCCGCGCAAGCAGCGCTGGTAGCTGATGTTAACGACATCGCTCAAGAACATCATGTTCGTGAAAAACTTTGTGAAATCATCAGCACGGCTGAACTCGTATTCGCTGCCGGACAGGCTTCTGCGCTGCGCGCAGTAAAATTCCCGAACGGTTCCTGGGTGCCGGATGAAATTCTGACCAACGCGGGCCGTAAGTTGGCAGGCCAGAAAATTTATCATGAATATGAAACGTTGGCAGACTTGACCGGCGGTGTTTGCGCATCCTTGCCGACGGAAGAATCCTTCTTCGATCCCGCAACTGCTGACCTTTGCAACAAATATATCATGCGGAATCCTGCCTATACTCCGGAAGAGACCCATAGAACAATGCGGATGATGGAAGACAAGCTCTGCGATGCATTCGAAGCTGCTCAAGCGGTTGCCGGCGTACATGGCGGCGGATCTCCTCTCATGGAAACCATTACGATGATGAGCCGTTATGACCTTGAACCGTTGAAAGATCTTGCGAAATATCTCGCAGGCTTTGAAGGCGTAAAATGTCCTCGCCTGGAGCGCCCGACTGTAACTCCCCGGGCGATGCTGGACAAATTCAAGAAGACCCAGGTTGATAAAAAATAATTTAACCACATAGTGTTTGAAAAACCAAAGTTTTTTTACCACTGTTGATTTGTTTGGTTATTCCCATTGCAAAACTACCAAAACTACCAACAATAAATACTATAACAAAAGAGGCTGGCGCAAGATTGCCAGCCTTTTTTGCACGCTGGATACTATTAAACAGGGGTCGCTATTGTTTCCGTATAGTCTGGAAACAATAGCGGCCCCTGTTGCCATTTGCTGTCCGATATGAAAAAATATTTTGGTATTTTGGTATTATGGGAAGTGAAAATTTGCTAGTTCAGGTTTAAGTTGATATTGATGTTTTCTTCGGGTTTACCCTTTCTGCTTTTGGCGTAACCCAAGACTCCGCCTAATACAATGGAAAGGGATGCAGCGGCCAGGACTCTATACACCGGTGGCAGAAGAAAAACCGTGGTATGGAGAGGGATCCAAAGAAATAGTTGAATTTTTAGTACAAAACAAACAAATTCTTGCCAATCAATGTGTTTCACTACCGTCTCGGAACTTACGGAACCAAATTTGCTAAATTGTCCATCCGCTAAGTCGATAAAGGTATCGGCATAGCGGTGAAAGACCATCAACATGGGGCCGAAAGTAACATTCATTACTGTACTGATCCAAAAAGCGATGGCTATTTGATCGATATGGCCGCGGGAAACCGGTAAAAGGCCGCCGTTGATTGCGGCAGTGACTCCTTTACTGAATACCTCGAAGACAATAGCAACGCCGATGCCGATGATCCCCCAGACTAGGGAGCGATAAATAAGGCCGACTGGTTTTTGCCATTTCCCGTTAACAATTCGCAGGGCTAAAAGATCTCCCATGGTAGCGAGAACCAAGAATTTTACAAACCCTGCAATGAGAGGGTGCTGCCTTGTTTCGGCCATAATTGGTTCATGGGTTGCCGGCAATGCCAATAACAACGCAACGACGGCAAGGAGGGTGAGCCAAATTATATCGCCCTTTTTCATCTGTTCACTTCCCTTTTTAATTATTTGTTGAGTAAGTTTTACAGAATGTTCTAAATAAAACCGAATATATTCTAGAATTGATTATAGAATATATTCTAGAATATATTCGGTTTTTTGTCAATAGGCAATATTGTTATAGCGTGTTACCAGCATAATATAGCCAGTACTTCTGTGCAAACGAGGTTTTAACAAATAAGGCGTATCGAATGTTGCACTCGATACGCCTTGTAAAAAAGGGTTGGTTGATATTTGTTTAGGCGCCACAGGTGGAAGATCCATTCCACTTGCAGTTGGTCTACCTTATACCGGAGTGAAAAGAACCATTTTCGGCTTTTCCGCCAGTTTTTTGCTCAATTCTTCGACTGGACCATACGTCATGATCGCAGACTGGCAGTGTTGGACGCAGCTTGGTTTTTTGCCGGCGTTTACGCGGTCTTCGCAGAGATCGCACAGGCTGGTAGGCAGGGGGAGATACGTCCAATCCCATTTACCTTTCGGCGTTTTACGGGGGCCGTCTTCGAGGACTCTAATCCCATATTGCCCGGAGGGCAGTTTTAATTCTTTCATGCAAGCCACTTCACAGGAGTGGCAGCCGGTGCAGAATTCGTAATCAATTAGTAAACCGTTGCGTGATACTGCTTTATTTTCTGTCATATCCAAAACCTCCCATCTGGGTTACTTGCACCGACGGCATTATCTTACTGTTTTCTTCGGTGACTTTGTAAATTTTGCAAAGCAAGCCCTTGTTGGGGGCGCCGTATCCTGTTTCACCGTTTTGGCATTGGGCCGTCAGGTTGTTAATGTTGGAGTCAAATACGCCAAATAGGCTCGGTTCTGCGCCTGGTTTTTCAGGGAACCACCATCCGTGTTCTGCGCTGACTACTTTCGGGTCAAGGGTAATTGCAAGTTTGGCTTTTTGTTTGCATCGGCCGCGCTTGCTTTCAAGCCAGACCCAGTCGCCGTCTTGTATTCCTAATTCTTTCGCTTTATCCGGGTGGATGGTTACCAAAGGATCCGGATGGAACAACCGCATGGTAGGTTGTTGACGGTGTTCGGAGTGGAAGAATTCCCAGGAACGGGCGCCGGAAGTAAGGATTAACGGGTATTCTTTATAAAGTTCCGGAGTGGAATACGGGCTTTCCGGTGGTTCTTCGTGGTAAGGCAATGGATTAATGCCCCACTCATCAAACATCTGATTATACAATTGAATTTTGCCGTCGTGTGTGTTAAATCCAGGTTGACGGTCACGGCGCAGAAGTCCTTTTTCATATTTGCGATACTGCCAGTCGGCATACATCCAGCCTTTTTCTTGCAATTCCTTAAAGGTTACGCCTTGCGTGTTGCCTCTTTCGCGATACCGTTTGCCGGACCAAGGAATATTGAGGGCGTCAGGATATTTATCTTTGGCATTGCCGAATTTCCATTCCAGCCATTCCTCGACAGTATCCCATGGGAAGGCGGCAGGATTGAGGCGTTTGCCTAAATCAAGAATGATTTGCTCGTCGGATTTGCA
>Ga0316604_10000855_pt1 | contig 31814 bp, 29 predicted proteins | sample OWC_soil_day20_C_FD_207650 | JGI IMG/M metagenome (GOLD analysis project Ga0316604, IMG submission 207650) | Wetland soil microbial communities from Old Woman Creek delta, Ohio, United States - OWC_soil_day20_CT | ecosystem: Environmental > Terrestrial > Soil > Wetlands | place: USA: Ohio... | reverse complement strand
GGGCCAAAGCTGCACATCCGCCTAAGATACCGGCTCTTTTATTAATACCTTCATAGGTAGACTTATCACCCCAGTCTTTTTTTAACATTGTGTAAATTGCTACTAAAACCAACATAACTATAACTAACGGTTTTAAAAATTCAGGAGGAATCAGCCTTACCGTATATGCTCCCAGTATTGAACCAATTAAGGACAGAGGAAAAAGATATTTAACTAGACCAATATCCATCTTTCCTGAACGCAAAAACGATATGCTACTCGTACTAGAACAGCATATCGAGGCTAGTTTGTTGGTTCCCAACACAACGCTAGGAGGCAATCCGGTCACAAGCAGTGCCGGTACGGAGATTAACCCACCACCGCCAACAACAGAGTCGATAAAAGCCGCGATAAAGCCTGCCCCCAATAAGAAACTAATCATATCTATACTAATATGTTCCATACTAATTGACCTCCTGTTTTTCCATTCACAAGTACGTTTTGATGTTTTTCAAAAATAAGTTACTAGTGCCACCCCTTGAGTTCATTATAGCCAATGTTTATACTTAAAGTAAAACGAATTAAATTCATTAATAACATGCAAAACATTACTATTTAAATAAATAGAAGGACAATCATAATGAACATTGATGATATTCAAGCATTTTTAGCAGTTGTTGCCAATCAAAGTTTAACAAAAGCTGCTGAAACTCTTCATCTATCCCAATCTACGATAAGCCATCGCCTCAAAAATCTTGAACAAGAACTTGATTTAGTTCTTGTTGAGCGGCAGAAAGGGTTAAAAACCATCTCCCTTACTCCCGCTGGTGAAGATTTCATACTAGTCGCTGAAAAATGGATTCATTTGTGGTTAGAAACCCACTCATTAAAGTCACGTACTAGTTTATCACTGGCAATTGGTTCAGTTGACAGCGTAAGCACCTATTTACTGCCCAATATTTATCAGCAGATCATCAACCAACGCCCTACCATGCGCTTACATATTTATACCAAAAATTCACCCGAACTTTATGATTTGCTGGAACAACGCACAATCGATATTGCGTTTGTCGTGCAGGAAAGGATCAATAAAAATATTGAGTTATCGCCCTTCTTTGCTGAACCTATGGTTATTCTCCGTTTAGCCTTGCCAGAGCATCAGTCTGTTCAAAGCATCCATCCGCAGCAGCTAAATCCAAGTGATGAACTATACCATGACTGGTTTCCAAGTTATCAAATCTGGCATAACAAATGGTGGGACCCGCTTATCCCGCCCCATATTCAGGTAAGTAATGGCCCAATGGTACTGCCCTTACTGCGGACACCGCAACAGTGGGCTATTGTTCCCGTATCTATTGCACAATCTGCGGCCGCAACTCATAAATATACTATTCAAAAACTTATCGATCCACCGCCTGACCGGATATGTTATAAAGTAACTCATAAATTTGCAAAGTCCAGCACTAAAGAAGCATTAGCCATTTTTGAATCTTTTGCTGCAGGGCTTCATAAACAATTTGATTATTTGAACCACGTTAACTCCAAAACCAAAATCCTGCCATAATGATTATACACGTTTTTTCATGCAAATTAATCATAAAGCCAAAAGAAAAAGCATTGCACCATTTTTCGGTAGCAATGCTCTTTCTTTTGGCTTTCTTAACTACTATACATACCGTTGCTGCTCATATAATTGTAAATCCCTTCGCCATGTTGCTGCTCTTCCTTTTGAATATGATTTAAAGCTTGACGTACGCTGGCATCCGACGATTCAAAAATGGCCGTGTCATAAGCACCTGAAACAAATTTTTCCGTCATTAACATATCACTGCAAAGCATTGCGTCAGCTTGACTAGCAGCTGATGAAGAGGCTGCCGATGTCGCCGATGTTGCCTGAGTACTGCTTTGCTGTGACTGCTGACTCTGTTGGCCTTGACTCATACTGGGGACTTGGCCACTCAAAATGGATGTTAGGGTATTCAAATGCTGCTGTTCTTGCTGTGCATAGGATTGAAATAATTGTTTTAATTGAGGATCACTAGCCTGCTCGGCACTATTTTGATACTTTTGAATACAAATTTTTTCATGAGACTGTTGGTCTTGCAGTAACTGTTTTTCTTTTTGGCTCAGTTGTACTGTCATATGGCTACCTCCTTTACTTTCCTATAGCATTCCCGGTAGCCCATAATAACATTCAACTTAAATAAGATTTTTTTCTGTAAGAACCACGGTTACGACAAAGAACTGGGAACTATTGGAGGAATTCGACTTCACCAGAAGCAAGCTTATACTTGGCACCTATAATTTTCACTCCCTGGATGTGAGTGAGAATGGTATCGGCTTTTAGAGCAGTTACCATATTGATAATATTCACATCAGTAGCGGCTTCGTAGATATTTTCGACATGTGAATCCCGTGCCGCAGTCACTGCGGGTTGAATCATAGCTGCAATTGCCTGGATGTTAGGCGGTATTTCGCCGCCATCAATGGTAGCTTTTACAGCCCCACATTGCTCATGACCAAGGACAACTACCAGTTTAGCACCAAGATGCTCTACCGCGTATTCTACACTGCCTAGTTCAATGGCACCAAGCACATTGCCGGCTACACGCACGACAAAGATATCCCCAAGTCCTTGATCAAAAATGAGTTCTGGCGGTACACGCGAATCAGAGCAGCTAACAATTACTGCAAAGGGTGACTGGCCTTTTACTAATTCAGCACGTCTCATTTTGCCAATTGCCTGTTCGGAATATTCCTCCAAGCTAAAGCGGTTATTGCCATCCACAAGCATCTTTTGGGCCATATCTGCGGTCACTACACTTGCTGCCGGTGAAGCGAAAACTGGGGCAGCAAACGTTAGAACCAGGAACAGAAGCAACAACGGGAACCAGGAAATTTTCTTCATTCGGGTGTCATCTCCTTTTATACTTGACTATTTACCTCCAGATATCGGCAATTAGAGAGCCGCATTCTGTCCAGCAACAAAGCCGGAAGACCATGCCCATTGAAGGTTAAAACCTCCGCACTGCCCATCGATATCAATCATTTCGCCTGCGAAAAACAAGCCGTTTACTAGATTTGATTCCATAGTATTCGGGTTGATTTCGTTGGTAGCAACACCACCTGCTGTTACCTGAGCACTAGGCCAGCTTTTTGTTCCGGTGACCTTGAATCTCCAATCAGTTAATAGCCTAACGATTTTTTCTTGTTCTTGGACAGACAGAGTGGCACTAGGCCGTTTTATATCTCCAATACCGGCTTCTTTCAACAAAACTGGGATAAGTCTTTTATTTATCAGACCGACCAGACTAAACTCAATCGTCTTACTGGATTTTTTTTCAAAACGTGTCGCCACAAGCTTGCTGAGGTTTTCTTTGGACATCATATCCATAATGGTCAGCTTTAATTGAACCTCTTTTTTCTCCTGCAGCAGTTGTGCTGCTCTTCGACTTATTTGCAAAATAGGCGGACCTGAAACACCGTAATTTCCAAATAAAATATCGCCTTGATCTTTACCAACCGACTTACCTTTATGTAAAATCTCAGCAGTTCCGACAAATTTAACTCCATCAATTTGCTTAAAGAAAGGCCCTTCCAGTTTTAGTTGAACAAGACCGGGGAAAACCTCCAGAATAGTGTGACCAAGTTTCTGTGCTATGACAAAGCCATTCCCATCCGAACCGGTAGCGGGCATCGCTTTTCCCCCGGCAGCAAGAACGACGCTGTCTGCTTGAAATGTTACGCCATTTTCAACCTCAATTATAAACATATCCTGCTGGGGCCTTATTGCTTGGACATAGGCATCACAAACAATGGTAACACCTGTTTCATTTAGTTCATACCTCAGTACATCTAAAACACTAGAAGCCTGATCAGACATTGGAAATACTTTGCCAGCATCCTCGACTTTGTGGGCAATTCCTAATTCTTCAAAAAAGGCAATTGTTGCTGGAATACTAAATTTTGATAGTGCAGTGCGGGCAAAATCAGGATTATTCCCTTGATAACATGTACTATCTGCATGGATATTAGTAAAATTACACCGACCATTTCCAGTAGTCAATAATTTTTTCCCGACACGGGGATTTCGCTCCAGTATTGTCACATCAGCACCCTGCCTGCGTGCTGAAATAGCCGCCAACATCCCGGCAGCACCGCCACCCACAACGATTACATGTTTTTTTCCTTTAGTCATAGTTGATACCTCAATATTTCCAAGTAGTTCTTGCATATACATTATCTGACGCTATTTTTACCTTATACTATTTCCCATATACCAAGCAAAATTCCTGCCAAATACTCAAGACAATTTGGCAAAAACGGAAGTTAAAAGCTAGTGGTGAAGCGTTGTCAATGCATCACCTACCTGCGCCTGCAAACTTCTTTACTGCGGAATATATAGAATGGGAAAAAATCTTGTCGGTTCTTATGTGTTGTTTTTCTCAAAAAAATGTAAAAATATATATCCTGCAACTACAAACCCACCTAATAATCCCAACAAAATCCCCGTTGCGAAAGAATGTACTGACATTCTCTTCACCCCTTATGTTTTCGTCATTGATTATTTTTAGGTTTATTTTAATACTATTTAAAATTTAGAAATATAGTACACGAAAATAAATGCATTAGCAATCTCACTCTAACACAATACTAAACCAGGAGGTGTATAATGCGTAAAAAGGCTAAGAAGCTAAAAAAGAGCCGAACCCAACCTATTATCCCTAGAACCACTCCACAGGACGGTGCCTATTTAGACACCTTGAAACAACTACATGAGGAAAGGGCAGAGTAACTGCCCTTTCCTCATGTCCATTTTCTCTGGACGACCTGACCGGTGCCAACCTGGGAAGCCAACCTAAACAAGGCCAACCTGATCGGAACAAAATTCAGTAATACTACAATGCCTGATGAAACAAAGAAAATAGTAAACACCTTGCATAGTCTTGTATTTCCATAAAATAGCCAAAATTCTGCAAATTTCATAGCACCATTTTATTCGACATTTCCCGGAAATAATTGCTTTTTTCACACTTCTATCCATTATCGCCATGCGCTTCTTCGGTCTTAATGAATTACGTTTCATTTACATATCACTTCTTGCATACAGATGAATAGTATATAACGAGAAGTTTCTCAAATATATTTAGAAAGGAGCGACCTATATGCGATTCAGAGACTTTGTTAATATTGGAGCAGCGACAATACTAGTTGATGTTGGAGGCATCGCACCGTTATCTTTAACAGGAACCATCGTAAAAGAAATTACACTTGACCGCAAAGATCACCTGGTTTTTCCACCAAAAATAGCGGTTGAGGGAGAAATTGAAGAAGTAGATCAATTCCTTGTTATCGATGTTTCAACAGCAACTCTTCCTGAAGGTTTCCCCCTTTCTCTCGCCCAGCTGACCGCGGGAGATGTAGCAATTAATGTAGATTCCATCATATTAATACTGCCTGTAGTAGTTAGCTAATTAAAGCACCTAGCAACTGACTTACAATCAGTTGCTAGGTGTTTTAACACTACCCTTAATCTTGCCAATGATGGAATGATAATTTAGCCACAACTTTTTAAGCTTTATAAGGCTTTTTAAATTATGTTAATTCTACTATTTCGCCATTACCAATGATACGGTTCTGCGTAACGGGTCAAACGGTGCAAGAAAGAGCAATTAGACTCACCGCCATACATCAGAGATACACTGGTATATAACCGCCATCGGATACCAGAACCTTATCAAGAGCTAGCACTGTTTTCAGCAAAACTTCTGTACCTAGTACAATATCATTTGATGTGGAGATTTCTTCTTTACAGTGGCTTTTCCCGCCAATACTTGGGATAAACAACATTCCAGTAGGAACAAACTGAGCCAAAGCTTTTGCATCATGCCCAGCCCCGCTAGGCATAACTTGATAGGAAATAGCTGATTCTCGGCAAATATATTCCATTAATTCGATTATTCGCTCATCTGTCTTCACCGGTGGCTTTTCTATTGCCAGCTCTATTTCAATCTCTGCATTTTCAATTTTTGATGCAGTTTGACGTATACGTCCAAGCGCATCTTCAATACGACTTTGTTCTAAATCACGCATTTCTAACGTCATTTCTACCTCGCCAGGAATAACGTTGATAAATCCAGGCTTTAGACTGAGCACACCAACTGTCGATACAAATGGATCGCCAATCTGACGAGATATTATATCTATTTGATTAATTAGCTTTGCAGTTGCAAGCAACGCATCTTTACGAAGAGCCATAGGAGTAGTACCAGCATGATTTGTCTCGCCCCGAACGGTAATATGACAGCGGCTTATCCCGGCAATTCCACTGACAATACCAATCCTTCTCCTTTTCATCTCTAAAGCTCCGCCCTGTTCGATATGCAACTCCAGAAATGCGCAAATTTCCGACATATCGCGTTTTGAATCAATCATATCTTGCCGGGTTATACCATTATCCTTCAATCTTTCTAACAGCCAAGCTGCATCAACATCCTGCAAGCCTGTAATAACTCGGCTCCCAAACGTTCCGCCGTACGTATCCCCTTCCTCTGCTGTAAAAGCTACAATCTCAATAGGATGTTTCGTCCAAACATCATTCTCGTTCATTACTCTTATTAGCTCTAGAGCTGCACATACGCCCAGATTGCCGTCATATAATCCTCCATTTTTTACCGTATCCAAGTGCGACCCGATTAAGATGACAGGAAGATTATCAGATTTCCCTCTTCTGAGCCCATAAAGATTACCAATCCCATCTGTTCGTACTTCGAGTCCGGCTTCCCTCATTCGTCGAGATAATAAGGCTACCGCCTGGCTATATTCCTCGCTGTATGCCAACCGGGTAATACCATTTTCCGGTTGGGCACCGATATTACCGATTTCTTCAATTACTTTTATCAAACGCTCTTCATTGATATTCATATGTCCCCCTTATATTACAGAGAAAAAGTGGCTTGACTCATACTTAAATTCAATTACTCAGTTTTCTCGCGTTTGACCCATTGGCCGAATCCCGGCTCTACTTTAATCTCTCCCATATCATAAACCATCTCACCGCGAACGAAGGTTTTCAACACCTTACCATAAACCTGTTTACCATCATAAATCATTCCAATATCCTTGGCATGTGTAAGACAGTCCTTATGATTTATAACATAAGGAGTATCTAAATCCACCAGTGCAAAATCCGCATCAGATCCGATACGAATTGCACCTTTTTTTGGATACATACCAAAAATCTTGCTGGGATTTGTGCTTAGCAGTTCGACCATACGTAAAAGAGTGATTCTTCCTTCTTTTACAGCACTCATCATCAGCGGGAATCGAAATTCAACTCCAGGGAATCCTGATGGAGCTACGAAGATATCTTCCTTTTTCCGCTCTTTTTCTTCTACAGTAAAGGGAGAATGATCACTGCCAATGGTATCTATTGTACCGTCAATTATGAACTCCCACAATTGAGCAACTTCCTCTGCTGATCGAAGTGGAGGATTGCACTTTGCATATGCATTATGCTCAATCAAAGCTTGTTCATTTAGATACAAATAATGCGGACAGGTTTCGATGTAAATTTCTTGCCCAGCATCACGAGCTGCTTTTGCCACTCTAGCCGCCTCAGGCGTTGAAATGTGCACAAGATACAACGGAACCTTATTTTCCTTACCAAACCGGATCAATCGCTCCACAGCCAGGACTTCAGTAATAGATGGCCTGGTCTTTGCATGGTCAATCCCCGATGTGTTTCCCTTGGCACGGGATTCCTTAATCAAACCGGAAATTAAATCATTATCCTCTGCATGAGCGGAAACAGGCAGACCGCTTTGCTTAAATTCTTGAAAACTTTTATATAATTCATAGTTATCCTTCATTGTTAAGCCGACAAACTCTTTATCGCGCCCTTCTGGCGCAGCATGCAAAAAGGTCTTATAGCCGACAATTCCGGCCTCACCTACTTCACGGATATATTCTATTTTTTCACCACCTGCCGCTCCTAAAAAGGCAATATCCACGATACACTGCTCTTCGGCAGCCTGTACCCTTGCCATCAAAATTTCTTTCGAGTATTGCGGCGGCAAAGAAATCGGATGCTCAATAATTGTCGTTACGCCACCAGCCGCAGCAGCTTTCGTCTCAGATTCAAAGGTACCGCGTTCAGGGTGACTTGGGTAACGAACGTGGAAATGAGGATCAACACCGCCGGGAAGAAGAAAAAAACCACCAGCATCCACAACCTTTTCATACTTCATCGTATCATCTAATTTTCCTATAGCGATAATTTTACCGTCTTCAACAGCAACGTCACCTCTAAATATACCATCTTCCATAACGACATTTGCATCTCTAATCAACAATTCCACCATAATATACCGCCTCCTATTAAAGTTAACTATTTTGATATTTTTGTTAGACCACATCCTGACCTGAGCTCTTACTTTTTTAGTTCGTCCTCTGGGAAAATCCCCACGAGCAGCTTGGCGACAAGAACCCTAGCCACAAAAGTAGGGCCGTGATAACAACCAGAAAGATTGGTAATATAGTCGGAACCAAACCCAAAGCAATCGTAAATTATCGAATCTGTAGCTATTACTTTTTCATCTTCCTTCAACTGATTAATCAGTTTTTGCCGATCTTCAAACGGCGAAGTGACATGAACGACCTTAACAAGATAGCCGCGTGCACTCCACCGGTCGCTAGCCTCCTGGACCTGACCTTGTGTCGGCACTATCACAGCCACCGACTTTCCTTGCTCTAAAACGCTGGCGACAGCATGTTCGAGAACATTGCACGGCTGGATGATTGGGACATCCGCCTTGAGTTCATCGAAGCCCCCGGTGCAAGCGATTATGATGATATCCGCTCCCTGTTTGCAGGCTCGGTCAATAGCCGCCTGAACATAGGGCGTCAGTCTATGATGTGATAAGTAAACCGAGCGTCCATCGGCAAGGCGAGTAATCAAATCACTCTCCCCTGGTACCGGTTCAAGAAGTTTTATTTCAGCATCATCAAGGTCGTCTAAGGCGCCTTCTTGCATGATTTCAAATTTATTATTCCACAGTCTTGAAAGCTCAGACTCCAAATCAGGACGAGGGGTCTGACCAATGGTTATCAAAGCCACTTGTGATCGATACTGCATGGATAAATGGCCTCCTTTGAACAATATGAAAGTTTGATTTTATACTCTATTATTTACTTTTGCAGTTTGACTTGCATCGGCCAAAGCCTTCTGCGAAACCGCCGTACTGGCAGGCAGAAAAATGCCTCTATAGAGGCTATCGCCACACACCCATTGCATTAATTATGCCGGTCGCCCGACAAATCATCTCTACTGAAAAAACTATACGAACAAATATGCTCTCTTCTTCTCCAAAACACGATCAAGGCTAGCACATGCGGATACCGGTGTAAAAGCGCCAGTAACGCCCTCACCTGCCGTGCTTTCTACCTGAATACTGAATTGCACCCCGTCACCAATTGCTTCAATGAGATGAGAATTGGTTGCGACCATTGGATCGGAAATAATGCGGGAAAATGTCTTTGCGAATCCAATGCCAGCAAGCGCCACCGTAGCATGAACATTAACATTGCGAGGAAATTTTTGGCAAGCGCCGCGTGTCGGGCCTTCATAGACCACAGTACGCTTTCCATCCGACAACCCCAGACTTTTCGGATTCTTCGTTGTTGTGACGCGCACCTCGCGCAATAATGGGCGCGCGTCACATAATCCGTCTAAGCCAAGAATAGCGCCATGTGGCAGATATATATGCCGCCCGTGGCGTTTACAAAGCTCTAGAACTTGTCGTTCAAAACTTTCATCACTAAAGGCTGTCACGCTAAACATAAGCAGATCACAAGAGTCAAGTATCGTACTAATATTCGCCTTCAGCACATCAGCAGTAGCGCATTCTACAATTAAATCAGCCTTACGATAAAATTGCGAATCCGTCTGTCTAATTACAGGGCAAGAAGCTTCTTCTGCCGGAAAAAGCGGATCCTGAATAAAGGCTACCCGCGCATCATCTATCGCAATAACATAATTCAGTAAAGCTTTGCCAATTTTTCCGCACCCTAGAAAACCGATTTTTTTCATCTTTATACCTTCCTTCACAACCAAAAAATCATTTCCTATATCTGCTCATAAGGCAAAGCATTCGCTCTATTGCCGAGCACGCCGCCACTGCATCTTGCGAAAAATTTATACGGATGCTATCCGTGAATTGGGGGCCAAATTCAGTACCGGGAGTCACCGTGACCTGTGCATGTTGGCGCAATATTTTTACAAAAGTCTTTATGTCGACATCAAGTGGAGGTAACTGCGGAAACAGGTAACTGCCCGCTTCAGTAGGACGAACCTGAACACCATCGCAGCTACTCAGCATACTAACAAGATCATCTCGAATCTGCTGATGCTCGACTATACGCCCTGCCATCCAACCTGCTGGTTCACTGAACCAGCTAGCGAATGCAGCCTGGCAATATCCAGCAGCGCGCAAAGAAACAATAGCTTGGAGTTTTTCCATACGCTCAATAATGTCCCGAGACCCGAAGGCTACGCCTAGGCGATACCCACTCATAGACTCTGTTTTTGAAGGACCGAGTATAGTCACCAGCTGTGCAGGAGCATTTTTTTCAGCGCAAAGATGTGTATATCCGCGACCATCAAATATTTGCCGTGAGTATAGCTCATCCACAATCAAACTGACACCATAATGTCCGGCCAATTCTGCGATTGCATGGATCTCTTGCTGCGAATAAACCGCTCCCACCGGATTATTCGGATTAGAGAAAAGAAACAACTTGACACCACCGCGAAAGACGTTCTCTAATTGCTCCATATCAAGCCCTGCTCGATCGTTGCAACCGAAATAATCCATCTTTACCGGAACTATTTCACCGTCAAAAAATTCCACCAGTTTGCGATTAGCAAAATAATCTGGTTCAACGATAGCTACTTTATCACCACGTCCAACAAGAGCACCCATGGCCAAAAAGAGCGCGCCCTGCGTGCCGGGTGTGAGAATCATCCCCTGCAATGAGTCTATCGCACATCCGGCGAAAAGGGAAAGTTTCTCTGACAACATAAAAAGCGTTTCACTGCCACCGCGATATTCAGTATAAGCCTGCCGCGCACCAATATGTTCTACACCGTTAATAACATGTTTCAAACTATTTGGAATAGGTGGAAAAGCATCCACATCGCCATGCGAAAAATCGACTGCACGGCCAGGAAGAGGCTCACCACGGAAATCTAAACTATCTTCTTTGCAACGACCTTCTTGCCCAGGTGCATTATCCACGCCAAGTTTAGCAAATTTTTTTCCAATTGTACTCATAGCTTATCTCCTTATTATTTAAGTATTTTAAGTTGTCTCCTCTAATGGATTTCACTATGTGAAGCGCTTAGGGTTCCTAAACTAAGCTGCTTCAAAATTTTTTCGAAAGAAATTTTGAAAATATTTGTAGCCGCATCAACCGTTCCCCCGCCGACATGAGGCATTGCAACCACATTATCCAGCAATAATAAAGCATTACTTGCATTAATCGGCTCACTAGACCATACATCTATACCTGCTCCGGCTAATTTTCCTTGTATAAGAGCTTCATATAAATCTGTTTCTTTGACAACCTGCCCGCGACCAACATTAATCAACACAGAATTAAGCTGCATCAAGCTAAGCTTTTTTGCATTAAGCAAATTCCGTGTTGTACTGTTCAGTGGCAAATGCACGCTGACAATATCCGATTTTTGCAAAAGTTCATCTAGTTCCATATATGTTACATTGTAGTATTTTTCAACCTCATCGGCTGCTTTTCTTCGACTGTAATACAAAAGGGATGTGCCAAATACCCTCGAAAGTTCCGCTACCCTTTTGCCGATATGACCAAATCCGATAATGCCATGTATTTTTCCTTTCATTTCGTACGAACAGGCGCGATATTTCCACATAGACCATTCTCCTGCCTTCGTTTCCCGGTCTAGAACACTGATTTTACGATAAAGGTCGAGGATTAGCCCAATTGTCAGTTCAGCTACACCATTAGCATTACCTCCCGGAACATTGCTCACAACAATCCCGCGTTTTCCTGCAGCATCAGTATTAATATTATCTGTCCCTACCCCCACTTTTTGCACAATCTTCAGCTTAGGTGCACGAGCCAAAAAAGCATCACCCACAATATACGCAGTAGTAAGCAAAGCATCAGCACAAGCTAATTTTTCCGCTTGACTGACCTCATTTAATTCATCCCAAAAAAACAATGCAATTTCCTGTGGTTTTTGTGAAAGCAATAGTGCTTTCATTTCCGGAGCAATCGAATCAAGAAAAATGCAATTCATTATACAATCTCCTCTATTTCAACGCGTTGCACTCCATCCTTCCCCGCTTAAGTTTACGCAAGCTTCATTTTTTTATATTCAGCAACAAATTCAGCCGGCGATAAAGCCGGTGTTTTTAGTTGCATAGCCCGTGAAAATGCAAAAATATCGGGTACCGTTAAAAAGGTCTGATGTAGCTGTTCTTCTTCAAGAAAAACATCCCGTGGATGGCCATCCAATAAAAGTCCGCCATCAAAAATTACTACAACGCGTTTTGCGTATTCTGCCGCCAGTTCAATATCATGGGTAATGATAATAATTGTGTGCCCTTTCTCATTTAGATTTTTCAGTATATACATGAGTTTTTCAGTGCGGGCTTTATCCTGTCCGCCTGTTGGCTCATCAAGGATAATAACATCTGGTTTAATGGCCAGCACTGTCGCAATCGCCAGTCGTTGCCGTTCGCCTCTACTTAAGCTGTGCGGATGACGTTCCTCCTTGCCGGTAAGCTCCATAATTTCGAGAGCTTCTCGACCATTCGCCTCAACTGCATCTTTCGAATACCCTAAATTTTTCGGTCCAAAGGTTATTTCATCCCACACCGACGCACAAAAGATTTGATGATCAGGATTTTGAAAAACATAACCTACCGAAGCAGCCAATTTCGATACAGGAGTAGTCTTGCTATCCATTTCTTTAACTCGAACACGCCCTGAGGTTGGCTGCAGCAAACCGTTAAAATGTCTGACAAGCGTGCTTTTTCCCGAACCATTCTGCCCTAAGATAGCAATGAAATCACCCTGATTTATTTCCAGGGAAATCCCCTTGAGCACTAAACTACCGCCTTTTCTATAGCTAAAGGTTAAGTCTTCCACCTTAATAATGGGAGAGGATTTTTCCATACATTTCAACTCCTTCCTTTACGCTCATGGGTAAATTTGTTTGTTCACTAAGTCCAAATATATCCAAATAAGCCTGGGCAACCTGCGGCAATTTTATTCTGTCATCACCGTACAGGTATTTAAAAAACTGACGCGGCGCAACATCATACTTGATTTGACCGTTGCGGATAAGCAGCATACGATCAGCAATTTTCGCGAGCCGAGGCGGATCATTTTCAACAATGATAACGGTAATACCAGATTTTTTTAAACGGCCGAGCACCTCAAAAATTTCTTCCCGGCCCATAGGATCGAGTTCTCGCGTTGGTTCGTCCAGAATTAGGATTTGCGGCTTCATCGCCAACACCGAAGCAATGGCAACTCTCTGCTTTTGTCCGCCTGACAATTGATGGGAAGCCGTATAACGAAATGGTGTCATTCTAACAATTTCCAGTGCCTCTTGCACCCGATTTTCCATTTCCTCCGGTGGTACCCCAATATTCTCCATGGCAAAAACAACATCTGCTTCAACATTGAGGTTAAATGACTGATTTTCAGGATCTTGCAACACAACACCGACTTTTGCTGCTATATCCTTGACACCCATTGTCGCTGAATCCCGGCCTTCGATATACACCTTGCCATCCATATGGCCTGGTATAAGGTGGGGAATCACACCACACATAGCCATACATAAGGTTGTCTTGCTGTCTCCTAGTATTGCAATACATTCTCCCTGTTTAACAGTAATATTGATGCCCTTTAGCACCGGTTCGGCTTTTCTGTTGTATTTAAATATTAAATTTTCTAATCTGATTGCTTCCATGACACTCACCTCCTAAAACTAATACAATATAGACCTGATAATAAATAGCAAGGAACCTGTCACAAACAGTCCGGCAGTAAGCTTTTCTCCTACCGAAGCCGGTTTAAGTTCAAGATAAAAAGTCCGGTTGGTAATACTGCCAAAAGCCTTCAAATCCATTGCCAAGGCAATGGATGAAGCCCGTCTAAGACACATAATAATGAGCGGTATCATTAGAGGAATAATTTTTATGCTCTTCACAATAAAATTGCATCTGTCAATATCATAGCCCCGACACTTTTGCGCATTGTTAATAGTACTAATTTCATTAATGATGAGCGGTAAAAAGTGCAGTGCCAAAGTAAATGCGTAAGCATATTTAAACGGCATTCCTAAATCATACAAAGCCCTAGTAAGACGGGGTGGACTGACCAGTGCAAAAAATGTCGTCATAGTAATTGCCAAAATCAACACCCGGAGCGTGATTGCCGCTCCTAAAACAACACCAGCATATGAAAAATGGATGGCATAACTGCCAATCATATAACTGGCTATATCCGGCCCTCCCTGAGAGAGAGTCTGAATGAGCGTAATAAAAAAGCATAACGGAATAACAAGTCCTATTATCTTTACAATATTGGCCTTAGGTATTTTGCCAACCAAAACCGCAACAGCTAGCATCCCCAGCATCACTAAGTATGCTGTAATATCAACAGTAGCAAAAGCAGCGCATATCATCGCCAGACAGCAAATCGCAATGGTAACAGGATGTTTTTCTGTAAGAGACGAACCTCGTCCGTCTCTTACAGATACTGCATAACTCGCCATAAGTCTCAACCTTTCTTATTGTGAATTTATTCCTCAAAGAAACCGGCGCTTTTTACGGTTTTCAACAAACCATAGATTAAAAAAGGTGGAATAAAAATAGTCATCGCACCTTGAAAAGCATACATGGGAATGAGTTTTTCCCAGGGCATCTTAAAGTAAAAGATATGCAAAGGGATATAGGCACAAGTTAACAAAACAGTAGCAAGTATGCTATATACAAAACAAAACTTTAAGCTTACTACATTTTTTATCAGCTTCCCGCTAATAATAGCGGCAATAGCTTGTAAGGCATTGGTAATAAAAAAGAACGGCGCAATAGGACTCGAACCGGTCGCCGTACCGATAAATGGATTGATTTCGGCGACAATAAGTCCAGGAATCAACCCGTACATCATAGTTCCAAAGCCGATAAGGGTAAAAGAAATGATGCGTCCGGAAACCGGAAACAAACCGCCGAACAATATTGTATCTAAGCGTTCACCAAATTGCATCATGCCGATCATAGCTAGCGAAATAAGCACACTGCTTACAACCCCTTTGGTATCTACACGCCCAGGGATTGGGTTAATCGACATTTTTGCTAACGGAAGATTATACTTTTCTGTACTAGTTTCCATCATTTTTCATACACCTCTTTTTAATTTTTATCTGCTAATAGCCAGTGGGAACTCATCTTTCTTGAAACAAATACCGGATTATCATATAAACGCTACTATCTTTTTTTTCCCAAAATATCCCCCCATATAAACAAAATACTTCCCGCCTAAAGGAATGACGTCTTCTTTAACTTTTACTATTTAATTGACGAACCTATTGGAAACAACCATAAATTGAAGGTCGAAATTCATTCATTTTCTCTAACAAAAAAAGCAATAGCGCCTTAAGTAATCCTTAAAGCGCCATTGCTTTTAGTTTTTCCAACAAATTCGTTGTTCAATTATATTTTGTAGTATACTCATTTCATGTTATGATGTCAAATGATATAATATCATATAAGTTATGATTAATTTTCATATATATATATCTGTGTAATAGGAGCTGAGAGTAATGAATATCAAAGAACTGCAGTATGTCATCAAAATCAGTGAAGAACGAAGCATTTCCGGGGCAGCTAAGAAATTGTTCGTTTCCCAATCAACATTGAGTCATGCCTTGAATCATATAGAACAGAAACTAGGAACGCCTTTGTTTGAACGATCTACTATTCCTTTAACGCAAACATATGCTGGAAAACTATTTGTGGAGTCAGCTTATAAAATCATAACCCTGAATAATGAATTATATCAAAAAATTCAGGATGTTTCCGACTTTCGGCGCGGTTCGTTTACTATAGGGGTAACCCATCTAGCTGAACGATATTATCTACCCTTAGTTCTGCCACAATTTCGAAAAAAATATCCAGGAGTGCAAATCAATCTTAAAGTTGCCAGCCTGGATGAACTGAAAACCGCCCTGCTCAAAAACACACTAGACTTCGCTATTATGTTGCCCTTTGACAATCCGCATGTCGCTTATAAATCCCTATTTGACATGGATGTCATCCTAGCTCTCCCTATCGATCATCCATTATGCAAAAATTATACCTGCAAAGAAAACGACTACCCGAAACTTGACTTGAAACAATTAGCCAATGAAGATTTTCTCATTTTACAGCAGGGACGGAGTCTACGTAAAACTGCTTTTGAAGCCTGCCTACAAGCCGGATTTGAACCAAAAGTAGCCTTGGAAATTTCCAATCTTGATACTGCCCATGCCTTGGTTGCTGAAGGATACGGCGCGGCATTTTTGCTTGATGTCATTACCTATAATGCTCCTAAAAAAGACAGGGTTGCCTACTTTCGCATAAAAGATTTACACTTTTACCAAACATTCTGCCTAGCTTATTTGAAAGACAACTATTTGCCAAAAGCAGTAAACGAATTTATCTGTACCGAAAAAGTTCTATAAAGGGTAACACCAAATTAAATACCTAAATTGCAATAAAAAATTGAGCTAGTCGTGCCAAGACGTTTATATTACACTGTGCTGTGCGAGGAAACATATCCACTGGTTTATATTTCACAAAAACCAGCTTAACCAATAAAGCATTCTATGCCTCGCTTGAATTAAATCGTTAGAGATATAAAGCACAGTCCGTTTGTTCGGTCATTTAAACCTAATTACTCTGATCTTCATTGCAAAAATGAACTTTTTAAGTTTATTCATAAAAATGAATAAATATTTAACGATATATAGGAAGCATAATCTTGCCACACATAAAGAAAGAAGCATAAAGCTACCAAAATGGCAATTTTATGCTTCCTGTTACAGGTGTTTCTATGTTACACCACAACTTACGCCTTTTCAACTTTTACGTTCAGCAGGCGTAGGCTATTGAGCGTCACCAGAATGGTTGCCCCCATGTCAGCGAGGATCGCCAGCCACAGTGTGAGCCATCCGGGAAAGACAGCGAGAATGGCAATAGTTTTGATTACTAAGGAGAAGGTGATATTTTGCCTGATAACAGCTAAGGACTTGCGACTCAAGCGAATGATGAACGGCAGTTTTGTCAAATCATCGGCCATTAGCACAATGTCTGCCGTTTCAAGAGCCGTATCGCTACCCGCTCCCCCCATGGCAATGCCCACAGTAGATAATGCCAAGGCCGGCGCATCATTGATCCCATCACCAAGCATCGCTACCTGGCCATATTTACCTAATAGTTCTTGAACTGCGGTAACTTTGTCCTGTGGCAAAAGCTCAGCGCAGTATTCACCAACTCCAATCTTTGCTGCCACCGCACTCGCATTCGCATAATTGTCGCCAGTCAGCATAATGATATACTCAATACCGGCTTGTCTCAGAGCCGCAATGGCAACAGCACTCGTTTCCCTTATTTCATCGGCTACGGCAATAATACCCCAGAGGCTTTTACTGGTGCCAACAAGCATGACTGTTTTGCCCTGTGCTTGCAGTTGTTCTATTTTTTGAATAACCGGCTCCAGGACTATGCCTAGCTCATTGAATAGCCGCATATTTCCCATAAAGACCACCTGCCCATCCATTGTGCCTTGGGCCCCTCTGCCAGGAATAGCCAGGAAATTTTCAACAGGCGCTATCACCAAACTACGTTCTTGCGCAGCTTTGACGACTGCCACCGCTAACGGGTGTTCAGAGCGTGCTTCTAAATTGGCTGCGATTTCTAAAAACTTGTTTTCGTCTAGCGTTCCATTAGGCATTATATCAGTCACAACAGGCATACCTTTGGTAAGTGTACCTGTTTTATCAAAAGCTATCGCATTTATCGAACCGGCTGCTTCCAGGTAAATACCGCCTTTAATCAGAACACCCTTTTTAGCAGCATTGCTAATAGCGCTGACAATTGCAACCGGGGTAGATACCACTAAAGCACAGGGACAAGCAACAACCAGCAGCGCCAACCCCCGATAAATCCACGGTACCCATTCATATGCAAAAAACAGCGGGGGAATAAAGATAATCCCAACAGCCAATAGCATGACAATTGGAGTATATACCGCTGCAAATTTTTCTACGAAAGCTTGGGTGGGAGCACGCTTACCCTGTGCTTCTTCTACCATGTGTATGATTTTAGCAATGGTTGTGTCTTGGGCCAGTTTGGTTACCTGCACTTCTAACGCCCCATGAGTATTGAGTGTCCCTGCAAATACTTCATCACCTGGTGCTTTCTCGATAGGCATGGACTCGCCGGTAATCGCAGCCTGGTTAATAGCACTTTCACCCCTGATAATTTTGCCATCAAGCGCGATTTTCTCTCCAGGGTAAATAATTATAATATCATCGACGAAAATGTCTGCAACAGGTATTTCCGCTTCACCATCAGCACGTTGTATTCGGGCAGTTTTGGGAGCTATGTCTATAAGCTGCCGTATAGAGCTTCGGGCCCTTTCCAACGTCCAAGCTTCCAGCATTTCTGATATGGCGTAAAGGAAGGCCACTGAAGCGCCTTCTTCATATTGACCAATAGCTAGTGCCCCAATCACCGCCACACTCATGAGAACACTCATATTAAAGTTCATTCGAGGCAAGGCGTGAGCGGCTTTCTTGAAATTACCCCACCCGCCAGATATAATAGCAACCATATAAAGCGGAAGAAAGAACATTGTTAAACCACCGAAATTTTCCAATCCATAAGCACTAGCCAAACTACTACCTGATAAAATAACGCGGCACAACTCCCATTTTTGCCTTTTAGCCTGTTGCTCTTTAGCAGCTACCTGCTCTGTTAGCAAATTAATTGTATAGCTTTCTTCCTGCCCCAGTCTTCGGATACTCGCCAGATCGGCGCTGCCTTTAACCAGCAACCTGCCTGTCATCGTGTTTAGAGATGCGCTTACAACTCCTGGCAATTCATTGACTGCCTTCTCAAATTTTTGTGCACAGTCCATGCAGGTGATTCCGGTAACTTGAAAGACAAACTGCGAAGCAGTATCTGCTGTTAGGCTCACTTGTGTCATAGTTTTTCCTCCTTGTTAACTAATCTAAATTGTCCTGTCCTTAGCCATGCTGGATATGAGCAATACCTTGCTGTAGTAAACTAGCTATATGATCATCATTGAGCGAATACCAAGCACTTTTCCCATCCTTGCGATACTTAACCATGCGAGTGCTTCTGAGTAGACGAAGTTGATGAGAAATAGCTGATTGCCCCATTTCAACAACGGCAGCTATATCACAGACGCACATTTCCCGTTTTGATAATACTTGCAGTATTTTGACGCGGGTAGTATCTCCTAAAACTTTAAATAAATCCGCCACTTGCTGCGCTTGCTCAGAGTCAAGCAACTCCGCCTTAGCCAAACAAATGGCTTGAGGATGCTCGCATAGTTCTTCGCATAAGTCACATTTGCATTCTTCCATGAGTATACCTCCGATATATGAATACATGTTCATGTATAATATATTGTTTTATTTGCTCGTTGTCAATATCACGATACTAACTAATTGTGCTAACTATAAGGCGAGCCATAATTCGCCGAAAAACAACGAATTATGGCTCGCTTTTATCCGAACTTTATTATTTTGATTATCCACTTAGCGTACGGTTTAAGCCGTTTGCTCACTTTGCTTTGCTGCGTTAGCCCAGTCGTCAAGTCCTTTCATTGTAGCGTCCTGCGTTTGCTTGCAGATTTCAGGCAGCTCGCCGCCCCAAGCTTTTTCCGCCGCTTTGTAGCCTTCTTCCATAGCGCTTTTGATTAACTCAAGCTTGGATGGATCGCCGCCTGAAAAGGCTTTCGCAAATTCTATGGCCCGCTCTGAAGTTTGCTTAACACCCCAAAAACCATCTTCAGAAATCTCTTGCTGGGCATTAAGGCGAGTGGCATCATCCACTTCCAGGTTTTGATAAAATTCTTTTAATTTACCATCATATTTTACCATAATCTGATCATAACTTAGTCCTTGCGCCTCACCCTTTTTCACACTTTGCATGGAAAAAAGGGTTTCTACAGTTGACCGCAGAGTAGCCAGCTTAGCCTCCACTTGCTTGGTAATCTCACTTATTGTAGCCGTATCCTTGGTATAAGTAGCTTTAGTATTGGCTGCCGTTTGGCCTGACTTTTCATACACAGCAGCTTCACTTGCTGCTAGTGTTTGTGACGGGTCCGCAGCAGTAGTATCCACAGATGCCGTAGCCGCGCTGACACCATTTGTTCCTTTAGCTACCCCGCTTTGTACTGCGGTTGTAACTGGGTTTATAGCCATAAAATCGCCTCCCTTTTTTTGTCAAGTCTCTTACTATGTATATCGTCATTTTTGATGAAAATTTAATATATATCTACATTATAATCAATGTTGACAAGACCGATATGATTTGTTACCATTAATGCAGAGTGACTTACTATGATTTAGGTGGTGATTCAATGAAGTTATCTACCAAGGGACGCTATGGAGTTAAAGCCGTACTAGACCTTGCCATAAACTATAAAAAAGAACATGTTTCAATAAAGTCGATCGCTGAAAGAAAAAATGTGTCGGAATATTATTTAGAACAATTGTTTGCGCAGCTCCGAAAAGCAGGCATTATTAAGAGCATTCGTGGAGCTCACGGCGGGTATACATTAAGCAGGCCACCCAATGAAATAACAGTCTTTGACGTTATTGAAGTCCTTGAAGGCTCTATCGAGATATCAGATTGCATTGAAGACCTCACCTGTAACAATGCTGACTGTTGTGCCACAAGGCTCCTCTGGGTTAGATTCAAAGAAAGTATTGATAATGTATTAAAGTCAACCACACTGCAAGATATGGTTGATGATTATAATAAGATGAAAAAAATTAAGGACGGTACAAAAGATGAGTGACAAACATATCTATCTGGATCATGCTGCAACAACCTACATCAAACCGCAGGTTTTTGACGAAATGCAGCCCCATCTGAATATGTATTATGGCAATCCATCCTCTATCTATGCTATATCCCGAGTGACAGAAAAAGCCATCGACCAAGCTAGAGCTAGAGTAGCACAAGCACTTCATGCGGGAAAAAACGAGATTTTTTTTACTGGCGGCGGTTCCGAAGCCGACAACTGGGCATTAAAAGGCATTGCGTTTGCCAATAAACACCGTGGGAATCATATAATCACAACCAAAATTGAACATCATGCCATTTTGCATACCTGCCAATTTTTAGAAAAACATGGATTTGACGTGACTTACCTCTCTGTTGATTCAGAAGGATTTATCAATCTTGATGAATTACGTCAAGCCATTACAGCTAAAACAATACTAGTATCTATTATGTTTGCTAATAATGAAATTGGCACAATTGAGCCAATAAAAGAAATCGGAGAAATATGTCATGAACGAAAGGTATTGTTTCATACTGATGCGGTTCAGGCGGTAGGACATGTACCAATCGACGTGAAAGATTTGAATATCGATCTACTCTCTCTTGCTGCCCACAAATTTTACGGACCAAAGGGAGTAGGCGTACTTTATATTCGAAAAGGCGTTAAAATTGAAAGTCTCATTCATGGAGGCGGCCAGGAAAGTGGAAAACGGGCAGGCACGGAAAACATTGCTGGAATTGTAGGCTTAGGAAAAGCCCTTGAACTTGCAGTGGAAGAAATGGAAACAGAAAACAAGCGATTGCTACACTTGCGGGATAAACTAATTAAGGGACTTTCCCAGATACCTTACACCAAATTAAATGGTCCTACAGGCAATAAAAGAATGCCGGGAAATGTAAACGTATGTTTTAGATTTATTGAAGGCGAATCTATGCTGCTACTATTGGACAGCAAGGGAATATCTGCCTCCAGTGGCAGCGCCTGCACTTCCGGCTCTCTCGATCCCTCCCATGTATTACTGGCAATTGGGCTTCCCCATGAAATTGCCCACGGTTCTCTGCGACTTACCCTTGGAAGTAGTTCAACCGAAAAGGACATCGACTATGTTTTGCAAGTATTACCTGAAATTGTACAACGATTAAGAAACATGTCCCCACTCTGGGAAATCTTTTCACAAGAACAAACACGTGCTAGTAAGCATGCCGTATAATAAAAAGCGTATATAAAACAAAACAAACAGGACACTGCAACGATTTTTGCAGTGTCCTATTTGTTTTGTTTTATGCTATTACCACCAAAAACATTATCTTAACCCATTACCTGAATAGGCAAAACATATCGTAATACAGCAATAAAATGAGCGATGCTACCTGCAAGGACAAATAGATGCCAAATGGCATGATTGTAAGGAATTTTATGAGCTAAGTAGAATATAGCACCCACAGTATAAAAAAGCCCACCACCAATTAACCAGTATATACCTTCCAATGGTATCGTAGCCAATAATGGCTTTATCATTACAACAGCAAGCCATCCCATAAAAAGGTAGCACAATGTTGCAAAAATCTTAAACCGTTTGACAAAAAAAACCTGGAAAATGATTCCTGCTATGGCCAGCCCCCATATTACACTGAAGATGGTCCAGCCTAATGTGCCATGCAGTGGAATCAACGTGAACGGTGTGTAGTTGCCAGCAATAAGTACGTATATAGCCGAGTGGTCCAGAACTTTAAAGATATACTTGAGCTTTTCATTAGTAAAACTGTGATACAGGGTTGATGCAACATATAAGAGTACCAAAGAAATACCATAAATACTAAAGCTTACTAAATGCCAAGCACTGCCGTCGATATACGCTGCCGCCGTAAGAACGCCAAGTCCAATAAGTGCCAACAATGTTCCCACTCCATGAGTAACGGCATTAACTATTTCTTCTAAATTAACACCCGAGGCAGCTACAGTCTTTATCATTCAATCATCCCCTTTATTATTGGCGGTAAGGGTAACATTACATATAGTACCTATATCTATGATACCGCTAATTCCAGCAAAAAACCAGTCATACAGTTTCATTTAAATAAATCACTCATACTACAACACTCCTATCCTGCCTTCACCTTTTTTTCAAACAAATAAAGGCAAAATTGTACTACCATAACGCAAGTGTTTTTATTTTTTTTTACTATTCAGTATAGTATGCTTATATTATAGTATTATGTACCGAAAGGACTGATTGTATGGCAAACCGCATTGTTCTCAATGAAACCTCGTATTTTGGCCCAGGTGCTATCAGTGTCCTTCCTGATGAAATTGGCCATCGGAATTTCAAAAAGGCCTTTGTAGTCACCGATAAAGATTTAGTTAAATTCGGAGTTGCTAAAAAGGTTACCGATGTCTTGGTACAAGCGGGAATATCCTATGAATTGTACGACAACGTAAAGCCTAATCCAACCATTGAAAATGTTCAGACCGGCGTCAAGAAGTTGGCTGCATCCGGTGCTGATGTCATTATTGCAATTGGCGGCGGTTCCTCTATCGACACCGCCAAAGGCATTGGCATTATTGCTAACAACCCTGATTTTGGCAATGTAAAAAGCCTGGAAGGTGTTGCCGCTACCAAAGCTAAATCAGTGCCAATTATTGCTATTCCGACTACAGCCGGAACAGCAGCAGAAGTAACCATAAATTATGTAATTACTGACGAACAGGCTGTCAAAAAAATGGTCTGTGTTGATCCTAATGATATCCCAATCATTGCTGTTGTTGATCCTGAACTTATGCTGTCCATGCCCAAGGGACTAACTGCTTCAACTGGCATGGATGCACTAACCCATGCTATTGAAGGCTATATTACCCGCGGTGCCTGGACAATGACTGATATGTTTGAACTGAAAGCCATTGAACTCATTGCCACTCATCTGGAAAAAGCGGTAAACGAACCGGGTAATATCGAAGCCCGCGACGGTATGGCGCTAGCCCAATACATAGCTGGTATGGGATTCTCAAATGTCGGCCTTGGTATTGTCCATTCCATGGCTCATCCACTGGGCGCTTTTTATGATACCCCGCATGGTGTCGCCAATGCCCTCTTATTACCCTATGTAATGGAATACAATGCTCCTGCTACCGGGGAAAAATACCGGAGTGTAGCTAAAGCGTTGGGAGTCGCCAACGTCGATACCATGAACCAGGAAGCATATCGCAAAGCAGCTGTCGATGCAGTATGCGCCTTATCGAAGAGAATTAATATTCCGCAAAAATTATCAGAAATCGGCGTCAAAGAGAAAGACCTGCCGCAATTAGCCAAATCAGCCTTTGCTGATGTGTGCACTCCTGGAAATCCACGGGACACCAATGAGGCTGAAATTCTGGCATTATATCAAAAAGCATTCAAATAGTACCGTACCAATACAAACCCCCTTTTGCCGCTTAAAAACAAGGCAAAAGGGGGTTTTCTGGTTTTCTATACAATGAACTTATATTTTGAAAACACTAACAGCTTGTTGCATATCTGAGGCCAGCTTAGACAATGCCTGGCTGGAGGAGGCAATCTCCTCCATGGAGGCCGATTGTTCTTCTGTTGCTGCTGAAACTGTTTCAGCCTGAACAGCTGCACCTTTCGACGATTCTTCAATATGTTTGACTGATTCGACAATCCGCTGACTGCCGGCAGCAACCTCCTGAGTGGCTGCCGAGATTTCTCTTACCTGACCAGCCATCACAGTAATCTGCTCAGCAATTGATTCAAAAGCCATTCCCGCACCGTTTACTACGTCGATGCCCACCTTAATATCTTCAGCACTGGTATTCATAACAGCAACTGCACTGTCGATACTTGTTGTATTATCAGTAACGAGATTGGTGATTTGTTTGGCGGCAGTCTCTGATTGTTCAGCAAGTTTCCTGACTTCCTCGGCAACCACAGCAAACCCACGGCCTGCATCACCGGCCCGTGCTGCCTCAATAGCGGCGTTAAGTGCCAAGAGGTTGGTCTGGCCGGCAATACCTCTAATAACATTGACAATTTGCCCAATTTCTTTAGAACTGTCAGCAAGCTTGTCTACTGTCTTTTGCAACGCCTGTGCACCTTTACCCACATTATCCATCTGGAGAACAGCTTTATTTACTGCTTGTTGTCCTTCTTTTACTGCATCAGTTGTGTTTGCGGCCGCAGAGGAAACATGATTTGCCGTAGCTGCTGTCTGCTGGATAGCGGCGGAAATTTGTTCCACTTCTGCCATCGTTTGGCTAACGGCATTAATTTGTTCGTTAGTACCCTGAGCCACATCGGTAATGGCTTCAGCCACCTGGTTAGCCGCCTGAGCCGACTGCTCGGCACTGGCAGTAAGTTCTTCGCTTGCTGCGGCGACCTGTTCGGCACTTATATTAACCTGTTTCATTAAGACACGGACACTGTCTCGCATAGCCGCCAGGGCATTTGCTAAATCACCAATCTCGTCTTTGCGGATCATCTGACGTGGTTTATCCCTAAAGTCACCAGCAGCAAATTCATTGCAAACTGTTACCATGAATTTTAAAGGTTTAACAATACTCCGGGCGCTGAAGGCACCAATAACAATGCCAAGAATAACTGACAAAACTGCTGCGATAATCGAGGCTTGCCGAGCGGCGTTAGCACCACTAACAGCTTCTTCCATAGATTGAGTCATTAATTTGTTATTTAATGCTTTTATTTCTGCTACTTTATCATTGAGCGCTTTGCCTACAGGAGCCATCTCTACGGCTGCCCGGTCTGCATCATCTCTTTTGCCGGCCTGCATCGCTGGCAAAAACTTATTATCCGCCAATTGACCGTATTGTTTTTCCAGTGCTTTAATTTCATTGAGTGTACGCCGTGTTTCTTCATCCTTAGCCAACATAATCAGCTCATCTTCAAGCTTGCCATTGAGTGCTAGTAATCTCCGGTATTCATCTACATACTGCTGTTTCCCATACATGGAATAGCCGCGAAGATTGGCTGACTGGCCTAACGAATTATAGGAAATCTCATTAATTCTTTCAAGACTGGGAAGGTCTTTTGTCTTAATGCCCGCTACTTCGTTTGCGGCAATGCCAACCATATTGATTGTGTAGGCAAATCCCAGAACAGCAACCAATACCACTAAACTGAAACACAAAATCATTTTTGTCGTAAGATTATATCTCATAGTCCCATCTCCTCGTATTTTTTTGAGTCGCATTGTTTTATATTTTCTTAACCAATGAAATGCTGCACAACCATCCGCGGATCGGTATATGTATTGCAGGTATGTCCCAGACACTCAATCGCTATTTGCATACCTAAGAGAGAGCCACCATCATCATCAATTAGTAAAACATGCATATTATCCCCCCTTGCTTAGGTTTTATTTTGAACATTTGCTAATATAAATGCAAATAGCGTGCCAAACAGGCACGCTATTTTAAAATTACTTATATTTTTAATTAGTTACTCAAAATACGGGATTCAGTATCGTTTTTTTGCTCTCATTATATTTATACATGATGTTAATCATTACTTTATTCGACAAAAACTGCATACTATGCAGTTTTTGTCTATGCAACTTTTGTTAAATGTCCGTTAAAAATCATTTTTCAAAACAAATTGATTGATCGCTTAGCTACGCCGTCATTGTTACAATGACGTAGATGAAAAGCCAAAGGGACGGCAGATCGTGCGAAAACAAACGAGAACGAGCCTTCTTATTTATGCTAAGGCTCGTTCTCGTTTCTTCCGCAGTCTTTTAGAATTTCGGTCCTACTTTTAAATGTAGCGTACTTTTTCCCAATAAATAATTGTTTAATTTAACTTCATATTGACAATACAAGCTCAATCTGTCCGAAAGAAGTACCTATGTTTACATGAAAGCTTTGTCCGTCAAAACTATCGCCTGGATGTACCGATTGAGCCTTCAAATCAACCACCAGGCCCATATCAGATAAGGAACTGCAGAAAACGCCATTATGCACATTCAAAAATTCCCCTGCACTGTCTAATGCCAGTTCATTTACTGTGGTGAATGATTCCCCATAAAAACGGCCAGCCAACTCCAACAGTACTGGTTGCTCCACTCGTAACCCTGTCCCCAATGCTATATCACCAATAATTTGTTGCGAAACAAAGTATGTAGCAGATTTTCCAGCAGCCTGGGTTAAAATATACGGCGTATCATTTAGAAATCTGACAATATTCCGTAACGTCAAGCCTACATAAAGGTATAAAACATCGGCTTTGTCACCAACTGGAGAAAAATCTACCAGGCTTCTAATAACTCTACTTTCCTCGTCGATATCTCCAGTAAGGCTGTATTCCTCGCGAAAATCCCCTAAGGCTTTTTCAACGCCAGCAAATGTCATGTAGCCCTTATCTGCTATGGACTGCATTAGCGAAAGATGATCTTCTCCTTGCGAAGCCAAAAGTTCTTCCACTTGTTCATTGGTAAGATAGCCTTGGCTGATAGCCAACACTCCAAATTTTTGATCCTTCACTCGCTGTAAATTATGAATCTCTTCCACTTGCGCTGCATTCATCAACTCTGCATTCATGGCGAGAATACCTAGTTTTACTTTAACAGGCTGTTCTTGCTTAAGTACCTCACACAACTGCATGTGGGTAAGCAGTCCTTTGTGCAGCAAATACTGCCAAAAATATTGATTAAACATTCATTTTCATCCCTTCTCTAGTGACAATTAGTTTGCTGTCGCCAGACCTTTTTGCGCTAAAACTAACTTAATCACAGACAGCACTTTCTCTTCCTGGAGGGGCTTTATGATGTAGTTTTGGGCCCCATTTTGCAAAGCCTCAAAAACCACATGCTTTTGCCCTAATGCACTTACAACAATAATATTGGCGCTGGGATGATCAGTCATAATACGCTTAATGGTTTCCATCCCACCGATTCCCGGCATAGTAAGATCCATCGTTACTATGTCAGGCTTACATTGGGAGTAATTACTTATAGCCTGTTCGCCATTCATGGCTTCACCAACTACCTCATGTCCTGCTTTTTCAAGTATTCGCCTTAATGTGGTCCTCATCATTAAGGCATCATCCACAATCATAATTCGTGCCATTTTACTCTCCCCTTCCTCTTTTTACTATTTATTTTGCTAATATATCAAACTTAAAGTAATTTTCCCTAGTTCCGTATCCAGTACCCAGGTCAGCGTTTCTACCTGGGAATACTTGGCTGAAGCATTCTCAGCCAAAATGCTGAGCAGCATTTGGACTGTGACCATACCAAGCCACTTGGACTGAGCTTTTACAGCCTGTTGAAAAATTTCCTGTGCATACTGTGCTAAGACGTTTTCCATCCTTCTATCAAGAGGTTCATCCATATCCACTGGAGCTAACTCTTTATCCAGTAAATGTTGTACCACCTGTTGATCAGCACTGAATACTATTTTTCCGGACGGAAAGCCCTTCACACCGAGGAAGGTAGAAACCTTACGCAAGTTTAATTTACCGCCGCCACCTTCTACATAGGTAATCTGTTTTACTGGTAAACCAGCCTTATTTTGCAGACAATCTTCGGCCGCATTAAGCAGTGGTTTTGCTAACTGCCGAATGGTGCAGGGTTCGCCTTCCTCCATTTCGCTAAAAGGTAAGAAAAAGTGAAATTGTGTACCCTTCCCCCAGGTGGTAGACACATACACTGAGCCGTGAAGTTTTGTTAATTCGGCTCGTACAGCCGAAAGTCCAACCCCGCGTCCTGCCAACTCATCAACCTCTGTGGTCCCAGAGAAACCATCGGCAAAAATAAATTGTATCCAGTCTGTCTCTTGCATAGATTCCGCCGCAGCCAAAGTACAAATCCCTTTTTGTACTGCAATATCGCGGATACGCATCGGATTCATCCCCTGACCGTCATCCGAAATGACCAGCGTTAAACCAGTCTCGGTTTCTTTGACAGAACAAGTAATAGTGCCGATTTCGTCCTTGCCAGTTTCCAGTCTCTCCTCGAAAGTTTCCAACCCATGGACGATAGAATTTCGGAAAACATGACCTAGGGATTTTATAAAATCATAATACTGCAATGGATCAACCAGCGTCTCGCCCCCCTCAATTTCAAAGAGATGAACGGCTTTTTCATTCCTTTCGGCCAAGCCGCATACATATTGTGGATAGGACGCCAGTAAGTCCTTGATTGGTTTATAACGCAACCGTCGCAGATCAGAAAGCAATAAGCTGCTTTCTCCGGTTGACAGCATACTCTGGATTTTTTCTTCAATTTCCAACAAGCGCGCATTATCAATGACCAACACGTTTTCCCGTTGAAAGAAGTTCTCACCCAGCTTTTCCTTCAATACTTCCAAATCATCATTGAGCCAAGCAAGCATATTGTCGGACGTAAAGCCGCTCAGCCTCTCTGCCAACTGCTGCCCATCCAAATCGGCTATTTCATGGGCGCGAATGGTATCCAGCCTACCTTCCATATGGTGCAATTTATCCATTACATTTCTCATATGCAGTTGTCCAAATGTACCCTTGAAGGTATGCACTGTGCGAAATAGCGCGGCTAATATTTCGCCAGCTGATTTTTTCTCCTGCAATAAACCGGGCATGCCCTCCTGACAAAAACTAGTATACTGATTTACTGTGGCAAAAAAGTCAGAGGAATGGGTGACTACATGCACAATCATGGCCAAAATATCTCGTTCCGCATGCACACGCTCTTCCATGGCCTTCTGCAGCGTCCGATCGGTAAGAATGAGCATAATCTTGCCTTGGCTTAGTTCACCAGCATTTTGAATCATTTTATACGCGATCCTAATATAGCTATCACTTACTATGATTTCTTCAGGCAGCAGGGAAGAATATGTTTGTCGCAACAGTTCATTTTTTTCTTTCAATATTTTTCCAAATAGAGCTTCTAAAAATACCTGCTGAGCACGGTCTTCCGGATATAGTAAAGTCGAAATCAATTCACCAGCAATATTTCGCCCAAATATCGCTCTACATTCTGCACTATATTCCTTACTCACTTTGAGATCCTCGCCAAAAGAAAGAAAACCTTGGCCTGCAAAATCCAATAAGTTACGCAGCGCCGCCGTTCGTTCCGCTACTTTTTGCTCCAGTTCTTGATTCCATACTTCCAATTGGGCATGGGAACGCTGCACTTCTTCATACATTTTCTGCAGTGAATCCAACGTGCTATTAATGGCCGCAGTCAAAGATCCCATCTCATCACGAGAATATATCTTCCCCCGCACATCTAATTCCCCTTTGCCAGCACACATCATTACATGATCTAATTGATAGACCCCTTTACGCACAGACATATCAAAACCTAAAAACAGATAACAAACAATGAGTAGAATACCACCCGTAAATAGCATCACAGTATGTCTATACTGCAAATATTTATCAATGCGCAAAACAAGCAGCTCATCAATGACCTGCAAGGCTGCCTTATGAAAAGCCCCTGCATTTTGGATGGAATGATTGCCTGAAGCCAGCAACAGCTGTTGGGGAATAGGCAGCCCTTGCTGCCCGATGGTTTTCTGCTCTAAATTCCAGGCAAAAATTGGCACACTATCGGTAAGAGCGATAAATAATGAGCCTAGTTTCCCGTTGATAGCCTCATTGTGGCGAAAGACTAGCTTGGCATTATGATCGACTTGCTGCAAATTGGAACGCATCAGCCCCGCAATTTGCAGTAAATGATTTCTTCTTTCAGGTGAAAGATCCGGCTCGGCTAACTCCATAGCTAACCCCTGAGCCGCCCCTACTGTATCCTCCAAACTGGGCAATCTACGCAGCACGGAATCCACAAGGTATGAAGAATCAAAATCAGAATCCATCGCTAAATTCGACGCATATCCTGTATGCTGCATCAAATCAGTTACTTCATTGAGCCACCGACTGTTCAAATCAAAGGCTACCCGCGCACGTCCACTTTCAACCAGTAGCACATCCTGCTTACGAGTAAGCCAGTTTTGTTGTAACATTTGCAGTTTCCATGTACTATCCATTTGATCGGCGGTGTCGCTATCGATTATAGCTACCGCCGCTAAGGCTGCGTCCACTTTAGCCTGTTGCGCCAGCACTTTTCCCTCAAGCGAGCCATCACCATTCAAATATGCATAATGAATATTACGATACGCCAGCCCCTCATCAAATACATGCATTAACGCTTGGACATATTTCACACCCACTCGTTCTCTCATGGCAAAATCTATATTTTTGTTGAGCTCTGATACCAACATGTAGATTAGGGCAGTTGCCTGCAGTACGATTAGTACTCCAATCACACTAAATTTATAGGCGTATTTCAAGCGATTCATCAATTGAACTGCGGGTTCAAATAGATATTTCATCAACACAACACCTGCACACAATCCCTACCTATAGCCGTAGGTTTAATTTATAGTACTTACTTTATTTTAGAGAATAATAACAGGTTAGTTGTAAAGTTAATGTAATTTTTTTGTTAATTATAGGAAACACACCATAACTTGAAATGTTCTGGTGTATGATTATAGTATGATAAATTGGCTTTTCCGCGTTTTTACCCTATAGTTGTCTCAAATCTGATCAGCTTCTAAAACAAACCGATTTATAGCGTTCGCTACGCCTTCATTATCATTAGAATCTGTTATATAATCGGCTTTTTGTTTTACGCTCTCTAACGCATTTTCCATCGCAATACCCAAGCCGGCATATTCGATCATAGATACATCATTTTCACTATCAC
>Ga0316604_10000854_pt1 | contig 31876 bp, 26 predicted proteins | sample OWC_soil_day20_C_FD_207650 | JGI IMG/M metagenome (GOLD analysis project Ga0316604, IMG submission 207650) | Wetland soil microbial communities from Old Woman Creek delta, Ohio, United States - OWC_soil_day20_CT | ecosystem: Environmental > Terrestrial > Soil > Wetlands | place: USA: Ohio... | reverse complement strand
CTCTTCTGTGCCATTGGAAACTGTTCATCTTGTTTGATGACAGTAGATAAAATTCCTAATGTACGGGTTTGTACTGAGCCTCTTCGCGCTGGCATGGTAGTTGAGACCCAAGAAGGGAAGGGGAAGATCGTATGATAACGACAGAAATCTTAGTCATAGGAGCTGGCCCGGCTGGGTTAATGGCTGCCATTCATGCTGCAGAGGCTGGTGCAAAGGTATTGCTTGTTGAACGGGCGGATCGCTTAGGCGGTCAGTTAATTAAACAAACTCATAAATTTTTTGGCTCGAAGGCAGAATTTGCCGGTGAGCGTGGAATGGATATAGCTGAAAAATTAATCAACCAGAGTTCAGATATTTCAGGTATCACCATTTGGAAGAATGCTGTAGTACTAGGAATCTATCCAGATGGCGTAGTTACGATTTCTCATGAAGGTGCTTTTTGCACAGCCAGACCTAAAAAAATTATTATTGCAACGGGCGCTTCGGAAAAAACAATGGCCTTTCCTAATAATGATTTACCAGGTATTTATGGTGCAGGTGCAGTCCAAACCTTAATGAATGTTCACGGAGTAATACCAGCAAAAAGGATACTGATGATTGGTGCTGGCAATATTGGTGTGATTGTAGCCTATCAATTGCTGCAGGCGGGTGTTGAAGTGGCAGGCATTGTAGAAGCGGCACCGCAAGTTGGCGGTTATCGTGTTCATGCTGCTAAGCTGCAACGTCATGGCGTTCCTATATATACTTCTCGTACCATACAAGCTGCTCATGGAACCTCCTGTCTAGAAGGCGTTACGATTGCAAAATTAGATGAGAATTGGCAGCCGGTACCAGGTAGTGAACAATATATTCCTGTAGATGGACTCTGTTTGGCTGTTGGTTTAAGCCCCTTGACAGAACTGCTGTGGCAGGCAAATTGTGAAATGAAGTTTGCAGCAGAATTAGGTGGTTATGTGCCACTGCGTGATGCCAATATGAAAACAACACATGAAGATATTTATGTAGCTGGTGATGTCTCAGGAGTCGAAGAAGCTTCGGCAGCTATGGTCGAAGGAAAATTAGCAGGCTTATATGTTGCCTCCGTCTTAGGACATAAAAAGGATTCGTTTACAAAAGAGTTTCAGACTGCAAAATCACAATTGAGTGCTCTGCGCTCTGGTCCAGCAAGTGTGAAGATTTGCACGGGACTTAGCAAAGTTGTTTTAGAGGAGGTTGGATAAAATGCCGTCACAAGAGCGCTTTGCGAAAGGCCCAATCGCTTTATTTGAATGTATGCAGCAAATTCCCTGTAACCCTTGTGCTGATGCTTGCCCACGGGGTGCCATTACCGTAAAAGAAATTAATGATTGTCCTTCTTTAAATGAAGAACTTTGCAATGGCTGTGGAGTGTGTATGACTCACTGCCCTGGGCTATCTATTTTTGTTGTTGACTATACTTATGGAAAAGATGTGGCCTTAGTTAAGATTCCCTATGAATTTTCTCCTTTGCCTGAGGCTAAGACTGTTGTTGATGCTTTAAATCGACAAGGTCAATGTATTGGCACTTCAGAAGTCATTCGAGTACAAACATCACCAAATAAAACAAATATTATTTGGTTGTCTGTGCCTCGGGAATTAGCTATGGAGGTACGCAGCATTCGCCTAAGAAAGGAGGAAGATCATGAATCATAATGATATTATTATCTGTCGTTGTGAAGATATAACCTTAGGAGAGATTAGAGAGCAGATTACACAGGGAAAACATACTCTGGAAGAAATAAAAAGAGCTTGCCGTTCTGGAATGGGTCCTTGCCAAGGAAGAACTTGTGCTCCTCTTATTGTGAATGAAATTGCCAAAGCCACAGGAAAGCCTGTCTCGGAAATTCCTTTGCCTACGTTTCGTCCTTCTACCTCTCCCATTAAGATGGCTTCTTTGTTAGGAGGAGATAAGCATGATTAAGACTGCAGATGTTGTGGTAATTGGTGGTGGTGTCATCGGCTGTTCCACTGCCTATAACTTAGCTAAATTAGGTGCAGGTAAAGTAGTCGTATTAGAGAAAAAGTACTTAGCCAGTGGTGCCACGGGTCGCTGTGGGGCAGGTATGAGAATGCAGTGGGGAACAGAGACTAATTGTCTTTTGTCTCGTGAAAGTGTTAAGATGCTCTCCCATTTACCAGAATTGCTGAATGTGGATGTAGATATTGAATTTACCCAGAATGGTTACTTAATGCCCGCTTACTCGGAAAAAATGGCAGAGCAGTTTAAAAAGAATTTGGTACTGCAAAATTCTCTTAACATTCCTGCACGCTGGGTGACGCCAGAGGAATCTTTAGAAATTGTTCCTTTTCTAAATACAAAAGGAATGTTTGGCGCTACCTATTGTGCAGAAGATGGTCATTGTAATCCTTTTAAAGTAACAGAAGCTTATGCACAAGCTGCCAAAAATTTAAAAGTTGAGATTTATACCGATACGGAAGTGCAGGGCATTGTAACGAAGAATGGTAAAATTATTTCCGTCCGCACCAATCAGGGCAATATTCAAACGGATACGGTTGTAAATGCGGCAGGAGGATATGCAAAAACCGTTGGACGTATGGTCGGCGTTGAGCTTCCTATTTTCCCAGAACGTCATGAAATTTTGGTAACAGAACCAGTGGAGCCTACTATGGGACCCATGGTGATGAGTTTTTATCATAATTTATATTGTCAGCAAAGTCCTCATGGTAGTTTTATTATGGGAATTGGTCATCCAAATGAACCGGAAAGCTATAATATAAAATCCAGTTGGCAGTTCTTACGTGATATGGCGCAGCGACTTGTGGAAATTCTTCCCCCTTTAGCAGGTCTAAATGTAGTTCGGCAATGGGCGGGATTATATGATATGTGCCCTGACCGCACACCGATATTAGGCAGCAGTCCTGCTCTCAATCGTTTCTTCACTGCTGCAGGCTTTAGTGGTCATGGTTTCATGATTTCGCCTATCACAGGTCAATTAATGGCAGAGATGGTAGTGGGAAAACCTACGGCCTTTCCTATCCAAATGTTTGATGCTGGGCGGTTTGACCGCGGAGAGTTATTTGTAGAGCCATCCGTTGTGTGAGTCAATATATATAATTGCATTTAAAATACGAAAGTGAGGAATTTAAAATGATTACAGAATACAAAAATGAACCTTTTACTAACTTTGGTCTTCCAGAAAACAAGGCTGCTATGGAGAAGGCATTGGCTGCAGTACAGTTGGAGAAAGCTGCTCATTATCCACTCATTATCGGCGGAGAAACTGTCGATACAGAAGCGCGCATTACGTCGATCAATCCTTCCAACACATCTGACATTGTTGGTACCGTTGCTCGGGCCAATATAGATTTAGCTGAAAAAGCGGTGCAAGCAGCCAATAAAGCCTTTGCTTCATGGCAGTATGTAGACGCCGCGGAACGATCTTTGTATTTGTTTAAAGCTTCTGCTATTTTACGCCGACGTAAATTTGAGTTTTCTGCTTGGCTAGTGGAAGAGGCAGGGAAAACTTGGGCGGAAGCGGATGCCGATACTGCAGAAGCAATCGATTTTATGGAATACTATGCTCGCCAAATGGATAAGTATGCAAAAGGCATGGAAGTAACACCTTATCCTGGAGAACAAAATGAGTGTGCTTATATTCCTCTCGGTGTTGGTGTTGTAATTCCGCCATGGAATTTTCCCTTAGCCATTTTAGCAGGGATGACAGCAGCAGCTATTGTAGCTGGTAATACGGTGATTATGAAGCCTGCAAGCTCAACGCCTGTAATTGCTGCTAAATTTATGCAGTTGTGGGAAGAAGTCTCTTTACCTGCTGGTGTTGTAAATTATCTTCCAGGCAGTGGTGGAACGATTGGCGATTATTTGGTATCCCACGCTCAAGTGCGCTTTATCAATTTTACAGGTTCTAAAGAAGTCGGACTTCGCATTAATAAGTTAGCTGCTGATTTATCCCCAGGGCAGAAATGGATTAAAAGAGTAGTAGCTGAAATGGGCGGTAAAGATTCTATAGTTGTAGACAGTGAAGCTGATCTTGATGAAGCAGCTGCTGGAATTGTTGCATCTGCCTTTGGCTTCCAGGGACAAAAATGTTCTGCTTGCTCTCGCGCTATTATCGTGAGAGACGTATATGATGCAGTACTTGCAAAGGTGGTCGAAAAGACGAAGGCTCTTAAGATTGGTGCTGCCAGCAGCCCTGAAAGTAATATTGGTCCTGTAATTGATGAAAGTTCTTATAAAAAGATTTTAAGCTATATCGAAATTGGCAAAACAGAAGGGAAACTAGAGTGCGGTGGATCTACGGCTGGTGAACAAGGCTACTTTATTGAGCCAACTGTATTTTCAGGGATTTCTCCCGAGGCCCGTATTTCCCAGGAAGAGATATTTGGACCCGTGCTTGCGGTAATTCCTGCTGATGACTTTGACCATGCTCTTGCTATTGCCAATGGCACTGAATATGGCCTTACTGGCGCTGTGTATTCAAAGAGCCGTGCTAAACTGGAAAAGGCTCGTCGCGAATTTCATGTAGGCAATCTATATTTTAACCGTAAGTGCACAGGTGCATTAGTCGGTGTTCATCCTTTTGGCGGTTTTAATTTGTCAGGTACAGACTCTAAAGCGGGCGGCGCTGACTATTTATTGCTGTTCTTACAAGCAAAATCGATTTGTGAAAAGTTATAAATCAAAGTTTATTTATCCCTGTGCTAACTTGCAAGGTGAGTGTTAAGAGTATTATTTATTTTACGAAATATTAAAAAAATGTACTGAAAATGTTTTAAAAAATATAAAATGTTTTTTTAGAAAAAACACTTGTCAAGTTGAGAAGCGCACGGTATAATAAAAAACAAATATAACAGATATAACAAAAATAAAACAAAAGAATAACAATAAAGCAATGGTGCTTTAAATGAGGGAAGATTTCTCTTATTTGAAGCGCCTTTTTCGATATTTTTTTGGGGGTGGTAGGGAAGAAGGTAAGGGTATAGTATAAGAAACTTAGAAATAATACGATTATTAAGGGGGATTATTGTGTTTAAAAGAATGAATGCTAAATGGTTATCTTTATTCGTTGTTGCTATTTTAGTTGCTGGATTAGTAGCTGGGTGTGGTGGAAGTGCTAGCAAAGATATTAAAATTGGTGTTGTATATGAATTGACAGGCAATACTGCATCCTTTGGTACAGCTGCTGCCAATGGCGCGAAGCTGGCATTTAAAGAAATCAATGCTAATGGTGGCGTTTTGGGCAAGCAAATCCAAATCGCAGTTGCCGATAACAAAGGTGAACCATCTGAATCCTCTAATGCAATGACAAAAGTTATTTCTCAAGATAAAGTAATTGCTGTTACTGGTTTTACTACCAGCTCTAACGGTATTGCAGGTTCAACCGTTGCTGAAGCGAATAAAATCCCATTTGTCGCCGCTGCAACAACGAATCCTAAAGTAACCTTAGATGAGAATACTGGAAAAGTTAAAAACTATACCTTCCGCGTATGTTTTATTGATCCTTTCCAAGGTACTGTAGGAGCAAATTTCGTATTAAACTCTCTTAAAGCTAAAAATGCTGCTGTCATGATTGATAACTCTAGCGATTACAGCAAAGGCTTATCTAAATTCTTTAAAGATGCTTTCACCAAGGGTGGCGGTAACATAGCGATTGAAGAAGCTTACTTACAAAATGATCAGGATTTCAAAACACTGTTAACAAAAATTAAAGCTACGAACCCAGATGTAATTTATGTGCCTGGCTATTACGGCGAAGTAGGAAAAATCATAAAACAGGCTCGTGAAATCGGTATCACCGTACCATTTGTTGGCGGCGATGGCTGGGATTCACCTAAATTGGCTGAAATCGGTGGACCAGATGCTCTTAATAATACGTACTTTACGAATCACTATTCTGTAGAAGATAACAGTCCTAAATCAAAAGCATTTCTTGATGCTTTCCAAAAAGAATATGGTCAAGTGCCAGATGCAATGGCTGTTCTAGGTTATGATGCAGCTTATGCTTTAGTAGATGCCATTAAACGGGCTAACAGCACGGATTCTGAAAAGATTCGTGAAGCACTTGCCAACACAAAAGATTTCCAAGGTGTAACTGGTTCCTTAACATTAAATGATACCCATGATGCAATAAAAAGCGCTGTAATTATTGAAATGAAAAATGGTAAACAAGTGTATAAAGAAACTGTAAAACCTTAACAAGAACCAATAAAGAAACTGCCAGGGATTTTATTCCCTGGCAGTTTCTTTATTGGTTCTATTGCCATTCATGCAAGGCAATTCCCTAAGGAGCCATTAATGTAATATGATTGCTGCTAAAAAAGTCTGTATATTCATCATCTGGTTTTTGATTGGTTACAAATACTTGTATATCTTTTAAGTCGTAATACGTTATTAATGATACTTTGCCGAGCTTCGTATCATCTGCCAATAGTATTTTTTTATCGCAATGTTCTACTATATATTTTTTTATATCGTACTCAAGAGATGAGGAATTTGTGATTCCTTTTGCAATTGAGATCCCAGTTGTGGCTAAAAAGGCTTTAGAGATATTGTACTTTTTCAAGGAGCTTACTGCTCCTGAATCAACAAAAGAATTCGTTCTTCTAAATAGTGTTCCCCCTGTAGATATCACATTTAAGTTTTGATAAGGGAGAGCTTTTAATATCACATGTAAATTATTGGTGATAATTGTTAAGTTCTTGACATCTGACAAATAGGGTATCATGTGCATCGTAGTTGTCCCAGAGTCGATATAAATGATATCTCCATCTTCAATTAATGTACTAGCAAGCTTTGCGATAATTAATTTTGCATCTTTGTTTTTGACTTCTCTAGATTCAAAAGGCTCAGTCGTTTTCTTATCTGTTAAAATAATGCCGCCATAGACTTTTTTTATTTTACCTTGAGACTCTAGTTGATTAATATCTCTTCTCATTGTGTTTTTGGAAACATTGAACACACTACAAAGCTCTTCGATGGATGCTCGTTCTTTTTCAAGAATATAGTTTTGAAGTTCGTTAATTCTATCTTCTTTCACGTTATAAACTCCATTTCACATTATTATATTCAATTTGGCTTATATCGTATTAGCCCTCCATGAGACTAAATATAACCACAATACTATTACCATAATACCATAATATAACCAAATATGTAACTGAATTTTCTTATAAAATTAAGACTTGCATTAAAGTTATAGAATATACTATAATGTAACCAAAACGTAATAACAATATAACAATTGTTAATCAATAAGTAACAATAATTCGCTAGAATGTAATCAAATAGAGGTAATATAAGGAGGGGATGGGAAAGAAATTCGAAGATAGTGATTAAAGACGAGGTTTGTATTAGAAGTAAGGGATAAATGATTCCATATAAAAAGGAGAATGTTGATTATGACAATAGCAAAATTAAAGTATAGCGTAAATGGAGAATGGAAAGAATCGGCAACAGCTACCTATATGCCGATTACGGATTCGAATACGGGAAAAGTGATTGCCGAGGCACCATGCTGCACCGTTGGCGAAGTCAATCAAGCAGTTAGCGCAGCAAAAAACGCATTTCCTGCTTGGTCTTCGACACCTGTATCAGCAAGAGCTCAACTTATGTTTAAGTATAAAGTCATTTTGGATGCCCACCTGGAGGAGCTAGCCTTGCTGGTAGCTACGGAGTTAGGCAAAAATCTCAATGAAGCTCGCGGCGATGTTTTGAAGGCTATTGAAGTGGTAGAGTTATCATGCTCTGCTCCTGTTATGATGCAAGGTGATTCGTTGATGAATGTTTCCCATGGTCATGACACGGTTATGTATAGAGAACCTGTAGGTGTATTTGCTGGTATTGTGCCCTATAACTTCCCTGCGATGATTCCCTTTGGCTGGATGATTCCTCTCTGCATCGCTACAGGTAATACCTTTGTACTTAAAGCCGCCAGTCATGTTCCTCAAACCGCTGTAAGAATGTTGGAACTCTTAATTGAGGCAGGACTGCCTAAAGGTGTTGTCAACTTGGTTACTTGCAGTCGAAAAGAAGCGGAAACATTGCTGAAACATCCGGATGTTGCAGGCATTTGCTATGTTGGTTCCACTTCAGTAGGTCTTCATATTTATTCCACTGCAGCAGCTCATGGCAAGAGAGTTCAAGCTTTATGTGAAGCAAAAAATCATGCTTTAGTTCTTAAAGATGCTGCTTTAGAAATGGCTGCTACAAGAGTTATTAACTCAGGTTTTGGCTGCGCAGGACAACGTTGTATGGCTCTGCCAGTGGTTTGTGTGGAAGAAGAAGTGGCCGATGAATTCGTTGCTCATCTGGTAAGGCTTGCTAAAGAGCTTAAAGTAGGTCCGGCTTATGATCCTTCCTATGACTTAGGACCTGTTGTATCAGCCGAACAAAAACAAAGTATTGTAAATTGGATTCATAAAGGCGTTGAAGAAGGGGCCAAACTGATCTTAGACGGCAGAGATATTGTTGTTAAAGGCTATGAAGACGGTTTCTTCCTGGCACCAACTATTTTTGACCATGTAAAACCAGGAATGACGATTGGCGATATTGAAATTTTTGGACCTGTTGTATGTATTAAACGTGTAAAGAATTTTGAAGAAGGTCTTGCTGTAATGAACGCAAATCCATTTGCCAATGGTTCCTGCATTTTTACCCAGAGTGGCTATTATGCAAGAGAATTTGCAGCGAAAACCCATGGCGGTATGGTTGGAATTAATGTAGGTATTCCTGTTCCTCTTTCTGTATTCCCCTTTGCAGGACATAAGAAATCTTTCTTTGGTGACCTGCATTGTATGGGCAAAGATGGCGTGGCTTTTTTCACGGAAGCTAAATGCGTGACTAGCCGGTGGTTTAATGAAGAAGATAAGAAACATATCAAAGTGGATACTTGGGAAGGTACCATGACTCGTAAGTAAAGGAAAATAGCTGAAATTGAAAGGAGGCAACTATGTCTTTAGTTACATTGGAAAATGCATTGAAAAAAATTGGTGAGGGAAAATATGGAATTGGGGCTTTTAATGTAGCAAATATGGAAATGGTTATGGGGGCTATAAAAGCAGGGGAGGAATTAAATTCTCCCATTATTCTGCAAGTAGCAGAAGGGCGGCTGCGGTATTCTCCGCTGCATCTTATTGGTCCTGTGATGGTAGAGGCGGCTAAGAAAGCTGCCATTCCCATTGTTGTGCATCTGGATCATGGTGCTAGTATGGACGTGATTGCCCAGGCGCTGCAGCTAGGATTTAGTTCGGTTATGTTTGATGGATCCGCTTATCCTTTGGAAAAAAATATTGAGATGACAAATAAAGTAAAGAGAATGGCGGCGGAATATGGTGCCTCTGTGGAAGCGGAAATTGGTAAAGTTGGCGGCAGTGAAGGCGATTATAAAAGTGTAGAAGTGCTCATTACTTCTGTGGCTGAAGCCAAAACATTCTATGACGAAACGCAAGTTGACGCTTTAGCGGTAGCAATCGGAACAGCTCATGGGCATTACAAAGAACAGCCTAAATTGCAGTTTAAACGGTTAGAGGAAATTGCTCAGGCTATCGATTGTCCTTTGGTCTTACACGGTGGTTCAGGGCTTACTCCTGATGATTTTAAAAATTGCATACAGCATAAAATCAAGAAAGTGAATATTGCTACAGCATCTTTTGAAAATGTTGCTCAAAAAGTTAACCAATTGTCTAAGGGATCGAAAGATATTACGTTCTTTCAATATCTTGACACTGTGCTTGACGCGACATATGAAAATGTTAAAAACCATATTTTAATTTTCGGCAGTCAAAATAAAGCATAAAAAACTCTTAAGTAAAGATATTCAATCAAACGTATTTGTGAAAGTACTGTAATGAATTTATAAAATTATAAAGTAAGGAGAACTCGTATGAATAAGCCGGTACATTTAAATACAGAGGATTACATTGCTAGTTTAATTGTAAGAGCACGTCAAGCTCAAAATATCGCGAGTGGTTACAGCCAAGAAAAGGTAGATGAACTGGTTACTGCTATTGTATGGAATATTGTAAAAGATGGACCAGCGCAAGAGATTTCTCAAATGGCTGTTGATGAATCAAGAATGGGTAATTATGAGTCTAAATATGCCAAATTAATGACGAAATGCAAAGGCACCCTTCGAGATATGAAGGGGAAAAAATCCGTTGGCATTATAGAAGTAGATGAACAAAAAGGGATTTTTAAGGTAGCCAAACCCGTAGGAGTCGTCGCAGGAATACTGCCATGTACCAATCCGGAAGCTACACCTGTAATCAAAGCCATTATGGCAATTAAGACAAGGAATGCGATCATCCTTGCACCCCATCCCCGGACGAAAAAAACGAATACCCATATTGTGAATATCATACGAACTACTCTGAAAAAATACAATGCTCCAGAGGATTTAGTCGTTGGCATTGAAGAACCGACTCTTGAATCAACAAACGAATTGATGAAACAATGTGATCTAGTTGTTGCAACAGGCGGTGGAGCATTAGTAAAGTCAGCTTATTCATCGGGAACTCCAGCTTATGGCGTTGGACAAGGAAATTCGGTTGTTGTAGTAGACGAAACTGCTGATTTAAAGGATGCTGCAAATAAAGTGATGCGCAGTAAGACTTTTGATTTTGCTACAAGCTGCTCTACTGAAAATTCGCTGGTCATTCAGAAAAAGATATATGCCGAATTTATAGCATGTCTTAAAGGCGAAGGCGGTTATTTGCTTAGTCCGGAACAAAAAGCAAAACTGCAGCAAGCCATGTGGGTGGATCAACATTTAAATGCTAAGATTATTGCTCAGTCAGTGCAGACAATTGCTAGTGTAGCCGGGATAAACATACCAGAGGATTGTAAATTTATCATGGTGGAAGAGAGCCAAATTGGGCCGGAAGCTCCTTTTTCTGGTGAAAAACTATCTATGGTAGTAGCTTTATTTCAATATGATCATTTCCAAGAAGCAATCGACTATGTGAATAAGATTACCAACTATCACGGAAGAGGGCATTCGTGTGGAATTCATTCTTTTAATGAAGAGCATATCAAGCAGCTGGCGCTAACTACGAAGACTAGCAGGATTATGGTCCGTCAGCCTCAATGTCTGGCTAATAGCGGGGCATGGACGAATGGTATGCCAATGACGTTGACGTTAGGCTGCGGAACTTGGGGTGGAAATGCCTCATCCAGCAATATTACTTGGACAGATTTGCTTAATATCACATGGGTTTCATCCCCAATTGAGCATAATATGCCAACGGATGAAGAACTATTTGGTGAAATCATGCTTAAAAATAAATAAAATTTGTTACTTTTGTTTGGTGTAAAATTACGATAGGAAAAGGGGTGTGTTATGGTCAAGATCATTACTGCGGTAGAAGCGGCTAATCTTATTGAAGATGCTGTTACGATTGCTACGAGTGGTTTTGTTGGTAGTGCAAATCCTGAGGCACTAACGACTGCGTTGGAAGAACGATTTCTAAGAGACGGTAGACCATGTAATTTAACGCTTGTTTATTGTGCGGGGCAAGGGGATGGAAAGGATTGCGGAGCCAATCATTTCGGTCACGAAAATATGGTGAAAAGAGTAGTTGGCGGACATTTTAAGACGGCTCCAAAACTCAGCCAATTAGCCGTTGATGAAAAAATTGAGGCTTATAATTTTCCTCAGGGGACGCTTACCCAGTGGTTTCGTAATGTAGCCGGCAAGAAGCCGGGTGTTATTACGAAAGTTGGCTTGAATACTTTTGTTGACCCAAGGATTGAGGGTGGAAAAATTAACAAAAAGACCACACAAGATCTTGTAGAAGTGATTGAGTTAGGCAATGAGGAATGGCTATGGTATAAACCTTTTCCAATCGATGTTGCTTTTATTCGTGGCACTACGGCCGATGGAAATGGGAATATTTCCATTGAAAAGGAGTGTGTCTCACTAGAACTATTATCCATTGCCCAAGCTGCCAGAAATTCTGGAGGAATTGTCATTGTACAGGTAGAACGTATCGTTAAGTCTGGCAGCCTGCATCCCATGAATGTAAAAGTTCCAGGGATTGTGGTCGACTATATTGTAGTAGCAGAGCAGGCTAATCATAAGCAGACATTTTCGGAAATCTATAATCCTGCTTATTCAGGGGAAATGAATGTATCAGCTTTGTCAGATAACTGTACAATGCGACTAGACGAACGAAAAGTGATTGCCCGTCGTGCTGCGATGGAATTAATTCCGAATGCAATTGTTAACCTTGGTATTGGTGTTCCTGAAGGGGTCGCCATCGTGGCAAATGAAGAGGGGCTGGGAGATATGATGACTCTTACCGTTGAAGCAGGCCCGGTAGGCGGGATCCCTGCTGGCAATCTAAACTTTGGAGCTTCCAGTAACCCAGAAGCGATATTGGATCAGCCTTATCAATTTGACTTCTATGATGGCGGTGGTTTGGATTTAGCTTTTCTGGGATTAGCAGAAACCGATAAGCATGGCAATATTAATGTAAGTAAGTTTAAAGGCTGTATAGCTGGCTGTGGTGGTTTTATTAACATTACTCAGAATACAAAAGAAGTCATCTTTCTTGGTACCTTTATGGCAGGAGGTTTAAAGGTTGAAGTTGCAGATGGCAAATTAAATATCATTACAGAAGGGCGAAATAAAAAGTTCTTGGATCATGTTGAACAAATTACTTTTAGTGGTAAATATGCTAGGGAAAGCAAGCAACAGATTCTCTACATTACTGAGCGGGCAGTATTTCGTCTAACGCCTGGTGGAATGGTTTTAATTGAAATTGCTCCGGGAGTCGAGCTTGAGAAAGATGTATTAGCACATATGGATTTTGAACCGATTATAGCTCGGGATCTTAAAACCATGGATCCTCGGATTTTCAGAGAAGAAAAGATGGGACTCGGTGGGATGTTGTCAAAATGTACAAAGTAAGTTCTTATTAAGATGTTAATTACTGAAAATTTATAATGTTAAAATATTTTAAAAAGAGTGATAATTTAATATTGCAATTGCTCTTTAAATATACTAGAATGTAACTATAAGATAATAATCAACATCTTAATATAACCATAATGTTATCAAAACATACAAAAAATGCGTGTGCAAAAAAGGATGATGATTGTGTCGAATGTATTTTTAATTCCAGGAACTATTATTTCGGGGAATGAGGCATTAGAGAAATCTGGTTCTTATTTGAAGAAATCTGGAAATAAAGCTCTTATCGTTACTGACAAAATGATGGTGAGCATTGGAAATGTTCAAAAATTAATCAATTTATTAGAAAAACAAAAGATCGGATATGAATTGTTTGCAGAAATCAATAGTGAGCCTACCGATAAAATGGTTTATCAAGGGGTTAAAACGTATAAAGAAGCGAATTGTGATTTTCTGATCGCTATAGGCGGGGGCAGTCCGATTGATACGATGAAAGCAATTGGTGCCATGCTGACAAATCCAGGAACGTTAGCCGACTATATGGGAAAAGAAATCACTACTCTACCACCTACGTTAATTGCCATACCAACAACGGCTGGAACTGGTTCAGAGGCGACACAATTCACCATCATATCAGATACACAAACTGAGGTGAAAATGCTGCTAAAAGGAGCACCATTATTACCTGCATTAGCTATTGTAGATCCAGAGTTAACCCTTACTTCACCGCCCAACGTTACGGCAGCGACTGGTATTGATGCTTTAACTCATGCCATAGAAGCATATACATCTAAGAAATCCCAGCCTATGTCAGATACTTTTGCAGTGTCAGCAGTTAAAAGAGTTTTTAAAAATTTGTTAACAGCTTATAAAGATGGCAAGGACATTGAAGCAAGAAAAGAAATGTCCATAGCTGCGCTTGAAGCTGGTATTGCTTTTAATAACTCTTCAGTAACAATTGTCCATGGGATGAGCAGACCCATAGGAGCACTTTTTCATGTGCCTCACGGTTTATCAAATGCAATGCTGCTTTCTGAATGTTTAAAATTTGCTTTGGGTGGAAGTCCGGAACGGTTTTGTGATTTAGCAAGAGCAACGGGAATTTATGAAAGCAATATGAGTGACTTGCAAGGCGGGCAAGCCTTTATAACAGAAGTAGAAAAATTATGCGCTCAATTGCAGGTTAGCACGCCGGAACAGTTTGGCGTAGATAAGAAAAAATTCTTTGATCAGTTAGATAAGATGGCAGAAGATGCCTTAAAGAGCGGCAGCCCGCAAAATACAATAAGAAACGTTGGAAAAGAAGACATAATCAATATTTACAAAGCTCTATGGAAATAAATTGATAAAAGATAAATACAAAGCAAAAAAAGGAGGATAAAATGAAACATCTTGAATTTGATAACAGCCGAAAGTTTGACATTGTACCTATTGGGAGAGCCGCAATTGATTTTAATCCTGTGGATATCAATAGAACCCTTGCCGAAAGTACAACTTTTAAAAAGTACTTAGGCGGATCGCCAGCTAATATAGCAGTTGGTTTAGCTAGATTAGGTAAAAAAGTAGGATTCATAGGAAAAGTGTCAAAAGATCGATTTGGCGAATTTATTATTGATTATTTTAATAAAGAAGGAATCGATACATCACAAATTTATAAGGCGGAGAATGGTGAATCATTAGGTCTTACTTTCACGGAAATATTGAGTCCTACGGAAAGCAGCATTCTAATGTATCGAAATGACATTGCTGATTTAAGTTTAGCAGTGGAAGAAATTAATGAAGAATACATAAAAAATGTGAAAGCAATTGTTGTATCCGGAACTGCATTGGCAAAAAGCCCTTCCAGGGAAGCAGTATTAAAGGCTTTGGAATATGCGAAGAAACACAACACAGTGGTTATTTTTGACGTTGATTATCGTGCATATTCATGGCTGAATAAAGACGAGATTGCCATTTATTATTCTATCGTTGGTAAGAGCAGTGATTTAATTATAGGATCAAGAGAAGAGTTTGATCTGATGCAAGGACTGATGACCAAAGAGAGCAGTGATGAAGAGACTGCGAAACGATGGCTTGCATATGGAAATAAAATTGTCGTGATTAAGCATGGAAAAGATGGTTCAACCGCTTACACGACAGATGGAAAAAAATATAATATTAAACCATTTCCCGTTAAACTTCTTAAGTCATTTGGCGGAGGCGACGCTTATGCATCAGCCTTTATCTATGGATTGTTGGAAGGTTGGGACATGATTGACTGTTTAGAATTTGGCAGTGCTTCAGCTGCTATGTTAGTAGCTAGTCATAGTTGTTCCGAAGCAATGCCAACGGTTGAGGAAGTAACAGAATTTATAAGAAAGAGCAAAGAGGAACATGGAGAGATGGTAGCAAGAATGTAGGAGGATAACATTATGATTCACAATATCGGTGAGTTAAAATATGGTTTAAGTTCATTATGTGAAGTCAATGGAAAAAATAAAGAAATGCTAATGGATATCAGCATTGTAAAGCTCGATAAAGATTCCCATGAATCCTATTACCAGCAACATAAAGAAATTGCTATTTTGCTATTAGATGGCAAGATCAAGATAAAATGGTCGGCTAGAGAAGAAGTGATCGAAAGAAGATCTGTATTTGACGAAGACCCTTGGTGTTTGCATGTTCCAAAAGAGACAGAGGTTACTGTAGAATTTTTAGAGGCAAGTGAAATACTCGTTCAATGTACTGAAAATGAGAATAGTTTTGCAGCTAAGCTATACAGTCCTGCTGACTGTCAAAGTGATATTTTTGGTGAAGGCGTTTGGAATGATGTTGCTAGAAGAGTCGTTAGGACAGTATTTGATTATCGTAATGCCCCTTACTCCAATATGGTTATGGGCGAAGTAATAACCTATCCAGGTAAGTGGTCGAGTTACCCTCCTCATCATCATCCACAGCCAGAAGTGTATTACTACAAATTCAATAAACCACAGGGATTTGGCTTATGTCTAGTCGGTGAAGATGCTTATAAAATACAAGATAATAGCTTTTTAGCAATACCGGGAGGTCTAGTCCACCCCCAAACATCTGCTCCAGGATATGCGATGTATTATTGCTGGATGATCAGACATCTGGAGAATAATCCATGGACTGATCGAATTGATGATGAAAAGCATACATGGTTACTAGATAAAAATGTGAAAATATGGCCGGAAAAATAAGAAAAGTAATAGTATGGAACCAATATTCGCAATATTTTGCATTGGGATGTATTGGTATACTATACAATACTTGAAAAGATCTTAATGCCAAGTCAAATCAATTGTGAAGTAGGAGGAAGGGTATGTTTAACAAGGAAAAAGTAAAATTAGGAATCGCACCCATCGCTTGGACGAATGATGATATGCCGGATCTGGGGAAAGAAAATACTTTTGAACAATGTATAAGCGAAATGGCTCTTGCTGGTTTTACTGGTTCAGAAGTAGGTTGTAAATATCCCAAAGATGTAAATGTTTTAAAAAAGGCCCTTACTTTAAGAGGATTACAAATAGCAAGTGCTTGGTTTAGTGCCTTTTTGACAACAAAGCCATATGAAGAAACAGAAAGAGAATTCATTCAGCACAGAGATTTTCTACATGCTATGGGGGCTAAAGTCGTTGTAGTATCGGAACAAGGACATAGTATACAAGGAAAGCAGGATATTCCAATATTTGAAGGCAAATATTTTTTGAATGATAAAGAGTGGCAGCAATTTGCTGAAGGGTTAAACAAATTAGGTGCTTTAGCAAAAGAAAAGGATATGAAATTGGTTTATCATCATCATATGGGAACTGTAGTTCAGACTACGGAAGAAATAGACCGACTTATGAATATGACAGATGAAAACTTGGTGTATTTATTATTTGACTCAGGACATCTAGCGTATTCAGGGGAAGATTTTATTTCGATATTAAAAAAATATGTTAACAGAATTAAACATGTTCATTTAAAAGATGTGCGTCCAGAAATGCGAGAGAAAGTTAGAAAAGAAAATTTAAGTTTCCTTCAAGGGGTTAGAGCAGGTGCATTTACAGTGCCAGGAGATGGATGCATCGATTTTGGACCAATCTTTACGATTTTGTCTGAAAATAAGTATGAAGGATGGCTGTTAGTAGAGGCAGAGCAGGATCCGGCACAAGCAAATGCTTTTGAATATGCGCAAAAGGCTAGAAACTATATCAAAGAAAAAATAGGGTTTTAAAAAATCTATAGGGTAGATGATTTCGTCATTCAAAGGTAATGAATAATGATAGGCGAGGTGGCATTATGAAAAAAATACGGCTTACAGTTGCTCAAGCACTTATAAAATTCCTTAATAATCAATACGTTGAATTTGATGGTGTGGAAAGGAAATTTGTCGAAGGTATCTTCACCATTTTTGGTCATGGTAATGTAATCGGATTAGGACAGGCATTAGAGCAGGATGCAGGTGATCTAATCGTTCATCAGGGACGGAATGAGCAAGGGATGGCGCATGCAGCTATCGGATTTGCCAAACAAAAGTTTAGAAAACAAATATATGCTTGTACATCATCGGTAGGGCCAGGGGCCGCTAATATGATAACGGCAGCAGCGACTGCGACCGCCAATAGAATCCCTGTATTATTCTTGCCAGGTGATGTATATGCCACCCGGCAGCCAGACCCTGTTTTACAGCAAATCGAACAATTTCATGACTTTTCAATTAGCACAAATGATGCTTTTAAAGCAGTAAGCAAATACTGGGATCGAATTTCTCGCCCTGAACAACTCATGACTGCCTGCATCAACGCTATGAGAGTATTAACAGATCCGGCAGACACTGGAGCAGTGACAATCGCTCTGCCTCAGGATGTGCAAGGTGAAGCTTATGATTATCCAGAGTATTTCTTTCAAAAGAGAGTTCACCGAATTGAAAGAAGGCCTGCAACGAAAGAAATGATTCAAGATGCAGTTGCCCTTATCTCGAAGAAAAAGAAACCCGTTCTAATATGCGGCGGTGGAGTAAAATACGCAGAAGCGGCAGCCGTATTTAAACTCTTTGCTGAGAAGTTCAATATTCCTTTTGGAGAAACACAAGCTGGCAAAGGTGCAATCGTCTGGGATCATGAATTAAATCTTGGCGGAATCGGTGAAACAGGCAGTTTGGCAGCAAACACAATTGCGAAAGAAACAGATCTTGTCATTGGTGTAGGTACGAGGTATACAGACTTTACAACCTCTTCGAAATGGATATTCCAGAACCCAGAGGTAGACTATTTAAATATAAATGTAGCTGCTTTTGATGCTTATAAATTGGACGGCGTAAAAGTGGTTGCTGATGCAAAAGCTGCTTTGGAAGTATTAACGGAAGAATTAGAAAAAATAGATTATCAATCAGCCTATGAAACCCAGATAAAAGACGCTAAAGATAAATTGAAGGCAGAAGTAGATCGAGTATATGCTGTGGAATATACAGGTGAAGGTTTTGTTCCTGAAATTGACGATCATCTTGACCGTGCCGTCTTAGAAGAGTTTGAAAAGGTAACTGGTTCCTGCTTAACCCAGTCAAGAGTCTTAGGGGTATTGAATGAAATGCTTGGTGAGACTGATATTATCGTTGGTGCATCAGGAAGCTTGCCGGGAGATTTGCAGCGAGTTTGGCGGGCCAAAGGAACGAATACCTACCATATGGAATATGGATTTTCCTGCATGGGATATGAAGTAAATGCAAGCCTGGGTGTGAAATTGGCTGCACCAGATCAGGAAGTATATACATTTGTTGGTGATGGCTCCTATATGATGCTGCATTCTGAATTACCGACTTCTATCCAGGAAAGAAAGAAGATCAATGTGATACTATTGGATAATATGACATTTGGATGTATCAACAATGTACAAATGGAACATGGAATGGGAAGTTTCGGTACTGAATTTAGATTTAGAGATAAAGTAAGCGGCAAGTTAGACGGCGGATTTGTGCCTATTGACTTTGCTATGAACGCAGCTTCTTATGGATGCAAGACGTATACCGTTAAAACAGTAGATGAACTGAAAGCTGCAGTCATTGATTCGAAAAAGCAAACTGTTTCTACGCTGATTGATATAAAAGTGCTGCCTAAAACCATGGTGCATAAATACAATTCATGGTGGCGAGTTGGTGTTGCTGAGGTTTCTACCAGCGAAAAGATTCAGGAAGTATATAAAACAATAAGAAAGAATATTGATCAGGCTCGGGAGTATTAGAGTATATCAGCACAGGTTCTTTGAATACTAGTTAGAGAATATGCATATTACTAATAAATTTATATGGGGAGATAGCCATATAAACTATCTTAAGCAGTAAGCTATGAATAGTGTGACATCTGCGCTTTTTCCAGGCCCTTTTGATTTTGATTGAATCGCTCCAATTAAATAGGCTTAGAGTGGATCTGCTTTTCATGGCTTACATTTTATTTAGCTATATGAATTGATAAAGAATTCTATGCTAAAGTACTATTCTTCGATCTGTTGCAGGAAAGCAACAAAAAAAGTTTATATTTCAATAACTAAAAAATAGTAACGAAGGCCAATATTCGGTATTTATTGCAAAAAACGTGCCCGAGCTCGTGAGATTAATAAAAAGAAATTAAATGTCCTCTGCAGATCGGGGCGTACGATTACTCAAAAATGAATTGATGATTATAACAGGATAGTTTTTAATGTTCTTTAATGCCATTGCGGAAGAAACTTGGTTACTTTTGTAGAAATTTGGCTATTAGGAAAGGTGGGACGCCGTCTCATGTTGCTTGCACGCGATAATGGTTGTTCTTGGGAAGTTAAAATGCATTAATAAAGGAGAAATTGATATGAGTTTTGATAACAGCTGTTTTCATTGTACCAAAGATCAAAGATTGCAGGATTTAATGATTGAAATAGCTGAACTGGAGATATCAACCTTATATTTATTTAAGGAACAAACTTATAAAGGTCGTTGCCTGTTATCGTACAAAGGCCATAAGAGTGAATTATTTGAGCTTACTAGCGAAGAACTAAGGCTGTATACTAAAGATATGGCTAAGACTGCCAAGGCGATTCAACTGGCATGTAAGCCGGATAGAATAAACTATGGGGCTTATTCCGACAAATTGCTGCATCTTCATTTTCATATTGTTCCCAAGTACAAGGAAGGTTATTCCTGGGGCAGTGCGTTTGAGATGATGCCTGATAATAAAATATTACTTAGTAATGCGGAATATGATCAGTTAATTCGTTTAATTAAGATCAATTTATAGAGTAGCAACGTGAGGAAATTCTTGTGGAATTTGTAATGATTTTTATCAGCTACGGGCTTTTTTTAACCAGGTGGAAAGCCTACTTTACTTGATCCTGATTAAACGCTACCTATAGAGGCGGAATTCTTAATTTGGACATTAAGATAAAATTAACGGAGGTATGACACAAAATGAAAATTGCTTTTGATCCAGACGTTATCAGATACTTGTCAATTACTGATATGGTACATAAAATTTCAGAAATGGGGTTTAAATACATCGAACAGTCTCCGCATCCTCAAATTTTGCCATTCTACAAGCATCCTAAAGCAAGCAAGGAAATTATCGCAGAATATAAGAAAGTACTAAAAGAAACGGGAGTTAGTATTTCTTCCATGATTCCAATTTACAACTGGTCAGGTCCAGAGGAAGAGCGTCGACAAGCTGCAGTGAAAAACTGGAAACGTGCGATTGAAATTGCAATTGAGTTAGATGTGAATGTAATGAATACGGAGCTTGCCGGAGATCCCCATCAACCAGTTATTTGTGAAGAAATGTTTTATAAATCCATGGAGGAACTGCTTCCTATTTTTGAACGTGAAGGCATTCGTCTTGATATTCAATCTCATCCCTATGATTTTTGTGAAAATGGTAATGAGACAGTCGATATTGTTAAATCATTCCGCAGTAATCACGTAAAATACCTGTACTGTGCAGCTCATACGTTCTTCTACGATAATGGCGCAGGTGATGTTGCTGGTATGCTTGAATATGCAGGCGATGATCTATCACACGTTATTATAGCTGATACGTTAAATCAAACCAAGAGCTGCCGTTATATTGTAAACCCTCCAGGTGTAAGTGCTACTGTTCATCAGCATGTAGGACTTGGTGAGGGCGATGTTAATTTTGATACTTTCTTCCAAAAACTTCGAGAAATGAAGTTTGCCCAGCGGGATGATACCATTGCTTCTGTTTCTTTGTTTGGATTTCCAGAAAAAATGGCTTATCAAGGACCTGAGACACTAGCCAGAATAAAAAAAGAATTATTATAAGTCAGATCCTTATGGTATCGTGTTATGGAGCATAATATTACTCTTCGTTTAACAGATTTTCGCTGAAATACATAGAGTCCACTTTTCCATTTACTTACTCATTGTAATTTTTGGAAATAAATCATATAATTTATGATGAGGTGGAAATTCATGCGAGTTACTATTAAATCTGTAGCGGAAGCTGCCAATGTTTCCAGAGGCACTGTAGATAAAGTATTAAACGATAGACCTGGCGTAAGTGATGAAGTTAGGGAAAAAGTTAAGAATGTAGCAAAAGGATTAGGATATACAGTAAATTTGGTTGGTAAAGCACTAGCTTTTCAAAAGAATCCTATAAAAATAGGAGTCATTATTTTAAATAAGAAAGATGGCTTATTTAAAGAAATCTATAAAGGTATTAAACTGGCTCATAATGAATTGAAAGACTCAGGTATTATAATAGAGTGCTGCGTAATGCAAAATTTTGATGTGGATGAGCAATTGAAATATATAAAAGAATTAGAAAAGAAAAATATTCGTGCTCTTGCATTATCTCCTCTAGATGAAGAAGCCGTAAAAAATGAATTAAATAGACTTGCAAAGAAAGATATAAAGATTATAACCTTTAACACCGATGTGCCTGGTATAAACAAAATTTGCTTTGTTGGTCAAGATTTGAAAAAAAGCGGACGTGTAGCGGGACAGCTAATTGGTGATTTATTGCCCAATGGCGGAGATGTGGCAATTATAACAGGTCCTGCAAAAATTAAGGCATTAGAGGAAAGAAAAGCAGGCTTTGAAGAATTAATTGAGGCAGAATATCCAAATATAAAGATCATTGACACTGTAGAAATTGTCCAGGATAAAAAATCTTCTTATCTAAAGACAATTGAACTTCTTGAAGCACATTCGAATCTAAATGCTATTTTTATAACAGGCGGAGGAATTGGAGGAGTTGGAAGGGCACTTCATCAATTGAACAAAAAAAAAGTGAAATTTGTATGCTTTGATTTGCTTCCAGAGACAATCGAATTAATGAAAGATAAAACAATCGATTTTACAATAACCCAAGAACCGCTGATGCAGGGATATTTGCCAATTAAAATTCTGTTTGATTATTTTTTTCTTAATAAAATACCGGAAAAAGAGTATTTATATACCAAACTTGAAATTAAAATAAGAGAAAATATTTGAGATTTTCTTGAATTATATATATATAAATTTTACCGAAAAAGAGCTCGGGCACGTTTAGACAAAAGTTCTGTAAAAGTCTTACATGAACTAGCGGATATTGCTGAAAAATATGGCATCCTCAATGTACGATCAATACTTTCGGTCAAGCCTATGATATCGTGCAAGCTGTAAATCGAAATAATGTAGGTTTGGTCTTATATTGACTACTTTGAAGGAAATCGGTTATAAAGAAGATATGGTATCTGTAGAATTATTCAGACCGGAATATTATGAGCTTGAGGTAGAAGAAGCAATAAAAATTGCTAAAGAAAAAACCTTAGCTGTTGTAGGGAAATATTTTTAATAGTATAGATCCTAGTGTGAGGTAAAAAAAATCCCCGTTCTTGTTGAGGCGAAACTCAACAAGAACGGGGATTTTTTTACCTATAAGTTGCGATGAAGGATTCGTATTATTTTACATTCAAATAAAATGAAAATTTACAATATTAAAATATTCGCATTGACAAAGAATAGAAATTATAGTAAATTAATCATGAGTTAATCATAAAATCATCAAAAAATATTAACAAACGACAACTTATAGAGGAGAAAATATAAATTATGAGTATATTACAATGCGATGTTGATTAAATATACATAAGTATAGTTAAATGGATTAAATATTTGATAACCATAATGAATTGGCTTACTTTAAATTTCACAGAAACAATGTTAGAACAACACTATGCTCGGATGGTATGTTGTGCTTGAATTCTAAGATTAATATCATCTCTACTGCTAAAACAACATTTTTGGCAAAGAAGGTGATATTAACATAATAAATAATAAACTAAGGAAAGGTGGTATCGTTATGTTAAAGGTTGGTATTATCGGAGCAGGGAGAATTGGTAAAGTTCATGCAGAAAGTATCTGCAAATATGTCAAGGGAGCAGAGGTAAGGTCGATTGCAGATCCATTTCTGGATGAAGTTACGGAACAATGGGCGAAATCATTGGGTATTCAACAAATTAGTAAGGACTATCATGATATGTTGAGGGATGGAGAGATTGATGCTGTGTTAGTGTGTTCATCAACTGATACCCATTCACAAATTTCTCTAGATGCCATTAAAGAAGGTAAACATGTCTTCTGCGAAAAACCTGTTGATCATGATATAGAAAAGATTAAAGATGTAATAAAAGCAGTGCAAGGTTCTAAATGCAAATATCAGGTTGGTTTTAACCGTCGATTTGATCATAATTTTAGATCAGCTCGAGAGGCTGTAGCATCAGGTAAAATTGGAACACAGCATATTATTAAAATTACCTCTCGGGATCCGGAGGCGCCACCTATTGCTTATGTTAAAGTATCAGGTGGAATGTTTCTTGATATGACAATTCATGATTTTGATATGGTTCGCTATTTATCAGGCAGTGAGGTGGTAGAAGTCTATGCTGTAGGTGGAGTACTAGTGGATTCTGCTATCGGTGAAGCTGGCGATATTGATACAGCAATCATCACAATGAAGCTCGAAAATGGTGCTATGGCAGTAATTGATAATTGTAGGCAGGCTTCTTATGGTTATGACCAACGAGCAGAGATTTTTGGTTCTAAAGGGGCAGTGGAAATTAGTAATGATACATTCTCTACTGCCGTGGTGAGTACTATTGATGGTGTTATTGCTGAAAAACCACTACATTTCTTTCTTGAAAGATATATGCAGGCTTATGCTAACGAGATTAGAGAATTCATTGAGGCTATCGAAGAGAATAAAGATGTTCCTGTTACTGTGATCGATGGATTAGAGCCTGTAATTATTGGACTTGCAGCAAAAAGATCCATGACTGAAAATAGACCAGTGAAAACTGCAGAAATTAAAAAGTCTTTTGGTTTATAGTACAACTATAGATAAAAAAGATTAAATATACATTAAATTCGGAATATTATAACTTTATTAGTTCCTATAAGCACTATATTCATTGATAGAGATATAAAAAATGCTGTATAAATACTAATATTTAAAAAGGAGTGGGAGAAATGAATGTATTCAAATGGTTTTTAACTGGCGAAGCAAAGCCACGAATTCAAGATACTGAGCAAATAAAGAGGATGTTTACTCGGGCTAGGTGGCAGGGAATGACTGCAATGATCTTGGGTTATGGTATGTATTATGTAATGAAAATGACTCTAGGTGTTGCAAAGAAGCCGATGATACAAGAAGCTGGTTTTACAGCTACTGAATTGGGACAAATTGGCGCAGCATTGCTAATTGCATACGCATTTGGTAAGTGTTTTCACGGATTTCTTGGTGATAGATGTAGTGTAAAAAAATTAGTGCCCATTGGTTTACTGGGTTCAGCCATAGCTAATGTTATATTAGGATTTACCCCTTATTTTTGGGCTTTTTTAATCCTCTGGTTTGTTAACGGTTGGTTCCAGTCTATGGGATCCGCACCATGTATTGTTGGCATCACGCAGTGGTTTCCAAAGAGTCAAGTAGCAACCCAGTACGGTGTGTTTAGTATTGCCCATTACCTAGGCGAAGGTGCTACGTTTATATTTTCAGCAATGTTAATTGTTAAATTTGGTTGGCAGTCGGCATTTTTATACCCAGGGATCGCGTGTTTAATTATTGCATTTATTATGTATAAGTTTATGTTTGATCGCCCAGAAGCATATGGTTTACCAACAGCTAATGAGTACAATGGCGAAGTCATAGAAGTAGCAAAGGAAAAGACAAAAACTACGAAAGAAGCACAGATAGAAGTAATAAAAAATCCATATGTCTGGTTAGTTGCATTGAGCGCTACTTGTATGGGAATTGCTCGCTATTCAATAAGTAGCTGGGGTGTTATTTATTTGCAAGAAGTAAAAGCTTATGATTTGATAGCTGCTGGTAGCGTACTTGCTATAACACCTTTAATGGGAGGAATCGGATCCTTTGCATCTGGCTATATTTCAGACAAAATTTTTAAATCAAACCATGCGCTAACAACTATATTCTTTGGACTCGTAATGCTAGGAGGATTAGTAGGTTTTTGCTTAAATCCTGCAGGAAATCAATTGTTAGATACAATCTTTATGGCAATTTTTGGTTTTGGTTTGGGTGTTATACTCTGTTTTGTTGGTGGAATGCTTGCAGTTGATCTTTGTTCACAAAAAGCTGCTGGAGCTGCCATGGGGGTAGTAGGATTGCTCGCTTATGCAGGTGCAGCAGTACAAGACGTTCTCAATGGTATGTTGATGGATGCCAGTATTATTATGGTAAATGGTAAGACTGTATATAATTTTGATAATATTAAGATGTTTTGGATTGGCTCTGTAATTACTATGATTATATTGCTTGTGCCAATCTTATGGGCGAAAAAAGCACAAGCGAAAAAGGATGCTGAACTTCTTAGTGCAGCGAGGTAATGACTTTTTAAATAGGAGAAATGAAATATGGTAAGAATTGTTGCGGATTTGCATACACACTCCCTTGCTTGTGGTCATGGTTTTAGCACCGTTACAGAAGTCATTCGTGCTGCAGCAGATTGTAAGTTAGAAGCGGTGGCTTTAACTGAGCATGGTCCAGGTTATCCTGGGAGCGTAGGTTATGCTTATTTTAATACTTATCGTGACATTCCTTCAGAAGTGTTTGGAATATCTGTATTGAAAGGGTGCGAGGCTAATTTAATGAATTTGGCTGGTGAATTGGATTTTGATGAGAATCACTTAGCTCAATTGGATATAGTGATTGCTAGTTGTCATAAAGAGGTAACACCAATAGGTACGATTGAGCAAAATACTGCAATGTATATCGGAGCGATTCAAAACCCATATGTGGACATTATTGGTCATCCGGATTTTCCCCTATATCCTATTGATGTAGAAGCAGTCGTTAGAGCGGCTGCCGAGAGCGGTGTTGCGTTAGAAATTAATAATAGTTCACCGGCAGCTCGTCCAGATAGTGAAGACATGTGCGCTGAGATTATTTGTAATGCTAAGCGCCTAGGTGCTAAATTAGCAGTTGGATCAGATGCTCATTATCATCTTGTGGTGGGGAATTTTGATTATGCGTATGAAATGCTTGGTAAATATGGCTATCCACTAGAGCAAGTTATCAACTCTTCTATGGATAAGCTGCTTTCTCATCTTAAACGCAACAGATAAGCTTTGTTAAGATGTTTGAAAAAGACTAAAATAGTAAGGTGAATGTATGAGATGTAACTTTTATATCTCATACATTGCTAAAATAAGGTAAGCGGAATCTACTAGAGAAGGAGGAAAAGGATGAGTTGTTCAGATATTTTAAATGGTCCTTATTTATTGGCACCAACTACAACTGGTATGACGGTAACTTGGGAGACTCGTTTTCCAGTTGGCGCAATTGTGTTGTATGGAATTATGGGAAAGTTCGATAATAAGCTAATTGTTGAGTGTGAACGAGGAACTCCTTGGAAGGACAATATAGAAGGAATTTGCATGTACCGAGGGGTTCTTACAAATCTTAAGCCCGATACAGCGTATGTTTATAAAGTTGTATTGGAATCAGGTGAGATTAAAGAAGGTAACTTTAAGACACTGAGTGACAATTCCGAAGAAATTCGAATTATTACCTTAAGTGATTCCCATTTATTTAAAATAAGCCGGGAGTTTACTGATGCTGTATTACAAAACAGACCGGATTTTATTATTCATTCGGGTGATATATCATTAGCCACAGGCTATCAAAAGGATGAATATACTACCAATTGGTTTAATGAAGGAGCCCCTTTTCTAAAGAATATTCCTGCTATTTATGCATTTGGCAATCATGATATTAGTCCATATTATGATGATTTTTTTATGCATGTACAGAAGAATGTCTATCATACAGATAAAACAGGTCATAATATTTCATTTAATTATGGAGATACCCATATTGCATTTTTAGACAGTAACCCTTGGGGGCTCTTTGAAATGAATGCTGTAAATTCGGGGTTGCCCGTTGATGAAGTTACAAGAAAAAATATTGATATTACATTAACGTGGCTTCATGATGATTTAGGATCGCCTGAGGCTCAAGATGCAATGTGGAGAATTTTAGTGCTGCACCATCCTTATACAGATGATTTTACTAATAAACATATTGTTGCGATAGCGGAAAACTATAATGTCAATTTAGTAATTGCGGGACATCTGCATTATTATATTAAAAATGTATCTGTCAATCCTAAAATTGGGTCGAAAACCGTTTATATCAGCCAAGGAAGTGCTCAGGATTATGCAGTGGCACTGGACTATGGAAAGGAAGATGAAAGAATTTTGCCAGATTTTCCAGAGGTGATTGCCACGGGTCAAGCAAATTATGGATGTATTACGATTAATAAGGATACTTTGATTTTCAGAAGTTATGGATTTCAAGAAGATCTTGTTGGCAGTAAACTTGTTGATGAAGTGACTCTTGTTAAAGAAGAATCCCAGGTCGCTTTATCTGGCATAACGATTAAGGCAGATGGTAGAAGAGGAACTGTAGAAATTGAAGGTTGTGCTAAGAATGAAGGGCGTGGTCTGGCAGTTGTAACGCTTTTAATACTAGATAACGGTAAGGAATTTATACAAAACTTATTTGGTGTCAAGGGCAAGGAACGTGTTGTGGCTTTAAATCCAGGCGAAGTAAAGAGGATTAATACTGAGTATACGATTGTAGAACCAGGGAGACATATAATAAAAGTTAGTAACACAACTCAGTTGATTGATGTTGTGCCTCCAGCTCCAATCATCTTTGAAAATTTGAGATCTAAGGTCGGTCAGGGAAAAGCTTCAAATATTATTTTTACGACAGTTGAAATCACGAATAATCAAGATGTTAGCACCTTGATTGATGTTGATTTATACATAGACAATCGAATTGTCCTTACTCAGAAAGCAGAATTGCAGTCTTATGAGAAAAAGAGTGTAGACTTCACCTACCAACCTGCTAAAGGCGGGATCTATAAGGTCTCCATAGGAGATCTAGAATCTAAAGAGGTGACCGTTGAGGGAACTTTAAAAGGGATACCTATTATTAAAGATTTATCTGGAAATGGCAATCATGCTTTTCTTAGAGGTAAACCCAGACTAATCGCTGATAGTGATAGGGTCGCGCTATCTCTTGATAAGTATGGAGATTATATTGAAATACCTGATAGTGAAACCTTACATGTTAAGGATGGATATACTGGCATTGTCTGGGCTAATCTCAATCGATTAGCCACAGAAGAAGAAATGGGGCATAACCCGTTGATGGTAAAGGGGATTTCCACTGGCTGGGGGGCTACCTATTTACTGAGAATGTGCGTGGAAAGAGATGGAAATATAAAATGGGGGACATGCTATGGAATTACTGAATACTCTTGGCAAGGGGGAAAAGCAAGTGTAGGGGATTGGGTTCAATATAGCTCTACTTTTGATAAGGAAACTGGCGGAGTATCTTATTGCAATAAAGAAAAGGTTGCAGAAACTATTGGGATTTCAGTAGATGATCCGCTGCGCAATTGGGAAGGGGTACCACTCTTTGTTGGTTATTCTTATATTGGACATATCATAAGAGAGATTGGCAGACCTAAATATTTCACACATCTTTCTGCAAAAATTAGTCAGGTTCGTTTTTATAAAACAAAACTTTCAGAAGATGAAATTAAAGATATCTATGAGCATCCAAATAAAGTCGGATCAAATAGTGAAGACTTGGCTGTTTGGTTAAACTTTCGGGATATTGAGACAAAGGGTATGCACAAAACTGAATGGCGAAGACCAGCAACGTTCTATCCTTCTTACAAAACGGAGAAACGACTATGGGAATTTAAGACTCTTAGTGTCGATGCAGCAATACCAGGGATGGCCTATTTAAAAGCGAACGTGCAAGTTTCTGATGATGGAGAAACTGTAAAAGATTCTATAGGAATAGAGTTGATGAATGGCAAACAGAAAATCGATATATCCATTTTATCAAAAGCACAGTTTATAAGAATCGTGACCGAGTTTCATTCTTCTGTTACTCTAGAGGGGACTTATACTCCAGAATTACATGAATATAAAATAGGAGCCTTTTTAGGTCAGTTAATAACACATATAAATTGGGGCACACGAGTTGATTGGGAAAGCGGCGAGTTTAACGGAGCTGTTGGTTTTGAACCTTTGGATAGGACTAAGGTTTTTGATGAATATACCGACGTAATCCATGGTTAGCGGATTAATCATATGGACGGGCTGCTTTTACTAGATATTCTTGATTAAGGCTTTTAGCAGAGTCTGGTGTACAATCATTTTTGATACGATATGTTCAGCAGGTTGTTAACGTGTTTAAATCTGCTGAGCTATAAAAGACGAAATATTCAACTTATTATAACTCTATTGTGGAATAAAAATGTGAAAGGAGGGGATTTACAGAAAGAACAGGTTTTCAGTCACTAAAATAAATCTGAATGGGGAGGGTTTTTCATGAAAAGGACATTTGCCAGTAAGAAACTATTTTTTGCACTATTGTTAACATTATTATTACTTTGTCAGGCGTCATTGGTGGCGATTGCTAACGAGGTCCCAAAGGGACCAGTTCTGAAAGTTGATCGTCAAGATATTTCACAGTTGCCTAGAAACTTTAGAATCACGAATGATCCATTTAAAGGTACTTTGAAAGATGGTAGTATACCTTCTAGAGTTGGTATAGATAAAGTAAGGGCATCAGCAAGTAGTATATTTTCTGAAAAGGAATTTGAACAAGTTCTTGCAAGGCTTCCTGTCTCTAGCAAAAACGTAATTGTTTTAGATTTGCGTCAGGAGTCTCACGGTTATTTGAATGGGACAGCAGTAAGCTGGTTTTTACCGAACAACTGGGGGAATGATGGTAAGAACCTTGAAGAGGTTACAGCAATTGAGCGTGCTCAACTTGATAAAGCGTTAGTTAATTCCCCGACTACAGTGTACAATTTTGACGATAATAAGAATGTCCTTACGACTAGTTACCAAATGGATGTGACAAGTGCACGTACAGAAGAGCAAATGGTTAAGGACCACGGTGCAGGATACTACCGGCTTGCCTTAGCAGATCATTTCCGTCCGGAAGATAAAGATGTAGATACTTTCATTGAATGGTATAAGAAATTGCCTAAAGATGCTTGGCTACATATTCACTGTTTCGCTGGTATGGGACGTACTACCGTTTTTATGAATATGGTGGATATATTACAAAATGCTAAGCAAGTCAGCTTTAACGATATTGTAGGTCGTCAGGGACTGATTGGTATTGTTGACCTTCGCGATATTGACGGCAAACTAAACTGGAAGCGTAAAGCTTATATCGAACGTCTGCAATTTACGAAGCATTTCTATGAGTATGTAAAACAAAGTTCTAAGGATTTTCCGGTAAAGTACTCGGAATGGGCTAAAAAGCACGACTATTAATTCACTGTAAGCAATGTTTGTACTTATCAATGAAGTAAAAAAATAAGTGGAGCGAGAAACAATGAAAAAAATGGCAAATGGTAGTTTAGTTTTAACTATTCTATTAACCATAGTGATGCTTTTGCAAGCACCGTTCTTAACATTAGCCGCTGATCCTGCACCTGGAGTAACTATTTTGAAGGTTGACAGGGACGATATATTGCAATTGCCTAAGGACTTTAGAATAGCAAATGATGCTTTTAAACAGTTAAGTACGGATTTTAAAGTGCCTTCAAGGTTTGGTATGGAAACGCTAAATCTTTCAGGTAGTAGTTACTATTCACAATTAGAATTTGCAAAAATGCTGACAAAATTGCCTCAAGATAGGTTAGTTATCTTGGATTTGCGTTTAGAGCCCCATGGCTATTTAGATGGTATGGGGGTAAGCTGGTACAGTGCTTACAAAAGGGCTAATTGGGGTAAGAGTTCTGCCGAATTGGAAATAATCGAAAGAAATTTATTGGATAGTACATTAGCTGGTTCTGTTGAAGTAGCTCGTCTTGATTCTGAGAAATCTGTTGCTTCTAAGACTGAACTAAATGTTACCCATGCACTTACGGAAGGCGATTTAGCAGCGCTATTTGGAGTTAAATATTTCCGTATTCATGTTGCTGACTATACTAAACCAACGGATGAAAATGTGGATCAATTTCTGAATTTCTATCAAAAACTTCCGAAAGATGCTTGGCTGCATTTACACTGTGAAGCGGGTGAAGGACGTACTACTGTATTTATGGCAATGGTAGATATGCTACATAATGCAAAAGATGTTAGCTACGATGATATTATGTCCCGTCAATGGTTAATTGGCGGCCAAGATATCCGGAAATCAACATCAAAAGATCCATTGAAAAAAGTGGGTTATGCGGATCGTGCTGCATTTACGAAGCATTTTTATGACTATGTAACACAAAGACCTAATGATTCTATGACTTGGACTGAATGGGCAAAGCAGCATAATTACAATTGAAGATTTATCTTAGCGGGATTGAATCATGTAATGGAAAAAGCCCTCGAACTGGGAGTCATAGAGCAGCAACTCTATCCCGGTCGAGGACCTTATCCATATAGAAACCAATATAATAATACT
>Ga0316604_10000853_pt1 | contig 31927 bp, 29 predicted proteins | sample OWC_soil_day20_C_FD_207650 | JGI IMG/M metagenome (GOLD analysis project Ga0316604, IMG submission 207650) | Wetland soil microbial communities from Old Woman Creek delta, Ohio, United States - OWC_soil_day20_CT | ecosystem: Environmental > Terrestrial > Soil > Wetlands | place: USA: Ohio... | reverse complement strand
CCACACGCTCTTCATCGGCCCAATCGACGCCCGCCCGTTGCGCCGCCAGCGCGGTCAACCGATACAAGGCTCCGGAATCGAGATAGGCAAAACCGAGCGCCGCCGCGACGCGTGCCGCCACCGTTCCCTTGCCGGAGGCCGAAGGGCCATCGATGGCAATCACCGGCGCAGCTCGAGTAACGCCAGCGAAACGCTCGAAGTAATCCGGGAAGGTCTTGGCCACACACTTCGGGTCGTTGATGCGCAATGGGGTGCCAAATGCCACCAAGGAGAAACACATCGCCACCCGGTGATCGTCATAGGTATCGATTGCAGCCGGCTTTAGTTCGGCTGGCGTAACACGGATGAAATCCCCGCCTTCCTCAACCACCGCCCCCAACTTGCGCAACTCGATCGCCATGGCAGCAATGCGGTCGGTTTCCTTGACCCGCCAACTAGCAATATTGCGTAGCGTGGTGGTGCCCTTGGCGAACAACGCCGTCGTGGCCAGCGTCATCGCAGCATCGGGAATGTGATTGCAATCAAGGTCAACCGCAACAAGACCCGACTTGGGCGCCCGCGCCGCCATCCAGTTCGGCCCCATCTCGATTTCGGCACCCATTTGTGCCAAAGCCTCGGCGAAACGGACATCGCCCTGAATCGAGTCGCGACCAACCCCCTCGACACGAACCGGCCCGCCGCCGATGGCGCCCAGCGCGAGAAAATAGGATGCAGACGAAGCATCGCCTTCGACATAGATCTTGCCCGGCGAAACATAACGACTGCCGGCCGGCACCGTGAAACGCTGCCAACCTTCACGCCGCACCTGCACACCAAAGCGCGCCATGATGGCCAGCGTGATTTCAATGTAGGGTTTGGAAATCAGCTCCCCAATGACGTCGACCGTAGCAGTCTCGCCAGTTAGCGGCAGCGCCATCAGCAAGCCGGTCAGAAACTGACTGGAGACATCGCCACGCACCTGAACCGTGCCCCCGGCCCGGATCGTTGCAGGCTTAAGGTGCAGCGGTGGAAAACCGTCGTTGGCCAAATAAGTGACATCCGCCCCCAACTGGCGCAGGCCATCGACCAGATCGCCAATCGGCCGCTCGTGCATCCGCGCCACCCCTTTCAGGATGTAGTCACCACCCGCCAAGGCCAATGCCGCCGTCAACGGCCGGAAGGCGGTGCCGGCATTGCCGAGAAACAACTCAGCCTGCCTAACCGAAAACTCCCCGCCACAACCCTTGATCCGCCAATTTTCCCCACCCAGCGCTTCAACACCGATGCCAAGCATTTTAAGGGCATCAAGCATGCGTTCGGTATCGTCGGAAGCCAGCAAATCACGAACTTCAGTTTCACCCTCAGCTAGTGCAGCCAGCAACAACACCCTGTTGGAAATGCTTTTTGAGCCCGGCAAGCGAACCGTACCACCGGCAGAGATCAACTGGGGAAGATCAAGGAATTCGATACTCAAGGAAGACTCCGTTTGCAGAGAAGGAAGGCGCCACGCCTCCCGACAAATCAATTCATCACGTATTCAGGCACAAAGCGCTGCAAGCCCGCCTTGACGGCGGCAACCTCACGCACGCTGGGCGCCAGCCACTCCAGCAGCTCCTCAAACTCGAGATCGCTCATACTGTCAGCCAGTTTGGCTATACGCAGCTTTGGATGCGGCGTCGGCAAGGTTGCCTCGTCATCCGCCAGCAACTCTTCATAAAGTTTTTCTCCGGGACGCAGGCCGGTGAATTCAAGCTGAATATCTTCCTCGGAAAAACCAGACAGCCGAATCATGTCACGTGCTAGATCGACGATCTTTACCGGTTCGCCCATGTCCAGAACTAATATCTCGCCCCCCTGCCCCATCCATCCTGCCTGGAGAACCAACTGCGCCGCCTCGGGGATGGTCATGAAATAGCGGACGATATCGGGATGAGTCACGGTAATCGGCCCACCACGCGCAATCTGCTCGCGGAACTTGGGAATCACACTGCCGTTGCTGCCCAGCACGTTGCCGAAACGCACCGTAATAAAACGCGTCCCGCCAGCAGCCTGAGTCGCCCGACAAAGACGCTCAGCCAGACGTTTGCTCGCCCCCATCACGTTGGTCGGATTGACTGCCTTGTCGGTGGAGATCAATACGAACTTGTCGACCCCCGCCTGCTGCGCCGCTCGAGCCAGAGTTACGGTGCCGAGCGCGTTTGTCCGCACAGCCTGCCAAGCATTGGCATGCTCCATCAAAGGAACATGCTTGTAGGCTGCCGCATGGAAAACAACAGCGGGTTGCTCGGTCGCCAGGATTTCAGCCACCCGCTCTGCATCTCGCACATCCCCCGCCCAGCAACCACACTCAAGCTTTGGGAAGGACTGTTTCAACTCATCATCGATTCGATACAAAGCGAACTCGGAGGCCTCCAGCAAAACCAGGCGCGACGGTTCAAAACGGGCAATCTGGCGGCACAACTCCGAGCCAATCGACCCCCCCGCCCCGCTGACCAAGACAACACGCCCCGTCAGCAACTCATGCAAACCGTCATCATCCAGAGAAACCGCATCGCGCCCGAGCAGATCCTCCAACTCGACACGCCGGATATTGGAAACAGTCAAGCGCCCAGCCAAAAGATCATCGTAAGAAGGCATCGTCATCACGGTCAAGCCCGCAGCGGCCGCCAATTCGGCAGCCCGCCGCCGCTCGCCGGATTTCGCCCCCGGCAAAGCCATGACGACATGCTTGACACCATATTTTTCGGCAATTTCCGGCACATTGGCCAAAGGCCCAAAGACGGGCAAACCGCGTAGGCGGCGCCCAACCTTGGCCGGGTTGTCATCGACCAGCGCCACGGCATACCACAGGCCACTACGATTCAACTCCCGCAACAACGAATCGGCAGCCTCCCCAGCGCCAAGCACAAGCACCGGCTGCCCACGCATTTTGGCTGGGCCGTAAAGACGGTGCTCCTTCCAACTGCGATAGGCAAAACGGCTCCCCCCCATCACCAACGCCAAGAGCAGCGGATGCAAGACCAGCACCGAACGAGGGATCGGCCCCAGGCCAAGAAATACGACGGCCACCATCGTGAAAACCGCCCCGGTCAGCACCGCGGACAGAATGTGCTGCAAATCGGACAGACTGGCAAAACGCCACAATCCGCGATACAGGCCAAAAGCAAAAAACAACGAACCGAAGAGCGGCAACACCCAAAGCAGCGAGTAAGCAGCCGAGTGCGCAAACTCTGCTGGCACCTGAAAATTGAAGCGCAGCCAGAAAGCGAGCATCCACGCCAGCGCAGCCGCCAGCAGATCGTGGAGAAACGCAGCCAGGGTACGTGGATTAGTCATTCAGAATATTCCGAAAAGTAAACAGCCGACCAAACACGATCAAAATTATTTATTTTAACCTGCTGGAAATAAATCAATGAGAAACACCGTCACGCCGCAAGACCTTGATGAAGGTCAGCCACAAGATATGAATATCGAAGGATAGAGACTGGCGCTGCAGGTACTCGGCATCGAGTGCAACCTTTTCTGGAATAGGCAACTCGTCCCGTCCATTGACTTGCGCCCACCCAGTCAAACCCGGCATTAGTTCATGCACCCCGAGTTCGGTACGCAGAGCAACAAGGTCGTCCTGATTGAACAAAGCCGGCCGAGGCCCAACGAAACTCATATCCCCCACCAGAATGCTCCATAGTTGAGGTAATTCATCCAGGCTCGATTTGCGTAAAAATGGACCAATCGGCGTCAAGTATACATTCGGGTCTTTCAGCAGATGAGTGGCCACCGCAGGAGTTCCGATGCGCATGCTACGAAATTTCGGCATCCTGAAAATCCGGTTGTGGCGCCCCACCCGATCTGACCAGTACAAGACTGGCCCGGATGAAGTCAGACGAACCATTATCGCGACCAGCGCAATAGGCAAGGCGAGAACCAGTGCGAGTAGCAAGGCCAAGGACAAATCAAATCGGCGTTTCATTTCTGCAGGATTTCAGACAGAGCACAGATCCCAAGATCAAGATCACTCAAAGCCTCAAAATCTCCCTTTCCTGCGCAAGACAAGTGCACAGGATGCCTTCGTGAGGGGTATTCGGGGGCACTGGCTGCTTGCCTTTGAAATCGATGGATCAGCTCTCCGGTCGGCGTTGATACGGCTAGATACATTTTTTCCCCAGACATGGCCACCACCTAGTAGCATTCCTTTCGTAATTAATAAGATCACAGCAAAAATTAATGCTTAGGTCATTTAACCATTACAACTCATGTAACATCGCTGCGAGAATTGCAAATGAGGGAATACTTAGGATGCAGATGCTGCTTTTACAATACGTTGTTTTGTGGCACGCCGAACAGCATCAATTACAAAGACTGAAATCCCTCCCACCAATAGCCCGCCAATCAAACCCAACGTAATGAGCATGCCTTTTTTCGGAGAAACAGGCTTTTCCGTAACAAAAATCTCTTCAATCGCTTTGGCTGATTGCGTAGCGGGTGGCATCAAAGCCGTTTCAAGCGCCGAAATCAGCTGACGCTGCGTGAACAGCTCGGACTTTTTCTGCACACCAAGAGTAGTCATCAGGGAAAGCTGGGTAAAACGATCATCCTTTACGCCGACGTTCGTCACCAATTTGTTGATGACTTCCAGTTCGCTCTCGACACTCGCCAGTTTTTCCCTGGCAATCTTCAAATCCAATCGCAATTTATCGATCATCGGCTTGGCAATTTCAGCTTGCCGATTGGCCAACTCAAGGACCGAAGCACTTGCAATATTTTTGGCATACTCCGCGCTATCACCAGTTGTTTTCAGTTCGATCAAGGGCGATGGTCCGGCAATCGTACCTTTCATAAGCTGTGGCGAAATATATTTTCCGGTCGCGTTTGTCGAAGCACGCAAATCAGCAACCCAAGTCTGGGTTCCCAGCTTCTCCGCGACTCCTAATTGAAAAGCAGATGTTTTCATCCGTTCGATGGTTTGTGACGCTGGTTCAACAGGATGACTCGTCACCTCAACCATCTGCCCGCCCTGATCCACCTGACGCACCTGACCCACCTGACCCACCTGCACCACCGCGACCGCCTCATATTTTGCTGGAGTCAGCACAATCATCGCCCCTGCCCCAATGACACCAATTACCACTCCCCCAAGCACGTAGCGCCAGCCGGCCTGTAGCGTCTGCCACAAATCGTACAGGCCAAATTCGTCGTCAGCCACCAGTTCGTTTTCGTTCATTTAGACTAGATCCATAATGATTTAATGGACGACCAGATCCCTTTTAATGGGCTTGGCCATCGCGCGCCACTGTAATTCATCATCGCCATGGCGAGCCGGTGTGTATTCCACTACCAGCGACTCCAGCAATCCGAGCACTTTTTCAAAATCAAAATCCTGGCTGGCCTCATCCAGTCTCGCCAGACGTTCGGTCAGCACAGTCCACGGCAGTTCGTGCTCGTAAGCCCGCATGATTAGCGGATGCGAAGTACCTTCCGCATTTTCGCCAATCAGCAACTCCTCATAGAGTTTCTCGCCTGGCCGCAAACCAACAATTTCAATTGCAATATCGCCATCCGGATGCGCTTCGTCGCGCAACTCCAAGCCGCTCAGATGCACCATGCGACGCGCAAGGTCGATGATTTTAACTGGCTTGCCCATGTCTAGTACATAGACCTCGCCCCCTTGCCCCATCGACCCAGCCTGAATTACCAATTGTGCGGCCTCGGGGATGGTCATGAAATAACGCGTGATATCGGCGTGAGTCAGGGTAATAGGCCCCCCCGCCGCGATCTGCTTGCGAAAAAGAGGCACGACAGAACCCGATGAGCCAAGCACATTGCCAAAGCGCACCATGCAAAAGCGCGTCCCCCCCCCCTTGCGCGCCAAGGCCTGTAGGATTAGCTCGGAAAGCCGCTTGCTAGCCCCCATTACGTTGGTTGGGCGGACGGCCTTATCGGTAGAAATTAGCACAAACGTTTCAACGCCCGCCGCCAGTGCCGCTTCCGCCATGCGCCACGTGCCAAACGCATTATTGCGCAGCCCCTCAATTGGATTGTGCTCAACAAGCGGTACGTGCTTATACGCCGCCGCGTGGTACACCGTCTGAACCCCGAAGCCTTTCATCACCATTTCATTTCGATTCTGGTAAATCACAGAACCCAGCAAGGGCACCAATTCGATCCGCAAATTTCCGCGTGCACACAGCACACCCAGCTCTTGCTCAATCGAATACAAAGCAAACTCCGAAAGATCCATCAAAACCAAGCGGGATGGCTGAAGCTTCAGAATCTGGCGGCAGAGTTCAGAACCGATTGACCCCCCGGCACCGGAAACCAGCACCACTTTTCCGGTGATGCATTCTCCAAGCAGTGCAGAATCAGGCAATACGGATTCACGACCAAGCAAATCGTCAACTTCTACCTCTCGAATGCTATCGACCGCAACATTCCCACTTACCACATCAGCCATGCCTGGCACTAGCTTGACCTTACAATGCAAGCCTTCTAGGCGATTGATGATCGCCGCACGGCAAGCCCGACTGGCCGAAGGAATCGCCAGCAGTAACTCGTCGATAGCCTTGGTCGCCAAGACCGATGCCAAATCGCCTGACGGAAACACCCGCAAGCCCGCCACCTCACTGTTTTGCAAGGCCGGATTGTCGTCAAAAAAAGCCACCGGGAAATACTCCCGGCCCGCGCGTAAAGCATAAGCCAACTGCGTTCCCGCCCGCCCTGCACCGTAAATACCAATCCGTATTCGCGAATCTTGATCACGCTCCCCGCGCAGAAAACAGGCGCGTACCAGAAACCGCGTTGCACCAACGTAAAGAATCGCCAAGACCAAATAGATACCTAAAACCCCCCGCGACAATCCTGATGTATGGGTCAAGCCCCCCCCTGCCGCGAGCAAGACTACGGATAAGAGGACCCCTCCAGCAATCACAAATACAACTCTGTCCTCCATGAACCTGATCACCGCACGATATAAACCCAGCTTGACAAATATCGGAATCGCCAGGAAGGGCGCAGCCACCATTTGCCACGCGTAAGGCGCCAGATCCGGAGCCAGGGTTTCGAAACGCAATGCAATCGCAGACCAAAATGCCAAAGACAGCAGGACGCAATCCGCCACTACCGCAACGATCTGCTTTGCTCTTCGCGACAACGACAAAAAAACTTTCAACATTGACAGCCCTTTACCATGTGCCTGAAGCATCTCGGCACTCATTTCTACACTGCATCCTTATTCAGAATCACCAACCTTTCCCCAAAAGCGGCCCACTCGGCTCCACTGCAGTGACACCCGAACGAGCAATGCTCCCCCCTGGATTCCAAGCAACATACTTGCAATCCCAGTGTGGCGGCCGGATTGATGATGGATCCAAACACTGCAAAGCCGCTCTCAAGGACATCGAGATCGCTGATAACGGCATGGCCACCCGCGCTTACAACATCAGAGAGAAACTCAATAGTCGAACTCTGAAAAGCCTTCAGGCTGCAGATGCGCTGGAGAGACAACCCAGTGACGATGCCAAATGACTACAATTTCACCTGTTCATCAACCTTCATATCTTTGTGCGACTCGCCAAATATGCGCAAATAGTCTGCTGCAATCCTCTTTGAAGGGAAACTGGCGGCCTCCAGTCAAGTGTTTCACAGGTATGCCGAATATCAACTCGCAGCGAGTCCGTTAAGCGATCCACTTCTGCCAGACGCCCAACCCCCCATGCAGCACATCTCAGCCAAGCACGCGGAAGCGATAACAACCTCGCCGGCCTGTCCATTATCTTAGCCAATTCGAGGATCAATTCCTTCGTCGAAATATCCTGTCCATCTGAAACAAGAAATGTCTGCCCCTGTACCCCTGGATGATCAACACACCGAATTATCAGATCCACAAGGTTTTCAATGCCTATCAACGAACGGCAATTTTCCACCCCCCCAAAAGGCAACGGCACCCCTTTATCCACCAATTGCATCAAACGCAGGAAATTAGCCCGGACACCTGGCCCATAAACCAGCGGAGGACGTACTACTACCACTTCCAAACCTGTTGATTGCGCAACTTCCCATAACGCCTGCTCAGCTTCCCATTTGGAAATTCCGTAATTTTCTGGCGGATTTGGTGTGTCGCATACCGAAAATGGAGGCCTTCCATTAGTATTTACACCTAGTACCCCAATTGAACTCAAGAAGATCAGGCGGCGAACCCCTACCGAAGCCGCTTGCTTTGCCAATCGCTGAGTCGCCCGCAGATTTACTGCACGAAAAGCTTCCAGCGGATTGGCTGCTGATTCTTTTAATACGTGCGCCCGTGCAGCACAATGAATGACACAATCAACTCCCGCCAGTGCAACTGCCCAGTCCGGATCACTAGTTACATCTCCAACGACCGTCGTCTCATAGCGATTCTCTGAGGACGCCTCTCGCAGCAATGCCCGCACTGGCTGACCGCGAAGAAACAACGCATTGCAAAGCGCCCTACCGATAAAACCGTTTGCACCAGTGACAGCAATATTCATGAGCCTACTCGTTGAATTTACTGAATTCAATGGCGGGCGTATTTCAATACACATCGATAGGCATAATTCGCAAAATGCCAAGCTGCCGTTGGGAGGCTCAGTTTTTCAAGATCTCGATATGCACGCCAGACCATCTTCGCGGAACGGTGTTTATTACGTGATACCGAAGCATTCATGACTCGGTAGCGCATCAGATCCTCATTCAATCCCCGCGCCATATGGCCCTTTTTCAGAACTTGCAACCAGCAATCAAAATCATCATAGTATGTCTTACGCATACGTATATCACCCACAAGCGAACGATCAATCAATACCGTGGATGTAGCAATTGAGGTATTGCCCAACAATTGGCGATAACTCAAGGAAGATGGAACGCCAATGTAGCGGCCGAGAACTCCGCCATTCGCGCTGATACGTCTAAAGCCAGTAAAAACTAAGGCTCCGTGAGTACGATGTGCATGATCAATCGAGCGCTCAAGCTTGTTTGGTAACCATAGATCGTCACTGTCGAGAAACGCGATCCAACGGCCTGTTGCACGCTCCAGCGCCGCATTTCGCGCCATTGCGGGACCACCATTTCTTTCGAGCTCAATCAATTTTATACGTTCGTCGCGCGCACACCACTCGCGGACAATCTGACGTGTATTGTCCGGTGAGCAGTCGTCTGCGATCAGCATTTCCCAGTTGGTATAAGTCTGATCAAGCACAGATTGAATCGTCTCGCCGATAATATTTGCCACGCGAAAAGCCGGCGTAATTATCGACACCATATTTTCCATATAAGGCGCATTAATAGATTTCATAATTGTCATCGGCAAGGGGCATGAGCGGTTTTGGATAATATATTTATGCGGTGGAGTCTGGGCTCCAGCAACATGGCCAACATCAATCCAGAGACTTTTACCCAGAAAGTCCATGCCACCAAGAAGTTAAGCATGCCACCAATATAAAATATGGTCAAAGCATAATACACGTACGAAGAAAATAAAAAACAAACAAAATAGCCGCGCGCCAAGGAGGTCAGAAGAATATGCAGGATTCCCGCCGTCACCAATCCAATCACCGAGATAGCGGGCAATGCGCCGGGGAATCCCAACAATTCGAACAAGATTTCAGGATAACCACCGGCATATTGCCCGCCACCTTGAATCACGCTCCAGGCATAATTAAGATCAAGTGCCCGCATCATTAAGAACTGAATAGTCGTATTCCGGCCTGCCTCGAAAGGAGCTACGAAAAGGAAATGAGCTGCAGATAATCCGTCCCACTGGCCGTTCACTACAACACGCTCAAAAGTAACCCACCACAACTCCGCGGGCTGCACCAGGATTCGCTGCTCCAGCTTGAATAACAAAGTATCCCCCTCAAAACCCCGCACCTCAGTGTAAGAGTTGAATAGGGCATAGCCGACCATAGCAAAGATTGACATCGCAGCAAGCAGGGCTATAGGCGAAATCCGTATCCTCCGTTGCGCAATAACCAGGGAAAACGGCATCAGGAAAAATGAACCCAAGCTGTAAAAAGGTGAGAAACGGTGCCCAGTGAGGAAGTAATAACTTAACCAAAGCAGCAAAATCAGGCAGAACCGCCAATCAATTTTTCCTCCATGCAAACGTGGGAAAACGCATAGACCGCCAATCAGCAAAGCGAAAACGTTGCCATGCTCAAGCAGAACACCATGTAAAGCCCCCGCATCCTGATTGAAGTCATAGCGCTCTATTTGTTGGAATAGTGGAATTACACCACCACTCAGTAGTTGGAAGAAAAGAGCAAGGGTAAATGCCAGACTCAGCCAAAAGACAAGATCAGCTATGGCCTTTGCAAACCTCGGCTTGGACAACGAATGCCGCAGGGGTAGCATTCGGGCCAAGCGGCTTGGTGACAAAACCCAAGCCACTGGCAAAACAATCAGCAATAGGCAGAGTAGCAGCAAGGGAGTACTGTTGCCCGAGCCGATATCGGCGAACAACTCCTCGGCATATAATGGGCCGGCAACATCGATATAGGTTCCCGCCAGTATCCGACTCAGGAAGGACAGCAGAATGAAAAGGAAGGCAGCGGTAGTTGCTGTCCTGCGTAGCGCTAGGGCGCCAAACAAGATGACGAATACGCTCAGACTCAGCAGCGAGAACACGGAGAGTCTCCGGTAGGCAATTGGGCAACGGCAGTCATCAGCGACTGAGTGAAAAGCGCCACGTTGCCCTGCTCTGGCACATAAAGCTCCCCAGGTAAGGAATAACGCCAAACGGTTTGAAAATATCGCGCCGTCAGATCGTGGTCAGGCTCGAGCGTCGATTTTGCTAGCGTGGAAGCCAATATTTCCGGCAACTCGGTAACCGCCTTGACCTGTTTTACCAAGGGTGAGCCAGCATAAAAGGCATCTCCCAGCACAAGTACCGGCTTGCCCAGCAAGGCTGCCTCAGCACCAGACTTGGAATTGACTGACACCACAGCGTCGGCTTGTCGCAGTACCTTGTAGTTGTTGGTGGACGGCGGTAGCAACAGCAAGTTGTCGTAACAGGCCAGCATTGCCTTCAGTCGTCGAGCATCAATAGCACCGATCATGGCCGGATGCTCCTTGATTGCTATCTTATGCGTGGCCGGCACAGTCCTAACCAGATAGTCGATCAAGGCCAGTTGGTCGAGATATTGGGGCGAACGCAGGGTAAGTGCCATGTCGGCGGGCACGTGCAGTGGGTAATAGACAAACGGACCGACCTCCTCCAGGGTGGTATAGGAACCCTTGAGGCGCAGGCTGTTCAGGAGCATGCGCGAGTGCACTGCAACATGGCGGCTAATGTAGCCAAACTCCTGGTGCTTTCCATGCAAATGTTTGTCCACCAGCTTTTCCATCAGGCGCCGCGCATTGCGCAAATTGACAACCTTGCGGAAAGCTGTGGTGTACTGATGCCGGTCTTTTTGCGGTACCACGATGCTGCCAGTCGCCATGGTATTGGCCAAGTATTTCTCGACCTCGGGAGAGACGTCCCGGGCTTCCGGTTCGTTTATCCGAAGAGCACGGAAGGAATTACGCAGGAAAAACATGCGCCCTCGGAAGAAGGCCGGTTCGATAAACCAGTTGTCGATGCCATGGCGCCGGGCTGCAAAATAGCTCGCGACCACTGAGATGAATCCACCCAACTCCTGCACCATAACCACCTCCCCACTGCCTTGGGTCAACGTAATGCAGGCTCGATTAGCCAGCGCCAGGTAGGTAAGCAATTTGCGGCGCAGTTCGGCGCTATCGCGGATGGCAAATGTAATGCGTTCATGGCTGAACCAGTAGTTCTCGTCCTGGATGCCGTATTGCGCCAGAGTGTCAGCAACAGCAACCTCACCATTGGCGGCCCCTAGATCGTCTTGCGTTACGGAGAAGGTCTCGAATCCTTGGCTGATCAGTGATTCGGTACTGCGGTCATCAAAGGATAGGAAGGCCACTTCACGGCCCTGGCGCTTCAATTCATGCCCCACGGCCGCCCAAAATTCTGTCTGGTAAATCGCCAGGGTAGTAATCAATAACTTGGGGAGGTGAGTCTGAGAGTTCATGAGGGGCTGACGGTAAGGGTGACAAGGGGAAGGCCGGTCCACGGATGGCTGGCCCGCCTGACGCGGGGAAGCCGAGTGCCAGCATGGCCGGCAAGTAGCGCAAGTTGGGCCTGCACCGCGGTCGGCAAAATCTGCTTCTCCCGACGAGCGGGTGCGGCCATGGCGCGCAAAGCCGAAGTCGCTCGGGAACCCAATAGATTCGCCAGAGCAGATTGCAAATATTGGGCGGGACGACTGTTGCGGCGACTGCTAGCCAGCGAGCGTGCAACAGATACTCGCCCACCACCATGACCACGTCGGGCTAGCGTCGCACCAACCGCCTCAACCACCCGCTCACCCGCGGCGCCATCATTTTCATGGAACCAGGGATGGATAAACTGTCGGTAGTTACCATCGAAATCGAAGGCAGAAACTGCTTCTGACAGATGCTCCAAGACTGCCGCCACCATCTCGACCGACTCAGCACGCAAGCTGATACGGGAAGGCAGAGTGCTGTGCCTGGCCATGTGCTGTGTATTGAGGAATTCCAGGGAAATCGGTAGGCGGCCGAGCATGGTCGCCTCGACAGATGTGCCGCAATTGAGATGAAGAACACAATCGGCGTGGCGGATAACGTTAAGCACGCTGCCTTGCCCATCAACGATCACGTTGGGTTGCGCCGCGAAGATTTCCCGATAGAGATCCGGATTCTCGAAGGGATGAGGCCTCACCAGGAATGTTCTATCTGGAAAATGGGCGGCCAACTCGTTTACCGTGCTCAGGAAGTTATGCAGGATATCTCGCTGGTCCGCAAGGAGCTTGTCAACGTATTCAACCTTCCAGCCTGCCTTAGTCAGTGTCTTCTTTTCCTCTTCTGGGTTACTGACAAACAAGGGATTTACCAGCGGGAAATTTGCGTTCACCAGAATGTAGTCGCACCGGGGAAAATCGAGAACGTCACGCCAGCGCGGGCTAGCATAGTCGAAGCGAGGGCAACCGGTGGCATGCAGGTTTTCGGCAAGCATCCCGCTACCGTCCACAAAAGCTTGGCGCAGTCGCGAGCCCCAGAACAGGTAACCAGCAAGCAGTTCGGCGTAACCGCTATTCCGAATATAGGCGGCAAGCTCGTCTGGCGCATTCGCGCCATCCTCAGCAAGCACTCCGCCCTCGGTATCAAGTACGAACACGGGCAGCCCCATGTCCACATAGCCTTGAACCAAGTCGAAATTTGCCGGCCGTGCGTAATTGACGATCAACGCATCAAGGCCCAACAAGGGAACATCTACGGCTTGCTCGTAAAGCGGGATAATGCTGGCACGGTGGCCGCGTTGTACCAACGCATGGGCCAGCATAATAGCGCCTTGCAAATCGCGCTTGGGATGATCAACAACAAATCCGATATGCAAAGAAAAACTCCATACTGAGCTGGATAATAAATCGAGGCGGCATAGCCTCAGAGAGCATTATAACCGGGGGCATAATCTGGACGAGCGTGAACTAGAATCAGTCTGCAATCCCCTCTCAACTGCCGATCAATACCGGATGACCAGTCAGCGACTCATGGTTAACAGTCCGGGAAGATTGGTATTCCAGAAAATAGGAAAATCAAGGTGTGGTTCTGTTTTCTGCTACAAACTTATTTAATACACAGCACTCCCAAGTGCTACGGATCACGACTCTTGCCAAATAATCCAGCTCCATCAACGCCCACCTCGGACCAGAGTTTCCCAAAACCTCCGACGTTCCTCCGAATACAGGCCAATGAAAGGCAGCGTCCCCCAAGCGATGACGCAAAACCCAGCCATCACACCGATCAACTCAAACCAGCCGTGAATTCGGGTCGGCAACCCCGACCACCACAAGGAAAGCACCGTCAACAACAGCACTAAGATCATGCGGACAGTTCGGGGGGCAACATCGCGAGAAAATGCTTGCTCCCGAACGATACTGGTGATCTGTGGAATAAAAAACACCAGCGGCGCCAGCACATAGCCAAGTATGAAAGCGCGTTCCTGCAGCATGGCGACAAGGCTGAAGGACACAATGAACTGAAGCAACAGTTGCACGACCATCAGTTTATTGTTGGAGCGCAGGAAACTTGAGCGTGTCATCAATATCTGCTGCCCGAAACCCACCAGTGTATTCATCGCAGGCACTAAAAACAGAATCGCCAGCCACACACCGTCCGTACGGAAATCTTCGCCCAACCAGACAACCAGCACCGGTTCGGCAAACGCAGCTGCGGCAGCCAGCGGCGGAAGGGCAACAATCGGTAGCAGCAACATGCCGGCCGCCCCAAGGCTGCGCAACTGGCCGGTCTGACCGGCTGCGTCAATGCGAGCAGCCAAGGGCAACAGGGCGACGTTAAGCAGACTAAATATAACCTTGACAAAGCGCGGCAGCCGAACCAGCACGTCATATGCACCAGCCCCAGCTGGGCCGATCAAGGCACCGACCAGCAGCGGAGGCGACTGGTGTTGCAGCCCTCCAATGATACGCCCGAACCACAACAGGCGGCACCTCTCCAGTACAAAGCGGCGCGCCTCCGAGGAATGCTCGGCGTGGGCTAGACCACCCTCAGCTGCCAGCAGCATCCACGCTGCGATCCCCGCCAGCAGCGCCCGCAGCAACAGTGACAGCAGGAATGCGTAGGCCACCCAGTGGTATGGCCATTCGAAAGCGGCAGCCAAGGGCACGCATATGGCATAGCTAAGGGCGCAGACAACCTCAAGCAGGCGTAAACGCCGGTAGCGCTCAAAACCCTTGACAACCCCTTCCAGCAACAGGGAGAGAAACAGCACCGGCTGGGCCAGGGCTGTGAAGCGCAATAGGGTGGCAAAGTCATCTCGATGCAGGGCATCGACGTGAAGCCAATCGCAAATGAGCGAATTCAGGGCAAAAAGCGTGAGGCCAATAGTGCAGCCCACCGCCACGACAATGCTAAGCAGCAACCGCAACTGGGCGCGCACCACTGGCCATTTACCGTTCACCCGCGCTTGGGCGACGACCTGGGTCGCTATTTCCCCATAGCCCATATCAAACAGGCCGAGTACCGCAGCCGGAAGAAAGAGACGCGCCAAGGTAAGCAGCCCGAATTCCGCCAGGCCGTAGGTAGTCAGCAAGACAGGCACGATCAGCAAGCCGATCACGCTGACTGCAAAATAGGCTGCAGCGGAAAGCAGGGTGTTGAAAAAAAGGGAACGGAACACGAAAAATCAGAGAAGAGCAGCTTCAGCGGCCAAAGATGCGCCGCAAAACAGAAATAATACGCATCTGCTGAGATTCGTTCATATTCGAGCCGGAAGGCAGACAAATACCACGCTCAAACAGGTCGGCAGAGACATCCAGTCCCGGGGCATGCGGATAGAATGGGGCGCGTTCGAACAGCGGTTGCAAATGCATCGGTTTCCAAACTCGCCGTGCCTCAATCCGCTCAGCCCCCAAGGTGGCGATCAATTCGGCAGGACCGATGTCGCCCTTTAGGGTTGCGGCAGTAAGCCAATGGGTGCTGCAGCCAAAACCGGCTTCCGGCATCCATTCGATATCTGGCACATCGGCCAGGGCTTCGACATAGCGTTGATAGACGGCACGGCGCGCCTGTACTCGAGATTCCAGTACGCACAACTGGCCCCGACCGATACCGGCGAGGATATTGCTCATCCGATAGTTGTAGCCCACCTCGACGTGTTGGTAGTAGGGTGCAGGCTCCCGTGCCTGGGTCGCGAGGGAACGTGCCCGCTCTATTAGTGCCGGGTCCGCCGACACCAACATCCCCCCGCCAGAGGTAGTAATGATCTTGTTGCCATTGAAGGAGTAAATCCCGATGTGGCCCAGAGTACCGCTATGGCGGCCTTTGTAGGTAGCACCAAGAGATTCGGCGGCATCCTCCACCACCGGCACACCATACTGGTCACACAGCGACATGATGGGGTCCATGTCGGCACTCTGGCCATACAGGTTGACCACAATCACCGCCTTCGGCAACTTACCCATCCGCGCAGCAGCCTGAAATGCCTCGGCCAGTGCCGCAGGGGACATGTTCCAACTCTCCGGCTCCGAGTCGATGAACACCGGGCTGGCGCCTTGGTACAAGATGGGGTTGGCACTGGCGACGAAAGTGAGAGAGGAACAAAATACTGTGTCGCCCTTATCAACGCCCAACAAGCGCAATGCCAAGTGGATTGCTGCAGTGCCGGAGGACACGGCCGCCGCATAACCGATGCCCACGTGCTGCGCCAACTCGCTCTCGAAGGCATCCACGTTGGGCCCCAGAGGCGCCACCCAGTTGGTGCGAAAGGCATCCGCGACAAAAGCCATTTCCTGTTCGCCCAGGTGCGGCGTGGAGAGAAGAATCTGGCTATCCAGATCACGTCGAAGGAGCAGGTCTACCGGCCTACCGTTGCTATCAAGCACCGGCAAGTGATCGACCAGATGTTCGTTCATCAGGGCCAAGGCAGTCGCCGAACCCACTGGAGCCAGCGCCACCGTCGGCTCTTGGGCGGGTAACTCGAACAGGAGACTCTCCAGAGTAGCGCCTGCCAAGATCAGGCGCCGCAGATCGCCGTCCGTCACTGTCCGCTTGAGTCGTCCCCCGACATCGACCAGCAACAAAATACCCCTGCCAGAAGTCTGAAGGCACTCAAAAGCCTCACGAACGGTACATTTTTCCTCGGCTATCAACTCGCTCATTTCTCGCATGCTCATCCTTTTCTACTGGCCGGAATGCCGGTCCAAATTCCACCTGCCGGCAAATCCCGCACGACTACGGCACCGGCACCGACGATAGCGTCATCACCTATGCTTCTTCCGGGGAGAACCACCGCACCAGCCCCAATCAAACAATATTTGCCAATCCTTACCCCACCGCCAAGGGTCGCATTTGGCGCGATATGGGAGTAGTCGCCAACCCGGCAGTCATGGTCTACCACAGCCCCGTGATTAACAATGCAACCGTTGCCGATATCGGCACCCGGACCGACGATGGCTCCAGCGGCGAAAAAACAACCCTCACCATGACGAGCCCCAAAGGCGAAAGCAATTTTAGGGTATCGAATCGTCAGCAGATGCCCTAATCGTTCCCGAAGGGCGACTGAAAGTTTCGCGCGGACAGCATTATTTCCGATGGCTACGTGAAAACTGCCCTCGGACTGACAAATATCCAAGATTGGCGTTTCAATGCTCAGATCAACGAATGGCTTACCTTGCAGGCTGGCATCATCGTCGCGGACCCTGACCTCACCAGCAAAACCACCTTGCCGCAGCGCATCATATACTACACGGGCATGGCCTCCCGCACCAACCAGAAACAATGGAAAACGCATTGAAGGCAACAACGAATCAGTAGGCATTTTTCTTGCCAAGGACGGAAAGATCGAGCGGCAACGTTGCCAGCAACTCGACTATGCGTTTACCGGCATTGCCATTGCCATAAACATTGACAAATTTTCGGCCGCACAAAGCGCGAGCAGCCTCGATAGCTTCAAGGATGGCAATCTGGGTCGTGTCGCAATCCACAACATTGCCGCTCTGCTCTCGCTCGCTCTGCCGTGAGCCGACATTGACCACTGGCAGTCCGAAGCTGGCAGCCTCGATGATACCGCTCGACGAGTTACCGACCTGCACGTCTGCTGCCGCCATCCAGGAAATGAACTCCGCCCGAGGCAGGTGGGTTACTAGGCGGACGTCAGGGTCACCGCGCCAAGCCTCCAGGGCTGCACGTATGGACGCATTGCCAGCGTCGGCATTGGGCATCAGACACAGCGCCTGCAAATTTTTGGCACGCACCGCAGCCATCAGGTTTTTCATTTGTGTGCCGGCAGAGCAGGCCTCCTGCACCACAGGATGAAATACCACCAGAGCCACCGGCCTGGCCGGGTCGAGTTGGTACTTATCACAAAGAGCCAAACGATCCTGGCCAAGTTGTTCCGTGAGACCATCTAGACCAGGAGCACCGGTGACAAATACGTGATCAGGATGTTCGCCCATGCGCACTAGCCGCTCCCGCGCACCGGTGGTCGCGGTGAAATGGTAGTGAGAGAGTTTTGAGATGGCGTGACGCACCGGCTCATCCACAGTACCCGAACGCTCTCCGCCGTGCAGATGTGCGATCGGAATGTTGAGATGCAGGGCTGCCAGCGCTCCAGCCAGCATCTCGCCGCGATCTCCCAGTAACAGCACAAGGTCTGGGCGCTGGGCGACAAAAGCTTCAGTCATGCCAATCAATGCCTGCCCCAGAGCCCGCGCCATACCTGTGCCATCCGCCCCCGCGAAATCCACGGGGATGCGCGCCATAATAGGCAATCCGGTCGCCTCGACCTCGCGCACAGTGAGACCAAACTCTGGCAAGAGATGCATTCCGGTGACACAGATTGAAACATCCAACCCGGGATCGGCATCGGCGCGTAGCAGGGTACTTGCAAGCAAACCAAAATCGGCACGGGTACCCGACACATAGACGATGCGACGACAACTCATGCCAAGTCTGCCCAAACCAGCAGCGTGCCGGCTGTCAGGTCACGCCGTAGTGACCGCCCGACAACCTCCCCCAAATACTTGGGGGGTATTCCGGTACCTGGCCGCAACAAAGACACATCGCCCAGTTGCAATACCTGGCCGGCAGCCAAATCGCGCGCCAGGATGATGCTGCGCCGAGCCACATCGCGCACCGCCAACTCCTTCGGGCGCGGCACCTTGACTCCATCACCCAGTGCAGCTTCGACGATCCGGACAGCCGAAACCATGGCAGCCAGTTCATCCGGTTCGAGAGAAGCTTGGTGATCTGGACCAGGCAGATTACGGTCCAAGGTGAAATGCTTTTCCACCACCACCGCACCGAGAGCGACTGCCGCCGTGGTCACGGCGATACCAGGAGTGTGGTCTGAGTACCCCACAGGCAAACCGCTAAATTGGGCGAGAGCGGCCATGGCCCGAAGGTTAACGTCCTCGGCCGCAGTTGGATAGTTGGAAGTGCAATGGAGAAGGATCAAGCGTTCCGCTAGGGGCGCGACAAACCCCCGTGCAGCCCGGGCACTAGCAACCCAGTCCACAGCTTCGCGCACTTCCTCCAACGTCGCCATGCCAGTGGAAACTATAAGGGGCAGGTCGAAGCCCGCCAGATATTCAATGAATGGCCGGTTGGTCAGTTCGCCAGAAGGCACCTTGATCCGGGCCATGCCCAAGCCCATGAGGAAAACGGCCGACTCCTCATCGAACGGTGTAGACAGGAACTCAATGCCCTGTTCGGCGCAGCGCTGGAGAATCGCCCGGTGGGCATCCTCCGACAATTCCAGTGCACGCAACATGGACAACTGGTCGCCGGAACCGGTCTGCCGGGCCTGGTACTCGGCCTTGGCAGCGCCGGCCTTGACCAGCTTCTCAGCGCGGAAGGTCTGGAACTTGACCGCATCGGCACCAGCGGCAGCGGCAGCATCCACCAAGTCCAGCGCCAGTGTTTCGGAACCATTGTGATTAACGCCGGCTTCAGCGATTACATAGCAGGCCATGGCGCTCACCAAACACTCAAACCGCCATCAACCACCAGATTGTGGCCCGTGACGTAAGATGATGCATCGGAGGCAAGATAAACCACCGCACCGCACATTTCATCCCGCTCAGCCATGCGTCCAAGCGGCACCCTCGCGCTGTAGCGGCTGACAAAGGTCTCGTTCTGGCCGCTGAACACCCCGCCAGGGGTGATGGCATTGACGCGCACCCCACGTTGGCCCCAGTAGCTTGCCAAGTACTTGGTCAGGCCCCAGACCGCTGCCTTGCTGGCGCTATACACCGCCGGCGTATTTATCGCCCGCCCTTCATAGAGTGAACCTTCGTAGATACGCTGATCCGGAGCGACAATGCCATAGACCGACAGGGTATTTACGATGCTACCCCTACCTCGTTCTGCCATAGGGGCGCCAAACACTTGGCAGCCGAGCATCACGCCCTTGAGATTTACATCCATGACAAAATCCCAATCTTCCACCGGAAAGGTTTCAAAAGGCTCGAAGAAATTGGGGCTCTTGGCTGCAGCGTTATTCACCAGCGACTCAACCGGACCCATCGCAGACTCCACCTCGCCGCGCAGCGCCATCAGCGCCGCCCGATCAGTGATGTCGCATCCCCAGCCCTGCGCCACGGGCGCCCCCATGGCTTCAGCCACCTCGGCCGCCACGGCGGCGGCACGGGCGCCGTCCCTATCCACAACAGCCACCTTGGCACCGTTACGCGCCAATGCATGGGCCATGCGCGCCCCCAGTATGCCGGCACCGCCGGTAAGCAAGGCAACACGCCCGCTCAAATTAAAATCGGTAGTCATTTCTTTGGACTCTCCATCAGGCTGTCCACCTTCGGTGAACGCAGAAATAGACGCTGGCGCAACCAAGTGGCCAGCTTTCGATAATGTGCCTCGGTGGCGTAAGCAAAAACCCAAGCCAACAAGTTGCTGACGATCAACGCAAGTGCCAAAGCAAATATGCCGCCATCAGGCCAAAGGGCCAGCACTATTTTTTCCAAGGTGTAATGCACAAGAAACAGCGAAAAAGCAAACCCTGCAGCACCATGGATCATGGCCTTAACCGGCCTACAACTACGCATGAGGTGGCAGCCTTGGCTGGCCAACACCCATGCCAAGAATGCCAAGGCAAAGAGAGGATAGTGGTCAATTAGATACTCATTTCCAGGTATCCGTTCCTTGAACCAGAGCCAAGTCAACAGCGGCGCTGCCAACTGGGCCAGAACAGTCAAAGTACTATCAATCCGCGTGCTGCGCGCAACGTAGTAAGCCGCAAAACCCAGCAACCACAGTACAAACAGGCTGCGGTCCGTATCCGGCAGAGCACTAAAGTAAGCCAACGGTTGCGGTGCAACCAAAACAGCCACCAGCAGGCAAATCCAACGATTTCGCCCTCGCAGCAAAAAATAGATTGCACCGATCAGCAGATAAATGTGCCATTCGGTCGCTAATGAAGAAAGTTGTCCGGCTGAGCCATATGTCGATGTTCCATCGGCCCACGGCCCCACATAACCTTGAAGCATGAGCAGGTTATGCCACCATACCCGCCAACTGGATTCGGCGGGACTAGGGCCGAGGCCGAAATAGGACAATAGCAAGTCCAATGCAACGATCAATACTAGTGCTGGCAAGTAGGCCGAGTAGATGCGCGCAAAGCGATCAATGACAAAATCCCCGAAGCCATATCCTGCTCGCGAAGAGTGGCGTTCCAGGGTATGGGCAATGACAAAACCAGACAGCACAAAAAATAGCATTACGCCGACGTAGGGAAGATAGGTCGTCCCCGCCCCAAGAAACAGATTACAGCCGTGCCCAACACAAACTAACTGCGCCGCCAAGGCGCGCAAGGCATCAAGCAATAAAGAAGAGTCATTGGCATCGACTACCAGTTTGAACTGCCGGGTTCCAATGGCGTCGTTTGCATTGGCTCTCTCACTCATAGCTTCTTGCCGAATTGCTTCCCGAGCACAACCTTGCAAGCAACTTACCTATCCAGGACGAAAAATCGCGATGGCGGAACTCAGTGTAATAGGCAAAAGGTATCGCGATGGCGTTCGATAAAATAATTCCCATCAGCGCTCCCTGCCACGGCTTGCCAGTCCAGAAAGCCTTGAAAAAATAGATGAGAGAATAATGTATTAAATACAATGAAAACGAATAGTTTGCCGCGAACCTGATGCCATCGCGAAGCCTGGAGGAGATCGACAGTAATCGTATGCGTTGAGTTGCCACTACCAGTAGCAGGAAGGCCAGGGCAAGCAACAGGTACAATTCAATACGATATTCTCGGGCTGGCACCGTTTGATTGATCCAGTAGGCGCTCATTGCAAATGAGCCCAGAACCAGAAGCGTAAGGGGCAAGTGGCGGCCTACGCCGCTATAAGCAATGAAATAAGCGGAAAACCCCAGCAACCAAAGAATGAACAAGCCGGCACCGGGTACACCGTACGCTTGCTCCGAGAATGAATAGAAAGGAACCGCCGCCGCCAGCAGCATAACCGGCAACGCCCACGGCCACCCCCGCCCCAAGGCAAAAAAGAAGGTTGCACCGACAAACAAGTAAATATGGAATTCGACTGCAAGCGACCACAACTGCCCAGCCGAGCCAAACGATGGCACAGCGAGCAACTCTTTGAATGGCCCCGGGTAATTTTGCATCATCAGTAGATTGCCGATGAAATTTTGCCAGCCTAGATAAGACGGATATTCGAAACGTCCCAGCTTTAACAAAGTGATGTCTAGGATGGCTATGAGCATCAGCGCAGGAAGATACGCAGAGTAAATGCGCGCTATTCTTTCGATGATGAACGTATCGAGTCTGTAATTCGGTCGAGCTAAGCCACGCATAAGCGCATGAGCAATGACGAAACCAGACAACACAAAAAATACCATGACACCGAGATTCTGCATGTAGGGCATATTAGGTGGCTGAAAACGATCGGCAACCCCAAAAAATGCAATGGCGTGGCCTATGCATACCGCCTGCGCGCCCAGGTAGCGCAGCAAATCCAGAGTCACTGATGTATCGTTTGCAGCAGAATCTAGTGAAAACACGGGTGAAGCCTGCAAACTCATGCAGTACCACGCTCAGCCAGCAATAACTCCACCAACCGGAAGTCGATGGGCGTATCGATGTCGATGGAGCGCTCACGTGGCATCGCGTGCAGTTTCACCCTGCCCTCCCAAAGACCGAGATCCAGAGTGTGCCGATGCCACACGTAAACCGAGGCGTTCATGGCAAAGACCACAGGTGCCTGCTGCCGTGCCACCACACCACCCGGCAAGGACTTGACCAGACCGATATTTCCATCCGGCTTGGCTTCAACCATATTGAAGTAGGGATTTTTTTCAGCCGGGTAGCCGGTGATGACCACGTCGGTATCGGCATCCAGCAAGTCAAGACAGGACTCGATATCGGTCACCAGACGCAATGGCGACGTGGGATCGAGATCCACGATACGGCTAACTTCAACCCCCTGCGCTTCCATTAGACCAACCAGATGGCGGATCACCGGCATTTTTGCAGCGGTGGCAGTAGCCAGTTCGGCGGGGCGCAAACCAGGCACCTCGGCCCCTGCTGAGCGAGCCACCTCGGCGATTTCGGGAGAGTCAGTGGACACGAACACCCGCTTGATGCGCTGACAGGCGAATGCCTGTTCGATGGTGTGAACGATGAGCGGCTTACCCGCCAGGAGCTTGATGTTCTTGCCTGGCAGCCCGCTGGAACCACCGCGTGCACAGATCGTTGCAATAGTCGTCATGAACTTCTCAACTGCTTGTTAATTTGCAAAGCTAGGGCAGCACTGAGCAGACCTTCTTGAATATCCTGGGCTGTCGGACGACCATCACGAATTGCTGCAATCATTTCGCCCATTGCCAAGCGATACGTCGCGGCAGTATCAAAGCCAGTCGGACCGCAGACAACATCCTGGCAGCCTTGGCTATTAATTAGCTGCAAACTCTTGGCGGGCAAATCCCAAACCAAGGTCCCATCCTCTCCGATAATCTCATAACGCCGCACAGGCTTACGAGCGACATAATCCAATCCAAGCGCAACCACTGGCCCCCCGGCACGCCCAAGCAGCACTGCAGCGCTGTCTTCGGTGTGAATCTCCAGGCGGCTGTAATGCCCCCCGATTGCATACACTTGATCGAATTCGCCAAAGATCCATCGGGCAGCATCTAGTTCGTGCACAAGATCCAGGACGACACCACCACCCCGCGCCGAATCCGCGCTATAGCTGGCGCGATAGTCTTGGGGGGGGCGCCAATCCGGCAACCATTGACCGACCTGGAAACTGGCACGCACGGGCTGTCCAATGGCCCCCTCCCGTAGCAGTCGACGTAGGCGCCCCAACGAAGGCAGGAAACGCAAATTGCAACCCACCAAGGTCGGGGGCAACTTGGCTGACCTACCAAGTAGATTGGTAAGCGCCTCCAGTTGTTCAAGTGACGCTACCACGGGCTTCTCGACGTAACAGGGAATTCCGGCTGGCAGAAGCATCTGGAGGGCGTCAAGATGCAATGTCGATGGCGTCGCTATTACGGCCAGTTCCGGCTTCAGAGCAAGTGCATCTTGCCAAGTATCGACGACTCGAGCCCCCAGTCGATCGCTGAGCTCGTCAATTCGAGCACCCGCGCGCAAGAAAACGAACTCAGGCTCCACCCCCAAAGCCTGAAGGCTGGCAATATGGCGCCGCCCAATGGACCCGGTGCCGACAATCAAAATACGCACTTCCGACCTTTCAGAACCACCGCTCTAGCCGGTCCAACGCCACCCAGAAGCCTTCACCATCATTTTTGTGCCCCTGCCAAATTTCAGGGATAAAAGATGCTGTCGGTGCCTGCCGGTTAAGGACTTCTGCCACCATACCAAAATCCATTCTTCCTTCGCCGATTTGCAGTCCCTCCCCATCGACTCCTTCCGCGTCGACTAAATGGTGGTGCGCGGAAAATTTGCCGACCCGTTCCAGGAAATCGCGGAACGATAGGCCAAAGTGGTTGCAGGTGAGTTGGGAATGGGAGACATCGAGGCAGATTCGATACCCATATCGATTGCAAAAACCTTCGATATCCTCAGGCATCATGAAAAGGTTATGGTAGCGCTGACCTCCGAAATGCCAAGGGAACGGAGGCATTGTCTGCGGGATGATTTCAACGCCCTCCTGGTCCACTTGCCCCAGGCTTTCAGCGATCAGATCATGAAGTCCTGCACGTTCACTCTCAGGGATGAACCGGTCAAGACTGAATCCTCCAGCATTGATAATGATCAGCGGTTTATGGGCCCGCTTGAAATACGGCTTGAGGCGCCGCGTAACGTCTACCACCCGCTGCAATTCAGCAATTGATCGCTGGCGGTATCCAGTATCCGGCGAGCAAAGATCCATGACGTGATCGCCGACAAACAACTCTGGGCTGTGGACAACCAAATCGAGACCCAAAGGGCCATCAAAGAATTTCTCCGGCGCCTCCTCCATGTCCTTGTAACTAAGGTGGAACTCCAGTAGGTCAAAATTTGATTTTCCAGCCATCTTCGCCAGATCGTGGTAGCGAATAGGAATACCAAATGGACGAGAGAACTGGTATTGGCGAGGCTCAATCCGGTGTGCTTCGATATCAGAGGGGAAGAAGAAGTCTCCCGCCAGAAAGTCATGCTTTGCCGGTTTCCCGATAAGTTCCGCTCTGCGCGAAGGAGACAAGCCCTTGCCCGGGCTTCTTACTTCAATCATCTCAGCAGTAATAGTTTCACCGGCCTTCAATGGACGATTGATCATTAAGCTTTTCGCGAGAACCTCGCGGTTCATCATTTCACCCTGAGTGATCCTTCGGGTTTCCTTAGCCCCTAGAGCCTGCTCCACCTCGCGGATACCTTGGACCATGGCGCGGAATTCATCCGGCAACAAGCTGACACGATGGTCGTTGCCTTCCATGTTGCGATCGAGGGTGAAGTGTTTCTCGATCACCTTGGCACCCTTTGCCACAGCGGCAATGGCGACGGCAATACCTCGCTCGTGCCCCGAATACCCTACGGGACAGTCACCAATCTGCTTGAGTCGTTCGAGGTAGTTGAGATGAATATCTTTGAATGGCGCCGGATATGTAGAGTTACAGTGGAGCAAGACGAACTTGGCATTGAAACGTCGCAGGATATTCACAGCATCAGCGATCTCTGCTTCGTTCGACATACCCGTGGAACAGATGAGTGGCTTGCCTGTCCGAGCCATAGCCTCCAACAAGTCGTGGTTGGTCAAATCTGCAGATGCGAGCTTGAAAGCGGGCACACCGTAGTTATCTAGAATCTCTAGGCTTTCCTTATCCCACGGCGTGCAGAGAGGAAGAATGCCCTTGCTCTTACAGTAGTCAAACACCGAGAGCATGTCGTCGACACTAAGCTGAAATCGGGACAGCAGGTCAAGGGTATATTGAGCACCAAGGTCTTCGCTTGCGTCGGAGGCATCACCCGCGTTGCGGTAGAGTTCACGCATGCTGCGAAGCTGGAATTTTGCACAGTCGGCACCTGCGGCAACAGCCTGATCAACCAACCTGCGGGCGAACTCGACGCTGCCATTATGATTATTGCCTATTTCAGCAATTACGAAGGCCGGCCTATCAGCCGCTATGACGAATTCGCCAATTCTGAACTCTGCGGGTTGCTGCTGTGCAATTGCCACCAGATGGCGATGGCGATCGATCAATGGCACCACCGAAATCCGCTCATTGAAGATGCTCTCGATCTCTTCGTGAGAAGCTTCGCTGGACAGGCTGAGAAAACCCTTGTTGCTAACCGCGCTAACCGGCACATCCAGATTCACCTGGTTCCCGGCGAGCAACCAACGCCGAAAGTCGCCATCTGTAAGGATACCTTCCAACTCCCCCGATTCAGTCACTGAGAAAACCAAGCAGTTCTTGTTTTCGCTAATCTTCCGTAGTGCATTCAGCAGGCTGTCTTCGGAGAAGACAATAAATTTTGACAAGTTGCGTTCGATGATCATGGGCAAAGCATTCTGGAGATAAAGGTGGAAACAATTGCAAAGTCAGCAAGGCTATCAATCTCCCAACTCTCTTCCTCGCTCATCACAAACATGGAAATACGGCCCCCTAGGCGGTTTTTCTGCTCACGCAAAACCGCCGTGCGGGTAATATATATGGATCCATTTTCCCGATACCACTTTTGATCCGGGCTTATATCCTGCCGCCGCGGGCGATTCCGAAAATCATACAGCGCCCTAGGCTCGCTGGGATTTGACCAAAAAAAATGATGGTTTTCACATACGCTCACAAGAGAGTCAGCTTGATCATCCTCAAATTTGGCAATCGCTCGCGCCAGAGACCCAGGAAGACGCAAGGGCGATGTTGGCTGGAGGAGAATAACCGCATCCGGCTCATAGCCTTTCTCGGCGTAGCGCTCGAGCGCATGTAACAGAACCGGCTCCGTGGCAGTCGTATCCGCTGCGAGATCAGTCGGTCGCATAAACGGAACTTCCGCGCCATAGCGGCGCGCCACATCGGCAATCTCCTCACTGTCGGTGGACACCACAACATGCTCAACCCCCAGAATGTTCTTGGATTGCTCTATGCTCCAAGCAATTAGGGGTTTGCCACCGATCTCTCGGATATTCTTCCCAGGCACCCCCTTTGATCCGCCACGGGCCGGAATGATTGCCAAATAGTGCATCCTAATTCCTCAAAAGCTCACTGAAATAGGCGATGGTTCGCTCGAGCCCAAGCTCTAGCTGCACAGTCGGCTCCCACGCAAGTTTCTCCTTGGCAAGAGAAATATCCGGCTGCCTCTGCTTCGGATCGTCCAGGGGAAGAGGCATGAAGCGGAGTTGACTACGAGATCCAGTCAGTCGAAGCACGGCCTCAGCCAACTCAATCATGGTGAATTCCCCCGGATTACCAATATTCACCGGACCAACGAAGTCTCCAGGTGACGTCATCATGCGGATAAGCCCCTCGACGAGATCATCAACGTAGCAAAAACTACGGGTCTGGGAGCCATCCCCATAAATCGTAATATCTTCTCCCCTCAGCGCTTGGACAATAAAATTGCTGACCACCCGACCATCATTGGGGTGCATGCGCGGACCATAGGTATTAAATATCCGGACAACCTTGATCTCGAGTTGATGCTGCCGGTAGTAGTCAAAGAAAAGCGTTTCAGCGCATCGCTTACCTTCGTCATAACAACTTCGGATCCCGATAGGATTGACGCGCCCCCAGTACTGCTCCTGTTGTGGATGAATCTCGGGATCGCCGTAAACCTCCGACGTCGATGCCTGAAGAATCCGAGCCTTGACGCGCTTCGCCAAGCCGAGCATGTTGATGGCACCATGCACGCTGGTCTTTGTCGTCTGAACTGGATCAAGCTGGTAATGGATCGGCGAAGCAGGGCAAGCGAGATTGTAAATCTGATCCACTTCCACATAGAGTGGAAACGTTACGTCGTGGCGGATAAGTTCAAAATAGGGATTGGAAAGCAAGTGGGCTATGTTGCCTTTGGTACCTGTAAAAAAGTTATCCGCACACAACACATCATAGCCCATGTCCAATAGTCGCTCACAGAGGTGAGATCCCACAAAACCGGCGCCGCCAGTTACAAGGACTCGTTTACGGACATTATAGTTTCGCATGTTTAACCTTTATCATTCTTAAACTTTTATCGCCATTTGAATCGCAAAACCCCGAGCCAGCACTGAACGTCAAACAGATGGAGTGAACGTAAAGACATATCCAACTTACCGTTGCTCTGACTAAAGCTCTTCACTTTCATTGAGCCGCTTTTTGTCCGTCGATGATAGGAAATTGGATGTCACAAACACCAAGGCTGCGTTTCTCGGTCAAACGGGGCTGGCTAAACCCGCGACGTCCTGCAAGCTTCGTAACACAAAAACTAAGTATGTCCTTGAGTGGAGTTTATTGATCGCTAACAGTAAAACTGCTTCGCCACCTACCGACATGCTGTCTCACGGCCCACAAACACAAACAGCATTCTGGAAATCCTGAACAGTTTATTTAGTACATATAAAAAATTATCCCACATCCTGCGTCAGCTCAGAATCCATTTCGCTGAATTTCTATTTCTAGGATGAATCGCCCCGGGTGAGGTGCTCCCCGTAATCAGTGCCACCGGCAATTTAGAAAAGTCCGTTTTCGAGAAAGAGAATGGACTTGAAGAAGCGGTCTTCAGAAGATCAGATCATCGGTTTTTTGCAGCAGGCCGAGGCTGGCGTAGCGATCAAGGAACTGTGCCGGCAACACGGCTTCAGTGACGCCTCGTTCTACAACTGGCGGGCGAAATTCGGCGGCATGTCCGTTCCAGATGCGAAGCGCCTGCTGGCCGAATCGATCCTCGATGCCGAGGCACTCAAGGCTGCATTAGGCCGAAAGCGCTGAGCCCCCAGCTAAAGCGTGAGGCAGTCATGGTGATGCAGGAATCAACGAAGATTTCTGAACGCCGCGCCTGCCAGTTGGTGGGTCTATCGCGCACGGTCCTGCATTACGAATCCAAGGCGCAGCCGGAGAACGAGCAGTTGAAAGCCCGACTGGTCGAACTGGCCGGTGAGCGTTGCCGCTTCGGTTATCGCCGCTTGCATGCACTGGTTCAGCGAGAAGGCGTTCAGGCCAATCACAAGTGAGTGTACCGGCTCTACAGCGATGTCGGTCTTTCCGTTCGTCGACGCAAGCGTCGGCATGGCGTCGCCCTTGAGCGTCAGCCCTTGGAACGTCCCACCTGGCCCAACCAAATCTGGTCGATGGGTTTTGCCAGTGATGCCTTGGCCAATGGCCGGCGGATCAAGGTGCTGACCATCGTCGATGATTTCAGCAAGGAGGCCATCGATCTCGCTGTCGACTTCGGCATTTCAGGGCATTACGTGACGCGAGTTCTCGATCAGGCAGCTCGCTTCCGAGGCTTCCCCAAGGCAATTCGAACCGACCAGGGGCCGGAATTTACCGGCAAGGCTCTCGACCAATGGGCCTGCCAGCGTAGCGTTCAGCTCAAGCTAATCCAGGCAGGCAAACCCACCCAGAACACGTTCATCGAGAGCTTCAACTGTCGTTTCCGGGATGAGTGCCTAAACGACCACTGGTTTACGAGCTTGCCACAGGCTCGTATCCTGATTTCAGCTTGACGCCGAGACTACAACCAGCATCGGCCGCATAGCGCATTGAACTATCAAACCCCGGCAGAGTTCGCGGCCGAGTATCGGGCAAATACATCAGCCCAACCGGCTACCGAAGAATGTCTTTAACGGTGCAACCCAAGGACTTTTACTAAAACACCCTTGGCACTAAAACCGGGGGCACCTCAGTCACCGGGGATCGCACGCAGAACTCACCTCGGGCCGGTTGGGAATTCGTCCATGTCGCCCTCGACGACAATTCGAGAGTCGCCTTTGCCGACATCCAGCCGGACGAAAGCGGCCGCAGTGCTTGCCGGGCCTTGCTGTCGGCCCTGCGCTACTACCGCTCGTTCGGCATCTCCTTCCGGCAGGTTCTGACTGATAACGGCGCCTGCTACAAATCCCGGCGCTTCGCCCGGCTTTGCCAGCATCTGGGGCTGCGCCATGTGCGGACCAAGCCCTACACGCCTCAAACCAACGGCAAGGCAGAGCGTTTCATCCAGACCGCCTTGCCGGAATGGGCCTATGCCCGGACCTATGAGTCCTCCAGCCACCGCGCTCAACATCTGCCGCTCTGGCTGCATCACTACAACTGGAACAGACCTCATGCCAGCCTTCAATATCAGCCGCCAATCTCCCGAATCACCGCACTGAACAACCTGGTGGGTTTACACAGCTAAGCACGCCAGTACCCTCAGGCGACCAATGGCCAGGTCGACGACACGAATGTAGTCACAAACACCACACCACGCTGCGCCCCCCTCCGGATTGAAGTAGCCGCAGGATGCCGATCCGCCACGACGGATCGGAGCGGCCAAGCGCCTTGAGACCAGAAAAGTGAATGACTAAAATACAAATGAGGACTCTCGCCATTCGCTATCAGATAAAAACGTAATTTTACCTGCCGGACGTAAACTGCACATCACAACCAAAGTAAACAACTGAGCCGACACAAAGCGAACTAATCCTCTCGAACACGCAGGAAGCTGGCAAACCTTGGCAAGCCGTTGCCTGTCAGATTACGGAAGCGATAGGTAACGGTTGCTCCGATAGCTGGAGGCAAGCTGCGCTGGGCATCGGAAAAACCCGTGCCGAGCAGAAACTCTCGGCCCTCTGGCGTGCGCACCTTCAGAGCACCAAGCATGCCGACAAAGCGCCCCTTGCCGGCTTGATAGCCGACAACCACGGCTTCTGTATCCTGCCACGGCTTCACCTTGAGGAGCACGTCGCTGCGCCCGGTTTCGTAGGAGGCATCGGCCAGATGCAGCATCAGACCCTCACCTCCCGTCCCGACGACCTGATTGAGGCTTCTTTTCAGACTGCCGCGGTCGAGCAACGAAAACTGCTCAATTTCACGCAACCATGGAACATTGGCCTGGCGGACTATTTGCCGAATGACTTCGGCGCGCTCCCTGAAGCTACCTGCTGCGCCAGGGAGTTCAAAAACCATGTAGCGAACTTGCCGCCATTCTGCATCATCTGGCGAATCGCGGCGAACGGCACCGGAAAGACGTTCGAAACTGCCCCGTCCCATCCACAACTCACCGTCGAGCGATTGTTTGGGCAACCCCTCCAGAAACCAGCGCGGCGCTTGAATTTCTTTGCCGCTCCGAAAGCTGAGCGTTTTGCCATTCCAAAGGGCACGGACGCCATCCAGTTTCTCGCTGATCAAATAACGGGAAACATCGACTTGCCCACGGTAGGTTTGCGCCAGCAAGATAGCCGGCGGCTCGGCGGCAGATGAATAGAGCGGCTGGACCAATGCGAGCCCGAGCAGCAAGGCACGCAACAGGCGTGACATCAGTTGTCGCCCGCCCAGCTACGCCGCGCCTGGCGGGCGATACCGAAGATTTCTTCGAGCCGCTCGCCATCGTTTTGCGCCAGTGCCAGCCGCAGTTCATCGAGTTGCGCCCGGTAACTATCGAGTTCACCAAGCAGGGCCTTCCGGTTGGCAAGACAGATGTCGCGCCACATTTCCGGATGACTGGCCGCGATGCGGGTGAAATCGCGAAACCCCGAGGCGGCGAAGGTGAAGAACAGGTCGGCATCCTCGCGGACCGCTAGGTCGTGCACCAAGGCATAGGACAGCAGGTGCGGCAGGTGGCTGACGGCGGCGAAGACACGGTCGTGTGCTTCCGGCGCCAGTTCGTAGATATCGGCGCCACAGAGGGACCAGGCGCGCTTGATGTGATCGAGCGCATCGTCGCTGTTTTCGGGCAAAGGAGTGACGACCACTTTCTTGCCCTGATACAGATCCCAACGCGCCGCAGCCGGGCCACTGTTTTCCG
>Ga0316604_10000852_pt1 | contig 31952 bp, 53 predicted proteins | sample OWC_soil_day20_C_FD_207650 | JGI IMG/M metagenome (GOLD analysis project Ga0316604, IMG submission 207650) | Wetland soil microbial communities from Old Woman Creek delta, Ohio, United States - OWC_soil_day20_CT | ecosystem: Environmental > Terrestrial > Soil > Wetlands | place: USA: Ohio... | reverse complement strand
ATGAGATCGCGAAATTTCTTTATGAAGTCGCTTATTTCAATGGTTTGTACCGCTGGCACCTTATCACGTCCTTAGTGCACGATATATGTTCTTCCGGATCCGATCTGTTTCACAGGCGGGCCTCCATTGGCAAGATAGGACATAAATTTGTTTTCAAAATATGTCGGTAATATTTTCAGCAATACGGGGAACATCGGCGAATAGGTCGGGCGTCGCGGCAGACTTATTTGCGTTGTCGACGCTTTCAGTCCAATACCCGCTGCAAAAAATAATCTCCGCATTTTTGGAGTAATTGTTTGCAGCACACTGTTTTCATGCCATGTCCCGAGGCGAACCGCTGAATTCGACAGCCAACCGACTGCGCCCATTGTCGATTTATACTGATATCCAACGGCGTTGAGCAGATTCCCAAGTATTCCAGCGCGTCTGCGTTTTTTGCTCCCGCCACGTTTGCTGGTGTCTTTAATATCATGCCGCCTTGCCGCGCTCATTCGCTCAAGGTAAGTGCTTCCTCCCGGAGCTCCACTACGGATGCCCTTTTTAATCTCCTGTTGTGCATACCATAGAGTGGATTTTGTCGCCTTTCGGTTCCATTCCGGCTTATGCGCAATCGCCCAATCAAGCCAAGGGGTTACATTATCGACGACATCCATTTTCATTTCGTAAGCCATGAAATCACCCTCTTCGGTATGGGCTAAAGTTGGCGGAGCATTCAACCCTGTGCATCGCCGAATCTGTTGATAATATCCTTGCTACGGTCCACGTTTTACCGCTATGTACGATTTTGTCATTTGCGGCCGGCAGGGAAACGTCAGTTACTGCCACCCCAAAAACTGCGCGATCGGATGAACCCTCAGAATTAACGTTGTTTCCAGACTGCAACGTCTGCCCAATTTCCGGCAGAACCATAATTGTAGTTCCGTTGTAAGTAGCCGATTCTCCCGGACCACCTTCAGCAAGGAAAATATCTTGTAAATCAGCCGCCATAAGTTCCCGCTCGTTCACAGACATCACACTCCACGAAAAACGGGAGACCTAAAAGGCCTCCCGTTCCACTAAAATCAACCATTTATTTTTTTACGGTTCCTGCAGGGTCCACTGCATCAAGGCCGGATTCTACTTCCTTGGCAGCAGTTCCTTTCTTCCCTGATTTAGCGGCAACGTCTTCGCGCTTCGGAATTTCAATGATAGTGCCGTTGCTTTCCTCGATCAGCTTGTCAGCCATTTCAGCAGGAAGATCGTAGATGATGGTTCCAGCTTCTTGTCCGGGACCGTAATACTCGCCGCCATATTTGACGCGGAACCGATTGACCTGTACGTCTTTGGTTTCGATTATTTTAGCCATAATGTCCTCCTACTTCACTTTCAGGGTGTACCAGTCGTCGATAAATTCAGGAACCGGAATTCCGCGACTGGCAACGCGAACTTCCTGAACGTCGCTTCCGACATCTCCCCACACCTTCGGAACGTATGCTCCTTGGTACGAACGCCAAACTTGATCTTGTTCAAGTTGGGTAACGGCGCCAAACATTTGTCGCCCGCGTCCAGGAACACCCATAATGAAATAATCATCGGGGATAAACTGTTGAGTTGCGCCAGAATCATCGACATAAATTCCATCGTAAGCATAAATTTCAAGATTTATGCTTTCAATAATTCCGATTCTGGTTATTCCCGGCTGAACAATTCGCGGGGCGATGCTCATGAGAGAAATATTTTCTCTAGGCCGTAGCAACCAATCCTTAATCGCTGTATTGTCCAGCAAATACCGGCCTGTCTTGTTGCTGCAAATCCCAATCTCAGGAGTGCTGCCGGAATTACGAGATACGGTTTGCGATGCATCTTGCAAATTACCGTAGATGTCGGCAGCAGCATGGTCCCACGTATCAGTGTCGGTCAGGGTATCCTTTTGCGTCCAGTCCAGCGTTACGGTATCGGTTTTTGATGTTTTCCCATCATCACTGTACCCAACAACGTTAAACGTTCCGAATACCAGCAGTTGGGCACACATCCATTCCATCCGGCGAGTGCACATTTCACGCAGTTCTTTCAGGTCTGTTGCCCGCAAGAACGCCGCCCGTTGTTCAGGCGATACCGAACTATACACCGGTTCACCAAATGCACGCTGATTGATGTTTTGAACGGTTGTCGGTCGTTTCGGGGCCATCATCGGCGGTTTATAGGATTTGACTTCACTGCCAGTTCGCTCAACATTTACGCCGCCGCCACTGGAAATGAAAGGAGCGAGCCTACGCCCGCCCTTTTTGTACTCAATATCGATCAGTTCAGATGCACTTGTTACCATGTTGGGGAAGAATGTATCCCTCAAAAGAGTCTGCGGGGGATAGCTCTGTTCAAGAGCCGCCAACATTATCCGGGTATCGTTAAGATTAATCGACATTATTCAAGTCCTCCCTTATTGTTCGTCGGTCAGGAATATTCCTGCCGCTTTAAGTGCTGCCTTGTGGGTTGCGTAGGTATCGCTGCCACCAAACACCAACGCGCTTGCATTGAAGGCACCGGTTTCATACATCACTGCCGCTACAGCCGCAGAAGTAGCGTCGGCAGCTTCCGCAAGAATGCATTCGGCAACAGCGCTGCCGTCAAGATTTGCACTGTTTACGGTTTTGTAACTTCCGGATCCAGCCGCAACAGTGATATCAAATCCGTCATCGGCGGCAAACGGAGTGGCGCCCTCAAGCACGGCAAACTTCAATTGATTTGTTACGGTATTGCCGGGAGTTGTTGCAAGATCAAGCACTTCCAACAGTTCGCCGTCCGGATCTTTGAATTCAACAATTGCTTTTTGAGCCGCCACAGCAGGAGTAGTCCCGGGGGCTGCAATCGCCGCACGAACAACACGAACCTTATACACACCGGGCTTTGCTCCGGCTAAAATCGGGGTTGTCGCGTCCATGGTCAAAGTACCGTTTCCGGTGTTTCCACCAGTTTTTGCCGCAGAAGTTGCCGCGCCGATGGTGATTTTCCCAAGCACGGTTCCGCGTGCAAGGCTTCCTGCGCCAAGAACCAGAGTCCCTACTTTGGTTATCAGCGGTATTTTTGAATTTCCAACAAGCGCGTCGTTGGTCATTGTTGCAACGTCATTAATCAATTCCATTATTTCTTACCTCCGTTCTTATTTTTTCCATCCAGAATACCGGCCATCATGTTAATGGCTGCCAGTGCTTCTTGCGCTTCCCCCTGTCCTTGAACTCCTTCCGCAGTAACGCCATTTACGCCGGAAGCGATCGAATCTTTGATTGCCTGCGCGAGTATATCTTCACCCTTGTTTGTTGATTTTGCCGGAGCTGCAGGATGTTGTTTCATGATGTCAACCGCGTCCTGAATATCGGCTGCAGTTTTGCCAGAGTTTTTCGCCTTTTCGATCAGTTGGGAAATCTGTTGGTTCCCCTCGACTGCAAGCGCATTCAGTGCATCAACCCGTTCTTTGTCTTTTGCAGCGGCATTAGTGACAGCATCACTTGCGATTTGGTTTACCATTTCGGGGTATGCTTTTTTCAGGTCGTCGATTGTTTTGATGTCCAATTCTTTATCCTCCTTGTCATCTTTTTTGTTTTGTGGCGTCAGCGATTGAATGGCTGCGGCTACAATTTCCCCAAAAGAGAATTTCTGATTTTTGGGATTGGAATCGGCGTCCGGACCTTTATTTGACGCCTCTACCATTTGTTTAAGTTGTTCTGCGTTTTTGACCCTTGAAAGATCATGTTTTACTGAATTAATAACCATAAAATTCCCGTTGATCACAGCGTTCAGCGCCTTGCCAATATCTTGAACTTCGTCGCATAGGCCGTGTTCTTTTGCCTTATCTGCAGTCATCCACGTTGATTCATCCATCATTTTGCTGACTTTATCTCGGGCCAAGTTTGCTTTTGACATATATGCGCTGACAATTGATTCCTTGATTCCGTCGAGCGCCGCCGACATCTTTGCAAGGTCGTCAGTATTGTAATATCCCCACAGTTCCAGCATCGGATTGTGAATCATCATCATGGTATTGCTCGGCATAATAACCGGGTTTCCAGCCATGGCAACAATGCTTGCGGCGCTGGCTGCAATGCTGTCAATCAGCACGGTTACTTTCCCTGAGTACGTCCGCAATTGGTTATAAATTGCGTGAGCGGCAAATACATCTCCGCCCATTGAATTTATTCTCACCGTAACCGGCCTGCCGCCAAGACTTGCGAGGTCTTCTGCAAATTCTTTCGGGGTTGTCGTGTCGCCTTCGCTCCACCATGGTTTTTCTGACGCAATGTCTCCATACAACAAAATCTCTGCGTCATCATCCCCGGTTTTATTTACTATTTGCCAAAACTTGTTCATTTGGGTCATCCCCTCCTTTCTCGTTGATTTGAATGGTCGTTATGGGTGAAAACGCATACCCTGTTTCTTTAATTGCTTTTAGTTCCAAGGCGCGTTGCGTAATATTGGAATCGAAGTCGGTCCCCGTCATTTCTGCAGCTTCTTTTTCGCCGGTGGAAAGTCCGTACTGAATTCGTAGTGCTGCTCCAGTCGCTTCTTTAACTGGGTCAATTACGCCCATTACCGGACCGTACCATTCTGAACCGCACCATGCGTTCTGGATTATTGGATCGTCAAAAAATCCGGGGGCCTGTATTCTTCCGATGGCTACCGCTTCGGTTAACCATCTTGTATATGACGGGTCGCAAAAATCACGAACAAACCAGACTCGCCGCATTTTAAAGGCTGACCACGCCTGAACCATGGCTGCGCGAGAAGCCGAATAACTTGAGGTAAAGGCTTTCATGAGAACCTCATACGGTTGTTCTAATGCCGCTGCAATTTGTTTAACAACAGCTCCGGTAAACGTGTCAAATGTTGATAATGTTCGCGATGCGTCAACCTGTTCAACTTTATATCCCGGAGGAAGCACATTCATGCTGCCGGCGCCCAGCTCAAAATCACTGGCATCTATGGAAACCTTGTCATTGGCTCCGACCGTCTCGTTGGCAGGGAACATGGGTTGTGGGGCAGTTTCTTGCGTTTGAGTAAAAAACAGTGTAAAAAATGCCTTGATTACTGCCGCTGTTAGTTCCGCGTCCGTATAACGCGTTACTTGCTTCAGTGCTTCAATTACCGGGGCCAAATAAGGAACGCCCCGATATGATTCAGGGCGTTCGTCGTGGCAAACCTGTAATATGTTTGGAAACCCGGTGTTTTTACCAAAGGCTTCAACTCTTGTCCATTTTGGCACGCTGGACATATTTGTTGGGTCGTAGGGATGTTTATTTGATATCCAATAGGCAACTACGGCACCATCAGAATCAATTTCAACCCCGCTGACGATTCGGTTTCCGTTTTCAGGATTATTTGCCCATACTGACAATGGATATACACTTCCCATTGTGGCCGCGTCCGGATTACTTACCCTATCCGCTTCAAATAATTGAAGCCTTAACGAATACGGCATTCCCGGAAGCTGAGAACGGTACTTGAAGGCCGCCCATCCATCGCCGTTAAGCAAATAACCCAGATAAACGATGTCCTGCATGTCGTAGAAGTTATTTTTTTTCAGCAGGTCGCAAAACTTACTTCCGGCCCATACATCAAATTCGCTTTCTGTGTGCTTCTGCCACTCTTTCGCCTCGTCCGGAGTCATGCCAAGAATTTTTGCATTGATTCTGGATCGCAATTTTAAGCCAGCACCAATTACATTGGTTCTTGACGTAAGAATTGCGCTAGTCGCAATGGGAGAACACATATATGCGTCTCGCGAACGACTACGTAAAAGCGGAAGATTTACATCAATATCACTTTGCGGGCTACTGCCAAGAGGCTGATACCCTCGCATGCTCCCCTTTGTAGTGTTGGCCCCACTTCCATCATAACCAGTATTCAGCGCCCGCATTGTTTGCCGAGACGTTATTACCGTTCCAGAAGGAGCCGCATTGCCTTGTGTGGGCATTCTTGCCTTTTGCTTATTTCTCTTCATTTACGCACCTCACAAATCCCTAAGTATTACGCGCCTGGACCTGCTACCAGCCGCAGGAGTTGAACCGTCAGCACCGGAAGCAAGCAACGAATCGACCCCTTGGCTGATTTGATCAAGATTTGCCCGCCTGACCTGTCTGCCGTCGCCGGTCCTGTACTCCTGACTAATAAGGGCCTTTTTTTCGGCATCAATGTAGTTTTGGAGCCTTTCGGCTTGCGTATCTGCCATAAATCACACCTCTTTCGGCATTATCAGTAGGGGCATTTTTGTAAAGTTAAGTTGCGGTCAAATTGATCATAGATCGAGTCGTTCCAATGGTCATATAAGCATGCGTTCCTGAAACCTCAATTACTCCATCCAGTAATCCGGCGGCAACAGCACCGGCCGGCAATAGGGCAGGGCTGTTTCTTACTCTTATTGGCCCCATTGGCAAAAATATTGGGCCAGCACCACCGTTCAACGTGGTTGCCGCTCCCATTCCCGTTGACCCATAAATTAATGCGGATACGGTTAACCCGCCCGCCCCGGCAGCTACAGGAGAGGCAGTTGTATTTGCAATTACGTTCATAAAAACAGACATACCGGAAGAATTTGTTGTGATTATGGGTTGCGCTATGGTTGTTCCCGTAAGCATTGCAAAAATTCCGGAAGCCGTGTCCGAAATAACAATCTGCCCAGTAATTGCATCAGCCGTATGAACAAATGTCATTGCTCCACCAAGGGAAATACAAACATTGTCTGGATTGTTTACTTGTATTGTTGCCCGATTTGCAATAACTCCGCCTTTTGCCCCGGTAGTGCTATAAAAAGCTCTTGCCGTAGAGCCCGAATGAAGCACGGAAATGTTTCCATCAATGATTTGGAATTTACTGGACGCGTTTGTATTCGTCCAATTAACAGCATCACCATCGCCGGAAGTTGATACACTATTTACAAAACTTCCATACAGTTGCAAGTTAACGGCGGCAGAACCGCTTACGGAAAGTGTCGTTCCCGATGCTGCAGAAGCCGCGTTTTGCAAAACGATTTTTTCAATAAGAACGGTTCCTGCAAGAGCATAGACATGATTTCCGATAATATATACGCTATATTGAGCGGAAGAAGTGAGGTTGACTCCGGGCTTTAAAGTTAACGACTCCGTATAAGTTCCTGGCCAAATAAAGATCGTTGTTCCGGCACTTGCCATTGAAATAGCCTTCGAAACCGTCAGATATGGCTTTCCTGCACTCCCATCACCCGAAGCGTCATTGCCGTTTTTTCCTACGTAAATATAGCTGGCAGGGGTTACGTTGATAGTTTCAACTTCGGGAGGGGCTGGACTAAATTGCGACATAACTAATTCCCTCCCCGTTAACCGCGGCGTCAATATATATCATGTTGGCGTTCGACAAAGACAGGGTAATGCTGTCCCTTGGCCGCAACTCCGCTCCATAAATGGAAGAGCTAACGTTAACTCCGCCGACATAAATTGACCCTGTGTTTGTTCTTTTTGCAATTACAGTTACTTCTCTGCAGTCTATATCTGGCAGCTGTACTCTTGACCCTGCAGTAGTAACATTTACTACCGCACCGGAAATTGTCGAAGATCCGGCCAAAACATCGGCCAAATTCAGCGATTCTCCCCCTGTTTTTAACAAATTAACAATCAGTTGATAGGCCCCTTTTTGCGTCATTGTCATTTTCCCCCTTTGTTTATACTGCAACTTGTGATTTTTTGACGCATCCGTACTGTTTTTTTGACGTTTGCCCAGCCTTTTCTTTGCTATTTGCTACTGTGTTTTCGCCGCAAATCGCAGCTTTATAAGCTTTCCAGTCGGGATTTATGCTATAAAGACAGGCCAAATTATAGACTCTGAGGTCAAGCGGTTCATTTCTCCCGTCCGTCGCGATGTTTTCCCACACTTTGACCATTTGCCCGCGGACTTTTTTGGGCATCAGCTTTTCCGCAATGAGTCCGCGAAAATACAGTTGATCGTAACCACTTAGCTCGTTATTCGGGAAATGAAAGTATGCCGGACCGGGGTTTGTGACATTAATCAACCGCTGCATCACATACTGCTTTCCCTCGGATACGCCTAGCATCATCAGGGGAATTGCATATCCCGTTGCCTGCCCCAATTTATATAAAATAGGGACGCCGGCAAGCCGATGTCCCTTAATAGCGACCCTTTGTTTAATTCCGTTTGCGAAGCAGTATTGGTAAACTTCTTTCGTGTAATGGCCGCCGGAGTCGATAAAGGTTCTGGCCACTTTCAAACTGACACCATTTGCAAAACAATAGAGTCGGTCAAGTTGCTGATCCATCTCAGCCCATGTCGCTGCCTTATCCGGGGTCCCAAGCACGACACCTTTTCTGATTCCCCAACATTCTTCACCCTCACCCCATCCGCAAATTTCATATTCAAGTCGGTTGTCCTGGGTATCAACCGCCGCCGTCAGAAGCAACACACCGTCCGGAAGTTCAGCATCGTAATGTTCGCGCCGCTGCATTAAGACCCGCTCGTCTTTTATTTCACCGGTTTCCTTGTAAATTTCAGCGAGGCGGGTATTTATGAACGCTTTAAGTTTTTGGGGATCTTCGTTGGTGTCAAGATATTCGCCGACAATATTTTTCCAGCTGACCCACGGGCTTGCAAACGAGTTAACGCGAAAAGACCTGACCGATGTAATTGACGGATTTTGCACAATATACATCTGTTCGGCGTTTTTCATCTGTTGTTCGATAAATTCCTTGCCGCAATCAGGGCAACGCCAGAATACCGCGTCGACGCGATAGGTCTTTTTGCAATCGACTTCGAACGTTGCGTATTCGTATCGCATGTCCCACAACGTAACCCAGTGATATTCTCCGCAATTTGGGCATTTATGCCGCCATTCTTCCTGTGTTCCCAGTGAATATTCGGCTAAAATGCGGGAAAACTCGTCTGTACAGGTGGAAAACAGTCCTATAATCGCGTCCCAAAAGTTTGATGTTCGTTTTGATGCAATATCAACTGGGTCGCCTTCTGACCCAGCTGATTTTTCGAACCGATCAACTTCATCGAACAAAAGCACCCGGATTGACCGTTTCGCTAATCCGGAAGGAGCATTGGCGCCGACAAACGCCAGATACCCACCCGGGAAGTTCTTTTTTCGCATTGTGTTGTTGCTGTCGCGCGACTTTGAATCAGAAATTAGCTTTTTTAGTACCGGAGTTACTTTTACCGTTGGGGTAAAGCGCTCTTTGGAAAAGTCCTCGCTATCTTCAATGGTCGGCTGAACCAACAGCATCGGGCAGGGGTCTTGGTGAATGAATCGCCCTATGACGTTGAATAGTATTTCTGATTTCCCCAGCTGCGCCGCAAGCATGGCCACAACTTTATGGACGCCCTTAGTAGTAAAGGCGTCCATAATTGGCTTCTGATATTTCGCTCGGTCGCTATTCCACTTGCCAGGCTCTGCTCCATAGTCCGCAGGGATAAATCTATTTTCATCCGCCCACTGAGATACACTGGTTCGCGGCGGCGGAGAAACCATTCGAAGAAGACCCTTGAACAGATCAATCGTCTTCTGAATCATCATAACCAGCCTCGGATAGTTTCGACGCATCGAACTGCGATAATTCTATTAGCGCCGATTCTATTTCTGCTGATAATATTTCATCGATATCATCTTCCGACTTGCCCGCAAGCATCATGGCCATTTTGTGCGGAATACTCAGCATGCGGCGTTTGAAAATCGTTAGCATTCCTCCAACCATGAGCTCAATATCTTTGGTATTGTGAACCTCGTTTCTTAGTCGCGCCAGTTTTAGTTCAGCCGTTTCACGCTTAATCTTCTCGTGAATATTTCTTTCATCGTCAGCTTTGGTCTCTCCGCTATTGGATGAAGTTTTATAGGCAATCCACCGGCGTATATTTTCTGTCAGTGGATATTTCCCTGCGTCGTTTTTGTTGAAAACTCCTTCTTTGGCAAGCTGATCGACTCTTGGGCGGGTAAGTCCGATCAATGCCGCAATCGCCGAAGATGCCACGCAAGTTTTCGAGTCAATTTGTATTGTTCGCTCGGTCAACTTTGACCACGCCCTTACACTTTTTTAGAAAAAATATTGAATTTTGCACATTCTAATCGAAAATTGAATTCCTGAAAGAAAATGCCATGATTTTTTCGTATCTAGAAAACATTTGGGGGCTTCGCGACCCCTGTCCTCGCTGTCTTTCGTGGGAGGACCCGCGCCACATATGCGCACCGCAAACGAACACCATCCCGTCAGTCCTTGCTGCTATCCAGATATGCACTATGAATGATTATGTAGTCCATTACTTCGGCTTTGGCTCTCGAAAAAAAATCATAAGCACAAGAAACAACGTCATACGCTCTGTAAACGTTGATTCCGGTTCAAAGATAGCACTGCCATAAATTAAGAGGCCAATGTCTACAGCCATAGAAATAATAACGAATCCCATCGCTTTTACGGTTAATAATAGGAAAGCCCCCGTCCCCTTAGCAACTAACACTATCAACGCTCTCATCACTTGATCACCCCCCCTGCCGGCTTGCTCTTGTATCCTCTGATTGTCGGCTGGCAGTTGCATGCTGGCTGACGCATTAACTCTGTTACAGCCGGGCCCGTCTCCTTACGTCTCACATACGCACTGCATTGTCCGTCACTGTTGATGTCAGTCACAGTGGCAAGGCAGCTGCCGTTTGGAGTATGGTAGTCACAGCGGAATCGGCTGCAACGTCTCACAATACAGATGATTGATCGCCTCCCCTCATATGGGTACAACAAAGCCGCAGGCAGTGCGCCTACGGCTCGGGCTTGGCTTTATGTTAGTGGCTATCGGCTGTTTGGGTAGCAGGGTGTTCCGTCCCAGCTCCCCGCCCGCCTCCACAGTTTACATAATAACATAGATTTATTTGAATATCGGGGCCCCCCTAAAATCAAATTTGTTTCTCCTCTATCAACAAACCACGCTTACCTGCCAATCTTGCAGTGATGTTAATTATGTCAGGCCACCAATCTTTCAGCGTGTCATCCGTTACCCAACAGCAATCAATAGGTAGGCCTGAACTCTTCGAGTATTCTTCAGCCCAGTGCATCTGTACCCAGATAACCCACCCGGGTCGGCCGCGTTTTTTCTTTGTTATAGGCTTTTCAGACTCATCCTGCCGGAGCTTTAACAATAATCTTTTCTTGGCCCCAAGTATTGAGTAAACATCTTCAACGATCTTTAGCCACTTCATATCCTGCTCCGTCTTGCGCTGCAGTTCTTCGGCCCGTTGATATGCCGGGTCTGAAATGGTGGAAGAAGATACTCTGTCGGCTCCGGGTTGTTGTGTTCTATAGAGTATTTCTTCCCGCATCAGTTCAACTTCTCGCCTGCGCTCTCGGTAATAAATCAGCCAACTAGATATAAGTTGATTATCTTCCTTCAGTTCAGCGGTAATATTGTCGGGATCATTCATGGCATGCTCCTTATGTACCCGTTCATCTTTGTCATACTACCCCTCCTTATTTGGTCCCAATATCTCAACGTTTAAAACGTTCTTTATTTTTTGCGCATGTTGGCGGATAAGCGAAGTCAGAAGCGTTAATGCGCCGTGATAGGCTTTCTCTGTAAATGGGCCATACGCAATGGCGTCTTCCACTGCCTGAGCCATCGTGGCGAGTTGTTCCGCTTCCGTGCCTAAGTCTTCGATTTCCTGCCAGTTGATCATGTAAATACACCTCTTTCTCGATTCGCCTTCCCAAAGTGCTAACACTTTGTTGCTATTATTGCTTTCGGAATTCTGCTAGCATTTTGTTAGCATTCTGATAGCACTTTGTTAGCACTATTTATAAGAGGTGTTTTGATTTGGCAACGATTAAAAGTCAGACAGGGCTTAGGCTAGAGCCCGATATATTGGAAAAAATCACTTTCATTGCAAAGAGAAATAAACGTTCATTCAATGCGCAAGTCGAGTTCCTTGTCAAAGAATGCGTGGATAAATATGAGCAGGAACACGGCCCAATCATACTGGACCCGGAAGAATAGGCCCTCCCTACTGCTCCATCGCAAAGATGACCAAGTCTGCTGTTGCGTCCTGCAATCTATACTGCCTTGGGCCCGGATATGACGCAGTAATCTTGTCGGTAGCCGCCTTACACGATAATTCCGCTCCTGAACAGTTTTTAGGCTTTTGAATCTTGACGCCTGTGGCTGATTTCCGCAGTGCGACTTTTTTTATGTCCGGACTTACCAGTATCGCGCATCGCTCCCATCCTGCCAGTGCAGTGCTGGCCTTGGAGCCGATGTGTATTTTTTTGCCGACTGACAATATGTCGCCGCCCGTGTTACCACCGGTAGGCTTGCCGGTAAATTCTGCCCACGTGGAAATGTCGGGGATAGCGTCATTCCATCCGTACTCTGATTTAGCATCCGATTCCGTTGGCGCGACCACAACCTTTTTCAGTTCTTTCGGCGCGGTTTCGGCAAGTCGATTCTGCATCTCTGTTTTGCCCGCTTTTCTTCCCGGCGCTACTGTAAAAGTATGCGTACCGATCGACATGGTTTTCGGTTCGGCGGCCTTTTTCTTGCCTTTACCTGAACCGGCCTTGATATCCAGCCTTTCGCGAACGATTTTCCACTGACTTTGATCGATGTAAAACATTTCTTTGATTTGCGCAATATTCAAGCCGAAGTCCTGCAACTGGGTCAGTAGTTCATTAGTCAGGTCTTCCGGGCGGCGGCGCTTGATCAGGAAGTTAGTGCCTGATTGATCATGTACTTTCCAAGGGAGCGGCAGTTTGTTTCTCAAGGCCTCTTCGATGCTGATTTTTGCCATTTATTTCACGTCCTTTCTGCTATGTTGCTTAGCAACTCCCGCCCCTGCGCGTTGATCGACTCTACAAACCCCTCGTTGTCATCAGTGATCTTCCCCGCAATGATGACCTTTTTGTCAGGCTCCCACTCTTTCATGGTTAAGTCTTTACACAGTGGGCAGGAAGAAAACTGGGATTTGGCTTTTTCGCAGTTTGAGCAGTTTCGCATTGCTTGGAGTTGTCGTTTCAGGGAGGCGATTGTTTCCTTATCTCGCTTATGCTCGGCGAGAAGGGTGGAGGCGGCAGTTTCAGTTTTATCCAACATTTCGCACGCTTCGACATACTCCATGCAACTTGGATGAATTGTTTTGCCTAAAAACCCTTGCGGCGGGTCAAGTTCTTCAAAGCAATCCTCTCCGTTATCGATTCTACCGACAAGGTTCCCAAGACAGTCCCGCATCACCGCCGCCTGCGCTTCGGCTTGCTCCCGCATTCCCTTTTCATGTTCTAAAACTTTTCCCAAGCAGGTATAATCTTTTTTAAAACTATCCGCCTGCTGATTATATTGACGTTGCCAATAAAAATCAGTGCGCGTTTGCCATTTTTCGCGTTCTTCCGTCAACACAATTTCAGCCTGCTCCCGCTTCTCCCGCTCATCCGCAAGCGCCTGTTCGGAGGCGGCGAGGGTTTCTTTCAGCATTTCAATAGTATTGCGGAACAATTTTTCTTTTTCTTGCGCTCTTAATACTGTGGTGCTCATGGTTGCAACCCCTCCCCTATCAATACACCAACCACAGCAGCAACTACCAACCAAAACAACCATGCAGATGTTTCGCGTTCCTCGTTAGTCATTTCACTGCCTCCGCTTCTTTTTCGAGCCGTTCTGATTCCCTCACGAGGCGCTCCCGCCAGTCACCTTGACCCTTGACCCAATGATTAAGATGAACCAGCGCCGCCTGGATCATCCTGTCCTTCTTGGCAATCTCTGCCTGCTGGCGCTCGATCAGAACGGCGATTTCGCGGCGTTCGTCGATTGTCGGATGGTCAATTTCTGACGTTAGGGATTCAACCGCCCGATAGCTGTCCATCAGTTGTTGCCTCCCTCCGGGTACTGGTCCCACAGTTCACCGTCGAGCAACCGGCCTGCAGCTTTCTTGCCGACGCGAGAAAAGTTATACTCTTTCAAATCAATATCCAAGTAAGGTGCCCACTCGCCCCACTGTTTAAACATGAACGGCGTTCCACTGGCCTTGCACTGGTCCCGCAGGCTTCTTGCCCAATCAGGATGCATGGGCCTTGCGTTCGGTCCCGATTCGCCGCCGCAGATTACCCAATCGAGCGCTGGTCCATTTATTCCGTGTTTCGTCCACCAGTCACCTTTACAAGATTTCATAAGCGATACATGCATATATTCCCCAAGGTCAACCGGCCCGAGCATCGGCTCCACGCTCACGAATCTTTTCGCTGCCGGTGTCGCAAGCAGAAACGGAATCCGCTTGTCGGCTTGCTCCTGATTTTCGACGGTGACTCCGGTCCAGACATTCGCCAGCGGCCATGGTGATTTTCCCCTTGATACGCCATGCGTAGTTTGTAGCCACACATCGTTTGCAATCGTTTCGCCGCTCATTATTTCTTGCATTCTGCCCGCACGCTTTGTCAATAATAAAAAAGTATGCCTATTCCCTGAAAATTGGCATTCAGCTATTGTCGAAAGAACATCAACAATATACTTATCAGGAATATCCTCATGAAACAGGTCTGACATGCTACACACAAAAACCGTTGATGGCTTCTTCCACCGCAATGGGTCTTCAAGTCTTTCTGGGTGCAACTTCACCGCAAACGGATTCGCCGGGTCCAAGCCCCACGGTCCAGCAAATCTCTCTGCCATCCGCTTGGCATAACAATTTGCGCAGCCTGGACTTACTTTTGTGCAGCCGATAACCGGGTTCCACGATTTATCTGCCCATTCTATTTTTGTGGCGCTCATTAAAACCAATTCCTTTCTGTAAAATACTTCACTGCCTCCACCAGATCACTTGTCACAAGGCTTGCAAACCCATACATTACGTCAAATTCTCCTGGAGGAAACTCACCCAATATGATCAGATGTTTTCCCATTCCAACGGCATATCCAGCTTCGAGATGCGCCGATCTTCCGCACGGAAGGAGCAACAATACCGCATCGGCCCAATCAATCATTTTCTTATCTTCGATAAATGCCCGTTTCGCTTGGTCTAGCGTCAGAAAGTCAATGCCGTTGATTTTGTCATGTTCGGGTAAGTCAAGATAAGAAAATACATACCGGCCCCGGCTATCGTCCGTGAAGTCATCAACCTGAACATTATTTTTTCTAAGCAGGTCAGCAATTAACCTGACATTCTCTGCGTTCTTCCACGAACTTGCTATATATACTTTTGCATTCATCATTCACACCCCCAACATCTTTTTTACTTCCTCAGTCGGCTCCCAATTCCAGATTCCTTGGTGTCCAACTACAGGGATAGGGTCAATGCGACGAACGTTTTCGTAAATATGCCCATAGCGGCCAACATCGAACCACCCGAAAGCAAGTTCTTGCGGGGAAAGGTTGCCGATCCATTCTTCAGTCATTTTTATGCAATCAGTTTCGTCCACAATCGCAATTATTTCTCCCAGTGGCAGTTTTGCTTTGCAAATGTCATCAATACATAAAGCAGCTTCTGCCATTTTTATCAATCGCTGCATTACTGCATATTCCGGGTGATACGTCCACCCCTTTGAACCGATAGGAAACAACATTTTTAAAACCTTATTGACCGGCATTGCCGCTGCGTGGATCGCTATCGGTCCTCTATGCTTAGTCGCCCAGCCTCTCGTTTCTATCTTCTTGGCTCCAATTGCAACCAGCATCGCCCACGGTTGCCAAAGTGTTAATGCTTTCATCGTCCCTTCTCCTTCAAATCGGTTTCACTCTTATCAAATTCCTTTGGCGAAATCGTTCCATCATCGTTTACCTGTAGCCCCGGCTTCGTATAACAACTTAATAAAATCGTTGCGATCATTTTCGCCTGTTGATCAAGAGTATGTTTTATTGCTATTTCATAAAATTGAACAATTACTGACCACGTGAATGCCAACCCAAAAGCGAAGATTGCATTAACCCATTCTTCTCGCAAAAACAGCCATGCTCCAAATGCCAACCAGAAATATAACGGTACGGTCTTAAAACATATCCATTGTCTTGGCTCTTCGTTAATCATCACGATCTCCTTCCTCCCCCCAGCATTGGCAGCATCTTCGGCATGCTCCCTGTCAAATATGCCTCGCGAATCTGCGGCTGTATGTACTGACCAACCGTCTGCCCGTTCGGCAGGATTGTGTGAGCCTCGAACGCTTCCTCGAACGTCACTATCCCGGATTCAACAGCCTCTAACGTGGCCTTGACGTACAGCGCCAGCGCTCTCCACTTTTGTTTGCATGCCTGCTCCCAAGCTACCATCGCCTGACCGGGTGACCGCAGTGTTCCGCGCTCTGGCGTGTGGGTAAATTCGCGGCTGGTTTTATCGGGTAGTGGGAGAAGGAATCTGATGTGCCGACCGTTGGCAACGAATCCGATAACTGCAGCATCGTCTTCCCATCCGTACATGAACTTTGTGGCGCCGTACCTGACGAGCGTCTTTTCTATTTCCGATCGGGACCGATCTGCCGGGACTTCGGTTTGGGCTGCGTATTTCATTTGGCTGCCTCCTTTCGCGTTTCAATCTCCATGATCGCCGCAAATATCGGATAGGCCTGTGCTGGTACTACGGAATTCCCAAGGCATTTCAGCCGCTTTGATCTGTTTTTCTGTCCGACAATCACGCGGGAAGGCTCGTAAGGGTATTGTTGTGCTCCCCTTCCTGCTGGCCATCCGGGCCACGGTTCCGGTTCGTCACAATCAATGTCTGTAACCCCAATATCGTAGCCCATGAGGATTTCAACCCAGTCGGCGTTAAGTTGACCACCTTGCCCATGCACATCAGTTCTGAGTGACCGTGTTTGTCCTCCGCCGTGACTTCCTTGGCTATCAGCCGCCGAAGGAGTTGCCCACATTTTCGCAACGATTGTAGCAAGATCATCGCCACCGCTTCCCTCGCGATTAATTCGAGCGAAATCCGGTCCGGATGGGCAACCTTTTGGCGTAGGCCAGTGATGTACCGCACGCCCCAAAAGTCCATTTACCGGAACATTTTCGCAAGATTTTGCGCTACCATCTTTCCAATCCCTACTTGTTGCGGTAGGCCACGATAAACACCCGTTCCCGTCCTTGCGGCGCCCCAACATCGGCAGCCGCATAAGTAAACCAGCACGCATCATACCCTGACGTGGCAATGCCCCAGAGAACTCTTCGAAAGAACCGTCCAGAGTCACTTGACAAAATCCCTGGGACATTTTCAAAAGTTGCCCATCGGGGCTGAACTTCGCGAAGTATTCTTTCGCACTCTCCCCAAAGGTCGCGTTCGTCATCTTGTGCAAGGCGCTTACCAGCCAAGCTGTGAGGCTGACAAGGAAATCCACCCGTGACAAGGTCGACTCTGATTCCGTCGCCTTGCATTCTTTCTTTGGTAAGTTCTCTAACGTCTCGGTAAATAGGGGCATTTTTCCACCTCATTCCTAAAACCTTGCAGGCGTAATCATCAATCTCGCAAAATGCCACCGTTTTCATCCCCGCCCACTCGGCGGCAATGTCTAAACCGCCGATTCCGCTAAACAGCGACAGCACGTTCATTTTTCTTTTCTTTCCGCGCCTTCGCCCTGCACTGCTGCAGTTTATCGTAATCAATCCAACCGTCAGCATCGCCGTATTTTTTGGAGTAGGCCACCCAGTATAGCGGGATTCTAGAAAACCCCTTTTCACCAGTTGCTGAAAGATAGTTATATAGCTTACGCCTCAAATCTCCCTGCTGCGTTGACATCCCCTTAACGTCGATATAGGCATAACTATAGTTTGCCGTGTTATACCTTATGAAAAAATCAGGAGTATAAATTATCGCCCTTTGCTTAACCCCGAACAGATCAACGAAGGTAGGAAATAATTCGATTCGCGGCTGAAGTTCAAACTTAATTATTTTACCGGCCTCTTTCTCATCGACAAGGTGAAAATAAAATTCGGCCTCATCCTCAGAATCAAAGGTCACATATTCAAAGCCGCTGCCCATATCAGGGGTCCGGTCCTCAATGTTCAATTTCAGGCTAACCTTACGGTTACCGTATTTGTTATATGCCGCCGTAGGGTTTTCTTTTTGCATCTTATCAATAACACGCTGGGCCGAAATGTAATCGTCAGTGGTCAGGTAGTATATTTTGCCTTTGAAAACCTCATAGCTGATTTCCCCGAAGTCTAGCTTTTTGATAAGTTCTGCCGGAATTGGAAAAGATTCAAAGTTTCCCATTATTCCCACGTCCTTTTTTATCCAACGGGGCGACATTGCAGCCGCCCCGGTTATTCTGTTAATTCAACACATTATCTGCCGCACCGTCCACGGTTTTGGCATCTTTCGTCACGCTTTCGGTCGATTCGTTCACAGATTCCGCTGTTTCTTTAGCGAATTCGAGTTTCGTCTGCCGCAATGCGTTGTCGAAATTTCGCAGTTCCGGCGTGATCAGCCCGTAAGACTGCACCAATGAAGGGAAAGTTTTCAGCGCATAATCGCGCATATACCAGCGGGCCTCGCCGTTTCCGGTTTCTCCCTTGCAAAGTCTGGTCAATTGGCTGTCGAGCGTATATTCACGCTGTTTTTCGTTCGAGTCGTTCCATGCCTTTTCGCTAACCAAAATACGGAAGGTATTGCCTGTTTCTTTTCGGTTGGCGCCAGTTACGAGTTGAGCGTTTGCCACGACATCTTTGCCGCCGCTGGCCCAATTTCCGTTTACCATCCAGTACGATATAGTCGCTTCCGCCAGGTGTCCGTGATGATCGTCAATCAGTCTGGCTGCCATAGTCAGAAGTTCTTCGGTCGCCTCGGTAAGTCTCGGCCCCTTTGGTTCTTTTGCTTTTCTGAATCCACGTTTTCCCATGATTATTTCCTCCAATCTGTTTTTTAATAGTCCGGTTTACTGCCGCGCTTGCGGCTGCGTTCTCGCCAATCGTCCTCAGGTTGATCGTCTTTGCTGGCTCGTTTGGGCCTTTTTAGTCCCTGCGGACAGGGTTCCATCCATATTCGAACTACCCCGTCAGCCTCCAGTCTTCCGTTCAAGCGATTTCCGTCCCGACTTGGACACTGCCCGACACTGACGCACATAGGACACGCGTCATAGTATTTTTTCATTTCGCAAAACTGGGATAGATTTCGCTCGAGTACGTCAAGCGCAATATTGGGATATTTTGCAGTTACAAAATCCATAACGCTGGCCACCAGGTTCAACCTTGCCTCGCCAATCTCTTCCAGCGTTACCTGCGCTTTCTTCAACTGGGACTTAAAAAGCATTTCCGATTCATAACCCATTTTTCTTACCTCGCATCATCTGCCCTTGTAGTTTGTCGAACTGTCTTCTCACGGCATCAGCGCTCAATATGTTAGACTGCCAGAAACTATCCTGAGTGGCCCACTTGATCACTGCGGCAATATCGTCAGGCTTCCTCTGGTCCTGCTCCATCATCAGCCGGAATACGTGGGGCCAATTGTTGGAGTTTATTCTGGCATCCGGTTTCCACTCCGTAATTTTTTCCGTCAGGTAGTCGGAGAGGTCGAGCGCCTCGGGCGGGAGATTCTCTTTCTTAGTATTCTTATTCTTCTTAATACCTTCTTTATTTATATTGTTGGGTGTCCGTTGCTCCCCTATTGCTTTCGTAGCTGTTACGATGTTGCTTTCGTCGTTGCTTTCGTCGTTGCTTTCGTACAACTTCGGATTCTGGTAATCGCAATAGTTATCTACGGTTATAAGAATTCCGTGTGTTGCTTTCGTTGTCGTGATCATCGTTGCTTTCATCGTTGCTTTCGTCGTTGCTTCCATAGGGCTTACGGAGGGGTTACGCATCCAATTAAGGATTTGAAAGATTTGGTCCTTCGTGGGAGTTGATTTTCTGCACCCTACGAACCATGAGCAATTTTCCTGAATATCTTTGATCGTGACAAACAGCTGTCCCTTTTCCAGTGATCTGTACGGCTTGTATTGCGCTCGTTGGAGCAGATATAGCCAAACCTTCAAGTAGAGGGGAGGCTTTTTCCAGATCTCACTATCAATGATTTTTTTGGCGATAATAATATAGCCGCCTGATATTCGGTCCGGCATACTTCCACTTCCCGCCCCGTCATTTTCCTTTATCACGCTGCTGCAGCTGCTGCACATCGATTGTCAGAGCGTTAAGCTCCGTCGACAACCTTGCCACAATACCGACAGTAGCGATAAACATATATGTGGACATCATGAGAATCATCACAAATCCAACGATTCCCATTGCCAACAGTGTGATCTGGTTTTTGCGTTGGTCCAGCCAGTTATCCCAACGGATGCTGATCCGGGTAAGACGCGTTTGCGGTTTCCAGTTTGTGCCACCAGAATCATAAGTCCCCTTGCATTGTTTACATGGTTTCTCATCCCCATATTTCTGTACAAAATTGCATGTCTCACAGGACTTGGTGTCTTCCATCTATTTCAGCTCCCTTTTCTACTAAATAAATCAATTCCGTATAACCATTTTTGACAGCGCTGTTCAATCAAATTCCCGTATTGGGGGTTTATCTCAATCCCAATGCTGTTTCTACCTAGCCTCGCGGCCACTTCCAATGTTGTTCCCGACCCTACAAACGGGTCCAACACCGTTCCGTCTTCTGGGCATCCCGCTTTTATGCAAGGGATAATTAAATCGGGCGGATATGTTGCAAAGTGTGCTGCGGTATATTGATTTGTAGGTACGGTCCAAACTGTGCGTTTATTTCTTGTGCCACGAATTGCTCTAAAAGATTCTTTCCCCTCGAGATCCGCATACTTTCCATCAAACGACCCGCGCTTTCTATCTGCTCTGTGTTGTGACGGTTGTCCTGGAACATGAGGCTCTAACATTTTTCCGCCGTTTCGTTGCCATTGGCTTGCTTCGTCGTCTGGCTGATATACGGATACTTCCTTGATCGAATCTGCATCGTAGTAATATTTTGCTGACTTACTGAGAAGAAAAATGTATTCATGTGCTTTCGTGCATCTATCGGTTACGCTTTCCGGCATTGGGTTTGGCTTGTTCCAAATAATGTCTTAGCGAAGATACCAGCCGTCAGCCTGAAGCGCGAAAGCGACACGCCACGGCATACCCAGAAGATTTTTCGCGGGAAGGCTAGATAAGTTTCGGCATTGATTATTTGTCCAATTTAAAGGTCCAGTTGTATTCATCCACCCGTCCTGTAGCGGCTTCGGTTTAGTATTAGAATAACTATCCCCCATGTTCAGCCACAGTGTTCCATCAACCCGCAATACCCGCCGCACTTCTGAAAATATCTCAACCGTCTTGCAAACGTATTCTTCGGGTGTTGATTCCAAACCGATCTGCCCATCTATGCCATAGTCTCTGAGCCCAAAATAAGGTGGAGAAGTCACACAGCAATTTACGGATCCGGAATTAAGTTTTTTTAGTTCAGTTAAAGCATCGCCTATCAGGATTGTTATCACTGTCTTTCACCACCTTTGGTATGAAGCGCCGGCAGTTCTGTCCACGCCGGATGATAGATTCGGAATAATGTTTATCGCTCCCCTCATCCACTCTGGCGCGTTGGCGCGGTTTGCCTGTTATTGTCCGGACGATTCCGGAGCCAATTGATTTGAGCACCATCTATTCAGGCCTCCCGTAAATTTGTTTAAGCGGCAAACATTTTTACAACCACTGTATTGACTAGCGTTCCCGATTCCTTGAACGCTCCTTCTGGCAGCGGAATAATTTCCCCGTCATGGGCGGCAACCATGTTTTTGAAATCAACGGTCAGGCGATTACTGCGAAAAATAACACCCGCGCTCATGACTGATACCAAAATTCCGCCTGGTTTCAAAAACTTCATTGCATGGTTGACGTGGTGGATATCGGCCTGCCGAGAAAATGGTGGATTCATTACGACGCGATCGTAGTAACGGTCCGGTTCAAACGTTAAAAAGTCATCACGGAAAGGAAAAAGATCAAGTTTCCTGAGATATTCCACGTTATCAGCCAGCAGCTCAACGCAGTCAACTTCGCATCCGGTTTGCAGCAACCTGCTTGCTATCGCTCCCCGTCCGGCGCTCGGTTCCAGAACCAGTAACCCCGGAGATAACTCCGCTAATTCGATCAGTTGGTCGACGATCGAAGCGGGCGTCGGGAAATAACCAACGTCCTGTCTCGTTGTAATCTCGCCGGTCAGTATGATCTGATCCATCGCGTCGACGGCATCGCATCCAAATAAATGTCCCTTTGCTTTTCGATTCCATTTCCCGCCAGCAGCTTCAATGACTTTATTCGTCTTTTCATACAGTTTCCGGTCTAGCTGCCTGGGGAGCAAAAGAAGATTCGCATTTGTTATGCAGTTGCCGAGAACATCCAGCACATCGTTTGATATTTTCACGTTTCATCACTCCAAATTTAAAATGATCAATGGGGCTGATTAAGCCATATAACACCATGCTTTCTGAACAAATACGTGAAGCATGATACTGCCCCCGCCTAATGTCATGGTTCCCATGAATTTCATGTGCCAAACATCGTCTGCTTCTTGTCCAGTTCCGCGAATCGCATAACCAACCTGATATTTCGCAGGATCTTCCGTGTTGATCATTGCGTAAAGCACAATATTGTTGTTCTGCACGGCAACGGAAAGAACGCTTTCAATTCCTGTGATTTCAATAACTCCTGTGGCTTCCAACGGCAGAAGAAATTTATGGATTGTCTGTTTCGTTTCAATCACCCCTTGTCTGCTATTCGCACCGGTATTCCCGTGAGTTCTTGAATCTCTCGCTTAAATCGCGCCGCATCACTGTTGCCGTCCGACAAATGAAGCAACCATATTTCCCGCACGCCTGACAGGTCATTAGCTTTCAAAAATCCCTTGACGTGTTCCAGTGAAAAGTGACTCTTGATCAATCTGTTCCGCAACGATTCCGGCAGCCTTCCTGCCTCCGTGTTGGCGTCCAGAATGTCCTTGGCATAGTTGCACTCCACCATGATAAAATTAAGCCCCTTGAAGCGGTATCGCAGGAAATAAGTGTCTGTTGCAAACAGTAGACGTTCCCCGGTCACGTTGCTGATTAGAAGGAATCCAAGTGACCCGGGGCAGTCGTGTTCTGTTTCGAATGGCAGAACCGAGAAGGTTCCAACGGTGAACATCTGTTTGGGTTCGATGATATGCAGCCTATGAAAAATAGAATAGTTTGTGACAAGAATTTGATGACCTGACGGCGCTTCTTCGCGGCGACTTATCCCGATTCCGATTGCCGTTCCTTCGCTCATGTATGTCTCAACCGCGGCTTTCATAAGGTCGGCCGCCGCCTTGGAGTGGTCCGCATGGCTATGTGTGATAAGGCAACCTGCTACTGATGAAAGCTGAAAGTCCATGTGCTTCTGAATTTGGCGGTAAGGAAGCCCCGCTTCCAGAAGTAGCGAAGTCTGTCCGTCACTGACGTGGTAACTGTTTCCGCTACTACTGGAGGCGAAGGCCTGAATCAACATCAGAAGTTAGGCCCTTTCTGAGGTGCAGTCGCAGAAGCGTCTTTGCCCTTTGTTGCCGTTGGTGTTGCCGGACTTGTTGGCGATGGCGCGTCTCCAAGTTCTTCTGCCGTGAATTCTCCGTCAATAACTGGTTCGGTAATCTCCAGTGTTTCGCTATTTGCATGTTCTTCGATCTCAGCCGTGACCCGTAAGTCTGACGCAGCGGCTTCAAGTTGCTTCAATCGCAAATAGTCGGTGTCGATCTTCTGGCTGTCGATGGTGATGTCGTTATAAGCGGCGCGATGGATTGTCTTTTGGCACATTTCGGAATACCAGCCGTCGACGTGTTCTTTTTTCCCTGTCTTTTTTCCATCCTTCCACTCTTCCTTATCGCCGCCCCAAAACTCAACACTAGCGTAGGCCGGTTTGCGTTTTAAAATATCCGCAAGCGTCATCACAACTAACTTGTTTTTCGTTGGGTCATTATAGACGTGATAGTAGAAACCGCCCTTAATTTCGCCCCGGTTAAAATCGTCCACAGTATCGAAGTCATAGCTTTCGACCGGATTGCGCAGGCTTTTTTTGATTGCTTTGAATTTGTCATTGGTGTAAACGAGTTGAACAATCACGGCGGCGGGAACATCAAGCCCATATTTTGTCGCTTTCAATTCAATGCCACGGTACCCTTCGATAAACACAATGTCATATTTATTTGAGTTATTATTTTTGAAAGGCATCATGTTGATGTGGTTCTTTTGCGCAGGGTCCAACCCGACACGGGCGTAGGCAACGACATTCCGCGCCAGCTCTTCAAGATTCACGTTTGCCCATGTGATGGGAAGTTTATCCCTGTATTGTTCTGACTTCTTCAGCCGTTTTTCTTCTGCCACGCGAAGCGAAAGGTCTAGTGAAATGAAGTAATTTTGAATTAAACGTTTTTGAAACTCGGTTAGAGCAATATCGCCTACGCCTGAACTAAATTCCTTGAGAACCTTGTCAGTAAATCGCACTGACATCGATTGTTCGGCTTTGGAAATATCCTTTGTGGTGTCGGATTCCGGGGCTATGTTTGTGTTTTTCTTTGCGTCAGTCATACGTTCATACCTCCATCTTTCACTTGTTTCAGTTGAATTCGAACCTGTTCTTTGGCATTTTCAAAGGCCGTGGCGAATGCCCCCCCCGGATCGTCGCCGGGTTCGATCTCCATTACGATTCCGGCCTCGGCGACAAATGACTGATAGTTTCCGAGGTTCTTGGTAAACTTGACCGATACGCTGATTTCCTTGGTTTTCATTACCGCTTATCTCCTTTCTCAACACCGATTTCTGTGCAAAAAATCCCGTAAATTGCCAGTGTTTTTGTTAATGCATTCTTCGAATATCCGGGCAATTTCTGCCGCAGCATCGTTGCCGATTGATTCTCTGCCTTGAATGGGGATGGCGAAGGTTGTTCCGCATTTTGGCTCCGGTACTTCCAGCGGCAACATGGCGTCAATGGCTTGATTTACCATGTCGAGGATTAAAGAAATTTGTTCAGGATTTCGGTATGCGGGTGGACGGCCACCACCCGTGGCAGCTGTGCAAATAATTTTTACGCATTCTGCCGCGATCTCCGCAGACAGGATAGCTTCGTTTGGTTTTAACATTTATATTTGCCCCTTTCACTTATAAATATTGGTTTCTGCGATTGAGTTCGTTTTGAATGTCTGCTAGGCTGCCGGCAATGGACCGAACCTCACACTGTTCGTATGGCGACCACCATGCGCAATTGGATTCCCCGCACCAACACATTTCTACTTCCCGTCCGATAAGGCCGTTTGCATCGCTTTTTGTTAGTACGGCGGCACACAGAAGCGGGCATAGTTTTGGCATTTATAACACCTCCTGTAAAAAGTCAGTCCCAAAGCAACCACTCACGCCTTTCAGCATGACAACAGGAGTATGCCCGCTTAACATCCAAGGTTCGCTTCGCGTCGCAAAGGTTTTCCCCTTGTATTTTTCAAGCTCTGCATCTGCGCAATTAACCATTTTCACTGTGGTTCCCACCGGCCATGTTGGAAGAATCTTCTTTTTCACAGGCATTTCACCCCGCCTCCACAACTAATTTGCTGTACTTTTTGCGCCGCTTCTCGGTCGCCTCTTCGTCGATTACGCCGTCCTCGTCTCGGACGATGATATCGGGAACTACCAGCCGAATCAGTTGCGCCGGGGTGTCGATCAACTGCGTTACCGCCTCTGCGTTGTCTACAAAGATAGGAGCGACAAACCCGTAGTGGGCGCCAATCGTATTGATGATGTCTATTCCCACGTTGATTCGGGCTGCATTGTTCAAGCCGCTGCCGTAAGGAACACCGTCCGGCCCAAGCACTTCGCATGTTGATGAAGGCTCGTCGTTGTGGATAAACCAATCAAACATTTTGAACCTTGCATATTTAAACTTGGTATTAATCTTTGATTCCAGCAGTTTTACTTTCGTTCGGGTAAATTCTTCAACAACAGTTGTTTGGCGTTCCAGTTGCGCAGCTTCGGCTGCCAATACTTCTTCTTTTGCCTTCAATTCTTCGATTCGCTTCAACCCATCTGCCCGGGCTTCGGTTCTGGCGACATCCGCCTGTAAGTCGGCAATGTTTTGCTGCACGGATGATAATTGGTTCGTCAGCCGGATCCGTTCGGGTTCGCTGGATTCTTCAAGGGCCTTGATATCTAACAAGAGGTTCCCTTGCTCATGCAGCAGGGCCTTGGTTTCGAAGGATTGTTCTGTGGGCGGCTGATTATCAAGGGCGGTGATTTCTGAACTTAACCCACTGATTTTTTTTGCCAGAATGTCAATTTCGACGTCTATGGCAGGAATGGATTGTTCGAGTTTCAACCGCTCCGCCTCTGCCGTGTCGAGCTTGGTTCTGATTGCAGTCCCTTCGGTTTGGATTCGCTCCAGGTTGGTTGCCCTGGAAGTATTGAACGCCGTAAGCGCCTTGTCGATTGCCGCCTGAACTTGTTCTTCCGGAAGCGATTGACCGCAGGCAGGGCAGATGCCGGATGTTTCTGTTGCCGGGGCTTCTTTCGCGTCTTCGGCTTTCCATTCGGCAATTTTGGCTTCCCACTGATTTTTTAGCCGATTAATGTCTTCCTGCAGCTGGGTTATTTTGTTCGTTGTCGCGGTCTTTCGGAAGGACGCATCATCCCGTTTAAAGACCAACGCTCCGTATTCCTTGCGCTTTGCCCCGACCACCGCCTGCTTATCGCCCTGCGCCTTGTTCTGCTCTGCGAGAAGTCCTGCTTCAATTCGTTGCAGCCGCAGTTTGTTCTGGGTAATCGCGCCGCCCTGCTCCAATGCAAGCAGGCTTGTTTCAATCTCCTTTCTTTGGGCTTGGAATTTTTCAATATTTGACTGCAATTCTGCAAGGCCGGACTTACCGTCTCCCGGAAGAGACCTTGTTGCTTCATCTACGCGAATTGGAATGGCCTTAATTTCGTTGTTGACGGCAGTCTTTCGGGCGGCTAGAACCTTTCTATGTTCGTCAATCGTTCGACCGGAATTCAGGACCATAAGCAGGTCGAGCATGCTTTTGTTGCCAATTGTGACCGCCGAGTCGATCACGTCAGCGTCTGAAATATCGCCGCAGATATCCATCAGAATCTTCCTGCGATCCTGCCACGCCATCTTGCCGGGGAAGTAGTCAGGGTCAGAAACCATTCGCAGCACGTTTTCGCTGCCGAGACCAAAAATAAAGGCGTCAAATTCTTTCTTTTGCTTTGGAACCTCGTTGATCTCATAGACTGTTTTATGACCGCTGAACTCAGGCGTAATGGTTCCCCTTGCCTTTACCCATGATTCAGATAGCGTTTTTTTGAGGGTAATCTTGGCGCCGTTATGCTCGATCACTACGCCGACAGCGTGGTCAATCATCGGGATAACTTTTCCCTCGGCATCCAGCGTCTTCAGTTCGAAATCCTTTTTCCCAGTGCTGTCCTTGTCAAAAAACAGCCAGAGAAAAGCATCGTACAAGGTTGTTTTTCCTACTGCATTGATTGCCAAAACGTTGCTGTTTTCTCCGTTCGGTTCGAAGGTGAATGACCGTATGCCTTTGAAATTTGTCAGTATTTCGCGAAGTAGTCTCAAAATTGTATCCTCCCTTTTGTCAGACTTTGTTCTGCCCTGTACTCATTTACGACCTCGTGAATATCGTTTCCTAAGTAGCCGCCCTCAGTCATATCCATATCAACCTCAACAGTTGACCCCGTAACATCGGTTAGTGTTATAACCAATGCCGCTCCGTGGCGTTCGACTCGCGGCCTGTGTCCGTTTAGCCTCACTTTTGCTTTCATTGTCCATCCTCCAAACGATTGATGTCATCGTTGGTTCGCACGTCCGATCATCGCGGCAAACGATCTCCCTGCCGCAACCGCTCGGAAAGTATCGGTATTGCATGGTGTCCGATGTCAATTCTCTGCCGCAGTCTGCGCAGGTGAGCGGTTTATCGGTGTTCATGACGCTTCAACTGCTTTCTGGCGTTCTTCTTGTATCTTTTCTAACATCTTTCGATTCACTGGCTGCTTGCAGTTCGGGTGCTGGTAGACTCCGTTAATATTTACCATCGTCCCGCCTGAGTTTAGGCACTTGGCGCACAGAATGATTTCACACATGCGCGGGGTTTTCGGCATATCCTTGCATTTCATTTCTTCGCCTCCACAATTCTCAGTAAATCCCCGACAGTGGCGATCTTGTCGCATTCTTCGTCTGAAATTCCTATATCAAACTCTTCCTCAATCTCGATTGCTATCTCAGCCAAATCCATACTGTCTGCTCCAAGCTCTCGCAACGCAGTGGATTCCGTGATACCAATTGCTTCGCGTTCTTCCAGGCTCAACTCGGCTTCTAGGATTTTTATGATTCGGGCTAATGTGTTCATATTTGCACCTCCGAAAATTTGTTGGTATAATACAGACAGAGACAGAATTTCATCGCGGAAAGAGTTCTCACCGACCGTCTTGCTTGCCAGAGCAGGGCGGTCATTTATTTTGCTCATTATTTCCCGGATCAAATATCAATTTGTTAAAATCGGTCTTCCACTCGCACCTTTCACATATCCAGTTCTTTACTGCTTTTGAACAGTCGGTATTCACTGCGCACGTCGGCTGATAGCATTTCGGCATTTTATCCATGGGCGCACCTCCTTTCATTTATCCATCCATACCCACAGCGGCATCGCCAGTTTGTTCGCCCGCACAATCACGTTCCACGCCCCGATTACTGCCAGCCAACCGATAATCGTGACTGTGATCAACAATGCCCCTTTGCTCACTTTCCGTCACCTCCTACAATTTTGGGCGGTCCCTCCGTATACGTGCCGCGCTTGATGATCTTTTTCATGTCGGACTCAGCAGCAACGTTGCCACAAACAAAACGATGCAAACGATGGCAAACGTGTATTTCTCGCGGCGAGGAATGTCTGGACCGTAGATCAGGATGTTGTGGTAGCGTTTCATGAGACGGCCTTCCCTTCTTCCTCTGCCTTTTTTGCATCCTGTTCCAACAGTAATTTTGCATGTCTACCTAAAAACAGCTCCATAAGGTCGGCGAAAACCTCGCTCCGCGGTCTCGTGCCAAACTCTTCGACTATGATAATTTCGCCCCGGTATACCGACATTGTTGTTCCTCCTTTCGTCGCTTTAAAATATTGTTTTTAAAAGTGGTAATATTGTTTTATCTCTGCCTTATCGACACTTTTTAAGTGTCTTTCTTCGCAAAAAAAATCGCAGAAGGATTTTCAATACCCAAAAGATCAATCAGTTTTTCGGCTTCATCGGTTCCAAAAACGCCAGCCCTTAGTTTATTGCTCATAGTTTTTGGAGATATTCCGATTGCCAAGGCCACTTCTTGCTGGGTAAATCCTTTTGCAACAATTCTTCCTTTTAGTTCGTTTACTTGTATCAACTAAATCACCTCCTTATTGTCGGCACTTATTAAGTGACTTAATAGTATAATAATTTTAAGCACTTGTAAAGTGTTTTTTTACACATTTTAAGAAAAATGTTGCTCCAAAAGTGTTATTAGTTTATAATGAGCGCAAGAGGATAGAAGGGGATGTTTTCAATGAATAAAGCTGATAAGTTGAAGTTATGCAGGGAAAATGCCGGAATGACTCAAGAAGAGGTCGGCAATAAATTGGGAGTTAGGAAGCAAACAATTGCAAAATATGAAACTGGGATAATAACAAACATACCTATTGATAGTGTTGAAAAACTATCAATCCTGTATGGTGTATCGCCTGCCTATATCATGGGATGGGAAGAAAAGCCCTCTCAAATTGAAGTTTCGGATAAAGAGCTCGAACATCTCATGCATCTTCGCTCGATGGATGAAAAAATCAAAGACGAAATCATGGTTCGGACTGAATCGGCAGCTGGCCTGTTTCCTCGAAAGGATGCTCCGGCACCCAAACGGGTAAAGTCGTAAGCATCCTTTTTGCTAAGAAAAAGACGTTTTGGAAATGGGCATATACAAGACAGTACATTTGGGGGATATTGGTCATTTGTAGTTGAATCTGTGATTATTGCCATGGGGCCATGTGAAGTTTAATTTTGAAAGGTAGTGTTGACATGGAACTGTTTAGTATATTTGTTGCAGTTATTATCGTATTCTTTCTTTTATCAAGGATGAATAATGCCGTGACTAGCCAAAACCTGCAAAATAGCTTTATCTCCCTCGGCGATATGATGGGAAAAAGTGAAAAGAAGATCATTTCAGTTGTAGGCAAGCCTAACTCCATCACTAATTTAGGCTCTATGGGGTCGGTATATTATTGGCATAGCGACAAATACCAGATGTCACTTTCGTTCCAAAACGGTAAGTGCACCGGAATTGTTCAAGAGAACATCATAAAGTAAGCCTAACGGGGGTAATTGCGCATGCCATTAATCGCCATTTACATGCGTGTTTCAACTGAAGCACAAGCTGAAAGAGGAACGATTGAAGCGCAAAGAGAGTTTGCGGAAAAATACGTTGATCTGCATGAGCTCGCCGACAACGTTCAATATTATGCTGAAGATGGATTCACGGGGACAATCCCACTTTCCGCGCGTCCCGTTGGCAGCCAGTTAATGGCCGGCATAACTGCTGGAAAAATCAATGAAGTATTGGTGTATAAAATTGATCGATTTGGCCGCAATACCAGGGTCATACTAAATAGCGTGTATGAGCTTGAGCAGGCAGGTGCAATAATCAAATCGATGACTGAGCCGTTCGATACGTCCACTCCTACTGGTCGGTTTATGCTATCAATTATGGCTTCTGTCGCTGCACTAGACCGGGATAATATTGTCGAACGTCTTACCAATGGTGTAAATCGTGCGGCTCGTCTAGATAATAGATGGATGGGCGGTATCGTGCCGCTTGGGTATCACATAGAAGACCACTGCCTGGTAGTTGATGAAGAAGAATCAAAAACCGTGCGATTAATATATGATCTTGCGCTCAAAAAGTATAGTACCGTAAAAATCGCCGAACATTTGAACGCGCTTAAAATCCCTACTGTATATACAACAAAAGGATACAATCCAAAAAAGGGAGCTACAACCGGCCTTTGGTTCCCTGGACGAATTTACATTGTTCTTACGTCTGAGTTATACAAAGGAACTCATACATACGGGAAAAAAAGAAAAGATGATAAGCCGCCAATAGTAAGAAAATGCCCCGCTATAATTGACGAAGAAGTATGGGATTCTGTTCAGGATACTTTGCGGATGAATCAGATTGATTCGATTGGCGACAGCAAAAATTTTTACTTATTGAGAGGCCTACTTGAGTGTGAAAATTGTGGGCGTAGTTTTTCAGGTAACACAAAACGAGGAAAACAGTATTACCGCTGCAACGGGCGAAGTAAAATTGTTGGGCGTGACACACGTTGCTTTATGCCATCACTGGATGCAACGCTGATAGAAACATACATATGGGACCAAATACTTATGTTTGCTGAAAACCCTGATGAAATAGACAAATATTTTGATCTTTGTGGTGAAACAAAAAAAGTCCGCTCGTTTATTAACGAACGGGCAATGATTGAAAAAGCGATAAAAGAACACTATCGAGAATACAGCACGTTACTTGACATGATATTAAAAGAATCTGTAAGCCGATCTGTTGGAGAACTGAAGCTTTCACAAATTGAAGCAAGCATTGGCACGTTAAAAGAACGGCTTATTTCGCTGGACTCGGAATCAATTTCCACAAATCTACTTGTCGATCAATTTCCTTTCGCCAAAGAAAAACTAAAAACGATTGTTGGTAATGTTGATGCTGAAGATCCCGAAACAAAGAGATCTGCGATTCGCTTAATCGTTGATAAGATTAGAGTTTCACTCGTTCCGGACGAAGATAATCCTGACGGAAAAAAGAAACTGCAACTACGCGTCAAGTATAGTTTCTTGAGGTCAGAGGTTATTCAAACCAATCTCCATGGAGAAACCGGGCGGCGATTTTGTCCTGCCCGGTCATTTGCTTGATCAGACTTTCAGCCATACGCGCTCCGTCGTCGGCTTCCACTGCGGAAACAAACCGAACACCCCGCAGGGCGGCGA
>Ga0316604_10000851_pt1 | contig 31952 bp, 32 predicted proteins | sample OWC_soil_day20_C_FD_207650 | JGI IMG/M metagenome (GOLD analysis project Ga0316604, IMG submission 207650) | Wetland soil microbial communities from Old Woman Creek delta, Ohio, United States - OWC_soil_day20_CT | ecosystem: Environmental > Terrestrial > Soil > Wetlands | place: USA: Ohio... | reverse complement strand
TATTTTAGCCTAGGTTCGAGTTAGATACTATTCAGCTGAACTAGAAGGTTAGGGATTAGTCTAGCATCTTTATTTTTGATCTTTTAAAAGCGGGAGATTTCACACAGTCTGCTGTCCACGTGTCCCAAAAACGAACCAATAGTACGGCGACAGAGCTGCCGCCATTAACTGCAGGTTAATCCAGAACAACTTGTCCGGCAATTCGGTGCTGATGCCGGCCATAACCAGGAACACAAGCCAAGCAGCTTTACTGAGTTGTACATAAACCTGCTGTTTTGCGCCGGGAGTTTTATGAAATTGCCAAGTGTAGGTCGCCAATACAAGTAACGCACCTATCGTACACAGATAAAACCATACATGAGCAACAGGAGAATGCACAGTAATTAACATAATAAGGTTAATTACTTTTCTCGGCAACGCCGTGTTGAGTAACTAGCAGCTAAGCCTCAATTTATTTACTTATTTCTATATTTATTTTTCGACAGAGCAATGCACAATCCTTTTATTTCCTTTTTACTTGTTGCGACTTTGTTTGCGACAATCAAAGCCCCTTAACCGTTCTCTTGCATCTTTGACCGTTCTTCCGGCAGGACATAGTTATTGTCGCAGAGAAGCACCTAATGCCTGCCTCTTTTCAAGAAATCATTATGGGTAGGAACTAAAAAATCAGGAGTATCGTCGATGAAAAACCGGTTTAGTATTGGAGAAATGTCCAAACTGCACAATATACCGATTAAAACGCTGCGGTATTATGATGAAATTGGGTTGTTTAAGCCTATTGAGGTTGCGGCTAGCAGCAATTACCGGTTTTACTCGCTTGAGCAGTTTGAACAGCTCAACACCATTAACTATCTTAAGCTCCTCGGGCTACCGCTTAAAGAAATAAAAAACCACTTAGAAGTACGCGATATTGCCGGCTTTCTGGATTTATTAAAAAAGCAGCAAACCATTACGGCTGCCACGATCAACAAGTTAGAAGCCGTCAATGCTCAATTTTGCAAACGTATTGAAGAAATCGAAAGCTCTGCCGCTCGTCAGACCGGTCAACCCTGTTTACAACATTTCCCGGAACGGGCGGTGCTAAGTTTACATGAACCTCTTTATTCTGAGTCCGAGTGGGACATTGCCTTAAGCAAACTTGTCCAAGGCACTAACAGCAAACCGGCCTTGTTTATTGGCAAGGTAGGGTTAACGGTTTCGCAGACTAACCTCAGCCGCCATAAGTTTGACGAATATAACTCGATATTTATTATCTGGGAAGATATGAGTGAGACACCACCTCAGCTCAAACATCTGGCAGCCGGTTTGTATGCCTGCATCAGCTATCATGGTAATCATAGTATTTCTGCCAACTACTATGATCAGTTACTGGCGTTTATCGCCAAAAACAACTGCCAAATTACCGGCGATTCCATTGAACGCACTATCATTAATCAATATATAACGCATGACCAAAATAAGCATTTGACTGAAATACAAATTCCCGTAAAGAAAACACGGCTTATGCCGAGCTTTTAGCGATGGCAAAAGCCGATGTTGCCCTTATCCTGTCCTTAAGAAAGTTACACTTTCTGTTAGGGTTAAACGCCTAATACAAAAAACATTGACTCTCCAGTTACTGGATGCTTTACAATGAGCATCATTAGCTTTAATTTGCAGAGTATTTCTGGAGGAGTCAGCATGCAAAAAGTCTTACACATTCTTATTGGTTGTTTATTCTGCAGCATTGGAATTTTAATGCTCCGTCATGCACATTTGGTAACAGGCGGTGCACCCGGCCTAGCCTTAGGTTTGTCTTACCTGTTTGGAGTCCCATTTGCGCCGGTATTTTTGGCAGTCAATTTTCCTTTTTACATTCTCTCGATTTTTCGAATGGGCTGGAATTTTACTATGTCAACTGTATTGGCAGCCATTATACTTTCCTTAATGACTATGGTTGATCAATTGCTGCCTGATATACTATTGCCGGCCTGGGCCGGAGCGCTGTTTGGCGGTGCATTTGCCGGCTTTGGTCTGGCTTACCTGTTTTGGAATGGCTCATCGTTAGGCGGTGTTAATATTTTGACGTTATATTTGCAGCGCCAGTTTGGCTGGGATCCAGGAAAAACCAGTTGCATCATGGACACTGCCATTGTCTTAACCGGCGTATATTCTGTGGGACTTGTCAAAGGAGTTTTTTCGGTATTGTCGGTTGTACTGATTTCTATTATTATTAGTTACTATAAAGGTCGCATTGCCAATACTATCATGACGGCTGTCCCGGCTTCGGAATTAGCCGATTAAGCATTTGCGCTTCTTCAATTGTTAGGAGGTATTAGTGTGGAAAAAGTTAAACAGTTTTTTTCTGCTCACGATCAGTTCGCCAAGCATGCCGGTCTGGAATTATTGGAAGCCAAACAAGGCTATGCCAAAGTAAAAATGTCCATCCGGCCTTATCACTTAAACGGGGTCAAAACCGTGCATGGCGGTGCCATTTTTACTCTGGCTGATTTCGCCTTTGCAGTAGCCTCCAATTCGCACGGCCGTGTTGCCATGGGAATTAACGGCAATATCTCTTATATGAAAGCCGCAACTGCCGGAACCTTGTATGCTGAAGCACGGGAAACCTCGTGCAATCATAAATTAGGCCACTACGAAGTGAATATTTACGATGACCATGAGGAATTGATTGCGGTATTCCAGGGAATGGTCTACCGTAAAGAAGCCGAGATAGCTTTTTAGAGTTGGTCAAACAATAGACAACCTACGGTCAAATCCAAAAAATCCTGTGCACTTTCTGGAATTGGCAGGATTTTTTTCAATTCCAAAGAAATAATAAATAGTTTTTCAAAAATATACCATCATAAGAAAATAAGATAATGAGGTGGTTACAAAGATGAGTGGGTATGCTGATCAAATCGAATACAAAATTTTTGGCACAGAAATGCAATTTACAGAAATAGAACTTGATCCCGGCGAAAGCATTATTGCTGAAGCTGGAGCCATGATGTACAAAGACAGTACCATTGATATGGATACCATCTTTGGCGATGGCTCGGCCAAAAGCAATCAAGGCGGTTTCCTGGGTAAACTAATGGGTGCCGGCAAACGTCTGATCACCGGCGAAAGCCTGTTTATGACAGTATTCACCAATAACGGCAGCGCCAAAGCCAAGATCGCTTTCGGCGCACCTTATCCGGGAAATATCATTCCTATTCACTTGCCCGATGTGGGCGGCACACTGATTTGTCAAAAAGACAGCTTTTTATGCGCTGCCAAAGGCGTATCTGTTGGTATACACCTGCAACGCAAGATTTTGACTGGTTTGTTTGGTGGCGAGGGCTTTATTATGCAAAAGCTTGAAGGTGACGGCTGGGCCTTTATGCATGCCGGCGGCACTATTGTTGAACGGCAGCTCCAGCCTGGCGAGGTGCTGCATGTAGATACAGGCTGCGTAGTAGCCTATGAACCCAGTGTAGAGTTTGAAATCCAACAGGCCGGCAATGTCAAAACCGCTTTGTTTGGCGGCGAAGGTCTGTTCTTTGCGGTACTGCGCGGTCCCGGCAAGATCTGGCTGCAATCGTTACCCTTCTCGCGTTTGGCCGGCCGGATGCTGGCTGCCGCCCCCAGACAGGGCGGCTCCAAGGAGGAAGGCAGCGTAATTGGCAAAACTGTGCTGGGCGGCACCTTGCTTGGCGGCCTGGGCAGTTTGCTGGACGGCGATGACGATAACTAAAGCCAAATCAAAAGCTCCTGTTATTACCCGTCAGGGTAACAACAGGAGCTTTCTACTTTTTTTATTTAAATGGATTCCAGGGATTCAATCACCGGCGCTTCAAAAGCGACCGGTTTTTCTATCACTTCGGTTGGCAGACCCATTTTGTCCAACAAAGCGATGAACGGCTTGGGATCAAGCTCTTCGACGTTCACCATATGCTTAACGTCCCAGTCGCCTTTGGCAACTAAAATGGCAGCCGCGACCGGCGGCACACCGGCGGTATAGCTGATGGCCTGCGCCTCCACTTCCTGGTAACATTCTGCATGATCGCATACATTGTAAATGAAGATTTCACGGGGTTTATTATCTTTGGTTCCTTTGATAAAGTTACCAATACAAGTTTTACCGACATAGTTGGGTGCTAAGGAGGAAGGATCAGGCAAGAGTGCCTTCAATACTTTAAGAGGTGCGATTTCCATACCGTCTGCTATTTTAATCGGTTTTTCGGACGTCAACCCGAGGTTGGTCAAAACCGAAAACACATTAAGATAATGGTCGCCAAAACCCATCCAAAAACGAATGGAATTAGCATCTATATTTTTCGAAAGTGAGTGCAGTTCATCATGGCCTGTCAGGTATACCGGACAGCTTCCCACCACCGGGAAATCATAATCAACTCTTATGGAATGTACTTTTTGCAACACCCACTTGCGTTCAATCCAAGTCCACACTTTTCTAAATTCGCGAAAATTAATTTCAGGGTCAAAGTTAGTGGCAAAATATTTGCCATGGCTGCCGGCATTTACATCGAGAATGTCGATGGTATCAATTTTATCAAAATAGTCCTGTTGCGCCAGCGCACACCAAGCATTAACAACCCCAGGATCAAAACCGATTCCCAAGATTGCAGTAATGCCCTTTTCCTCACAGCGTTCTTTACGTTTCCATTCGTAATTGCCATACCAGGGCGGATTTTCACAAACCTTAGCCGGATCTTCATGAATAGCGGTATCCATGTACACTGCGCCAGTTTCAATACAAGCTTCCAAAACCGACATGTTGACATAAGCCTGACCGACATTAATAACGATTTCGGATTTGGTATCTTTGATTAAGGCAGCCAAGGCCGGAACATCCAGGGCATCCACAGTACGCGAATACAGTTTTTTCGTTGCATCCTTCAGGTGGTTCTTGCGTAATACACTCTCAATAATTTCATCACATTTTTGCTGGGTACGTGAAGCAATGCAGATATCACCCAAAATATCATTGTTCATTGCACATTTATGGGCAACTACATGACCCACGCCACCAGCACCTACAATTAGAACGTTTTTTCTCATTTCCTTCTCCTCTACCCGTGAATTGGTATATTAAGATAGATTTTTTACAAAATCTTCATACCCGAATTTACGAACAACCTCAAGTTGCCCATCAAGCCTGCGTACCACAATAGCCGGCATCTGCAGGCCGTTGAACCAGTTCTTTTTTACCATAGTATAACCGGCAGCATCGGCAAACCGGACTTCACTGCCAATTTCAAGTTTGCTTGGAAACTTGAAGGTGCCAAACACATCGCCTGCCAGGCAGGAACGTCCGGCTACGGTGTAGGTATGCACACTTGCCGAATCTGTGTCAACTTTCGCCGCCAGCCGGTATATTAATAAATCCAGCATATGGGCTTCCACCGAAGCATCAACAATGGCAATATCAACTTCATTGTGCACAATATCAACCACACTGGTAACCAATTCAGCACAGCCGGTAATGGCGCTTTCCCCCGGTTCCAGATAAATCTGGACATCATAGGTTCGGGCAAAGTCCGCAAGCTTTTTACTGAACTTTTCTACAGGATAACCCTCTTTGGTAAAATATATGCCACCACCCAGGCTTATCCACTGTAATTGTTTCAGCATATCCCCATAGTTGTCACCAAGGTTGTCAAGCTGCTTGGCAAAACCGTCAAAATCATCATTTTCACAGTTATAGTGAAACAGAAAACCGCTAACCCGCGGCAGCTGTTTTGCCAGTTCAGTTTTATTCACAACCCCCAGCCGCGAATGCTTGCGCGCCGGATCCGCCAAGTCAAAATGGGAATAACTCATTCCCGGATTAACCCTAAGTCCAAGTTTAGCAGATTTGACCTGCTCATAATGTCTGTCAAGCTGGGAGATCGAATTAAAAATGATTTTGTCAGCAAACTGCGAAACAGCCGCAACATCTTCATCTGAATACCCTACACAATAGGCATGGGTTTCCTTGCCAAACTTATCATATCCCAGGCGGGCTTCAAACAACGAACTTGATGTCGTGCCATCCATATATTGTTTCATCAGTTCAAAAACACTCCAGGTGGAAAAGCACTTGAGTGCTAGCACCGATTTAGCCCCGGAAAGTTCTCGCACCTGCTTAATAATTTCTAAATTCCGCAGCAGCTTCTGCTCGTCGATCAGGTAATAAGGGGTAGAAATTGTCATTTCATAAAGCTCCTGTTTCCAAAATTATTGTGACTGGTTTGCCTGGCGGCAGCCTTCTTTGGCTTCACGCCAACAAATTCTTCTGTGAGGAACCGCAAATAAGCCGCCTTGACCCTGCCAATCCGGCTACGGATTTACAACGACCAAAGCAGCAGCATGAGTACGCTCTTGTTACTGCAAAATGCAAAGAAAAAAGACTTTATTTTTTCTATATCATTAATAATAGCAAAAATCCAGCGATTTGTCGAATATTCTTTGAAAAAACCTGTTTTTCAATGAAAAAACTCCCTCCCGCGCAAAATATCACTGACTCTCATATCAATTAGTTAACAATCCGATAACATTTCCATAACATATTGTACTATAAAGAAAACACGGCTTGCGCCGAGCTTTCAGCGAATGCACAAGTCGATGTCGCCCTTATCCTGCTTTTAAGACTTTCTGTCAGGGAAATAAATTGACCGCAACCCATTCCGGGCCACGGTCAATTTCTCTGTCAATTACTGTTTGCAGTATTTTATTTTGGCAACATATGCTTAGATCAGGCTTGCCGCATAGGCTTTGCTGTGAATTGAATGGATAGTATCCGGAAACTGCTTAGATTTTGAAGGCACTGACTGACATTTGCATTTCGGTTGCCAGTTTAGCCATACCCTGGCTGGAAGAAGCAATCTCCTCCATAGAAGCCGATTGTTCTTCGGTTGCTGCCGAAACGGTCTGGGCTTGAGCAGCCGCATCTTTGGAGGTTTCTTCAATGTTTTTGATAGCTTCCACAATACGCTGGCTGCCAACCGCAACTTCTTGGGTCGCTGCCGAAATTTCTTTTACCTGCTCAGCCATGGTGTGGATTTGTTGGGCAATAGCATCAAAAGCTTGTCCTGCGCCATTTACTACTTCGATTCCTACTTTAATGTTTTCGGTGCTGGAGTTCATAACGGCAACTGCGTTGTCAATGCTATTGGTATTGTCAGTAACCAGTGTAGTAATTTCGGTAGCGGCGGTTGCAGATTGTTCGGCCAATTTTCTTACTTCTTCGGCAACTACGGCAAAACCACGGCCGGCCTCACCGGCCCGGGCTGCTTCAATCGCAGCATTGAGTGCCAAGAGATTGGTTTGACCGGCAATTCCGCTGATAACGCTAACGATTTGCCCGATTTTCTTGGAACTGTCGGCTAATTTTTCTACAGTTACCTGCAATTCAGCCGAACCTTTACCTACATTATCCATCTGCTGAACGGCTTTATTTACGGCTTGCTGACCGCCTTTAACCGCCTGGGTTGTGTCCATTGCCATGCTTGCAACTTCATTAGAGGTAGCGGCTGTCTGCTGAATAGCTGCCGAAATTTGTTCAACCACCGACATGGTTTGCTCAACTGCATGAATTTGCTGGGCTGTCCCCTGGGCAACTTCAGTAATCGAGATAGCTACCTGATTGGCCGCCTGCGCCGACTGTTCAGCGCTGGCAGTAAGTTCTTCACTGGAGGCTGCAACTTGTTCGGATTGCGACAACATTTTGGAGGTAAGCTCACGCAGGTTGCGTCTCATTTCCTGGAAACCGGCTTGGAGTTGACCAATTTCATCCTCAGAGGTAATTTGATTTCCCTTGTCGCGCAGATCGCCCTGCGCTAACAATTGGCATTCATCCCGCAGCAGCGAGATGGGTTTGGCAAACAACTTGGCGATGAAGACAATAGCACCACCGGCAAGCAGTAAGCATATTATCGAGATAATCAACATGGCCTGTGCCAAACTACCAAGTACCTTGGTGGCCTCAGCTTCCGGTGCTTCCACCATCATAACCCAGCGGTTATTAGATAGGTCAATCGGCGTAGATACGGCAACGCTCTGCACACCGTCAAGACCTTTATATACATGGCGCGTCTGTTTTCCTTCTTGCGCTGCTGTTTTAAACAGGTTAATCAGATTATCATCAAGTTCAGTGACCTTAGCACCAAGCTCAGGATTTACTTTCTTCTCATTGAGATTGAGTTTATTCACATATTCGGGATGTTTGGGATGAGCGACAACATTACCAGAATCATCTGACAGGTGTCCATAACCGGTATCTAAGAATTTTATGGTGCTGACCATTTTATCGATTCTTTCTAATGAAAAGGTTCCTACAAGCACCCCTGTCAGACGTCCGTTATCGGCTACCGGCACAGCCAGTACCACCGACAATTTTCCTGTTGATTTGGAAATCAGCGGATCAGAAACAACGGATTTTTTAGTAGCAATAACTTTCTTGAAGTAATCGCGGTCCCCATATGCAGCGGTTCCTCCAGCGTTATTAACGCCTGCCCCGTCCGGGCTGACAAAAACAATAGCATCAAATTTTGCTATGCGTTGATGCGCTTCAGCCAAAGCGGTAACAATCTGGGCTTTATCAGCACCTGAGCGCACACGCTGGATGCTGGCTAAATCCTCCAGTTGGGTCATCATAACTTCAATATCGCCCTGAATGCGATTGGCGTAATCCATTCCTACTGCCCGGGCTGTTTCCTCAACACTTTTACTCAGATATTGTGCGGACAGGTAATAACCTGCTCCGGCCAGCGCACTTGATACAATCAGTATGAGCGGTAATAAGAACACTAATAACCGGGTTTGGATACTCTTAATTTTCATTTCTTTTTTGCTCCTCTCGTTTTAATTTACTATATTTTTTCTACTGGCAGCACTAATGCCGGAAAACTCTTTTTGCAGCGCCGCCGACAATTGCTGGGCACTTACCGGCTTATGCAGCAAAGTGTAAAACCCATACTGCGCCAGTTCTTGTTTTGTGTCTTCAGTAGCAGAACCGGATATGACAACAATCTTTAGTTCAGGGACCAAATATTGCAATAGCCCTGCCAAACGTATGCCGTTTAGTGTAGGCATTTGAATATCTGTCACTAATGCATCATATTTATCTATATAACCCAAACCAATACAGTCCCGCATGGCCTCTATCGGATCAGTATAGGTATCGCAAGTATGTCCCAGCATTTCTAAGGCTATTTGCATGCCCCGGAGAGATCCGTCATCATCGTCTACAACTAAGATGTGCATCATTTATCCCACCTCACTTGCAGTTCTTTGCCCCTACTTATCTTTTGCCCTTCGGCTCTCCTCAGCGTCATTGTTATTATCATTGCGCCTCACCTCTCCTATCACGCCTTTGCCTTACAATAAATGCAAATAACGTGCCAACATTAGGATTTTCCGCAAAAAATATTTTTTCTTTGCTTTATCCCTTGTATTAAGAGGTTAGAGAGGGTTCGATATTTTTTACCGTATGGCTTTTTCCCGCCTTTTGCGAAAATTTCCTTACCCACAATCTTCATACTATGCATTTTTTGTCATGCTGTTTTTTACAGCTATGCAGTTTTTTGCAAAATAAAGCAAAAAAAAAATAGTACCCTTAACTTATTTCTTCGTGGCCGACTGTTTACTTTTAATTTAGATAATAATTTTAGTAATACCCGGGTATTACTCCACTGACCGGGCAGGATTTTGCATACACACGCAGAATTAATATAATGAATCGTTAAGCAACACCGTCCGGCAGGCTCAACAAATACGAATTACGGGAGGGGTTACGATGTTTGCACTTAACTTTATCTCAGAACACAATGAACAATTACTGTTGTCACGCAAGAAAACCGCTACGATCCGTCCAGGAGATCTGCGGGAATTTTATCCTGAAAATTCCATTGTCTGGGTTACCTTCGGCAAAAGATACGGCACAAAAAAAAGACTGTACAAAGCCGTTATTGATAGGGTGTTGATAAAAAGATACGCCGATCTGACTTCCGCTGAGCTTTCTCACCAAAATCCGGAAATTACGACTGTGGATGAGCTTATTCAGACCTTTGAAGAAATCTATGAAAAACAAATTCATATTGATGATATGGTTACGGTAATCCACTTCTCGGAAATAGTGGATCAATAATATTATCGTCAACTAACAAAAAGGCTTAACTCCTTATTAAAAGAGTTAAGCCTTTTTTTGTACTTTCGGCTCTTATCTGATGACTAATCTTGTTTTTATCTGTGGAAGCCAAAACTGCGCACCAGTTCCTCTGGGCTCCTTGTCGTCATGGCTGCTGACATAATACAACACCCTTTAGCCCCGGCTGCCATTATATCTGGCACTTTGCCTGCGGTAATACCGCCAATGGCAAAAACCGGTACAGCAGCCACCCGGCAGACTTGACGGAGAAAAGCCAGCCCCCGGGACGGAACTCCCGGCTTGCAGTCAGTATCAAAAATATGCCCCGCAACTAAATAAGCAGCTCCTAGTTCTTGCGCTTCCTCGGCTTCGGTCACCGAATGAACAGAGGCGCCGATAACCGGAGACAATGCGGTCTTCTGATAGCTTCGTAAAGCCGTCATCGACATTTGCACATGGGTAAGCCTAAGCTTTTCGGCAATAGAAATATTTTGATGAGCTATGAGCAACACACCATGGCGGTCACAGATTGCTTTGACCGCACTTGCCAGTAGCTCGTAAGCAACTGCATCCAGATCTTTTTCTCTGAGCAGCACCGCATAGGGCCTAGCCTGTACCAGTTGCTCCATATGTTTCAAAAAATCCCCGGAACAAAGCAGACGTTTTGTCACACAAATCAGCATAACTTATACCCGGACATAGTCGGTATACACCGGCTGCAGGTTTTGAGCGATGAGCATGTCATGCACCTCGGCCACACTGCGTCCATCGGCAATCTCAAACTGTTCATCGCCCTTATCCTGCGATTTATGTCCGCCAACCCCGACACTGACACCGGCCGAAATCTTAGTAGCTGCCATACCAATAACATTGTCACGAAAACCAGCCCGTTCCCTGGTTGATATGGTAAGTCCCGCAAACGGCATAAACAACCGATAGGCCAACATAACCTGCAGCAGCTCTTTTTCATGGACATCCCGGGGATTGTTCTTTTCATTGTTGATAAAAGGACGCAGCCGCGGTGTTGAAAACGAAATCTCGGCATGGGGATATTTCTGCTGAAGGAAATACGCGTGCAGCCCCACAGCAAACGCATCCTTGCGAAAATCGTCCAGTCCCAGCAGTGCGCCAAAAGCTACACCTCGCATGCCCCCCCTCAGCGCCCGCTCCTGGGCATAAAAGCGATAAGGGAAAATCCGTTTAGGCCCGCGCAAATGCACCTGTTCATACTTATCACTATTGTAGGTTTCCTGGTACACACAGACAAAATCGCAGCCGCACTGCCGTAAGTAGGCATATTCGTCGGTATTTAAGGGATAAATCTCAATACCGACAGTCGAAAAGTATTTTGCCGCCAACTTCACGGCTTCGCCAATATATTCAACACCAGACTGGCCCCGGGACTCGCCGGTGAGCAGCAAAATTTCCTTAAGCCCGGTGGCCGCAATAGCCTCTAACTCTTCTGCAATTTCCGCCAATGTCAGCTTGCCGCGATGGATGCGGTTCTGACAGTTAAAACCACAGTACACACAATGGTTTTCGCAGTAATTGGCAATATACAGCGGAGTAAACAGTTGTACCGCATTGCCGAAATGCCGCCTAGTCTCCTGCCTGGCCTTGACCGCCATTTGCTCCAGATAACGAGCAGCCGCCGGCGATAAGAGAGCGGCGTAGTCTGTTACCGACAACCGGTCTTTCTGCAATGCCTGTTCTACCTCTGCTCCGGTAATCTGCTGATACTCATAGTTTTCCATAGCAGATTGCACTTTTTCCAGCAAATCTGAATCAATGACTTCCATACCTTCACGATAGGTCATATGATCGCCCTTAATTATCATACTATCAATCCTCCAAAAATCCGGTCAAAGGACTTGACGCTTCAGCTTGCTTAGCAAGCACCCGCCCCAAACCGGCCAGATAGGCTGTCCGTCCGGCTTCGACCGCCTGTTTGAATGCTCTTGCCATTTGGGCGACATTGCCTGAGGTAGCAATCGCCGTATTACACATAATGGCATCTACCCCCATCTCCATAGCTTCACAAGCTTGCGACGGCCTGCCAATGCCGGCATCAACAATAATCGGCAGGTCAATTTCCTCCACCAGAATGCCGATAAACTCTTTGGTACAAAGCCCTTTATTGCTGCCAATGGGTGCCCCCAGCGGCATGATAGACGCTGCACCGGCAGCTGTTAGCGCCCTGGCGGCGTTAAGATCAGGATACATATAGGGCATAACAATAAAGCCTTCTTGGGCCAACACCTCGGTGGCCTTGATAGTTTCGTAATTATCAGGCAGCAGATATTTGGAATCATGAATAACTTCCAGTTTGATAAAATCTCCGCAGCCTATTTCCCGCGCCAACCGGGCAATCCGCACAGCCTCATCAGCATTTCTGGCCCCCGAAGTATTGGGAAGCAGCGTAATCCCTTGCGGAATATATTCTAAAATATCTTCCTGGCCGCCAACATTGGCGCGCCTCAGTGCCAGCGTCACCATCTCAACTTCCCCGTGTTCAATCACAGCTTGAGTCATCTCCAGCGAAAACTTGCCTGAGCCCAAAATCAGCCGGGACTGAAATTCATAGCCCCCAATCACAAGCTTGTCAGTCATTATAAACATCCTCTCTTATATTTCTTCTCTTCCCACTAACAGCCGCAAAATCATATTGGCCTGATGACCAGCACAAATCTGCACACGGGGAGCCATCAGTCCGGTGCCGATACCGGCCCCGGTTTCCAAATCACCACACATATACAGCCGCTTTAGCGGGTGAGTTGTTTTTACCAGATTTGAACTGGCATACCCGGCCATACCAGACGAGGCCACAATAGTAACTCCAGGCAGTTTTTGTAAAGCCGTATTTACCAGCATGGCCTTGGCATCAGGTTTGTCAAACGCCTCACACAAAATTGGATAATCGCTAAACAGTTCCACCACATTATCGGCTGTTACCCTCACTGTACGGGTTTCGATCTGAATAAACGGATTGATTTCTGTTAGTTGCTCCTGTAAGGCCTGGGTTTTGGGCATCCCCAAGTGGCGAATATAATAACTTTGCCTGTTGAGATTACTTGGTTCAACAATATCAAAGTCCACCAGCAGCAAGTGTCCCACACCAATCCGCGCCAACATAACAGCAATATTAGATCCCAGTCCGCCCAACCCGGCAATTGCCACCCGGCCCTGCTGAAGCTTTTTATGTACTGCTGGCGTATGTCGGGCAGCCATCATGCTTGCCAGCTCCTCCCGTTCAGGCATAACTCCCTTGCGGATGATGGTCAGCGTATCTTCTGCTGTCAAAGGATAATCCTTATCAATCTGAAAACCGTTTAAAATAACAATATCGCTGGCAGCCCCCAGCCAGTCTCTGACTTCAAAAGCCGTCCGGCCGGCCACCTCGCGTTTATTGCCGTTAATTTCAACCTGCATGTCAGCCTCCTCCTACAAACCTGACAATTTCTATAGTATCTTGATCTTCCAGGCAGATGCTTTCATACTCTGCCTTTGGTACAATCACCCCGTTACGCTCGACGGCAATTGTCCTGCAGTCATACTGCGCTGCTGTCAGAAATACCAATAAAGTTTGACCCTGTTTTAACGCAACCTGCTGTCCATTAACTTTCATTTTTGTGCCTCCTCTCCTATAAATAGAAATAAAAAAGCACAAAATGAGACTGACACCCTTTCGGTGGTGTCCCCCATTTTGTGCATAATTCCATTTTCTGTAGTATACCACATTTTTCACCGCAGAACAAGTTAACTTTTCAGATTGGTTAACTGTTTAAACGGCAGCCGCTTTGGCAACCTTTACTGCACAGACCTTATACTCATAGGTTTTTGTAACTTTATCACCACAACCACTGGTGATTTCGTTAGTTGGGCATTCTTGGTAATGGAAAGACATCCAAATCCCACCAGGTAATACATCATTGGTTACCCAAGCTTTAGCCTGTACTGTACCTCTGCGGGATGTGACTGTAATCAACTCTTTATCAGCAATATTTAGACGTTTAGCGTCATCAGGATGAATCATAGCGCGTTCTTCAGGACGGTATTCTGTCAGCTGTTTGGAATAACCAGCCGTAGTTATACAATAATGATAGAGAATACGTCCAGTAGTAAGTAGGAACGGATATTCGTCATCTGGCAATTCAGCAGGCGACTGATGTTCGATGGCTTTAAACACGCCTAATCCACAGGTAAATTTGCCGTCGACATGGAGATATTGGGTGCCGGGATGCTCTTTAGTTGGTACTGGCCATTGCAAGCCGTTTTCATCAATACGCTCAAAGGATAGACCAGCAAACATCGGACTTAATGAAGCCATTTCATCCATAATTTCGCTGGGGTGACTGTAGGACATAGTATATCCCATTTTATTTGACAAGTCCCGAATAATTTGCCAGTCAGGGCGGCTGTTGCCAATAGGCTCAATTGCTTGGCGAACTCGCTGCACACGGCGTTCACAATTGGTAAAAGTGCCGTCTTTTTCAGCAAAAGAAGCGGCTGGCAATATGACATCAGCCAATTTACCAGTCTCAGTCATAAAAATGTTTTGCACTACCAAAAACTCCAAATGCTCAAAGCCTTTACGCACATGGTGGGCATCACCGTCAGAACGTATGGGGTCTTCGCCCATAACATACATGGCTTTCAGTTTACCTGCAATGGAGGCATCAATCATGTCTGGCAGCATATAACCGACTTTATCTGATAAGTTTACGCCCCATGCCTTTTCAAATTTTCCCTGTACCTGTGGGTCATTTACCTTTTGATAACCGGAATAAACATTCGGTAAGGCGCCCATATCGCAAGATCCCTGTACATTATTCTGTCCACGCATCGGGTTTACACCTGAATAAAGTTTGCCTACGTTGCCAGTCAACATGGCTAAGTTCGCCAAACTCATAACATTATCAGTGCCACAAGTATGTTCAGTAATACCAAGTGTATAGAATATGGAAGCACGTTCGGCAGTGGCATACATTTTAGCTGCCTCAAACAACAAATGTTTCGGTACACCGGTTATTTTCTCCACATAGTCAGGGGTATATTTTTCCACTACCTCAGCCACTTGATCAAAACCAGTGGTATTTTGATTGATAAATTCCTGATCATGCCAGCCATTTTTAAGGATAATATGCATCATACCATTAATAAGTGCAATATCTGTGCCTGGCGTTAGCTGCAACCACACATGAGCTTTAGCTGCCAGTTCGATCCGGCGCGGGTCGGCAACAATCAATTTTGCGCCATTACGCAGAGCTTGACGCATTTTAGCGCCAATCGCAGGATGAGCTTCGGTGGGATTGCCGCCAATCAAAAATATCATCTTGCTTTCCGGTAATTCATTAATAGAGTTAGTCATTGCTCCAGAACCAAATGAAGTTGCCAAACCGGCTACAGTAGGAGCGTGGCAGATACGGGCGCAATGATCAACATTGTTTGTACCAATAGCGGCACGAATAAATTTTTGCATGATATAGTTTTCTTCGTTTACACACCGGGCTGAACTGACAGCAGCCAGCGCATCACTGCCATACGTATTTTTTATTTCAGTAAATTTAGTAACAATTAAATCAAGTGCCTCATCCCAGGAAGCTTCCACAAATTCGCCATTTTTCTTGATTAACGGCGTTGTCAACCGCTCAGGGCTATGAACGTAATCGGTACCAAAACGACCTTTTACACAGGTAATCCGGCCGTTGACCACACTGGTCAGGTTGGAAGTCACGCCAATTAATTTACCGTCTTTAACATTTAAATCATAGTTGCAACCAACACCACAGAAAGGACAGGTTGTCTTAACCTTTTTGTCCGGCCGTCCTACGCCATTCATTGCTTTTTCAGTTAAGGCACCTACCGGGCAAGCAGACACGCAAGTACCGCAAAATACACAACTGGGAGAGTCAACCATATCTGCATCAAAAGCGGGCGTTACTTTGGTGTCGAAGCCACGTTCAGTCCAATCTAGAGTATTACAACACTGTATTTCCTTACAAACACGCACGCAGCGTCCACACAGAATACACTTATTGTTGTCCCTAATTATGAAAGGATTGCTATCATCAATGACAAATTGGCGGCGCTCTCCTTCATATTTAATTTCTCTAATACCCAGTGTATTTGCCAATGTTTGCAATTCACAATCTAGATTACGCTGACACGAAAGACATTCTTGTGGGTGATTTGCCAACATCAGTTCGACGACACTTTTTCTCGCTTCACGAATAACAGCAGAATTAGTGCGCACAATCATTCCTACTGACACAGGATAAGTACAGGCCGTAACTAATCCCCGTGCGCCTTCCACTTCAACGACACAGACTCGACATGACCCTTCCGGCGTTAAATCAGCAAGATGACATAAAGTTGGAATGTTAATACCAGCACTACGGGCAGCCTCTAGCACCGAACTCCCTTTGCGCACTTGCACGGGAAGACCGTTGATCGTCAAATTAATCATTTCCATTACGTTTTGCACTCCTTCCAAATCTAACCACACAGGCGTATTGCAATAACTTCGATCGTTATATTAAATTAGAATAATTTATCTATATCGAAAAGCATAGTACGATTTTGCACAACAGCATCAGCTTATGTGGCTTCACTTTCCGTTGTCTCGGATTTCTTATTACATTACCGATAAAACTCCTTTCTTGTGTTATTTTACTTTATTGTGAAAAGAGCTGCGAAAAAACTTTGCCTGCTGACACAGTCGAGGTTATATAGATATAAACAAATTATTATAGTTTAATATATATTTTATATATCATTACAGTGGAAATCTATTGGAAAATTCTGAATGGCAATAATTGTATGCCGAATCGACTTGTACTTCACTTAACTGCACCTGTCTAGAATACTCCTTGTTTTACCTCTTACTTATGGGCAAAACAAAGCTCCTGCCATATTCACAATTGGCAGGAGCTTTGTTTATCCACTTGTCAAAATGGTAACCTCTGACTCCGGTTTCACCTGTAGAATGCCGCCTTGCACAAGAAGCTGACGTTCGCCCTCTTCTGTCAGGATTCTAACTTCCCGCTCTGCCAGCAAGGCAAGCATTGGAGCGTGACCAGGCAGAACACCCAACTCGCCGTTAATTGCCCGGACAATAAGCATGGCGGCTTGGCCCTCATAGACTTTGCCTGTGGGCTTAACAATCTCAATATGCAGCATCTTGCTCACTGCTTGTTCCCCCTCATAGCCTCAGCCTTTTCGACCACCTCATCAATTGTGCCCACCATATAGAACGCACTTTCCGGCAAATCATCATATTTGCCGCTGATGATTTCTTTGAAGCCTCTAACGGTTTCCTTAAGCGGCACATATTTTCCGGCTGTGCCGGTAAACGCTTCGGCCACAAAGAACGGTTGGCTAAGAAAACGCTGGACTTTTCTGGCTCTAGCGACAACGACTTTATCCTCTTCCGATAATTCCTCCATGCCCAAGATGGCGATAATATCCTGCAGTTCCTTGTAGCGCTGTAAAATTTCCTGAACAGCGCGGGCAGTCAGATAATGCTCCTCGCCGATAATAAAAGGATCAAGTATCCGCGAGGTAGAATCCAGCGGATCAACTGCCGGATAGATACCGAGCTCGGCAATCTGACGGGACAGCACGGTGGTGGCGTCAAGATGGGCAAAGGTAGCTGCCGGTGCAGGGTCGGTAAGATCGTCGGCAGGCACATAAACAGCCTGCACCGAAGTGACTGAGCCTTTCTTGGTCGAGGTAATGCGCTCCTGGAGCGTACCGACATCAGTGCCAAGGGTAGGTTGATAGCCAACTGCCGACGGCATGCGGCCTAAGAGTGCCGAAACCTCGGAACCAGCCTGGATGAACCGGAAAATATTATCAATAAATAATAACACATCCTGTCCGGCTACATCGCGGAAATATTCGGCCATGGTGAGCCCGGTCAATCCCACCCGCATTCTGGCTCCAGGCGGTTCGTTCATCTGTCCGTACACCAGTGCAGTCTTACCAATTACCCCTGATTCTTTCATTTCCCGCCACAGTTCATTGCCTTCACGGGTACGTTCACCCACACCCGCAAAAACCGAATAACCGCCATGCTCTGTCGCAATATTACGGATAAGCTCCATAATCAAAACTGTTTTGCCAACTCCCGCGCCACCGAATAAGCCGATCTTGCCGCCGCGGGCGTAAGGTGCTATCAAATCAACTACTTTAATACCGGTCTCCAGTATCTCAGTAGCGGTTTCCTGTTCAACAAAAGCCGGTGCCGGACGGTGAATAGGCCAATATTCACTGGCAGTTACCGGCGTGTCATCATTATCAACCGTCTCTCCCAGCACATTAAAGATCCGGCCCAGTGTGCCCTCTCCGACAGGCACGGTAATAGGCGAGCCGATATCTATAGCCACCATGCCCCGCACCAATCCATCTGTTGACGACATAGCTACACAGCGGACAACATTGTCACCCAGATGCTGCATGACCTCCACTGTCAAATTAATAGTATGCTGGGCTGCCTTGCCTGTAATCTTCACCGCATTATTTACTGCCGGCAGCTGCTCCTGCGGAAACTCAATATCGACAACAGGCCCAATAACTTGTTTTACCTGCCCGTTAGCCATAGTATTCCTCCTCTCACCGCAGTGCCTCCGCACCACCTACAATTTCCGATATTTCTCTGGTGATGTTGGCCTGACGCACTTTATTATAATCAAGTTCCAATTGACTGATTAAGTCTTGGGCGTTGTCGGTAGCCAGGCTCATAGCCTGTAGCCGGGAAGCTACTTCGCTTGCCGCCGCATGAATAAGCGCACGGTAAACGGCAGCCTCCAAATATTTAACTGCGGCTTCTGCCAACACTTCAGTCATGGACGGTTCGTAGATTTGCTGGGCGGGCAGCAGTATTGGAGCTGCTTCACAAACAAGCGGCAGCAACTGTTCCACCGTTATCTTCTGGACTGACGAAGAGCAAAACTCGGTATAAATCAAATCTACTTTATCATACCGGCCGCTTGTATAAAGCTCGCTAACCGCAGCACCAATCTCGGCGGCATAGCGATACTCAGGTTTTTCGGAAATACCGATATAGGCCTTGTCAATAACAGCCTTGCGGCGTTCGAAATAATCCCGCACCTTCCGGCCCACAACAACTAACCCGGCCTGGCCTGCCTGATTAAGCTGGCGCTGGACGGCCTTAACCAGATTACTGCCATAAGAGCCAGCCAGGCCCTTGTCGGCACCAATCACCAAATATCCGGTCCGCACAATTTCCCGCTCAGTAAATAAAGGATGTTGAAACTCGTCGCCGCTTTTTAGCACAGCCTCGATTACTCTCTTTACGCCCTGGAAATACAGTTGATTATCTTTGACCCGCTCCTGCGCTTTGCGCAAACGTACGGCAGCAACCATTTTCATGGCCCGGGTTATTTTTTGAATATTTCTGACCCCTTTAATCCGGCGACGTAAATCTAGTGCATTTGGCATACTATCACCTCGCCGCAAAGAAGTCTTTAAACTCTTTGATAGCCTTTTTCAACAGTTCTTCGGTTTTCTGTTCAATGCATTTCTGCTCGCGGATTGCGCCACAGATATCGGGAAATGCACGGATATATTGTAAAAATTCCTGTTCAAACCTGCTCACAGCGCTAATTACAATATCATCAAGATAGCCGTTGACCCCAAGATAGATGCCGATAACCTGTTCCTCAACAGGCACAGGCTTGTATTGCGGCTGCTTTAATAGTTCGGTCATTCGTTTGCCGCGTTCCAGCAAATCTTTGGTGGCTTTATCGAGATCTGAACCGAACTGGGCAAATGCCGCCAGTTCCCGGTACTGGGCCAGATCCAGTCTGAGCCGCCCAGCCACCTGTTTAGTGGCTTTGACCTGGGCCGAGCCGCCAACCCGTGATACTGACAAGCCTACATTAATGGCCGGACGGGTGCCGGCATAAAACAATTCGCTTTCCAGGATAATCTGCCCGTCTGTAATCGAAATAACATTTGTCGGGATATAGGCTGCAACATCCCCTGCCAGGGTTTCAATGACCGGCAAAGCCGTAAGTGAACCGCCGCCCAGCTCGGGCGCCAGCTTGGCCGAGCGCTCCAGCAAGCGTGAATGCAGATAAAATACATCGCCCGGATAGGCTTCCCGACCTGGCGGCCGCCTGAGCAGCAGCGACATGGCCCGGTAGGCTGCCGCGTGCTTGGATAAATCGTCATAAACACACAACACATGCTGCCCCTGATACATAAAATGCTCACCCATGGCTACCCCGGTATAAGGTGCCAGATATTGCAGCGGCGCACTGTCAGAAGCGGTTGCCACAACGACAATGGTATGCTCCATGGCGCCATGCTCTTCCAGCGTTTTTACCACCCGGGCCACTGTTGAGGCTTTCTGCCCAACAGCTACATAGATGCAGATGACATCTCCATCCTTTTGGTTGAGGATGGTATCAATGGCAATAGCCGTTTTGCCTGTGCCGCGGTCACCGATAATAAGTTCCCGCTGGCCGCGCCCAATCGGCACCATACAGTCAATGGCCTTAATACCGGTCTGCAGCGGTTCTTTAACAGGCTGTCTGTCGGCAATACCGGGAGCCCGCCATTCAACTGGCCGCGAGGTGGTCGTCCTGATAGGCCCCTTGCCGTCAAGCGGACGCCCCAAAGCATTAACAACTCTGCCAATCAGCGCTTCACCGACAGGTACCTCCATAATCCGGTCTGTCCGCCGAACCATGCAGCCTTCCTGCACCTTGACTTCATCACCCAATAGCACAGCTCCGACATTATCTTCTTCCAGGTTTAGAGCCATGCCATAAATCCCGTCGCCAAATTCTAACAGTTCTCCAGACATAACCTTGTCCAAACCATGCAACCGTGCGATACCGTCACCAACCTCAATAACAGTACCCACTTCATCCACATTGCTCTGAATTTGATAATGCTCTATTTGTTCCTGAATAATTGCCGATATCTCTTCTGGTCGTATTTTCACAGTGAGTTGTCACCTCACTTCCTACAAAGATTTGCTCAGCATATGGCTTTTTAACTCTGCCAATTTGCCTGCTACACTGTTATCAATCCACTTATCACCGATTTGCAATATTAGTCCTCCTAAGATTCGTTGATCCACGCCTACCTTTAGTTCAATATTCTTCTGTGTCACCACGGCAAGCTGCTCAGTCAACTGCCTGCTGTCCTGCTCGGAAAGCGGCCTGGCTGCTATAACCTTGACTTCCAGTATATTGCCTGCCTGTTTCACCAATCCCCGGTAGGCCTGAATCACCGCAATAAGAGTGTCTATTCGCCGCTTATCGATCATATACGCCAAGAAGTTTTGCACCAAGCTAGACATATTGCCGCAGAGCCGCTCTATTGTCGCTTTCTTCACAGCCATAGATATACTGGGATTTTCAAAAAACGACTGCGCTTTTTGTTCGGCAAAAATCTGTTCCACCTGTGTCAGCTCAGCTTCCACCTCATTTAGAACTTGGCTGTTTGCAGCCAGTTTAAATAATGCCTGGGCATACCGCCCCACCAGCCGTAAATTCATGTTAATTCACCATACTTTTCCCTGGTAAAATTTTTAATGAATTTTTTTACCAGGCGAGTATTGGTTTCTGCATCCAGATTTTTTTCGATGATTTTTTCGGCTGCGGCGACTGCCATAACGACAACTTCCGCCCGTAGTTTGTTCAAGGCTTGCTGATAGCTGCGTTCCAGTTCTTCCTGCGCTTCCCGCACAAGCCGTTCGTTTTCTTCAAGCGCCTTTTGCATGATGCTGTCTTTAGACTTTTCTCCCAGCGCAATGGCTTCCTCGATGATCGATCTGGCCTGAATGCGAGCAGCAAGTATCTCGTCCTGGCTCTCCTGTTTCAGCGTCTCAGCCAGCACACGCTGCTGGACGGCTTCCTCCAGACTTTTTTCAATGCCGGAGCGCCGCGCCTCTAGTGCCGACAGGATCGGCTTATAAGCCAGTTTGGTTAAAATGGCAAGCAGAATAAGAAAATTAATAACTTGGGCCACCAAAGTAGCATTTATATCGACCAACCCCATCTCCCCCTTCCCTGGGACAAGGGGACAGGTTCCTTGTCCCACTTGCAGCATTCATGTCAATCAAAACAATCTCCCCTTTCCCTTATGGGAACAGGCGTCCGCGAGCAGCCAGCCTTCAGACGCCTTTTTGCTGTTTTCTTATTTAACAAAAGGATTGCTAAATACCAACACAATGGCGATAACAGCAGCAATAATCGGAATGGACTCAATCAAGCCTACTGAAATAAGCATGGTTACCATGATAGAATTCTTAGCCTCAGGCTGCCGGGCAATACTTTCAATAGCTTTGGTCGTTACCTGCCCGTCACCGGTTGCCGCCCCAAAAGCAGCCAAACCCACAACCACGGCGGCAGCAATTACCGACGCAGCAATAATAATGGCCTGTTCCATTGTCACCCCTCCTTTTCTTCAATATGGTGCTGTTCCAAGGAATTACTCAGATAGGACATAGAAAGCATGGTAAATATCATTGCCTGGATAAGACCGACAAACACGCTGAAGGTCAGCCATAGTGTCGGCACAAAATAAGGTACCAGAACTCCCAGAATTATAATAAGAATCTCACCTGCTACAATGTTGCCAAATAACCGGAAAGACAGGGTCACCGGCTTAGCAATTTCTTCAATAATATTGATAGGTAAAAAGAAGATATTAGGTTCAAGAAAGTGTTTAAAATGTGACAATGCGCCTTTAGCCCTAACGCCATACCCGTGAACTGTTACAACAATTAATAGTGCCAGCCCCAAAGTGGTATTAATGTCATTTGTCGGCGAAGTAAATCCCGGGACTAACCCTAACCAGTTGGCAATCAGCAAGAATAGAAACAGCGTAATCAAAAGCGGCGCAACCTTGCGGCCATTAGGCCCAATGGTGGTTTCGATCTGAGTCAATAACCCCTCAAGCACAAGCTCCACCATGCTTTGCCAGCCACCCGGGATGAGTTTCCAATTCATGCGAACCAATAACAATCCTAAGACAAGAATCGCCATGCTTAACCAGGTCATATACAGTGTGTCAAGATTAAAAGCCAGCCCGGAAACAATCAGCACGTTATGCTCACCGATCCCGGCACCGCCATGTCCCATGCATCTCCCTCCCTTCTTGTCCTACATTTTTTTGGCATCCACAATTTGTTGAATAACAAGTAGCAGACCATTAAGGAATAATAAGGCCGGCATAACAAAGAAGCCTGCGACAAAAGCCAGCATATTGACTTTAAGCACGTGGGTAATAAAAATGAGTATAACTACCATGGCCGCCAGCCGGACGATCCAGCCTCCCCGGATGTGCTCTACCGCCTGCTTAACAGAAAAAACCTGGACATTCTCAACCTGTCGAAACAGATACAAAAAATAGAGTGAGCCTGTCACCAGTCCAATCAGCAGTCCGGCAGTCGCTTTCGCATTACCATACATGTAGGTAAGTGTGCAGAGTATGGTGCCCACCAGCGCAATTTGTGCCAACATGTTTCTAACCTTAAACTGGTAGTTTTTCATACATGTGGCCTTAGCCATCCCACCTTTGCCTTTTTTATTAGCCCTGCGCAGCGCCGCTATTGTCTGGTACATATATATGACACCTTGTCTCTGTGTATGACGTGTTTTTTATTTACTTTTTGCAGTAAAGAAAACACGGTCCTTTTAACTTGAGTTAGCGGAATGCAAAGAGAGAGAAGGGGGGTACGGGAGTTACACAGGGGGCTGAATTTTATGCTTGATACCCCTGTTTTATAAAGCTTCCACGAGTCTCAAAACTCATAATTTCTGGCACATAAAAACCACAGGGCTCATGCTATATGAACCCTGTGGCTTCAAACTTGTCAAACAGGTCTATTATATTCTCAGGCTGCAATCATTACTTTAACTGTGCGGCAATATCATGCCGGCCGATCTCTTGGAGTTTTTCCCGCGCCTCTTCCAAGGTTTTGCCAAGCAGTACCTTCTTCATGTCCTTGGTGGTTATCAGGACATATTCGCCGTTAAAATCGGAAATCTGTTCACTCATGTCACCACTTACCCAAATTGTTGGAGCCGCTGCCATAACCTTACCTCCTTTACTTGTTGCTGATTACTTTCGCGCAGTGACAAATAATTCCTGCTTACTAATACTTTGTCAGCAAGCAAACTTACACTGTTACAGTGAAATTTATATCTACATGTAAATAGGTGTGCAAAATATATTGACAAACATCCACTCACTGTCTATAATCAGGGTAATGAAATAAACTAAATGGTAATGACGGAAAAAAGTAATTCAGTACTTTTCATGCAGAGAGCTAGTGGTTGGTGCAAACTAGTTGGAAATGCCGGATGAAGTTCCTTCCCGAACCGCAGGCTGAACTACAGTAGGCCGTGCCGTATGTCTACGTTACAGACGCAGAGTGATCTTAGGATTAAACAGGGTGGTACCGCGGCTTTTCGCCCCTTACGGTACACCCTTTTTTATTTTCCCTAAGGTCAAATTGGGTGGTACCACGGTAACTATCGTCCCTTATCAGAGGGGCGATTTTTTATTTTATCTTCTATGGCCGGCATAGCAAGAGAAACATTTCCCAATACGTTTACATTTTAGGAGGTCATCATGCATATTCCTTTTCTTATTGTCTGTTTGTATATTGTCTTACTATTTGTCATCAGTTATTACGCCAAACGCCGCTCTGCCGGCACTGCCACCAACTATGTGCTGGCCGGCAGGCAACTTACCACACCGCTCATTACCGTATCGATTGTCGGCCTTGCCGTTGGCGGGGCATCAACCATCGGTGTAGCTGAACAAGCCTACAAGGTCGGCCTTTCAGCCGGCTGGTACACAACGGCTTGGGGACTTGGCGCTATTGCCATGGGACTATTGGTCGCTAAAAAGTATCGCGAACTCAACATCACGACAATTCCAGAAATGCTTGGTCGTTATTATGATAAAAAAGGCATGATTGCCGGGATCACCTGTCAGATCATTATTCAACTTGTTGTCATGTCTCTTCAGTATATTGCCGGCGGCAGCATTCTCTGCGCCCTTCTGCCTGAAGTATTCACCTTAACAACAGGCATGCTGACAAGCGCAGTTGTGTTTATCGGCATTACCTCCATTGGTGGCATGTGGTCTGCCAGTTTGTCCAATCTCTTAAATGTCAGCCTGAAATATATCGGCATCATCCTGGCCACCATTGTCGGCGTAAGTGCTGCCGGCGGCCTGCAGAATATCAAGCTGCAACTGCCTGCCAATGTCCCATATCTGGACTTCTTTGACGGTGTCGGCGTCTTAGGTATTATCACCTGGATTGTGGTGCTGGTAACGGTTAACCTCTCACTGCAAAGTATTATTCAGATATCGCTTGGAGCCAAAGATGTGCGTACAGCTCAGCGCGGTTTTATCATCGGCGGACTTATGATGCTGCCTATCGGCTTTGTCAGCGCCCTTATGGGCGTTATGGCCAAAGCCATGTTCCCTAATGTTACCCCAGCCTTGGCACTGCCTATGACTATTATGTCCTTAGACCCGGTGCTGGCCGGCATCACGCTTGCCGCGCTGTGGGCTGCCGATGTATCAACTGCCTGCAACCTGCTGCTCAGTTCAGCCACCCTGTTTTCCCAGGACATTTATAAGAAGTTCTATAACCCTAACGTAAGTGAGAAAAACTTCATCCGGGTGACTAAAGGCGCTGTGGTTTGCCTGGGCCTCTTAACCCTTATCCTGGCCATGACTATCAGCGGCATTATCTCTACCCTCATGATTGGTCTCAGCCTGACAGCAGCCTTCAGTGTTATCGTGCTGTTCACGCTGTTTGCACCGCAATACTGCCGACGGAATTCTGCATTCTATACAATCATGACAGGTGTTATCGTTCTGGTCTTATGGCAAACCACCCCGGCTGTTCGCATTGTCCCCCATGTTATTTATCTCGAATGGCTGGCCTGCCTTGGTACCTTTATGCTGACCTATGTTCTTGATCGGGAGCCGATAGCCAGTAGTGAGTGCGCGTAATTCACGCTAAATTATTTTCCGATTCTAACCCGCGGCGATTTAGCCGCGGGTTTATTATTTTATGCTAATAATCAACTTGCATCTTTTTCCAAAACAAAGTATTATATTCGTATAATCGTTTACGCGATTATACGAATATAATACTTTGAAACAGGGTGTACTAATGGAGAAACTGATTGATATATTAAAAGCATTAACTGACGAAACGCGGCTGCGTATTTTAAACCTTCTGTATGAACAAGAGCTTTGTGTCTGTGATATTATGAGCGCCTTGCAAATATCGCAGGCCAAAGCCTCCCGGCATCTGATCTATCTCAAAAACGCAGGTCTTGCCAAAGACCGGAAAGCTGCGCAATGGTCGCATTATTCCCTGATTAAAGCTGAACAATGGAAATTCCTTGACAGCCTGGTGTATGACAATCTGCGCAAGCAGGAGGCTTACCAGCAGGATCTGGCAAACCTCGCCCAATGGCTGGCGCAAAAAGGTAACGCGTGTGAGTAAATAACTATAAGGGGGCTTTTATCATGAAACAGGTAGAAATTTTTGACCCGGCAATGTGTTGTTCAACAGGAGTATGCGGTCCATCCATTGATCCGGAGCTGCTCAGAGTCGCAACCGTTATCAGCAATCTCAAAGAAAAAGGCATTATCATCAAGCGCCACGGCTTAGCCGGCGAGCCGCAGGATTTTGTGGCCAATAAAGTAATTAACGATCTCCTGCAAAAAGAAGGCGCCGAAATTCTGCCGGTAACTCTGGTAGATGGCGTAGTTGCCAAAACCAAAGTATATCCAACTAACGAGGAACTTTCCGAATGGCTAGGCGTAGAAGTCCAGACCAAGAAAGCAGGCGGTTGTGGTTGCAGTTGCTCTGAAGGGTGTTGTTAAGCAGGTGGCCACTTACGAAACCTTTGCTTTAGACAAAATCAACCTAACCAAATACCTGTTTTTTACCGGCAAAGGCGGCGTTGGCAAAACCTCTACCGCTTGCGCAGTTGCTGTGGCCTTAGCAGACAGCGGCAAAAAAATCCTTTTAATTAGCACCGATCCTGCCTCCAATTTGCAGGATGTGTTTGACACCGAGCTTGACGGCAAAGGAGTCCCCATTGAAGGGGTGCCTGGGTTAGTGGTAGCCAATCTCAATCCGGAGGAAGCAGCCCGCGAATACCGGGAATCGGTGATTGCACCTTACAAGGGAAAGCTGCCGGAAAGTGTTATCACCCATATGGAAGAACAGCTTTCGGGTTCCTGCACAGTGGAAATCGCTGCTTTTGACCAATTTTCAAGTTTTATTACCGATAAAACAACCGAAGCCAAATATGACCATATTATTTTTGATACCGCGCCAACAGGCCATACACTGCGCATGCTGCAGCTCCCGTCGGCCTGGAGTAATTTCATCAGCGAAAATACGCATGGTGCTTCTTGCTTAGGCCAGCTTGCCGGACTTGAGGATAAAAAGGGCATGTATAAGGATGCTGTTGCCAACCTTGCTGACAAAAGCAAGACTACGCTTATTTTGGTTTCCCGGCCGGAAGAAACTCCGCTCTTGGAAGCTGAGCGTTCCAGTCTTGAACTCAGTCAATTAGATATCAATAACCAACTGCTGATTATTAACGGCGTGCTTGGTGCGGCCTCTGATGAATTGTCGCAAACCATTGTGTCTAAACAGCAGCAGGCGCTGCAGCACATGCCGCAAGGGTTAAGCAAGTTTCCCACCTTCACTGTGCCGCTGCGTTCCTATAATATATTAGGATTGGAAAAAATCAGAGCCTTTTTCCATAGCGATAATTTGGCCCAAACCGGCACAACTGCCCAAACACTGGATCTCAAACAGCTTGATGTCTTAATTAACGATTTGTATGTAACAAAGAAAAAGGTTATCTTCACTATGGGCAAAGGTGGCGTCGGCAAAACCACCATTGCAGCGACCATTGCCCTGGCCCTGGCCAAAAAGGGTGTCAAGGTGCGCCTGACTTCAACCGATCCGGCCGATCATCTTAAGTATGTGCTGGAAGGTACGGAAAATATTGCGCTCAGCAAAATTGACGAGAAACAGGAACTACTCAATTATCAAAACGAAGTATTGAGCAAAGCCCGCGAAACCATGAATGCCGAAGACCTGGCCTATATTGAAGAAGATTTGCGTTCGCCCTGCACCCAGGAAATCGCTGTTTTCCGCGCTTTTGCCGAAATTGTCGATAAAGCGGAAAACGAAGTTGTGGTGGTTGACACTGCCCCAACAGGCCATACCTTGCTGCTCTTAGATTCCACCCAGAGCTATCATCACGAAGTCGAGCGTACTAAAGGCGAAACCCCGCTCTCGGTACAGCGTTTACTGCCGCGTCTGCGGGATGAACAGCAAACCGAGGTAGTTATTGTTACGTTGCCGGAAGCCACCCCAGTATTTGAAGCCATGCGGTTGCGGGAAGATTTAAGCAGAGCAGGTATCAACAACAAATGGTGGGTGGTTACCCAGTGTTTGTCGCTGACCATTACCAACAACCCCATGCTAGTGGCACGCGCCCAAGCCGAACAACAATGGCTGGGAAAGGTCAAAGAAATCAGCAAGGGTAACTTTGTCGCTGTTCCTTGGCTGCAGGATGTGTCAATACAAAAATTAAGCGAAACGTCTGTTAGCAAGTAGCTATATACCAAAAAGTACTGATCTCAGCTTATGAGATCAGTACTTTTTTCTTTGCATTTAGATAATATAATCATACACCGGTTTGGTGCAGCGAACGGCTTTTCCTGCCCGGGTGTCTATAATCTCGCCATTATCGAGGGCTAGTTTGCCATTGATAATAACATAGTCAATCCCCTCAGGCTTAGCGTCAGGTATGCCAAAATCGGCTTTATCGATAATTTTCTTAATATCAAATACAACAATGTCGGCGTCCATACCTTCTCGCAGGCGGCCTTTTTCATGAAGCCCCAGTGTATCTGCCGGCAGCAGTGTGGCTTTACGAACGGCTTCCATGATGGTTAATTCATAGCGTTCACCAACCATTTGACGAAAATAACGCGGAAAGCTTCCGGCAATTTGCGGGTGTCCCTCACCAGGCGCATAAGCACCGGTATCGGTAGACGGCATAGCATAGGGATGCTGAAGAGCCATATAAATTTCTTCTTCCACCCCGGTAAATACAACAACTGCTGTCTGGGGAGCCTGATCGCGAAGTTCCTGGTAGATCTCGGGATTAAGACGTTTGCCATTATACTTACCGGTAATAACCAATATATCTTCCAACTTCCAGGAGTTCAGTTCCAGCGACTCTTCACTAAAAAGCACTGCGCCAATATGGGTCGCCCATTGGGTATACATCCCGCTGTCAAAACGGATGTCCATCCCGTCTGCTCTGGCCTTATCAATAACCGCCAGGGCTTCCTCCATCATGCCGTTACCGTACTGATACACCAGATGAGAGACCTGGATTCTTGCCCCGGTTCTCCTGGCGATATCAATCGCCTCGACCAGCGAATACATATCAATTGCAGTACGCATTCTCGTGTCCACCGATACGATCCGGCCATACCGGGCAGCCAGCCTGCTCAATACATTTACTTCCTCATCAGAGCTGCCAGGCGCATATGCCAATCCCAGGGATAAACCACAAGCTCCTGACTCAAAAGCTCTTTCCACTAAAGCTTCCATCTGCACCAATTGCTCCGGCGTCGCCGGTTGCTGTGGATCTACTGCGCCTACAGCCTGCCGCAGACTCATGGAATGCCCCACCATCTCGGCTTGGTTAACAATAAAGCCCTCTTTTTCCTGGGCAGCAAAAAATGCTTCAATATCAAGCGGGCTTAACCCGCAATTGCCGCCAACCGTAGTAGTGATACCCTGCCGCAGTGACAAACCGCCGCAATAATCATTCCAGTCCACATGACCATGTATGTCGATAAATCCCGGACAAACAATCTTCCCGTCTGCCGCCAACTCCTTGTAGCCATGAATCTCTTGCTGCGTCACAGCCGCAATTTTCCCGCCGACAATTCCCACATTGCCCTTTTTCCGGGTCAAGGCCTCCGGATCAATCAAAATGCCATCTTTTATAACAATATCAAACATTACTGCTCTCCAAAACCGGATTGAACAAGGGCAACAATGGCTGCCAGCGCCTGGGCTTCCCCTTCGCCATCCGCCTTAACCACGATGGTATCGTTCTGTTTAATCCCGGCGCTCATGATAGCCAAAATACTTTTGGCATTAAAGGTTTTACCCTCCTTGACCAGCGTTACCTCACAGGGATACTCACCGGCGGTTTTCACAAGTAAAGCAGCCGGCCGGGCATGTAAGCCCACTTTATTTATAATGGTTATACTCTGTTCCAGCATAAAATCCTCCTTATATAGCAAACCTGCTAACGCGGCATCTTGGTCGAAGGCGCAATGGCCGCAAATTCTGTTAGCCCAGTGATATCTTGCCCATAATTACCGGTTGGCGTGCGCCAGTGACTGTTGGCAGGTTATTGGTGTGACCATTGATAACTTCATTGGCCAAGATGGCAAAAGCCACGGCTTCTTTGGCGTCGCCATCAAAGCCTATATCTTCCTGTACATAAACCGGGATATTGCTTAGTTCGCGCCGCAGCATCTTTAGCAAAGTCTGGTTACGGCTGCCGCCGCCGCTGAGGATAACCTCATCCACCTGCTGCCTGGGAAAAATAAATTGCCGGTAGGCATTTGCGATACTGCTGGCAGTAAAATAGGTCAGAGTTGCCAGCATGTCAGCTGTACTCACCCCTTGTTCCCGGTAATTGCCGATAATCTTGCTTGTGTATTGATCGCCAAACATTTCCCGTCCGGTGGTTTTGGGCGGTTGCTGGGTAAGATAGGGATGGGAATTAAGCTCAGCCAGCATATCTTGATGAAGGCTGCCCTGACCAGCGATTTTTCCATCCTGGTCAAACGACAACTGACCGTTACTGAGCAGATGTATGGCAAAATCAAGCATCATATTGCCTGGACCGGTATCAAAGGCTATTACCGTCTCCGATCCTCCCCCGGCAGGCAGCACAGTAACATTGGCAATGCCGCCGATGTTTTGCAGCAATCGGGTTTTCTGCGGATGGCGGTAAAGCAGGTATTCAGTATAAGGCACCAGGGGCGCTCCCTGCCCGCCTGCAGCCACATCCCGGACACGAAAATCGGCTACCGTAATAACCCCGGTACGCTCGGCAATCACAGCAGCTTCACCAATCTGAAGCGTACTATCCCCTGGCTGATGCCAGATGGTTTGACCATGGGAACCGATAAGATCAAGTTCTGACAGGGCAATGTTGCTTTCCCTGCATAGCTCACTAACAGCGTCGGCAAACAATTCGCCCAGCTTGAAATTAAGGAAACATATACTGGCCACGTCAGAACTTTCGACCTGGCAGGCTGCCCTGATAATCTCTTTCACAGCAGGTTGATAATCAACCGTCTTAAATGCCACTTGCCGTATCTGAGAGCACAGCCCACTATCGGTGATTTGGACTAGCACCACATCAATACCGTCAAGCGATGTCCCGGACATGATTCCGGCTACCAACCGCTCTTTTTTTTCGTAAATCTGCCATAACCGGTTCATATATTACGCCTGCAGACCGTCAAAGCCCATCAGCCGCACATTATTAGCTTCCAAAAACTCACGCATGACCGCAGAAGTCAAGACTGACAGTTCCTGTGTCCGCCAGACATTATAAGAGCTTATATCATAAAGCAATTGTTCAGGTTCAGCCGGATGGCACATAATCTCCAATGTCCCATATCGCTGGTTCTTAATAATTTCCTGGAGCTTTTCTAAGGTCGCACCCTGCTCATAGAAGTCAAGAGAAATGGCATC
>Ga0316604_10000849_pt1 | contig 32015 bp, 35 predicted proteins | sample OWC_soil_day20_C_FD_207650 | JGI IMG/M metagenome (GOLD analysis project Ga0316604, IMG submission 207650) | Wetland soil microbial communities from Old Woman Creek delta, Ohio, United States - OWC_soil_day20_CT | ecosystem: Environmental > Terrestrial > Soil > Wetlands | place: USA: Ohio... | reverse complement strand
TGACTGACCGGACAGTCGAAAATACCATTATTGTATGGAGGGAATTTAATGTTGAGAAATAAAGGAGAAAGATGCTGGACGTTTTGTAGTGGTGTATTAGTATTAGTTGTGCTGGCGGCGTTAATCGGGGCATGGGTGTTGCCGAATGCTTGGGGTGATGAGAATGGTCCTCTTGAATTGACACAGGCTTTTGTCTTACTCTGCGCTAGTATAATAGCTCTGTCTGCGCGTTTTTTCGGTGTGGGAACATTGGCTATGCGAAAGCTTATTGTGTGGACAATTCCAATATGGTTGATAATGTGTGGCCGGGAATTAAGCTGGGGGAGGGTGTTTTACCTTACTCAGGAAGGGAATATGCCACAGTTATCAGACTTGTCTTACGGTCGCTATGTAACGTTGGCAATTGCGATTACTATTATTATAACGCTTTGGGGGCTTTTTCGGTCAGGCTTAGTGTATCAAGTGCGCAGATGGATCAAATATGGAACTCTACCTATTGTAGAAATTATCATTATGTTGGTTACCGGATTTTTAGCGGCTTGGGTTGAACATTATAGCGGAGGCGTGTTTGGTGCAAGAGAGGAATTATACGAAGAGCTTGCCGAGTGGGTATGTTATTCTGCCGCCTTCTTCATTATGCTGGATGTTGGCTTTAATAAAAAAATTCAGCCTTCACAGGAAGGCCGAATAAAAAGCAAAAGTGTTATGCCATTGTAAATATAAAGCTGGATTATTTCGGTTGCCCGGCCATAAAGGAAACTAACCGCGTTGCCGGTAAAACTTTAAGTATGAGTAGGCAAATTACGAGTTCAGGTACTAAATAAGTAGCGTTAAAGATCAGCGAGTACCAGTAGGGAGAAACTCCAGCGGGCGCGTAGCTGGCAAAGAAAACAACGCCGGAGATAAAGTGGCAGACAAAGCGACCCAAAACACCGGCAATGGCGCCTACCAGTGGCTTGTTTTGGAAATATCCGGCTAAACCTAGTGCCATGAAGGGTAAAGGGTAGTCAAAAAGCACTTGAATAGGGTGTAGAATATAAGGATCATGCAACAGATCAAAAAAACCATAAACAAATCCGGTCAGGTAGCCGACGCCCGGTCCATAACGGAAGGAAATGAGTAAAAGAGGTACCATTGCGCCAAAGGTAATGCTGCCTCCCTGGGGCATGTGGTATAGGCGAAAAGTATGGAGAATAACGGTTAAAGCCAATGCCAGACCGATATGAACAACTAGCCGGGTGTTTAACGAAATTTTCTTTATGTAGAAATATGCCAAAATAAATGCAATGAGGCCAATTAAAGCCGCAATGCTGGATGGATTCCCTCCAAGCGTTGATAAATTAGAAACTAGTTTTTCCATAAAATATCATCTCCCTATTCATCTAGTATTCAAGGCTAGCTGCCGAACAAAGCAAAATACCGCAGGCCCAGAACGGGCGTGCGGTGTTTTTTAATGTCGCTTCCCTACGCTGGTATTATCCAGATCAGGTGAAGGGTTAATGAAATAGTTCATCTCTCAGCCTTATGGCACCCCTAGCACAATGAATTTTTATTTTCGTTTATTATAACAGTTTATTTTCTGGTTTACCAGTAAAATTTATAAATTAGATAGTTCATTGTCGTCCCAGCATAGGTAAATACCCAGACAGCCGTGGTCTAAAGAAACAGATAACCGAGTTTTATCCGTTGTCGGCCTATTGCTAATTGCGTATGGTAAGCCTGTGCTCAGCGTAACTTTATTTAAAGGCCAGCGAACTCCGGTAATGGTTACGCCTGAACAGTCAGACAGGGGTAATAAGGAAACTGCCGAAGGCTGGTGTTTAAGCTGAATATTAACACGGTCAGGGCCGTGGAGTAACACTAAAATCTCTTTGTCGTCGGCAGCACAGCAGGGGGCAAGGCCGAACGTCTTACTGCCCAGTAAGGAATAAATATTGCTGAAGGTATGGTCAAATCGCCCGCCCCAAACTCCAGTAACAATAACTGCGGCTTGCTCATATAATTCTCCGGTTCTTTGTAAAGCAAGTTGGAGGTCGGTTAAATCTTTTTCAGGCGGATGAATTTCTACGGGAATGCCCAATGATTTTGCCCATTCCCAGGCTGCTGGTGTGGCGCTATCGCCGTCCCCGATTACCGCAACCGGTTGAACATCACTGTTTTTTAAACTATCTACTCCGCTATCCACTCCCCAAACAGTGAAAGACCCGGCGGCGGCTGCAAGCCACGAGGAGGCAGGAGGCCGACCGCCGGCAACAAGTAAAACTTGGCGTTCAGGGAGGTTGTAGCTAAATAGAAAGTTTAATTGAGGCAAAGACAAAACATTACTCATATCATCCATCTCCTGCTAGAAAAAATACAAAGAAACAGGACGCTTTTTGACGCCCTGTAATGTTAATCATTTGTATATTTTATCATGCAAGAGGATGTCTTGTCCTGATTTTACGGGATTTAGTTATGAAATACGTAAACTTTTACTGGTTTAATACCAAAACGGTTAGCTTCACTCACTGTCTGCTTTGCTACATCAATCCGGTGACCTTTAATGGCCCCGCCAGTATCTTCGGCGACGGCATATTCTTTATGCCCGTCAGCATATTGAATCATTACTTTAGAACCTAAAGGGATAACGCGCGGATCTACTGCGATGATACCAGGGCGAACTGTAGTCCCGGTGTACGTTTTGTTGCCCCATTGCTCATTATCGTGAGCGCCAGGCGCATAGGCGGTAGCGGTAATGTCCAGAACTTTAACTGGGGGTTTTTCTTCGGCTTGTGGTGACGGTCCGACAGTTTCATTAGGATTCTCAGGTGAAAGGTCTTCGGGTGACGGAGAAGGTGATGTTTGAGTGTGGATGGGGGACGGGGCCGGAGCAGGAAGATGGGGGACTAGCGCAGCTGAGAGTGCAAGGGCACCGGCGATAGCAGCAACGAATTTTTTGTAATGCCGTTTACAGTGATGCTTCTTGGTATGCACATACCATTCCTCCTTGAGCTTAGTATTCCACTGTTATCGCATTACATCCGGGAGCGAAAAGGTGATATAATTGTTTCTATGCAGGGAGGAGTTGATGGTTAATTATTAAGTCAAACTTGAATAGAAACCTATAGGCTTTATATTGGTAATGTAAAAAAGAAATCGGCATACGAAAAATAACAGGAGGACAGATTATCCCCCTGTTATGTGATATTGGGTGTTTAAGTATGGCAGGCGTATTAAAATTTAAAAGTGGCTCCTAAGCCAGCACCGGATTTGTTCGCGCCCCAGTCTGGTGTATAGGAATGATAGTTGACGTTAAGTTCAAGGTTTTCACTTAGTTTGAAGTTTGCACCGGCCTGGAATTCTGAGAAGCTATTGCCGCTAACAAAGGAAGCATAACCTGTGCATTGGGAGGCCAGCTGACCGGTTACTGCTAACCCGGCATATAGTTCTGAACTTGGACTGAAGTTTCGGTTGCCAATGATACCGCGCAGGTTGTCGGAGAAAGCGAATTGACCATATATATCTTCATGCCCGCTCCAGTCGACACTTTGATAACCTAATGTAAAATTATCACCAAACTTATGCTCAAGATAAAATAAATTGTTGTCAAAACCAATTGCGGTCTGGGTATCAGCCAAGTGGTTGATTGGTGCCGCGGAGCTTATACTACTGAAAGCTAGAAGGAGAAGAAGCAAAGTACAGCCGAACATCAATTTTTTCAATGCGTAACCTCCTTGCGTATTATGTATACTGAACCTGTGAAAAATATAGCAAATTGAATGCGTAGCGTCAACGTTTAATATTATCCAGTACAAAACATGTTTTTTAGTGACCAACAATTTACAATGGAAATTGGAATGAAGGTAATGGTAAACTAGTACCAGAGATTATGGATGAGGTGTCGAAATGAAAAAGAGAATAATTCTTGCTTTAATCGGAATATGTTTTTCAGTAGTTACTGGTTTTGCAGCTCCTGCACCGGAAAAAGAAATAATGAGTGACTTAAAGGGCTTTCATGGCAGTGTGGGTGTATTTGCTAAAAATCTAAATACTGGTAAAACCCTTCAATTTAATCAGGATGCTGTTTTCCCCACTGCTTCGACCAGTAAGGTGATCGTTGCTTTGGCAGTGTATAAGTATTTGTATCCTGCCGCCGGATCCGACCAGATAAGTGAGTATGAGCAGGATATAAGGTTAATGATTACAGTGAGTGATAATGATTCGTTTAATGATTTATTAGATAAGCTTACCAATAGGGATGCCTTGGATAAGGTCGTCAAGGATTTCCGATTGCGTCAAACTCGCATACATAATGAAGAGGCATTTAAAAAGTACAAGTATCATAGTGTGACAACCCCTTATGAAATGGCGAAAGTCTTCGAAAAAGTTTATGGGGAAAAGTATCTGGAAAAGGAAAAAAGCCAGAGGTTTAAATCATATCTGGCGAATACAATTTTTCATGACGAAATTCCGCGTTATATGGAGACACCTGTCCTTCATAAGGTTGGCGAACTGGATGCCATCCTTTGTGATGTAGGGGTTATCCAGGATGGCTATGATCCGGTACTAATCAGTTTTTATACCAATACGTCCGATCATGAGTACGCAAGCAATTTTATTGCTACTCAGTCGGCGAAAATATATAACGTTTTGCGGCATAAATAAAGAAAAAACAAAGCTTGTTTGTCGATAAATTAAATAAGCTTTGTTTTTAAAAAAAATTTATTGGTGGAGAGATTTGGGGTTTAAGGTAAATGGAGAAAGCCTTTTCTGGAGCAAATAAACCAGTGCTGTTTGCAAGGGCAGCATAATGGCGCATTTAATTAAACGTCCATAGACTATTATGGTAGCCGCTTTATTGTACAATATGGATAACCAAATGGTGTTTAAAACTAGTCCTACCAGAAGAATAATGGCCAGGTTTGCCAGTAGGGCGCGGAGAAACGTGACGGGCTTATTGTAATAAAATATACCGTATAGTGTGCCGGTCAAAAAAGCACTGACGGTAAAGCCGGGGAAATACATACCGGGAGAAAAAATTATGCACCCGATAATATCGGCAATGGCTGCGACCAACCCTCCGGCCAGTGGACCAAAACGCATGGAAAAAACAGCTATGGCGAGAAAACCGAAATCTATACGGGTAAATGTTGTTTGAATAGCAAAAATATGAGTCAGGATAATGGTTAAAGCGATGAAGATAGCGGCATTAATAAGATTTCTGGTATTAAAAAGCGGCAATCAGAGCACCTCCGGAAGATCCTTATCTTGCTATATTAAATGACTCTCGTAATACAGTCAATATAAAATGTCGGTGATTTAGACATATTTCCGACAAGATTTTGTCATAATTAAATGTTATTATATAATCAGAAAAGGTGCAAGGAGAGTGTAAAGATGAACAGTGTGAGTAAAAAGCTTTTGGTGTTTACTATGGTAGGCATGATGCAGCTGGGGCTGGGAACGAGTTTGGTAGCGGCTGCGCCGCATGGTCCAGGAGGCGGTCCGCAGTATCAGCAGGATGAGCAGCAGTGGACAGATATGCAGCAACGAGAAGGCGAGCGTCATGACCGGGAAAAAATGCGTCGACATAATGAAGACGATCGGGCGTGGCATGACCGTCAGCGACAAGAAGATAGACGCCATAAAGAAGAAATGCGTCGTATTGAAGATGACCGTTTTAACTGGGCTATGCAACGCCGGGACAACGAAGATGAACGTGCGTGGCATGAACGGCAACAGCGGGAAAAAGACCGTCACGATAGGATGGCTCGAGACATTGCCCATTTGATGTTAGACATAATTTTGGACAATTAATCTGCCCCATACAGAAACGATAAGCGCAAACTCTGCATAATGTGCAAAGTTTGCGCTTTTTTGTATATGCTTATAATAAAGAGCCCGTAATGATCTACGCTACAGCCAATACCGATCATTACATACCTATACGTAAACTTTCGCCTACGCACAAGCATTACACAACCGATACTGACCTTTGCTCGACTGCCAAAGATACCTACTGAACCTACCGCAATCTCCCGACTACAATAGACCCGAATATTCAGAACCCGTGGCAGTCTTAGCTCGACCACCATTCATCCCTTTCGACCATACGACAACAGTTGGGCTACCGTACAGCCTTGGGAGACAAATGATGATCTTCCCGCCGACTATTACCGAGCCTTTCGACCCGATAATACTCTTTGGCCGACCTATACCGAACCTTGCGATCCGGCACAAGTCTTGACTCAACCATTACGAACCCTTTACGCTGATAGTATTGGTTTTAAGTTTTACTTTCATGCAAGGAATTTTTTACCAATTGGCATTAAGAACGAAAATTATATGTTAAGTATCGGTATATGCGGTAAAGTTTTTATGCGACGAAATAAGTTGTTTTGGACAAACTATTGCAAGGAGGTGTGAAAATGCGAAAAAAGACAAGTATGCAGTCGTTTGCCTCCGAATACGCTATGAGTGCAGGCGATAACGCAGTAACGCGCCGGAGAATAGACCAATCTATAGTATCAAAAGACGTGGCCAATGAACATTCGTTTCGGAAAGCAGCAGAAAATCGGTTAGCGCATTTTCAGGAAAAACCAGAAAATGAAGGAGGGCGAATATGACGAAACAATTGATAAATGGATACTTTTCCAGTGTACCGTTAGCCCAATTGTTGACTAGTACAGTTGCTATGGAAGATGAGGATGAAGAGCAGGCCGAGGAAGCAACTTTTGAAGATAAAACCGAACATTAATTGTATTGAATGAAAAAAAGTTCACTTAATTTCGTTGACTGGATGGCTGCTCCCTGATAAAATAATGATGAAAAAAGTTTTATAGTGCTCGTATAATTTTGAGGATATGGCTCAAGAGTCTCTACCGGGTGCCCGTAAAGTACCTGACTACGAGTGAAAGTGTACCTAGGGTTCCACATAGACAAAGGGGCTTTATTCTTTGCTATGGTCGTGACCGAGTGGTACAGGTGTTACCCAGTAGCACTACACCGATGGGACAAAAGCCCGGGCGGGGAGGTTTCGCTCACTTACGAGAAGGAATTTCCCTGCCTGGGCTAATTCTATTTTAATGGAGGTGGCTTGGTAAATTAGGATAGGTTACTGGGAAAATACAGACTAGATACTGGAGAGGAAGAACTGAATGCTAGATAAATATTTTGCGCTTACCGCGCGGAAAACTGATGTCAAAACTGAGGTCTTTGCCGGTATTACGACCTTTATGACTATGGCGTACATACTTTTTGTCAATCCAAGTGTTCTTGGAGCGGCAGGGATGGACAAGAATGCTGTACTCATTGCAACAGCACTTGGCGCCGGATTAGTTACCATGGCGATGGGGGTATTTGTAAACTACCCAATTTCGTTGGCTCCGGGTATGGGTCTGAATGCATTTTATGCTTTCACTGTAGTAATTGGTATGGGTGTATCCTGGCAGGTTGCACTGGGTGCGGTATTTATTTCCGGTCTGATTTTTATTTTACTTACTGTAACTCAAGTGCGCCAGCTGTTGGTTGAAGGCATTCCGGCTTCATTGAAAAGTGCTATTAGTGTCGGTATTGGATTGTTCATTACAATTATAGGTCTGAAATTGTCCGGGATCATGAGCATTAAGTTGTCATTGATTCCGCCTACGTTGGAAAAACTGGTAGCCACTAACGGTCATGCTACTCCGCTTAGCTTTGAAACCATCTTAGGTATGGGTGACTTCGCAAATAAAGACATACTACTGGCAGTATTCGGACTGATCTGTATTTGCGTGCTTATGGCATGGCGGGTTAAAGGTGCTATGTTATGGGGTATTTTACTTACCACCATTCTTGGTATTTTTATGGGAATTGTTCATGTTCCACAAGGCTTTAGTCCGGTGGCAGTACCGGATTTCAGCAGAAATGCATTTTTGCAGTTGGATATTCCCGGGGCTATTAATATGGGTCTTATGACTATCATCTTTACTTTTACTTTTGTAGAATTATTCGATACTATGGGTACCTTAGTGGGAACGGCGACGAAAGCCGGTCTTATGGATAAAGACGGAAAATTTCCCGGCATTGGCAAGGCTATGTTGGTAGATGCTACCGGGGTTAGCTTAGGAGCCATGCTCGGCACGAGCACCATTACCGCATTTGTGGAAAGTACCGCCGGTATTGGAGAAGGCGGACGTACCGGCCTGACGGCGGTAGTGTGCGGAATCTTGTTCATACTCGCTTTGTTCTTCTCGCCATTGGCAAGTCTTATTCCTGATGCGGCCACCGCACCGGCGCTCATTATTGTGGGAGCGCTGATGATGGAATCGGTTAGAAATATTGATTTTGGCGACTTTACAGAAGCTTTGCCGGCGTTCTTGACAATGGCACTTATGCCGTTTACCTACAGCATTGCCAATGGGGTATCGGCCGGTTTGGTCTTTTACCCGCTTTTAAAGCTGGTCAGTGGTCGTGGTCGCGATGTGCATTGGATTGTGTACGTTCTGGCAGTATTAGTAGTTGCAAGGTATATCTTTTTAGCTGAAGGCTAAATTATGTTTATGGGTTAACTTAACTTAGAGAGAACCCAGATATCGCGGCAAGTCATCCCGATATCTGGGTTTCTTATCCGTTATAATCGACGCAAAGGGGTTGGGGATTGTGAAAGTTGCTATTATTATGGGCAGTGATTCTGATTTACCAATAATGGAACCGGCGATAAAAACCCTCGCTGAATTTGGTATAGGCTGTAAAGTGGTAGTTGCTTCGGCGCATCGAACTCCTGATAAGGTTCACCAATTTGTTGCTGACGCCGCCGGGCAAGGGTTTAATGTAATTATAGCCGCCGCCGGAGCTGCGGCTCATTTACCGGGGGTTGTAGCCAGCTTTACTTTGCTACCGGTTATAGGGGTACCGATAAACAGTACCTCGCTAGGAGGATTGGATGCACTTCTCAGTATTGTCCAGATGCCGTCGGGCATACCAGTGGCCACTATGGCGATTAATGGGGCGAAAAATGCCGCTATATTTGCGGCTCAAATAATTGCGTCCGGTAATTCGGAATTAGCAAAACGGCTTACTCTGTATCGCCAGACAATGGCTGCTGAGGTCGAAGCCAAGGCAGAAAAAGTAGAAGCAAAATTACTGGAAAAATCTAAGGAGTGATGAAAATGAAAGAAGCGTTGTACGAAGGCAAAGCTAAAAAGGTTTATGCAACTGATAACCCGAATGAATATTTGGTGTATTACAAAGATGATGCTACGGCATTTAATGGTGAGAAAAAAGGAACGATCCATAGTAAAGGTATTCTGAACAACAAGATATCGGCTTTCTTTTTTGAAATGCTGACGAAAGCTGGTGTACCAAATCATTTTGTGCGGATTGTAAGTGACCGTGAGATGTTGGTTAAGAAACTGGAAATTTTGCAAATTGAAGTGGTTGTTCGAAATATTGCTGCCGGTAGTCTGGCGAAACGGATTGGCTGGGAAGAAGGACGGAAATTGCCGTTACCTATTGTGGAATTTTATTATAAAGATGATGCGCTGGGAGATCCTCTGATTAACGAGGATCATGCAAGAGTTCTCAATCTGGCAACCGATGAACAAATGAAAGCGCTCAAAGATTGGGGCCTTAAGATTAATTCTATTCTTAGTACTTTTTTAAAGGGTAAAAAGGTTGAGCTTATTGACTTTAAATTAGAGTTCGGTATTCACAACGGTGAACTTTTATTGGGTGATGAAATTTCGCCGGATACTTGTCGTTTTTGGGATACTGAAACCGGTCAAAAATTAGATAAAGACAGATTTCGCCGTGACCTTGGTGATGTAGAAGCTGCCTATAAAGAGGTGCTGAGACGTCTTACCGGTGAAGTTTGCTAAAATAGAAATTCCTGGGAGGGGTGGACTGCGTGCATTTTGATTTTGATATGGATAAGCCGCGTGAGGAATGCGGTATTTTCGGAATTCTTTCCCGACAGGATGACGTTGCCTTGAATACCTATTGGGGGCTTTACGCATTGCAACACCGTGGACAGGAAAGTGCAGGCATTGCCTTAACTGACGGTTGCAGAATGGAAGTCGAACGGGGAATGGGACTGGTAAACGAGGTATTTCGCAAAGGGTTGCCAACCATGGACGGGGCAACTATTTCCATTGGGCATGTACGGTATTCAACAACGGGTTCAAGTCTGTTAGCAAACACGCAGCCGTTGATGGTGAATTATTCCGGAGGGCGGATTAGTCTGGCTCACAACGGAAATTTGACAAACGCTCGTGAGGTAAGGGCTATGCTGGAAGAAAAGGGGAGTGTATTTCAGACCTCTATCGACAGCGAAGTAATTGTTAATCTTATTGCCCGTTCGACGCAAAAGAGTATTGAAGATAAGATTGGGGAAAGCCTGTCTCAGGTTGAGGGAGCGTACTGTTTACTAATTATGACCGAAAATAAACTCATTGGTGTGCGTGACCCTAATGGCTTTCGTCCGCTATGCATAGGCAAATTACATGACGGCTGGGTGATGGCCTCGGAATCGTGCGCGCTGGACACGGTCGGGGCAGAATTTGTCAGAGATGTTGAACCTGGTGAAATGGTGATCGCTGATAAAGACGGTCTGGTTTCACGGCGGTTTGCGTCCGAGGGGCCGCAGGCCTTGTGTGTGTTTGAATATATCTATTTCGCCCGTCCGGACAGCTCTATTGATGGACAAAGCGTGTATAACGCCCGGTTTGCCATGGGGCGCCAGTTGGCCAGGGAGAGTGGGGCAAAAGCTGACGTGGTAATTTCTGTGCCGGATTCGGGTACTACTGCAGCGGTGGGTTTTTCCCACGAAAGCGGCATCCCGTTTGCCGAAGGACTGATAAAGAACCGTTATATTGGACGGACGTTTATTCAGCCGGAACAGAAAAAACGTGATACCAGTGTACGCCTAAAGCTAAACGCCAATCGGGCGGTAGTTGCCGGAAAATCGGTTGTCATGGTAGATGACTCGATTGTTCGTGGAACTACCAGCGGTAAAATTGTTCGGATGCTCAAAGAGGCGGGAGCTACGGCGGTGCATATGTGTGTAAGCTCGCCGCCGATCATGTACCCTTGTTATTACGGCATTGATACTGCCGCCCGGAAAGAACTTGTTGCCTCGATGAAAACGATAGAGGAAATTCGCCGATATATTGGCGCTGATTCTTTAACCTATTTATCTTTGGAAGGGTTGAAAAACGCAGTTCCCCATATTCCCTGTGGGCAGATGTGTTATGCCTGCTTTAATGGAGACTATCCGGCGGGAGTACCTTGCGAGGATTTAAACAATAATAAATATGTATTTGAGGCGGCTTGTGAAAAAAGGGGAGGCGGTGAGAGCTAATGGGAGACGGTCTAACGTACCGCCAGGCTGGTGTCGATGTAGATGCCGGTAATAAAGCGGTGGAACTTATGAAGGGGCATGTGAAAGCAACTTACCGACCAGAGGTTCTTGGGGATATCGGAGGCTTTGGAGGATTATTTGCACTTAATGCGGCAAAGTATAAAGAACCGGTATTAGTAAGTGGCACGGATGGTGTTGGCACAAAACTTAAGCTTGCGTTCATGCTTGACAAACATGACACTATTGGACAGGATGCCGTAGCCATGTGTGTCAATGATATACTGGTACAAGGGGCGGAACCTTTGTTTTTCCTGGACTATCTGGCAGTAGGTAAGCTAGAACCGGAAAAGGTAGCGACGATTGTCAGCGGGGTAGCTAAAGCGTGCAGCGAGTCAGGCTGTTCGCTTATAGGAGGCGAAACAGCGGAAATGGCCGGGTTTTATTCGGACGGGGAATATGATATTGCCGGATTTTCCGTCGGTATTGCCGAAAAGTCTAAGCTAATTACCGGACAGAATATTGTACCGGGAGATGTTCTCCTGGGTCTTCCGTCTTCCGGACTCCATTCGAACGGGTTTTCGCTGGTACGCAAGATTTGTTTTGAAGCTGCAAAGTTGACCGCGGACAGATATATTAATGAGCTTGGCAGAACAATCGGCGAGGAACTGATGGTGCCAACCAGGCTGTATCCCAAGGTTTGTTTACCTGTTATTGAAAAGTTTTCTGTCCGAGGGATGGTGCATATTACCGGTGGCGGTTTTTATGACAATATTCCCCGCGCCCTGCCGGAAGGCTGCGCTGTGGAAGTTGACAGTACGGCATGGCCTAAACCGCCTATTTTCGATCTTTTGCAGCAATGGGGTAATGTGTCTTGGCCGGAGATGTATCGCACATTCAATATGGGGATTGGGATGATTTTGGTGGTATCTCCCGAGGAAGCTGAGCGGGTAGAACAACATTTTGCATCTAACGGGGAAGCATGCTATCGAATCGGTCAAGTAACCGCAGGCTCCGGATTGGTGAAGCTGCGGGGAGGAGTCTTTGGTGAGTAGTACGGTGTTAGGTGTGCTTGTATCAGGCAGGGGCAGCAATCTCCAGGCTATTTTGGATGCCATTCGAGAAGGAAAGATTAACGCGAAAATCGGTGTTGTTATCAGTGACAAGAAGGACGCCTTTGCTCTCCAGAGAGTAAAAGGGTTGGGGATTGCCACAGAGGTAATTGAACGGAAGGATTTCGCTACAAAAAGACAATTTGAAGAAGCACTTGTCAATACGCTTTGTGAGCATAATGTTGAACTTGTGGTTCTGGCCGGTTTCATGAGGCTGTTAGGCAGCGATTTTATCAGCGCCTATCCAGGGAAAATTATGAATATACATCCTGCACTTTTGCCATCTTTTCCAGGGCTAAATGCACAAAAGCAAGCGATAGAGTACGGAGTTAAAATGTCTGGCTGTACCGTTCATTTTGTGGATGAAGGCATGGATTCAGGTCCGATTATATTGCAGCAGGCTGTGCCAGTAGCAAGTTCGGATACGGCTGAAACGTTGGCGGCCCGTATTTTAGAGGTGGAACACGTTCTCTATCCCCGGGCTATTAGTCTTTACTGTAAGGGTCGGCTAACTCTAAATGGCCGTCAAGTGGTAATTACGGACGAGAATGTAAAGTAGGTGATTATGTTATGAAAATTAAACGGGCACTTATCAGTGTGTCAGATAAGACCGGAGTAGTGGAGTTTGCCCGTGCCCTCTCCATACAGGGAGTGGAAATTATTTCAACCGGCGGCACGATGAAGGTGCTGCGGGAAGCGGGTATTCCTGTCATTTATGTCAGTGAACTAACCGGATTTCCAGAAATTATGGATGGCCGGGTTAAAACGCTCAACCCTTATATTCATGGCGGTATTTTAGCGGTCCGTGATAATGAGGAACACAGAAAAGCCATGGAAGAGCATAATATTCGTGGTATTGATATGGTCGTAGTTAATTTATACCCCTTCCGCCAAACGGTAGCCAAACCGGGTGTTACTTTGGCGGAGGCGGTAGAAAATATAGATATCGGCGGGCCGGCGATGATTCGCGCGGCTGCTAAGAATTTTGCTTTTGTTACGGTTGTAGTTAATCCCGCAAGGTACAATACAGTGCTAGAACAATTGGACAAGGAGGGCGAAATTTCGCATGCCATGCGCATGAATCTTGCTCGTGAAGCTTTTAATCATACTGCTGAGTATGACGCATATATTAGCAGTTATCTGGCTGAACAGACAGGGGAAGGACGTTTTAAAGAGTCGCTACATTTGGTGTATGAGAAAGTGGAGGATTTAAGGTATGGTGAAAATCCTCATCAGCAGGCGGCTTTTTACAGGGAAAAATATGTTACAAATCCCGGTATAGCCACAGCCCGCCAGCTGCACGGCAAAGAACTGTCCTTTAATAATTTGGTAGATTTGGAATCCGCGTATGCTATTGTTAATGACTTTACCGAACCAGCAGCCGCCATTATTAAACACACTAATCCGTGTGGTACGGGAATCGGAGCAGCCATTAGTCAGGCCTACAGTAAGGCCTATGAGGCCGATCCTGTTTCGGCCTATGGCGGCATCATAGCACTCAATCGACCCGTCGACAACGAAACAGCGGAGAAGATGAGCGGCCTATTTGTGGAGGCAGTGATTGCGCCATCCTTTAGTGAAGAAGCTTTAGCAGTGTTGACGAAAAAGAAAAATGTCCGGCTGCTTGCAGCAGAGTTTGCTCTGGACCAGGCTGCGTTGGATATGAAGAAAATTTCCGGTGGTCTTCTGGTGCAGGATGCAGACGCAAAGGATACGAAGCCTGATGACATGAAAATTGTAACGAATCGTACGCCGAGTGCCGATGAATGGGAGCAGCTGTTATTGGCGTGGAAGGTGGTAAAACATGTTAAGTCTAACGCTATTGTTGTCGCAGGCAACCATATGACCCTGGGAGTGGGGGCAGGTCAAATGAACCGGGTCGGGGCGGCAAAGATTGCGCTGGAACAGGCCGGCGATAAAGCGGTTGGGGCAGTACTGGCTTCTGATGCTTATTTCCCCTTTAGGGATACCATTGATACTGCGGCTAAGGCTGGTGTGACCGCGATTATCCAGCCTGGAGGATCAATTCGTGATGAAGAATCAATCGTTGCTGCGAATGAGCATGGAATTGCTATGGTTTTTACTGGTATGAGGCATTTTAAACATTAAGTCGTAGTTGGTTTCTAGGTTAGAATGGGGTGATATTTTGCGTATTTTGGTAATTGGCGGTGGCGGAAGGGAACATGCCCTTGTCTGGAAACTGGCTCAAAGTCCGAGAGTGACAAAAATCTATTGTGCTCCGGGCAATCCAGGGATTGGTAAGCTGGCAGAATGTGTTCCCGTACCGGTTTCAGATCTACAGGGTTTGTGTCAGTTAGCTATTGATAAGAAAATTGATTTAACCGTTGTAGGGCCAGAAGGTCCTTTGACGGAGGGAATTGTTGATTTGTTTACCGCTAACGGTCTTAAAATTTTCGGACCGGATAAAAAAGCAGCCCAACTTGAAGGATCAAAAACATTTGCCAAAGATTTGATGCGGAAATACGGGATACCTACGGCGAAATATGCGGTATTCACAGATGCGGATAAGGCTAAAGCCTACATAGAAAAAGAGGGTGCGCCGATTGTCGTCAAAGCAGATGGCTTGGCTGCGGGAAAAGGTGTAGTTGTTGCTATGACGACGGAAGAAGCCACGAGCGCGGTGGATATGATTATGTGTGATCAAGCGTTCGGTAATGCAGGAGCCCAAGTGGTTGTGGAAGAATTTATGTCAGGGGAAGAAGCCTCTTTACTGGCGTTTACTGATGGGAAAACCGTTGTGCCGATGCTTGCCGCACAGGATCATAAGCGGGTTTTTGATCAGGATCGGGGTCCGAATACCGGCGGTATGGGCGCATACGCCCCGGCACCGATCGTAACCCCTACGCTTCTCACCGAAGTAGTTGAGCGCATTCTTCAGCCAATGGCAGATGCTTTGCGGCAGGAGAACTGTCTATACCAGGGATGCATTTATGCTGGATTAATGATAACGGAGAATGGTCCTAAGGTAGTAGAATTCAATGCCCGCTTCGGTGATCCGGAAACGCAGGTTGTACTGCCTTTGCTGGATAGTGACCTTACTTATATTATGGAGGCTTGTATTGACGGCACGCTTAAAGATAGTACCGTCACTTGGAAAAATGATGCGGCGGTTTGTGTCGTTATGGCATCCGGCGGTTACCCCGGCGATTATCAGAAAGGCAAAGTGATTACAGGTGTTAGCGAGGCGGAGTCGGAGAATGCAGTTGTTTTTCATGCAGGTACATCTGCCAGAGGTCAAGATATCATTACAAGCGGCGGACGGGTTTTGGGAGTTACCGGACTCGGAGCTTCTATTCAGGAGGCATTGAACAAGGCGTATTCGGCTGTAAAAAGAATTCATTTCGAAGAGGTTCACTACCGTAAGGATATAGCGTACCGAGCGGTAGGGCGGCCCGATAATAACTAACGATATTGTGTGGAATCCCGGTTCTCTCGGCAGCGGAAGCTTACGTAAAGGCCGGGATTTAATTATTAGTGAAAAGCATTTGTTGACATGATGTTGGTGTGTTACTATAATTATAAACATAATTGATTTTGGGAGGTCTCTATGCATCAAACAGCGATAGAAGGCCAATGTTTGGATGATTCCAAAAGTAAGCGGCAGCAAATTCTTAAGGCTGCCTATGATGTTTTTTCCCGTAAAGGGTATCACCGGGCGACCGTTGACGAAATTATTGCGTTAGCCGATACGGGGAAAGGGACGGTTTATAATTATTTTAATAATAAGGAACAATTGTTTTACACTCTCATTCAGGAACGGGGAGAGCCGTTTGCCTTAGCCTTAGAGAAGATAGCTTCGTCAAATTTATCTCCTGCTGCTAAAATCGAAGACATTATCCGGCTGTCTTTAGCATTTTATATAGAAAATGTTGATTTGTGGCGGGTATTTATTCATGAAGTCCGTGGTTTAAGTGAAAGTAATCAATCTAATTTTACGCCTGAAATGTTAGAGCGTTATAAGAATGGGTTTCAGCACATCGCGGGTAGTGTAGAAAATGTGCTTAGTGAAGGCGTGGAACAGGGCCTATTTCATCCAATGAATATAACTCATGTTGCTTATAGCTTATTTAGTACCATTATGATGATGGTGTATCACAAGTTTGTTGATACAGATATGGAGTTGACCGTTCGTAATATTGCTAATTTATTTTTTCATGGTATCATGCGGCAATAAAAGCAGCAGTAGTTTGACTATATATGACTGAACAGTCACAAAAGGAGAGTAAGATGAGCAGTAAGGAAAATAGTAAAAAACGTACACTTGTTGTTGCGTTGATTGCAGTATTGTTAATTATTGGCCTTGGTGGGGGAGGTTGGTTCTGGTACTATAGCTCACGCTATATTACTACCGACGATGCCAGGATTAGCGGAACCATTGTGAGTGTTAGCAGCAAGATATCGGGAAAAGTAGGCGAAGTATTAGTTGCTGAAGGTGATAAAGTAAAAAAAGGACAGGTGTTGGTTCGCCTTAATCCGGAAGATATTTTGGCACAAAGAGCTCAGGCGGAAGCTGCTCTACTAGCGGCAAAGGCGAAATATGATGAGGTTACTACCGGAGCGAGACCGCAGGAAATTTCGCAATCAAAGGCAGGAGTAGGTCAAGCGCAAGCCAATTTAGAAAATGCGGAAAAGAATTATCGACGCTTGGAAAAGTTATATAATGATGGTGTGGTAAGTGCGGCGCAGCGCGATAACGCTTTAGCGGCGTATCAGGTTGCTCAGGAATCTTGTAATGCGGCAAATCAGTCGCTTAGTCTTACTGTATCCGGTCCGAGGGAAGAAATTATCCGAGCGGCTGAGGCTCAGGTTAAACAGGCTGAGGCGAATCTGGCGGCTATCGATATTAAAAATGGTGACACTCAAATCGTGGCACCGGTGGATGGCATTGTAGCATTAAAAAATGTCAATGTCGGTGAAGTTGTTGCCGCCGGTCAGGCCTTGTTTAGCGTAGTTAGCGACATTGATCTATGGGTTAACGCCCGGTTGGAAGAAACGTATATTGGCAAAGTGCAGCTCGGTCAAGAGGTAGAGTACACCATTGACGGGTATCCAGGTCAAAGTTTCTCTGGAAAAGTTTCTGAGATAGGCTCAGCGGCTTCCTCCGTGTTTGCTTTAGTTCCTACCGAAAACTCATCCAATAATTTTACTAAAGTGACTCAGCGGATACCTATTAAGATAACATTACCGGAAGAAAGTTCGGTGATATTCCGCCCGGGTATGTCGGTTTATGTTAAAATTCATGTGAAATAATAGGGGGTAGTCTAGTGATAAATATTCCTCGACTGGACATCCCTGACGCAAAATATAAATGGTGGGCGCTTGGGGTTACAATTATTGGCGGGTTTATGAGTATTTTGGATACCAGTATTGTTAACATTGCGCTGCCTAAAATGATGGCGGTCTTTTCGGTAGACACCACTAAAGCAGAGTGGATATTGACGGCGTATATGTTGACTATGGGTGTGTTGCAGCCAATAACTGGGTTTTTGTGCGATACGATAGGGACGCGCCGCATTTATCTTTTGAGTTTGGCGATTTTTACGCTGGGTTCCGCTTTGTGCGGTATGGCCTGGAGCAACAATTCAATGATTGCTTTCCGGGTGCTGCAAGCAGTTGGCGGCGGTGTAATTATACCGGTGACCATGACCATTGTGTATAATTCGTTTACTCTTAAAGAACGGAATTTAGCGCTGGGTATCTGGGGTATATCCGCGATGGTTGCCCCGGCTATTGGTCCGACGCTTAGCGGATATTTGGTTGAGTATTGGGACTGGAGGCTTATTTTTACCATTAATATTCCGATTGGTATCGTAGGATATTTTCTGGCAGCTTTAGTCCTAAAGGAAAGCGATTTGCGCCAAAGCGGTAAGTTTGATTATTGGGGGCTTATAACATCTGCCGTGGGACTGTTTTGCCTTTTGTTAGCTCTTACCAAAGGACAGGACGAAGGGTGGACTTCCGGGTATATTCTTACATTGTTTTATCTGGCCGTTGCTAATTTATCCTTGTTTGTGGTGATTGAGCTTTCTCATGATAATCCTATTGTTGATTTGTCTTTGTTTAAGGATCGCAATTTCACTTTAAGCATGTTGGTATCTTTTGTGGGAACGGTGGCCTTATATGGCGGCATTTTTCTTATGCCGCTGTTTCTCGAGAATTTGCGCGGTTATTCGGCCATGCAGACCGGCTTGATTATGTTGCCATCCTCTATTGCCGCAGGTATAACAATGCCATTGGCTGGGCGGCTTGCGGACCGTATAGGGGCAAAACCGTTGGTGCTGCTTGGTATTATCATTTTGTCTGTTGGGACTTTGCCTTTAATGTTTATGGATATGGATACGAGTGTGACTGCTGTTCAGATTATTTTAGTGGTCCGCGGTATTGGGATGGGGCTGTTTATGATGCCTGTTTCGGTATTGGGGATGAATAATGTACCACTTTCTAAAATCAGCCGGGCTTCTTCTGTAAATAATGTAATTCGTCAGGTCAGCGGTTCAATGGGAATTGCTGTTTTAACCACACTGTTGCAAAATCGCTTATATGTCAATTTGGCATATAATGCGGAGCATATAAATATAGCATCTCAGGCATCGGGCACTATTATAAAATATGGGGAGCAAATCTATGTTAAGGCGGGCAGTGCAGCGGGAGTTGCGCATGCCAAGGCGTTGGCGCTTGTTAGCGGTATAGTCCAGCAGCAGTCGTATGTATTTGCCTTTGATGATGCTTTCTATTGCTTGGTATGGATAACTTTTAGTTGTTTAATCTTTGCCGTATGGCTAAAACCAGTGAAACATGATAAAGGAGGCTCCGCCTCACATACAATTATGGAATAAATGAAAAAAGTAATAAAAGGGCCGACACTAAAAAGTGTCGGCCTTTTATTTAAGAGACGCGTCCAGTCCAGAGCGCAGCTAAAATGATATATCAAACTGAGGATCCCAGGTCAGGTCCATTGAATCTTCCAACGGGTCAAAGCATTCAGGTGGTGGGGAAGTAGTGAAATCATTATCCAATGGAAGCACCTCTTTTCCCCCTATTACGGGCTGGTTACATATGTTATTTAACTTAATCTCATTATACGTTAGATAGGGAGTAATAGCAATAGACAGCTTGCTACAGGTCTGAGAGATTTTACCAGCAAGCTTGTAAGCTTCCTTGGTAAGTTTTGTTAATAAAGTCTTTAACTGGCGGAGAGTGATAAGCATCAACCAATCTTTGTAATGCCGGGTTGGCATCATTTATCCTGGCGGCGAGAACATGTGTATAAGGACTTGAGGCATCTTCAAACAGCAAAGCGTCTCGCATCGGCACAAGACCAGCGTTTGCTATATAACCGGCGCTGATTGCCGCCAATTCACAGGTTTCTAAAGCTTCTACCGTGTGGTTGGCATTTAACTCCTTAAAACGTAAAGTAAGCGGGTTTGAAATAACATCCTCAAGCATAGGCGTGGAAGATGCGTTGTGGCGAAGCGTTAGCAGACCGGCTTTTTCCAGAAGTAATAACACGCGGGTTTGGTTAACGGGATCATTAGGTAAGGCAAGGGTTGCTCCTGACTCTATTTGCGAAAGGTTATGATATACTTTGCTGTATATCCCTATGGGATGAATGATTGTTTTTGCAATAGGCCTAATGTTGTAGTGCTGGCTGCGGGCGATTTCCGTTAAATAGGCTTCAGGCTGAAAACTATTTAGATCAATATCTCCGTGGGCAAGTGCTTGATTAAGGGCGAGATAGTCGGTATATTCGACAAGCTCAATGGAAAGGCCACGGTTTCTGGCTACCTTTTCTACTTCTTTTAAAATTGCAGAATGTTGTCCGGGTGTTACGCCTATTTTTAGATCAACCGGCTGAGATGGCTGCTTGGAACAGCCGGATAGGATAAAAATGGACAAAAGTACTAAAAATATAGAACAAAAGCGCATTTTTGACCTCCTGGGAAGAATCAATATTTTCGTAAATTAAAGAATGAAAGAAATAATGCAGGAAAGAGGCAAAGAAACAGCGAATAACTATAACCACATGGAACCGCATAAAGGAGCGAATATTATGACGATCAATCCTAAGTTGAAAGATTCTCTTACTGATCAATTATTTCGAGCGATACAGATGTTGAATTCGCAAGAGGAGTGTTATCAGTTTTTCGAGGATATTTCGACTGTCAGTGAATTGAGAGCGCTGGCACAACGGCTAGAAGTGGCCCGTATGCTTAAACATGGTCATACATATGAAGACATTGTTGATCAGACCGGGGCCAGTACGGCTACCATCAGCCGGGTGAAACGCTGTTTATATTATGGTGCTGATGGATACAAAACAATTTTAGCTCGGCTGGATGGTGAGGAACAAGAATGAGTAACGGATTTTTACCTAGAATTCCATATGGTACCCGTGATTTTTTACCCAAGGAAGCAAAACAAAAAAGAGTGATGGAAAATTCATTGGCCGGCCTTTTTTCTTGCTGGGGTTATGATGAGGTGGTTACTCCGACTTTTGAATACCTAGAAACGCTTACCACCAGTTCGGCAACGGATTATGGTCAGGATCTATTTAAATTCTTTGATAATAATAATAGTATATTAGCACTGCGACCGGATATGACTACACCTATGGCAAGAGTAGCGGCAACCCGGCTAAAAGATAGCAGTCTGCCGCTCAGGCTGTTTTATTTAACTAATGTTTTTCGCCACGAACAAGCGCAAGCCGGGCGGCAATGTGAATTTTACCAGGCCGGGGTGGAGCTTTTGGGTGCACCGGGTGCCAATGGTGATGCCGAGATTATCGCCCTTGCGGTAGAAGCAATGAGGGAAGCCGGACTCGAAAACTTTCAAATAAGTATCGGCCAAGTAGGGTTTATTAATGGAATAACCGAGGAAGTTACCCTTAGCGTCAATGATCGGCAGCGAATAAAAAAATGTATTGTAAGCCGGGATTTAGTAGGGCTTGAGGAAAGTTTAGCGGCAAGCGGTTTGGATGAAGAAACCCAAAAACTTATTAAGGAAATCCCACTTCTTCAGGGCGGGCAGGAAGTCATTGGCCAAGTATATAAAGCGGTTAAAAACCCTGTCAGTCGCGCCGCTTTGGAAAACCTCACCGAGATTCAGCGGTTGATCGCAAGTTACGGTTTAGAGCAATATGTTAAAATTGATCTTGGTTTAATACGAGACTTTAATTATTATACCGGCATGGTTTTTGAAGGATATACAGCAGGACTGGGCTTCCCGCTTTGTGGCGGTGGCCGTTATGATAAGATGGTGGCGGCTTTTGGCGGCGACAGTCCGGCTACGGGCTTTGCTCTTGGTATTGAACGGGTTATGCTAGCGCTGGAACGTCAAGGAATAACGCCGTCTGCGGTAAGTAAAGATCTATACGTGGCCTGGGAAGCGGGTGCGCAAGATCAAGCAATTAGCCTAACTGCTAAATATCGCAGGGATGGACGGACAGTAGAGCTGGCGTTAAAGCCGCAAGACCGGCAAGAGGCGGAAAAAAGCCGCTTGGCGCGTGACTACAACGAATTAGTATATGTCAGGGCTGACGATGCTAAATAGGGTTAAACAAGTGGTTGCCGCTTTTACTGCTAAGGTAAGCCCGGAGGATCGTGCGTTTATCGGCCAACATCTGAATGCGCGGGAAGAACAGCTGTTTTATAGTATGAACCTGCCTGATCAGCGTCATGCCCTTAATGTGGCATACACCGCTCAGAAATTGGCTCTAGCTTATAAAGGAGCGGTGGATGCCGGACTTTTGGTACGCTGTGCATTGCTTCATGATGTGGGTAAGCGGCGTGGAGATGTCAGTACGTGGGATAAGATCATTACGGTACTTATCCATAAACTATTCTCTGAACGGGCAAAACATTGGGGTCGGTACGGGCGTGGCGGAAAAATTGCGAACATCCGTCATGCAGTATACATATATTTCCATCATCCGGAGCGTAGTGTTGATTTTTTACAAAGCATTGGCACTAAGGAAAATGTAATTGATATTGTGCGAAGACATCATGCAATGCCCAGACAAAATGACCCTGTGGAGCTTAACCTTTTAAGGCAAGCGGATGATTTGCACTAAATAAAGTAGGCATGATTATAGCAACAGGACTGGGCGCTTTAAGGCCAGTCCTGTTTTTAAAATTAAATTACCGATTGACATATCGAATTATCAGCGGTATTATAGTAAATATTAACACGCTAATACTTTAAAACACTAAAGCGAGGGAAGATAATGACATCCAGTGATATGGATTTTTTGACCATTGCCTTACCAAAAGGTAAACTATTTTCACCGGCTGCAGAAATGCTGGCTGAAGTGGGATATACAGCGGAAGGTCTCAGTGAGAATTCGCGTAAACTGGTGATAGCGAATGACACGTTGAAGATTAGGTTTATAATTACGAAAACGGCGGATTTGCCAACTTATGTAGAATATGGAGCGGCGGACATAGGTATTATCGGTAAAGATGTTCTTTTAGAAGAAGATAAGGACGTATTTGAGCTTCTAGACTTGAAATTCGGTCTCTGCCGGATGGTGCTGGCGGTACCAGAGCGTCTTGCGGGGGAGAATGTTCAGGATTATGCCCATATGCGAGTGGCAACAAAGTATCCGAAAATTGCTGAGCGATTTTTTCATGATGAGGGTATTCAAACAGAAATTGTCAAACTCAACGGATCCATTGAATTGGCTCCAATTGTTGGATTGGCGGAGATGATTGTCGACCTGGTTGAGACAGGTCGTACGTTAAAAGAGAATAAGTTGGTGGAGGTGGCCCGCATTCACCAAGCGACAGCAAGGTTAATTGCCAATCGTGTTAGTTTTAAAATGAAATTTGATCGCATTAATAAATTGAAAGAAGACATGAGGACACTGGTTGAAAAGAGGGGCCTGAAATGAGAGTCATTGATGCAGATAAGTTAGGACGGGAAAAAATTAGGGAACTGCTAAAAAAACCTCCGTTTGATGCCGTTACGTTAGGGACGGGAGCGCGGGAACGCATCAGACAGACCTTTGGTCAGGATTTGACGGCGGCCGAAGTGGTAGATAAAATTGTGGCTGATGTGAGGACAAACGGCGATGAAGCGGTGGTGCGTTACACTCAACTCATTGATGGTGTCAACCTGAAAGCGGATGAGCTTTTTGTTAGTGAGGCTGAGTTTAAGGTTGCGCTGGCTTCGGTGGATAGTGCCACTCTTGAAGCCCTTACCCGGGCAGTTGAAAATGTCCAGCGTTATCATGCCGAACAGTTGCCGAAATCCTGGCTTACTTATCGGGAACATGGCGCAATTTTGGGACAAAACTGTATACCATTGGAACGGGTCGGCTTGTATGTACCAGGCGGAACCGCCGCCTATCCTTCTTCGGTTATTATGAATGCCGTGCCGGCTGCGGTAGCCGGGGTGGAAGACATTGTTATGGTAGTTCCTCCTTCTCGGGATGGGAGCGTAAATCCCAATGTGCTTGCTGCTGCCCGACTATCCGGCGTTAGTAGGGTCTACAAGGCTGGCGGTGCGCAGGCTGTTGCCGCCCTAGCGTTTGGGACAACATCTCTTCCTAAGGTTGACAAGATAACCGGTCCGGGCAATATCTTTGTAACCTTAGCAAAAAAGGCTGTATATGGGCACTGCGATATAGACATGTTAGCCGGTCCCAGTGAAATATTAATTGTTGCTGATAAAACGGCTGATCCGGAGTATGTTGCCGCCGACATGCTCAGCCAGGCTGAGCATGATGTGTTAGCATCTAGTATTGTCATTACTGATGACAGGATTCTGGCGGAGAGAGTAGCTGAGGAAGTGCAAAAGCAACTGGCGCAGCTTCCACGACGGGACATTGCCAGTGCGGCGATAGAACGAAATGGATTAATACTAATTACCGATACGCTAGTTTCTGCTATGGAGCTGGCTAATTTATCGGCACCCGAGCATTTGGAGATACTTACCGCCGATCCATTTCGTCTACTCCCCTATGTCCGGCATGCCGGGGCTGTCTTTTTGGGAGCCTATTCGCCAGAACCGTTGGGAGATTACTTTGCGGGACCTAATCATGTACTTCCGACAGGTGGTACGGCTCGTTTTTACTCCGTACTGAATGTGGAAACCTTTATGAAGCGTTCCAGCATTATTTCCTATACAAAAGAAGCGCTTGCTGCTGCGAGTGGTGATATTATTCATTTGGCCGAGGCAGAGGGTCTTGTCGCCCATGCCAATGCCATACGGATAAGGAAGAATGGATTATAATGACGGGTGAATGGATAAGGGGGGGTTGTTCATGGAACGAAAGGCCAAAGTAGAGCGCAAAACTGGAGAAACCGATATCATGGTATCTTTGGATATAGACGGCTCCGGTAAGGGTACTATATCTACAGGTATCGGATTTTTTGACCATATGTTAACGCTTTGGGCGAAACACGGACTGTTTGACCTAACGGTAAAAGCTGTTGGCGATATTGTTGTTGATGGGCATCATACAGTAGAAGATACTGGTATTGTATTAGGCCAGGCCATTAAAGAAGCGCTGGGTGAAAAAAACGGTATCCGGCGCTATGGAACCGCGTTTGTTCCTATGGATGAGGCGCTGGCGATGGTTGTCGTGGACATCAGTGGTCGGCCTTTTCTGGTTTTTGATGCCGACATACCACGGGTTACGATGGGAGAGTACGAAGGGGAACTGACGGAAGAGTTTTTACGGGCGATTGTCACTCACGCAGGGCTAACGGTGCATGTTAAGCTCTTGGCTGGTAAAAATGCGCACCATATTGCAGAAGCAATTTATAAAGCCGTGGGCAGAGCATTAGCCGATGCAGTCACTGTTGATGAGCGTATTGTGGGAGTGATGTCGACGAAAGGCAGTCTGTAGGGGGATAAAGTATGATTGCAATTATTGACTATGGTATGGGCAATCTTCATAGCGTGGAGAAAGCGTTTATCAAGTTGGGCAGTGAAGTGATTGTTACCAGTGATGCCGGAGTAATTATGGGCGCGGATAAAGTGGTGTTGCCAGGTGTTGGGGCCTTTGGCGACTGTATGAAAAATTTACAAGAATATCATTTGGTGGATGTCATACGGGACGTTATCGGGAGAGGTGTCCCTTTTCTTGGTATTTGCCTGGGGGAACAATTGCTGTTCGAAGGTAGTGAAGAGGACCCTGGTGTAGCGGGGTTAGGGGTTTTTTCCGGGATGGTACGAAAAATAAATGCGCCGAGACTTAAGATTCCGCATATGGGGTGGAATAGTTTGTGCTATCCTAAGGAAAGCTTGCTTTTTAACGGACTTCCGGAATCAGCCTATGTATACTTTGTGCACAGTTATCATGCAGTGCCTCTTGACCGTTCCATTATTGCCGCAGTTACCGACTATGGGGAAGCACTGACGGCGGCTGTGTCAAAGGGCAATGTGCATGCAGTGCAATTTCATCCTGAGAAGTCCGGCGAAGTCGGTTTAAAAATACTACAGAACTTTAAGGAGCTGGCATCATGATAATATTTCCGGCAATTGACATTCGAGGCGGAAAATGCGTCCGTCTTACGGAAGGCCGATTTGATGCGGAAACAGTGTTTGCCGACAATCCGGTAGATATGGCATTGCGCTGGGAAGAAGAGGGTGCAACATACCTGCACGTTGTTGACTTGGACGGGGCGTTGGCCGGTAAACCGGTAAATCTCAATGTGGTAAAGGCCATTACCCGGGCTATCGATATTCCCGTTCAAATCGGGGGTGGTATAAGGACGCTGGATAATATTAAGATGCTTTTGGACGTGGGAATATCCCGGGTTATAGTAGGCTCGGTAGCAGTTAAACAGCCTGCACTTGTGGAAAGCGCTTGCGCCCAATTTCAGGAGCAAGTTGTAGTGGGCATTGACGTTCGCAACGGGCAGGTAGCGGTGGAAGGCTGGGGGGAATCCGGCGGAATCGGCGCGGAAGATTTGGCAGTACGTATGGCCGGAGTTGGCGTTAGCCGGATTATTTATACGGATATTTCCCGCGATGGCACGCTAACCGGCGTAAATGTGAAGGCAACCCGCAGTCTGGCAAAAACAACCGGCATTAAGGTGATCGCCTCGGGAGGAGTCAGCAGCATCGAAGATATTATTGCGGTGAAAGAGGCTCGGGAAGACGGGGTGGAAGGCGTTATTGTCGGCAAAGCACTTTACACCGGAGCGGTCAGCCTGACCCAGGCGATACAAGTCGCGAAGGGAGGTCAAAACTAGTGTATACTAAGAGGATTATCCCATGCCTTGATGTCAAAGATGGCCGGGTAGTGAAAGGCACTAACTTTGTCGGATTGCGCGATGCTGGCGATCCTATAGAACTGGCCTCAGTCTACGATCAAGAAATTGCCGACGAACTGGTTTTTTTGGATATAACTGCTTCTGCTGAAGAACGCGATACTATGGTCGAGGTAGTTAAGGGGACTGCTTCCAATGTGTTTATTCCCCTTACCGTTGGCGGCGGTATTCGCACCGTCGAGGACATTCGCAAGATGTTAAAGGCCGGAGCGGATAAAGTATCTTTGAACACAGCAGCGGTAAAAAATCCAGAGCTGTTAGCGGAAGGGGCCAAACGCTTTGGTCGTCAATGCATTGTATTGGCAGTTGACGCCAGAAAGGTCGGCTCGGGTAAATGGGAAGTTTTCATTAACGGTGGTCGTACGCCGACTGGAATTGATGTGTTGGAATGGGTGTGCCGGGCTACTCAAATGGGGGCTGGGGAAATCCTTTTGACCAGCATGGATAAAGACGGCACCAAGGATGGATATGATCTCGAACTGACAGCCGCTGTCTCCGAGATGGTAGCGGTCCCGGTAATTGCTTCCGGAGGCGCTGGCACAATGGAGCATTTTTATGAAGTGCTTACGACAGGAAAGGCCGATGCTGTACTGGCGGCGTCTGTTTTCCACTACGGCCAGTTTACTGTACGTCAGGTTAAGGAGTATTTACGATCCAGAGGAGTGGAGGTAAGACTATGAGTATGGAGCATATTACATTTAACAAGGATGGTCTAATTCCGGCTATTGTTCAAGATGCGGCAAGCGGTGAAGTTCTCATGTTAGCCTATATGAACAAAGAATCGCTTGAAAAAACGATGGAAAGCGGTGAAACCTGGTTTTTTAGCCGTAGTCGTCAGGCTCTCTGGCATAAGGGAGAAACATCCGGGCATATTCAGAAGGTACGTGAATTGTATTATGATTGCGATGGAGATACCCTGCTGGTAAAGGTGGATCAAACCGGAGTGGCCTGTCACGAGGGCACGTATTCGTGTTTCAGCCGGAAAGTCGAAAGTGTGGGAATAAATCAGGGGGAAAAATTACCGATCAGTATCATCTATGAACTGTTTAGAGTAATAAAAGATCGCCAGGAAAATCCGGCGGAAGGTTCCTATACAACCTATTTATTTAATAAAGGGCAAGACAAAATACTTAAAAAAGTAGGGGAGGAAGCGGCTGAAACTATTATTGCTTCTAAAAACAACAGTCAATCTGAGATTCTCTACGAAATGGCAGATCTTTGGTATCATTGTCTTGTACTTTTAGTTTACCACAAATTAACTCCGACGGATTTATTCAAAGAACTGGATGGAAGGCGAAAATAGTTTTTAAGTAAAGAATTATAAACATAAGTGATGGCTGTCTCAATTTTATTGAGGACAGCCATTTTGTGTTCTACTGTGAAGTATATAGCTGCGGCCCTATTGTTAGGCAACGGTTACGCTTTATCCCGTTCCCGGAACAGTAGGGAAATGGTCCATACCCCGGATAGTCCAACCAAGGTATATATGGCTCGACTGATAAGTGAAGATTGTCCGCCAAACAGGCTGGCGACAAGGTCATACTGGAAGAGTCCCACCAGCAACCAGTTGAATGCACCAACAATGACTAAAATTAATGCCGCTCTGTCCAAAAAATACCCTCCTTTCAACTTTTCAAATCAAGTATTATCAGGGTTGATTTTAACTCAGATATAGTATGAGCTCATCATCAAATTTTATGCCAATTAGTACAAGTTTTCTAAATGGAGGATGAATGTTATAATTATGTTAACTAAATGACGCGGGGAGGAGAAACATGACTTGGAATGACAATAAATGGGTGAGATATTTAACTGCCCTGTTAGTCACTGTCGTGGTACTGGTATCTGCCCAGCAGTTATGGAGTAAATACGGGGTAGTGCAACCGCTGGATAAAGGCATTCAGGGCATTGCTGGCGTTGAGGAAGTAACATGGTCAAATATCGGTAAAAATGCTGACCGGCCAGTAATCGTGGTTTCACTCGGAGAGGTGAGTGATTTGCAGAAAACATATAATGAGATTTTATCAGTAAGTCAAAATGTGTTAGGGCGTAAGCCTTTTTCGGTCATATTAAAGGACCGTCGGACTCCGGAATTGGAAAAAGTCTATTATGATACTCATTATTATGTGCAGGAAGCGGTGGTAACCGGTAAGTTTTCAGCGATGGCCGAAGCGGTTAAGACAAGGGCGGCGGCTAGTCAAGTAGAGGCAAAGGTGTATGTGGACAGTAAATATATGTATGTATCGCTTACTCACGGGCAGGCTGCACTGTACTCGGTAGTACCCCGGACAAGCGCAGATCAGGAGGTGAAGTGATGCGGTGCATAGAGTATGGTTTAGGAATAGGAACAGGGCTGATTTTCTTTTTGATATGGCAGGGAGTTAACTTGTGGCCGTTATTTTTCATTGCCGGTGTGGCTGGGGCGTTGTTTTATTTTGGTAACATACGTCCAGGCGGAAAATCGTTTGCGGTTTTTGAAAAACCTAAAGGGGAAAGCACGGTGGCCTTTGAGGATATCGGTGGTCAAGAGGTTGCTAAAAATGAGCTGATAGAGGCGTTACATTTTATTGCCAATGCGGAAGCCATCCGTGAGTTGGGCATTCGTCCGTTGAAAGGCTTACTGCTCAATGGGCCGCCGGGAACCGGAAAAACCCTGTTAGCCAAAGCCGCTGCGCAGTTTACCAATTCTGCTTTTGTCGCCGCAAGCGGTTCGGAGTTTGTGGAGATGTATGTGGGCGTAGGCGCTCAGCGGGTTAGACAGTTATTTAAGCAGGCCCGCTCTTTGGCAAAAAAGCTAGGAAAACCCAGTGCAGTGGTCTTTATTGACGAGATTGAAGTTTTAGGGGGAAAAAGGGGACAGAATTCCGGGCACTTAGAGTATGATCAAACGCTGAATGAGTTATTAGTTCAGATGGACGGCATGCCAGAGAATGACGATATCCGTCTTTTAGTTATTGGGGCAACCAACCGAGCAGACATGCTGGATCCTGCCTTACTGCGTCCAGGGCGGTTTGACCGTCAGGTTCAAGTGGATTTGCCGGACCGGAGTGGGAGGTATCACATCCTTAAGCTTCACACCCGTAATAAACCCCTGGCAGTAGAGGTCTCTTTAGAGGAGATTGCTACAGCGACCTTCGGATTTTCAGGAGCGCATCTCGAAAGTCTGGTGAATGAAGCGGCGATAATGGCGCTCCGGGACGGGGTAAATCAAATAACAATGGATCATCTTGCAGGAGCGATTGACAAGGTCATTATGGGAGAAAAGTTGGACCGACTGCCAGGAAAATCCGAAAAACACCGGATCGCGGTTCATGAAGCCGGACATGCCATAGTGAGCGAGGTCGTTCAGCCGGGATCGGTTGCCAGTGTCAATGTTTCGGCCCGGGGGAAAGCTTTAGGATATGTTCGTCAGTCACCGGGCGAAGACTTGTATCTATATACTAGTGATTATCTCGAAGCACGAATTGCGGTAGCTCTTGCCGGAGCAGTTGCGGAGGAGATTATACTCGGAAACCGCAGTACCGGGGCATCGAGTGACTTTCAGCAGGCGGCTGACTTGGCTCGCAAGATTGTGCATGGAGGTATGTCTGAATTAGGGATTGTTTCACCGGATGATTTGCCGAAAGATTTGTTGCATTCGGCGATTGTGACTATTTTTCAAAAAACCGAAAATCGGGTGCAGGATATTTTAAACCAGTATGCTTCAGTGTTGTTAAAAACCGTTGAACTGCTCTTGGTATGTGAAAATTTGGATGGTCAAGAGTTCCGCCGGTTACTGAACGGCAACAATTCGGAGCAATGTGCATAAAATGTTCTTGAATTGGGGTAGAGTAAATAAGCGCAAGCAACTGCCAAAAAAAGTGTAGTTGCATTGCGCTTATTATTTAATCTTTTTTATTTATTGGGGGCAAAGTGGGCTTTGCGGTTGAGGGATATAAATGCGCCTATCGCGGCGAAGGCAGCGCCAACCAGTAAGGCTGAATGATATCCAGATAAAAAGGCGGCAATGGTTTGCACATGATCTGGTTGGGCGATGTCGGCCAGTAAATAACGACGGTGGTTTTCAAAAACGGAAACGGCTGCTGCCGTTCCGGTCACCATGCCGAGATTACGCATCAAAGCGTTTATACTGCCTGCAATGCCAGTTTTGCTCTGGGGCACCGAACTCATTACACTATTATTATTAGGGGCCTGAAAGAACCCGTTGCCGAGGCCGAGTACACCTTGCATAATGGCAATTTGCCAGAGTGAGGTTGTTGTTCCTAATGTCGATAGGACTAATAATCCTGCTGTTGTGATTGCCAGGCCGCCGGTAGTTAGAATGACCGGACTTATCTTATCAGACAAGTATCCGCTAAATGGTGCGGTTACCGCCATGATTAAAGGGAATGGCGTGATGAGTAGGCCGATTTGGGTTGGCGAGAGCTGAAGAACGGTGCTGAGATAAAAAGGAAGCATAATGGAATTGCAAAACACGGCCATAAAGGACAGCAACCCAGACAAGTTGCCTGCCAGAAAGGGGCGGATGCGAAATAAAGATAAATCAATCATAGGATGTTCCGTCCGCTTTTCTATGTGAAAAAATAAAAAGAAGGATAAAATGGAGACGGTAAAGCCGGCTTTTACATAAAAGGAGGTCCAGCCCCAGTCTACTCCGTGAGACAGGACTAAGAGGAGAATACAAATACCCAGAGAAAAGCAAGCGGCACCTTTAAAATCAAAGGTTTCGTCATGCTTTTTTTCACCAGATGGCAAAAATATTCGCGCCAGCATAATTCCGGCGATACCCACGGGAATATTGACAAAAAAAATGGATTGCCATCCCAAAGTGCCGACTAGTAATCCGCCGAGGCCCGGCCCGGTCATACTGCCTAAGGCTACTACTGTGCCGTTTATGCCTAAGGCGCGGCCGCGAAGAGAAGGGGGGAATGCGCGGGCGACAATTCCGGGGGCGTTTGCCATAAGCATAGAAGCGCCAATGGCCTGTAAGACACGCATAGCTATAAGTGAGCCTATGCTATGAGAAAGACCGCAGGCAATGGAACTTACCGTAAACACAACAAAGCCGCTCGTATAAACAAGACGGTGTCCGTACATATCTCCCGCCCGGCCAAAAATAGGCAATAAGCTCGAAATGACTAAGAGATACGCCGATACTACCCATTGGGCCAGAGGTAAATCAGCTTGAAAGCTGGCAGTAATGGTAGGCAAGGCTACACTGACAATGCCAGCATCAAGTGTTGCCATAAAAGTTCCGGTAGCAGTAACTGTCAGTATAAGCCAGGGGTT
>Ga0316604_10000848_pt1 | contig 32024 bp, 27 predicted proteins | sample OWC_soil_day20_C_FD_207650 | JGI IMG/M metagenome (GOLD analysis project Ga0316604, IMG submission 207650) | Wetland soil microbial communities from Old Woman Creek delta, Ohio, United States - OWC_soil_day20_CT | ecosystem: Environmental > Terrestrial > Soil > Wetlands | place: USA: Ohio... | reverse complement strand
GCTCCCACTGAGACTCCACGCCTAGTCCCAGGCAACACTCAGGCCGGATCGAAGCCCGCATCGGCCAGGCGGGCCACCACGGCTTCGCGCGGCTGACTGGTCTCCACCTTGACGTGCTTGCTGGCGACATCAATATCAACTTTCGCATTGCCATCCAGCTCGCCGAGAATGCGGGTGATGGTCTTGGCACAGCCGCCGCAATGAATGCCGGGCACGGTGAATTCGTACATGGTTTGCTCCTTGGTTTGATCGATGGGTGAATCATCATGCTTGCCACGGTGGGAGAGTCAACCTTCCCCGACGCTTGAGACAATGCGCGCCAACGCACCGACACGACGCCTTGACCCTGCCATGATGGGAGACAATACAGTAACACTGTCTGATCTCTCCGGAATTCCGCCATGAATGCCCCCGCTTCTGCCCCCACGCATTTCTCCCTCCCCATCGAAGGCATGACCTGCGCGTCCTGCTCGGCACGGCTGGAGAAAATGCTGCGCGCCACCCCCGGTGTGGCCGAAGCAACCGTGAATCTGGCCAGCGAGCGGGCCAGTGTGAGTGGTGAAGTCGCCCTCGATGCGGTACTCGCCACGATCACGCGTGCCGGTTTCGAGGTGCCGACGCGCACGCTCGATCTGAACGTGCTGGGCATGACCTGTGCGAGCTGTGTGAGCCGTGCCGAGAAAGCCTTGCTGAAGGTCGCAGGCGTCACGGCGGTGGAGGTGAATCTCGCGACCGAATCAGCACGCGTGCATACCCGGCTTGATTCCGATCCGGTGCCTTTGATCACTGCGCTGAGCCGCGCCGGTTTTGACGGCAGCCCCCGCGTAAGCCAGGATGCAAGCGCCACGCCGGAGCAAACCAGCAAGCACCACTGGCAACTCTTCGCGCTGGTCGCCAGCGTCGCCTTGAGCCTGCCGCTGGTGCTGCCCATGCTTGGCGAGCTGTTCGGCGCGCACTGGATGCTGCCGGGCTGGCTGCAACTGGCACTTGCCACGCCGGTGCAATTCATTTTCGGCGCCCGCTTCTACCGCGCAGGCTGGAAGGCATTGCGCGCCGGCAGCGGCAACATGGACTTGCTGGTGGCGCTGGGAACCAGTGCCGCGTACGGCTTGAGCATGTATCAGTGGCTCGCTGGCGGCATGCACCTGTACTTCGAGGCGGCGGCCGTGGTCATCACTCTGGTGCAGCTCGGCAAGTGGCTGGAGAACCGCGCCAAGCGCCAGACTACCGAGGCGATCCGCGCGCTGCAGGCATTGCGCCCGGCCACCGCACGGGTGCGTTCACCTGAAGGTGAAAAAGACATCCCCATCGGCCAGCTTCGCGTGAATGACATTGTGATCGTGCGTCCCGGCGAGCGCATCCCGGCAGATGGTGTGTTGATCGAAGGCGAATCGCAAATCGACGAAGCCCTGATCACAGGCGAGAGCCTGCCTGTCAGCAAAGCTGCGGGAGCGGTGCTGATCGGCGGCAGTGTGAATGGCGAAGGCCTGATCGCGCTGCGCACCACGGCAATTGGAGCGCAGACAGCACTGGCGCGCATCATTGAACTGGTTGAAAACGCGCAAGCAAAGAAGGCGCCGATCCAGCATCTGGTGGATCGCGTCGCTGCCGTTTTCGTTCCGGTCGTGCTGGCCATCGCCCTCATCACCTTGCTCGGCTGGGGGTTTGCTCAAGGGGACTGGCAGCAAGCCATCCTCAATGCGGTGGCAGTACTGGTGATCGCCTGTCCTTGTGCACTGGGTTTGGCCACCCCCACGGCAATCATGGCCGGCACCGGCGTGGCCGCCCGTCACGGCATCCTGATCCGCGATGCAGAAGCGCTGGAAATTGCTCATCGCGTAAAAGTTGTGGCTTTCGACAAGACCGGCACGCTGACGCTCGGCAAGCCGACACTGGTGGCGTTTGAGAGTAGCCCGGATACAGCGCAGCAGAATCCGGGAACGGGCGCGGATGAAGTCCTGCTCCCGGATTCCGGCCTGCAGATTCCATCCGGGCTACAGATTGCCGCTGCGCTGCAAGCGGGCAGCGAGCATCCGCTGGCACATGCAGTGATGCTTGCGGCAAAAGGCCTCACCCTGCCCGTGGCAAGCGGCATCAAGGCGGAGGCCGGACGCGGCATCCGCGGTAGCGTGGGCAGCCACGAATACGCCTTGGGCAGCCTGCGCTGGATGGAAGAATTAGGCTTCGAGCGCGAGATGCTCACGGCCCAGGCGGCCACGCATCAAGACCAGGGGCATACCGTTTCCTGGCTGGCCGAAATCACTGACACGCCCAAGCTGCTGGCACTGCTTGCCTTCGGTGACACGCCACGTCCTGAAGCACGCGACGCCATTGCCAGCCTGCTCGCTGCGGGCATCCGCCCGGTCTTGCTGACCGGGGACCATGCTGCAAGTGCCACGGCCATCGCCCGGCAACTCGGCATCGAGGATGTTCGCGCCGAAGTATTGCCGGCCGACAAGGCTCGCATCGTAAGTGAACTACATCACCGGCATGACATCGTGACAATGGTTGGGGACGGTATCAACGATGCCCCTGCCCTGGCCGCTGCCGATGTAGGCATCGCCATGGGCAGCGGGACCGACGTCGCCATGGGCACTGCAGGCATCACCCTGATGCAGGCCGACCCGCGCCGGGTTCTTGATGCTATCGACATCTCGCGTCGCTCCACCGCGAAGATCCGTCAGAACCTGTTCTGGGCCTTCATCTACAATCTGATCGGTATTCCGCTGGCCGCCGCCGGCTTGCTCAACCCGGTGATCGCGGGTGCGGCCATGGCATTTTCGAGTGTCTGCGTGGTGACGAATGCACTCTTGCTCAAACGCTGGCGCCCCGAGCACACAAAGGGAAAAGCATGAAACCCCTCATCGAACACGCTGCAGCCTTGCAGGAAGGCTTCGTCGATATCGGAACAGCCGCCGTGGATAGCGGCGTATCGATCAAGATGATCCGCCACTACGAGGAACTCGGCTTGCTGGGCAGCGTCCCACGGACTGCGGCGAATTACCGCGTGTATGCCCCGCACCATGTCCATACCCTGCGCTTCATCCTGCGCAGTCGCAAACTGGGATTCTCGATGGACGAAATCCGTACACTGCTCGGGTTGTGGCAGGATCGACAACGTTCCAGCTCGGCGGTCAAGAAAATCGCCGCAGCCCATATCGTGGAACTCCAGGCCCGCATTGCCGAACTGCAAGGCATGGTGGATACGCTGAGCCAGCTCACCGCATGTTGTGCAGGCGACCATCGCCCCGATTGCCCCATCCTCGCCGACCTTGCCGGCCAATAAGACAGCCGGCCCGCATGCCGTGACGATCAGCCGGCCCGCACCGGACTGCGGCGCTACAATGCCGGAAAATTCGCGGAGACCTGCAACGTGGGCGTGCTGATTCTGGTGGCGTTACTCGGCGTGATGGGCTATTTCCTGTTCCGTGCCTGGCGCGTGTGGCAGGAACGCTTTGCCCACCGCCATGAATTCGATGCCGAGCATTTCGCCTTGCTGATGGCCCAGCGCGAAGAGATCGACCAGATTTCCGTTACACCCAGCCCTGCTCCCCGTCCCGTCAAGCTGGCCCACCCGAACAAACCACCGGCAGAAACGCCGCCGCCAGCCCAGGCGCATCCCGTACAGACCAGGCATCGACAACCTTTGCTGGATGCCACGGCGCAGGAAGTTTTCCAATTCCTGCGCACCAGTTTGCCAAACACCCCGATTCTGGCGGGCGTCGATATCGTCAGACTCCTCGATCCAGACGCCCCGCCTCCACCGCGCGTGCAAGCCGATTTCGTTCTCTGCAAGAAGGATTTCATACCCGCGGTTGTAATCTTCATCGAACGCGATGCAGGCGTCCCCTTGCATGATCGCGCAGAGGCACTGCTACGCCAGCAGCGCCTGCGCGTCCTTCGCTGGCGCGCCGGAGCCCTTCCCAGCCACGAACAGATGCATCTTCAGATCTTCAAGCCCAAAACAGGGACATGACCGTAAAGATCGCGGGGAGCTCGGGAGCCGCCTGCGATACCAAACGCACGGCTAGAGCCAAAGCAAAGATACAAAAAACAAAGCCCTGATCGTGAAATCAGGGCTTTGAAGTTCTATGGCGGAGAGCAAGGGACGGACCCTAACTCTCTCGACTTCTAGCTGCAACGCGGGTTTCCGCGAAGTGGCCTCTAAGAACGAGGCCAGAATGTTCCCATTATCGGCCCCCACCGTCAAGCACTTTGACCATCCCGGATTCGCATGATGGTCTGCCTGCTGGTATTGAAGTCCTTGGCAATCCCGGCCACGCTGGCACCATCTTTCAGGTGCTTCAATACGGCGACCCTCTGAGCATCACTGAGACTCGCGGGACGTCCCAGCGTCTTCCCTTCGCTCTTGGCCCTCTCAAGCCCTGCTTGTGTCCGCTCCTTGAGCAGGTCCAGCTCGAACTCTGCGACCGCGTTTAGAACCTGCATGGTCATCCTGCCTGCTGGGCTGGTCAGATCGACGCCACCCAACGCGAGGCAATGGACCCGCACCCCGAGCGCTTCGAGTTCTTCGACGGTCTCGCGGACATCCATTGCGTTACGCCCTAGCCGGTCCAGCTTGCTCACTACCAGGACGTCCCCGCCTTCAAGCTTGTCCTTGAGCTTCGAGAAGCCAGGGCGCTGGCTGGCTTGAACTGAACCACTGATGCACTCAGTAATGATCCTGCGTGGCTCCAGGCTGAACCCGGCTCGGCTGATCTCTTGGACTTGATTTTCGGGGGTCTGGTCGGCAGTCGAGACGCGGCAGTAAGCGAACACACGGGGCGAGGCTTGGGGCATGGCAACACCTATGTACGGAAAGGATGTACGAATTGTGAGGTATGTCCGAAACTGCGTCAAGCTATTTTATGGACATGGTGCGAGGGGGTGTCCATAACCGTTCGTTTTCGTACAGGCTGGGCAGGCGAGGGACGTCCTGCGTAACTCATTGGAATTCCCATGAGTTACTGATCAAGTTGTTCGGTGCTCCGGGAGAACATCGCCCGTCCTCGATCTCTCCGACCTCAAGACCCCACCCCGTCCCCATTGTGCTTCCTGCCTGCACCTCGCCGACCCCATACGGGGGGAATCAGGCTGCGCGGCGGGGAGAATATAGCTCACGGAAATTTTGGGAGTTTTCTAAGGCCAGGAGGTCATATCACTGCCCCCCATAGCGGAGGAACAGGACGGGCCTTGATGTCGGGATGTCCGGTACTCCTTGCCGTCATGAGAGATGCACACCCAGATGCCAGGAGGGCGCAAACGGGCCGAAAAGGAGCTGCAACTCGGGCGGGCCTTTGCGAAGACCTATGCGACTCCCGCGAGGTCTTCGCCCCTTCGACTACTCCCAGGAATCACTATGAAACAATGCCCTAAGTACGACACTTGCCACGCCCCTGTCTGCCCTCTCGATCCTCACCTTCCCGAACGTGTCATGGTCAGGGGTGAGCAAACCTGTCAGATGCTCCGCCATGCAGTGCGCGGGAAGTATGGACGCGTCCCGGAACTCATCCGGCCTGCCGTGTCGTCCTTTACCAATCAGATCATGCAGGGGCAGGACGTTATCCGTATCGGAACGCACCAGCTACGTTCAGCCCTCAAGAAGGCCATGATCCCAGATGGTCGCAGAAGACTATGCCGATCCAAGCTTGATCCAGTGCATCCCATGACGGACAAGGAGAGGCCCGGAAGGGTTGGGCCTTCCCAGAGGTCTCAGGACGTCATGGGATGTAGTGTTATGTGCCGGAGGCGTATGGAATGGCGGCTGTTGTGCCGTGACCGTAAAAGACCGCACCCGCATCGCCGGGGGCTTCGGGCCACCGTTGGGCAGGAAGAGAGGTCAGATCGACAGGGGCTTCAACGCTGTCATCAATTTGAGCAGACAGCAGCGTATCCAGCCGCCTAAACGGCAAGCGCCAAGACTTCGGCTCATCAAGGACAAAGAAGAAACTGATAGGGTACCCTTCCCCAACCGGGCTTTGTGTCGCCTGCTCAATCCCGGCATGGCCCGTAATCAGGCCGTAGCGCGACTCCTGCGCGTACTCCGACTGCGTGATGAAGGTATGACGGAACGCATGGAAGCCGAGCAAGCACGCCTTCGGCGTTTCATCCCGCAGGCCCAGCGCCACAAGGTGACGCCGAAACCACTTCTCAGCCGCAGCCGACGCCTTACCCTTCGAGGGAGGAAACTCCGGAAACAGCAAGGCCGCGCCCTGCGCCTTGACCCGCTCGACGTACTGGAGAACCCCCAGATCAAGCAGCTTGGAATGGATCGGCACGGGACGCCTTGAGCGCTCGTTCTTCACCGACTTATTCACGCCCTCGGCAGTTTCGGACTCGTCCGTGATGTCAAAGAACCAGATTCCAGTCTCCGCGTCTTGTCGGATGTCGCATTGCGGATTGAGCTGGCAGACCTCATTGACCCGAGCGCCCGTATAAAGGCCAATCAGGGGGAACCAATACTGATCATGCAGCGCCGGGTCGGCAGCGAAGGCAGCACACTCCACACCGTTGAACAGACGCCTCAGCTCGTCGGGCCTGATGGCTCGCTGCTTACGTTCATCCTCTTCCCGGTCGCCTCGATACTCGATCCCCTCGACTGTCAGATGTCCCGGCCATCCCTCGTCCCCGTATGTCCGCTTGGCAAACTTCAGCAGGGGCCGCACCGCCGCGATATACGAACTCTTGAACGTCTTGGGCGCAAGGCACTTCGGCCACTCCTGCGCTGCGATCTGGGGAACTGTCAGCCCCTTCTTCTTCCGCACATCGGCCCAATGCGGAGGCAAGCACAACAGGAGGTCGAAGTAACCATCGATCATCCGCTGCTTGATGTCCTGGATGGGACGGTCGCCGATCTGCTCCAAGAACATGGGCAGGACAGTGCTGTACTTCTTGAACATCGACGTCCCCACAGCCTGACGCCCCATGAAGTCCTTGAGAACATCCGAGAGCATGACGCCCCGCTTGGCGTCCTTTGCCCCCAGCACAGGGGCCGCAGGAGTCTCCGTGTATGGGCCACGATCACGCCGCGCCACGATCTCCGATGTTTCCGCGAAGATGGACAGCAATTCAGCCAACAGAGAAACGCCAGCAGGGGAAGCCCAATCCACCCGCAGCCCAACTTCCAATGCGGCCCGGACTGCGTAGGGCTTGATGACGTCGCACTGATTCCGCCCTGCGGCTCTGCCTAGGCGGTCCGCCGTGGCACGGTTCCGCGCCTCAAGCCAATCCCCTTCAGCATCAGTCAGCGGCCCGTGACTGTCAGGCGGAAGTGGGACAGCCAGCGCCTCGCCCGTCACTCCGGCCTGCCGTGCCTCAGAGACGGCAAGGAACGCCAGCGACCATTCACGATCACGCCGCACCGTGTCATCCCCGGCCATCAGCATCCGGCGTGCAGACGCCTTGATAGCCTCGCGCTGCTCATCGCTCAAGGAACGCAGAGTGTCCGCTCGCGCCGCCATTGCGTGCCGTTCGTGCTCAACATCCGTCAGCGGCATGCGCTCAAGGAATGCGCTCCCCTCCTCGGGATCAGGGAAAGCCTCGGGATTGGCCTTACGGAAAGCGTCTGCCTGCTTCTTCTGCGCGGTCAGACTGGCCTCGACGATAGCCCGCACAGCGGAGGTGCTCAGACGCCCGCGCCGCTCCGCGTGATCCTGCTTGAGCTGGGCGAGCCAATGCCAAGCGAGAACCCTGGCCGACTCTTGGTCTGGTTCTGCCGTGGTGAATACGTGGTACTTCTCGGGATAGTAGTGGGCTAGAAGTTCGGTAGGAACACGAACCTTGTATCGCCACAATTTTCCGCGCCATTCAAGGCGGATTTTCGACATATCTTCTAGGTCTTTCATCCTGAGAATTTTACCGGTGTTCCCGGCTTTGTTCCCAGAATGAAAGCTAGAAGCTCCTGATTTCTCAGGTTTTCTTTATCCCTCAAAGACTTATAGAGGGATGGCGGAGAGCAAGGGATTCGAACCCTCGAGACAGGTTTTGCCCGTCTGCTCCCTTAGCAGGGGAGTGCCTTCGACCACTCGGCCAACTCTCCGCAAAGAGGGCGCATTCTAGCTGCCCCCTTTTAGCTCGTCAATCTCAACCAGCAGGTTGATCGAGTTCGAACGCTTTATGCAGCACACGCACAGCCAGTTCGAGATATTTCTCGTCAATCGCCACCGATATCTTGATCTCTGAAGTCGAGATCATCTGGATGTTGATTCCTTCTTCCGCCAGGGTACGGAACATGCGGCTGGCAATCCCGACATGTGAGCGCATACCGACACCAACGACAGAAACCTTGGCCATGTAACGGTCACCCCGGACTTCACGCGCGCCCATGTGCGTCTTGACGCCTGACAGGATATCCATCGTGCGATCATATTCACCGCGCGGTACGGTGAATGAAAAATCGGTCGTGCCATCCTGACCAACATTCTGGATGATCATATCCACATCGATGTTTGCCTCAGCCACAGGCCCAAGGATCTGATAGGCAATCCCGGGGCGATCCGGCACGCCCTGAACGGTTAGCTTGGCTTCGTCGCGGCTGAACGCGATGCCAGAGATGATCGGCTGTTCCATCTTGTCATTTTCCTCGAATGTAATCAGTGTGCCTTCACCTCCATCCTGGAAGCTCGAAAGCACGCGCAATTTGACTTTGTATTTGCCAGCAAATTCGACCGAACGAATCTGCAGGACCTTGGAGCCAAGACTCGCCATTTCGAGCATTTCCTCGAACGTGATGTGATCGAGCTTGCGCGCTTCGGGCACGATGCGCGGATCCGTCGTATAGACCCCATCGACATCGGTATAAATCTGGCACTCATCCGCATGCAAGGCTGCCGCCAGTGCCACGCCGGTCGTATCCGAACCGCCACGACCGAGTGTCGTGATGTTGCCCGCGTCATCCACCCCCTGGAAGCCAGCAACGACTACGATACATCCTTCATCCAGATCACGCCGCATGCGATCTTCATCGATCTTCAGGATGCGTGCTTTGGTGAACGAATTGTCCGTCAGGATGCGAACCTGTGAACCGGTGTAGCTACGGGCTTTAAGTCCCTCGGCTTGAAGAGCCATGCTGAGCAGGCCTATCGTCACCTGTTCACCCGTGGAAATCACCACATCCAGCTCTCGAGGATCCGGATTGGGCTGGATTTCTTTAGCCAAACCTATAAGGCGATTGGTTTCGCCACTCATGGCAGACACGACAACGACCAGCTTGTGTCCTTCTGCATAGGATCGGGCCACCCGCTTGGCCACGTTCTTGATGCGTTCAGGGTTGCCAACCGAGGTACCGCCGTACTTCTGAACTATCAGCGCCATCTTGAAGTTTGTAATGCCGGAACAGGAAAAGGCGCGATTTTATCCCAAGCCCCGACTTCCGCACAGTTCTTTACCAAACCACCTAATTGACTTATTCACATTTTTTTACGCTCGGCACCGAACTTTTCGTACGAAACACGTACAAATGCTACTTGAATGCCGTCGAATTATTGATCTATACTGAGTGAAGCCTATAACCAAAGTCATAGGTCAATTTCAAGCTCCCGGCATGTTCGAAAGACAAGGGCTTAAACGGCAAGGCGGCCAAACTCCCTCTGTGCCGTACTTCCAACTACTGACAAGGAATTTACATGAAAACCGTCGAAAACATCGATGTACGCGAAATTCGCCGCAAACTGGGCCTCAACCAATCCGAGTTCTGGTCTGAACTGGGCGTTACCCAAAGCGGTGGTTCACGTTATGAAAGCGGTCGCAATATTCCCCGCCCGGTACAAGCGTTGCTCCGCTTGGTGCACATCGAACAGATCGATATCGACAAGATCCGCAAGGATGACTTCGAAGTCATCGAATACCTGCGTGCCCACAAGTCGGACCTGTACAAGACCCTGAAAAAAGAAGCCAAGGCCAAGAAGAAGGAAAAGTAATCCTTCCGGGAGATCATCTCCCGTGACGCAGGCCCGAAACCCCGCCAGTTTCCGTACTGGGCGGGGTTTTATTTTCATGGGCTACAATTCGGCCTCATCTCTCTCCACACGCATTCATCGTGATCATCACTCGCCGTCTCGAATTCGATGCAGGGCATCGCATCCCCGACCACCGCAGCTTATGCCGGCACATGCATGGCCACCGCTACGCACTGGAGGTCACTGTTTCCGGTGACATAACCCGGATGGATGGAGATCCACGCAACGGCATGGTGCTGGACTTTTCCGAAGTAAAGGCCCTGATGCATGAGCATGTTGTCGGCCGCTGGGATCATGCTTTTCTGGTTTATCAGGGCGATACATTGATCCTTGATTTCCTGAGCAGCCTGCCCGACCACAAGACCGTCGTGCTTGATGTCGTCCCGACCGCCGAAAATCTTGCCGCCAAGGCTTTCGAATTACTTGAACCTCACATCAACGAACTGTGTGACAAGGCGCTCACGCTGGAAAACGTACGGATTTACGAAACACCCAATTGCTGGGCAGATGCCAAGCACGCCTGAAATTTTATCCGCAGCAGTCTGTCTTCCGTCACGCACTGGACAGCTTCAGTCCTCGAAGGCACAATGCGCGCCCAGCGCGAAAGTTTCTGGAGGTGTGGCAGAGCGGTTGAATGCACCGGTCTTGAAAACCGGCGATGTTGAAAGACATCCGTGAGTTCGAATCTCACCGCCTCCGCCAGAACGAAGGACGGCAACGTCCGGAACAGGCCGGAAGATCCAGCAAGAATGGAGCTTCCGGCCTTTTTCATGGGCTTGACGCCCATGACGGCAGATCAACCCGCAAAAGGAAGCCTGGATTCGGAAGGTAGTTCGCCAAACAATTGACGATAATCCTTCGCAAACTGGCTCAGGTGCGTAAAGCCCCAGGTATAAGCCACTGCCGAGATCGACATGCTGGCATCGCCCTGCTTGAGGGCACGCCGGACCTCGTTGAGACGGATGCTGCGAATGAAAGCCAGTGGCGACATGCCCGTCACTTCCTCGACACTGTTCTGCAGCGTCCGGCGGCTGACATGAAGATCACGACACAAGTCCGGTATGGAGGGAGCTTCGTCGGGCCGGGCAAGCACCTGCTCACGGATACGGCTGACGATCTGCTGGCGTGAAGAGATGCAACGCCGGGCCGCAGGAGGACTGGCCCGCCCTTGTTGCAGGACATCCACCAGCACATCGAAAACCCGCGCCTGCAGCGTTGCTGGATCATCTCCGGCCAATTCCGCATCCGTCAGGATGTTGCTGAGGGTGGCGCAAAGACGATGTTTGCGGGCAGGAACCAGGGAAATCACGTCGCGCTGCAAAAGCACACGATCCAGATCCAGACGCGTTGTTTCTTCAAGATACTCGGCGAAGGCCGGACGATCCACGACAATGCCGTAGAGATCGAAATTGGGCGCGGTCATCAGATCGAATTCCACACCGCCATCGCGCACGCACACGGCATCGGCGGCAAGCGGCTTGCTACCCATCCACATCATGCCGTCTTCCGCCGCCGGGATTCCAAACCACACGGATTCGTGCCAGGCCGCACAGGTCTGACGCAACTGCCGATTGGCGCGCTCCACGAAAATCTGGGTTTTCGGCAGCCACAGCTCCATGACCTCGCCCTCGAACGCCCCGGCAGAGAGCTGGTCGTAGCGCTGGTCCCACTGTGAAAGATTGAGGGCATGTTCGTCCGCGTCGCGCGCACGACTGACACGACGCACGCAGGTATCCGGAACAAGGACCCGGGGATCTTCCCAAGTCTCAGCAAGCAGGTTCATGACAGCCGATCTCGACACTTCTATTACTTTAGCCATAAGCAAGTGGCGTACCGGGCCTGAACATTGCATGACAGGGCCTGTAGCGACCGATTGACCGGCGTCATGCGGGATCCGGCGCCCTGGCCTGGTGCAAGCCTGCATTGAAGCTGTGCGCCGGACACGTAATGGCATGTGTGCCAAATCCTGATAGTGACGTGCCAAATCTTGATACGCGCGACAAGGGCCTTTGATCCACGATTCGCTCACCAAACCAACTCAACTGGAGTCAATCATGAGTGGATCAACTCAAACGCCGCACAGTCTGGCGGCAAGTCTCGGAACCTGGCAACTGTGGGGCATCGCCGTCGGGCTGGTGATCTCCGGTGAATATTTTGGCTGGAGCTTCGGCTGGGCCTCGGCCGGCACGCTCGGCTTTCTGATCACCACCATCGCCGTGGCGCTGATGTACGGCACCTTCATCTTCAGCTTCACCGAACTCACCACCAGCATCCCGCAAGCGGGCGGCCCCTTCGCTTACAGCTATCACGCCTTTGGCCCCACTGGCGGTTACCTCGCCGGCATGGCCACGCTGATCGAATTCGTCTTCGCACCGCCCGCCATTGCATTGGCCATCGGTGCTTACCTGAACGTGCAATTCCCCGCACTGGATCCGAAGATCGCTGCCGTGGGCGCCTATATCGTATTCATGGCCCTGAACATCGCAGGCGTGACCATCGCGGCGACTTTCGAGCTGTGCGTCACCGTACTGGCCATTTTCGAACTGCTGGTCTTCATGGGCGTGGTCGCGCCGGGCTTCTCTTTCGCCAATTTTGCCAAGGGTGGCTGGTCGGGTTCCGACAGTTTCTCGCTGGCTTCGATCTCCGGCATTTTTGCCGCAATCCCCTTCGCGATCTGGTTCTTCCTGGCAATTGAAGGCGTAGCCATGGCCGCGGAAGAAGCTCGCGATCCGAAGCGCTCGATCCCGATCGCCTATACCGGCGGGATCCTGACCCTGGTTGTGCTGGCCATCGGCGTGATGGTGTTCGCCGGCGGCGCAGGCGACTGGACCAAGCTCGCCAACATCAACGACCCGTTGCCACAAGCCATGAAAATGATCGTCGGCGAATCTTCCGGCTGGCTGCACATGCTGGTCTGGCTGGGCCTGTTTGGATTGGTTGCTTCTTTCCACGGCATCATCCTTGGCTACTCGCGTCAGATCTTCGCCCAGGCCCGCGCCGGCTACCTGCCCGGCTGGCTCGGTGCGGTGCATCCCAAGTTCAAGACCCCGCACCGCGCCATCATCGCCGGCGGCGTGATCGGCATTGCCGCCATCTTCAGTGATGAATTGCTGTCTTTCGGTGGTCAGACACTCACGGCCAACATTGTGACCATGTCGGTCTTCGGAGCTCTGCTGATGTACATCCTGAGCATGGCTTCGCTGTTCAAGCTGCGCATCAGCGAGCCGAACCTGACCCGTTCCTACAAGGCACCGTTCTTCCCGGTCTTCCCGGCCATCGCACTGGGCGGGGCCGTGATCTGCCTGATCACCGTGACCTGGTTCAACCCGCTGCTGGCCGTTGTATTCGCCGGCATCCTGATGGCGGGGTATGGCTACTTCCGCGCCACCCACGCCCAGCGTGCGGCCGCGCCGATGGCGACTCTGGCGGCCGAGACCAAGTAAGAGGCGCAGACAACAGGTTCTGGCCTTGCCCGCCGCCTTGCCGTACCGCGATCTTTATCGGTGCGCCAGGTCAGAACCGTTTCGCGTCACGCCTATTTCAAACCTTCTAGACACTGGAGCCCGAGGAAAATGCAGTATTCCGCCAGCGTAGGTGTCCGGCGTCATGTGTTCGCCGACCTCAAAACCTTGCTCGCCAAGGCCAGCCCGCTACGCTCCGGCGATCTGCTTGCCGGAATCGCCGCCGCCTCCGAGGAAGAACGGATGGCGGCCCGGATCGCTCTGGCCGAAGTCCCGCTGATGCATTTCCTGCAGGAAATGGTGGTGCCCTACGAAGCAGATGAGGTCACCCGCATCATCATCGATGAGCATGATGCGGCGGCTTTCTCGGTCGTGGCCGGTCTCACGGTTGGTGAGTTCCGCGACTGGCTGCTGTCGGACGCAACCGATGGCGTGGCCCTCGCTGCACTCGCCCCCGGCCTGACGCCGGAGATGGTGGCTGCCGTCAGCAAGCTGATGCGCAATCAGGATCTGATCCTGGTGGCCGCGAAATGCGAAGTCATCACCCGTTTCCGCAACACGCTTGGCTTGCGCGGGCGGCTTGCCGTCCGCCTGCAGCCCAACCATCCGACGGATGACGCGCGGGGGATTGCCGCCTCGATGCTCGACGGCCTTCTTTACGGTGCAGGCGACGCGGTGATCGGCATCAACCCGGCGAGCGACAGCCTGCCCGCCATCACCACCTTGCTGCATTTGATGGACGGATTCCGCGAACAGTACGCGGTCCCCACCCAAAGCTGCGTGCTGACCCATGTCACCAACACGATCCGCGCCATCGAAAAAGGCGCACCGGTGGACCTCGTATTCCAGTCGATAGGCGGCACCGAAGCGGTCAACAGCAGCTTCGGGGTCACCGCAGCAATCCTTGAAGAGTCCATGCTTGCCGCGCGCAGTCTGAAGCGCGGCACGCTGGGTGACAACGTGATGTATTTCGAAACCGGACAAGGCAGCGCACTCTCGGCCAACGGGCATCACGGAGCCGATCAGCAGACGCTGGAGGCGCGCGCCTACGGTCTTGCCCGGCGTTACCAGCCCTTGCTGGTGAACACCGTGGTCGGCTTCATCGGCCCGGAGTATCTCTATGACGGCAAGCAGATCATCCGCGCCGGCCTCGAAGACCACTTCTGCGGCAAGCTGCTGGGCCTGCCGATGGGCTGCGACATCTGCTACACCAACCATGCCGAAGCCGATCAGGACGACATGGATACCCTGCTCACACTGCTCGGCGTGGCCGGCATCAATTTCATCATCGGCGTGCCCGGCGCCGACGACATCATGCTCAATTACCAGAGCACGTCGTTCCACGACGCGCTCTACCTGCGCCGGGTGCTCAACCGGCGCCGCGCCCCCGAGTTCGAGGAATGGCTGGAGCACATGGGCATTGCCGATTACCACGGCGACTTGCTGCCCCAGACCGAACAGCAACCCTTGCTGGCCATGGCAGGAACTAACTGGGGAGCGCACGCATGACGAAGAACCTCTGCACGCCGGATCCGTGGACCCGCTTGCGCAGTCTCACCAATGCCCGCCTGGCGCTGGGGCGCAGCGGCGTGAGCCTGCCCACCGCCGAGATCCTGCGTTTCGGTCTGGCCCACGCTCAGGCGCGCGATGCCGTCCATCAGCCCCTGGATGTCGAAACCTTGGCACACGCGTTCCAGATGGCCGGCTTCACCAGCCTGTGCGTTGCCAGCCAGGCACCGGATCGCGCCAGCTATCTGCGCCGCCCGGACCTGGGCCGGCGCCTCGCACCCGCCAGCGCAAGCCTGCTCCAGAACGTTGCCACCAGCCCCCTGCCACTGGTCTTCGTGGTCGCCGACGGGCTTTCCTCGCTCGCCACACACAGCCACGCTTTGCCGCTGATGCAAGCACTGCTGCCCTATTTTCCAGAGCTGCGCACCCTCCCGGTGGTGATCGCCACCCAGTCACGTGTCGCACTCGGTGACGAAATCGGCCAATTGCTCCGGGCCAGGATGGTTGCGGTTCTGATCGGCGAGCGCCCAGGCCTGTCCTCGCCGGACAGCCTCGGGATCTACCTCACCTCCGGGCCACGTGTCGGTCTGACCGATGCCCAGCGCAACTGCATCTCGAATGTCCGTCCGGAAGGCCTGGTCTACCCGGAAGCAGCACGCAAGCTCGCCTTCCTGATTGCCGGCGCGCGTCAACTCGGTCGTACCGGAGTTGATCTCAAGGATGACAGCGATGCGCCGGGCATTGCGCAATCCCCGGAAACGCCGGTACTGCCGGCCAACGAAGCCCCCTCACACCACACCGTGTGTGCCATTTGACCCTTTCTCCACCCCTTTTCTGACAGGAAAGAAACATGTTCACCTTCGCCAAACGCAGCATCCCCACCGCCATCGCCCTCCTCGGCTTGAGCCTGGCCTTGCCTGCTCACGCGGAAGAGACGCCCGCCCCGGCAGTCACCTCCGACTGGAGCTTCCCCAGCAGCGTCAGCCTGGTCAGCGATTACATTTTCCGCGGTCAGTCGCAAACCTGGGGCAAGCCCGCCGTGCAATTCGGCGTCGAAGCCGATCACGCCACGGGCCTGTACGCAGGCTTCTTCACGTCCAATGTCTCCGATCACTGGCTGCCCGGCGCATCGGCGGAGACCGACTTCTACGGCGGCTACCGCAACAAGATCGCCGATACGGTCGGCTACGATCTCGGCGTGATCTACTACGCCTATCCAGGCGCCAACTGGAACAAATCCGCGTTTTCTGGTTACAACGACTCGAACAGCCTGAATACGGCCGAAGCCTATGTCTCCATGAGCTACCAATGGCTGAGTTTCAAGACCGGCCGGACCCTCACCGAATACTTCGGCTGGAGCACCAACAACTCTCCAGTCGGCGGCGGTTTTGCGGGTGACTCGACCGCAGGCGTGACCGGCAGCACACGCGGCTCCTACTTCTACGAGCTGAACGCCAGCTACGACGTGGCCGAAGGCTGGAATCTCAACGGTCAGATCGGGCGCCAGGTAATTGCCAACGCCACCGGACTGGACATCACTTACTACAAAGCCGGGGTAACCCGTGCCCTGCCTCAAGGGTGGTCGGTCAGCCTGACCTACAATGGCTCCAGCGAGCCGGACGCATACAAGAACTTCCTGAGTATCAGCAACACCACCTCGGCCTCCAACATTGCCAAGGACCAGACTGTCCTGAGTCTGAGCAAAGCGTTCTGAGGCATCTGGTGCCTGCACTTTCCGAACGGGGCCGATCATCCATTAACATGTCGATCGGCCCCGTTCTGAAACACCCAGGCCGCGCTCATTCCGATCCTGACGGGAACCTCTGCAGACTTGCCTTGTCAACGCAACAGGCGCCAGAATGGGCGCTAATCCTAAAAACGCATGGAGGACCCCTGCATGGACCGCACTCTTAATACTTCTTCGCTCGATCTGGCACAAAGCCGCAACAAGGTCTTACGGAATACGTACAACCTGCTGGCCCTGTCGATGATCCCGACCGCAGCAGGCGCCTGGCTCGGCATGCAGATGCACTTCGCCGGCATGTTCCGGGGCAGTCCGCTGATGGGGCCCCTGTTGATGCTTGGTGTCATGATTGGCCTGATGTTCGCCATCCAGCGTTTCCGCAACAGCTCTACCGGCGTTGTCTTGCTGCTGGGCTTTACCTTTGTAATGGGCTTGATGCTCTCCGTTACACTGGAGCGGACCCTGCAGTTTTCCAACGGCGGCACCCTGATTGCCATGGCAGCAGGCGGCACGACCGTGATTTTCCTTGGCATGTCGGCTCTCGCGTCATCGATCAAGCGCGATCTTTCCGGCATGGGCAAGTTCCTGTTCATCGGGACCCTGCTGATCATCGTCGCCAGTCTGGCCAACCTGTTCTTCCAGCTGCCGGCTCTGCAATTGGCCCTGACCGTCATTACCTGCGGACTTTTCTCGGCATGGCTGCTGTTCGATCTGAACCGCATCGTGACCGGCGGAGAAACCAATTACATCAGCGCAACCCTCGCTGTATATCTTGATCTGTACAACATCTTCGTTAGCCTGTTGCAGATTCTCGGCATCTTTGGTGGCAACCGGGACTGACGCAAGCGCCTGATACAAATGAAAACGCCCGCAGTTGCGGGCGTTTTCATATCTACTGTTGCCGCCCTAGGAGCGCTCGAACAGGGCAATCGACTCGACATGGGAGGTCTGCGGAAACATGTTGGCTACCCCCGCCCCTCTCAGGCGGTAGCCTTTCTCATGCAGCAGGACCGCCGTATCGCGCGCCAGTGTGGAAGGATTACAGGAAACATAGACGATCCTGCGTGGCGCATCCTCCCCAAGTGCCTTGCAGAGGGCAATGGCCCCTTCGCGCGGAGGGTCGACCAGCATTTTGTCGAACGGCCCCAACGCTGCAAGACTTTGGGCATTTGCTTCAAACAGGTTGGAAACCCGGAATTCACACCGATCCGCCAACGCATTCAATGCAGCATTCTCGCCAGCACGTTTCGTCAGGGAGGCCAGTCCTTCCACCCCTGTCACCCGAGCACCGCGAGCCGCAATGGGCAAACTGAAATTGCCAAGCCCGCAAAACATGTCCGCGATCCGTTCTCCCGGTTGCGGATCAAGCAATTGCATCGCCCGATGGATCAGTACCCGATTGATCTGTACGTTGACCTGGGTGAAGTCTGTCGGCTTGAAGCGCAAGCGCAGGCCGAACTCAGGCAGCGTGTAGTAAAGGAATCTGTCCTCATCCTTACGCATCGGACGTACCGTATCCGGCCCACCAGGCTGCAACCACATGCCAACACCATGCCTGTCACCAAAATCCAGAAGCAGGCTCTCGTCCCGAGCGGTCAGAGGCAACAGATTGCGCAAGACGAGAACGGTACGATCACTTCCCGCAGCGACTTCAACCTGAGGTATTCGATCCGGGATAGACAGTCCGGCAATCAGCTGGCGTAAGGGAATGAGCAATTCAGAGACATGCCTTGGCAGAATCTCGCAGGAACTTATATCTGCAATATAACTGCTCTTTTTCTCGTGAAACCCCACCAGAACCGTGTTTTTCCTGGGAACCAAATGCACGCTTAAACGCGAGCGGTCACGATAAGCCCAGGCAGGTCCATAAATGGCCGGAAACACCACCTCGGGTTTGATCCGCCCAATATGCCGAAATGCATCCTCCAGCACCCGTTGCTTGGCGGCGACCTGAGCACCGACCTCAAGGTGCTGCATGCTGCACCCACCGCAGACTCCGAAGAATTGGCAACGCGGCCGAACACGCTGGGCACTTTCCTTGAGCACACGCAAAGTCGTGGCCTGCTCATAATTAGATTTCTTGCGGTAGCTGGAATATTCCACGCATTCGCCCGGCAATCCACCTTCTATGAAAATGACCTTCCCTTCATGGTGTGCAACGCCACGCCCTTCGTGATCCAACGATTCAACAAGCACAACAGGCATGCCCTATACCCCAGATTCGGTAAAAAGGCACCGATTGTAGCGCTCGACCTACCTTTTGCAAGCCAACCACCCAACAAAACACATTACAATCAAATAGATGCAAAATATCCTCAGATATATTCCGCACGCCAAACAGCCTATATTCGGCAGCTTCCCTTTCGGACGAGGCGATCTTCGGGCAACTACCTATTGCGAACAGAACCTCCATATTCTGTCTTTGTGCCAAACAGTTCCCTTTTTGCTTTTTGGGTTGTTATAATTGCGGCATCGGCCAAATGGTCGATTTCCGATTTTTGGCTTGTCCGCTCTCATTTTTTGCAAGGGAAACTAACAATGAAACAGTCTCTCCTCATCGCCGCCTTGATCGCTCTGGCTGTGTCCGCTTGTAGCAAGAAAGAAGAAGCTCCGGTTGTTGAAGCTTCTGCTCCCGCTGTTGAAGCCTCCGCCGTTGCTCCGGCTGCTGACGCTTCCGCTCCGGCTGACGCTTCTGCTCCGGCTGCTGACGCTTCCGCTGCTCAGTAATTCAGCGCGTCGTCAAAAAAGCCGACCAGTTGGTCGGCTTTTTTTGCGCCCGGTCGTTTTGTCTGCCCTGATCCTGCGCGCTCTTCATTGCTGCATCCGCGCATGGGTTATCCAGGCCATCGCCTAGATAACCCCCGCTTCAGCAGACTCTCACAACATTTTTTGCGCTAAATCAAAAATCATTTTTCACCAAAAACCGGGTTCTGCGTGTCCTTCCCGGCGATTTGTCTGGGAAAGTCCCCCAACCCGCTCAGGCTTTCGCCTGTACGGTGATGGCCTAGACCAAGCCAAGCCCCGGATCCACCTGGGGCAACAGCAGCGTGAAGGTACTCCCCTCGCCAGGGACGGAAACCAGATCAATCACGCCCCCCATATGCTCGGCCAGATCACGGGCAATGCTCAATCCAAGACCCGTCCCTTCGTAATTCCGGCTCATGACATTGTCAGCCTGCTGGAAGCGCTCGAATACCATTCGTTGTGCCGCTTCCGGAATACCCGGACCAGTATCCGAAACAGAAAATGCCAACAATCCGTCCAGCACATGTACATGCATGCCGACTTTGCCCTGGACGGTGTATTTGATCGCATTACCAAGCAGATTATTAAGAATCTGCCGCACCCGGACCGGGTCAACCACCATGCGGGCGGGCACCTCCCGGGCTATCGACATGGTGGCGCCCAATCCCTTTTCCTGAGCCTGCCGGGAATGTGTGGCCCATATCTCGGCGCACATTTCCGCCAGATCAATATCCTCAGGATGCAGTGCCAGCCGATCCACATTGAGTTTTGCCAGATCCAGCAGATCATTGAAAACAGCATACAACTGCCGTCCGGATGACAGTATCGTTTTCGCATACTCGTTTAATTCGCTGCCGGTGCTTTCGAGCTGCAGCAATTCCGCGAACCCGATGATGCTGTTGAGGGGGGTACGGACCTCATGGCTGATGGCAGCAATGAATTCACTCTTGCTGCGCGAAACCGACTCCGCGTGCTCACGAGCAGCCTCCAGCGCCTGGTTCTGAGACCGGGTCAGCTCTAGCAAGGCGCGACTGCGGGCATGATCAAAGCAGGCTTGGCAGGACAGGGCCAGGCGTGGCATCAAAGCTCGCAAGGCAGACAGGGAGGCATCGCTGGCCGGCACCTTGCCATGCTGGATGAACAGGCAAGCATGCCCACCTACTCGCAGGGCAGTGATCAGCCCGTCCCGGTAATCCAGCGGGACTGCCCCGTCGAAATGTTCAACCAGCAAGCTATCGAGCCGCTCACGCCATTCTGCTTCGCCCAGCCAGTCATCCAGGCTGCAGGCTGGATAGGCATGCCGTTCGATCCGGCCATCTTCCTGCCACCACACATGCACCGCACGTACATGCAAGCGCTGCGTCACGATCACCAGAAAACGGTGCAGCATTTCCGCCAGATCCAGCGATGTGCCAATGCACATGGACAACTCACATTGCAGCGACAACAGGCGCACGGTTTGTGGATCGCGATCAGGCATTTGCATCAGGCATCAGCCCCAGAACAAAAGTTTTGTTGAAGAGTTCAAGGCTGTAATCCCCGGGATTGGCAATTTCTCCCAGCGTCAAGGCGCCAAAGATAGGTGTATGCGCCTGCCCGGCATTGACCAGCACAGCGTTTACAGCCGCCAGTTCCTCGCCGTAACCATCTTCGAGAAACAAGGCCCGGCCAATGCAGTCCACAAGCAGTGCCCCGGCCACGCCATGTCCCTGCGCCTGGACAATCTGGACCGCCTGCATGCTGCCCGTGCTGGCAGCCCGGATCAGCGAGGCCTCTTCACCACGCAATACATGCAGGCAAGCCTGGCTGGGCACATCACCCACACAGATCAGGGTGTCTCCATCCAGGATGATCGGATCGCGGACCACAAAGGATCCGTCAAAGCGTTCCAGTCCAAACGGGTAGTTCTTGGCGATGCCAAAGAAATTCTCTTCTGTCAGGACCAGTCCGGCCAGGGGTTCCACGACCTCGCGATACACCTCTGTCGCGGAACGGAAATCCAGAGAGCGGATTTCGTGCCCATGCGCTTCGGAAACAATGAAGGGGCCGGCCAGTGGCTCCCAGCCATGCTCCACCCCCAGAACCATGCGCGTCGGCAAACCAACCACCAGTGCCGCCCCTTGTAACATGCCCCGATTGGAAAACAGGCACTCCCCTGTACTGAAACTCAGCGACCCCGCACCTCCGCCGATGTAGCAGGGCTGCGCACCCAGCACATCAAAGACGGACTCCATCAGCGCAGAAATATGGCGCGCCAGCCCGTCCACCCAGATCATCACCGTTCCACACTGGCGCAAAGCCGCATAGTGCGAAGCATTGTGTTCGAAGCCCTGTTCCACCTCGTCCAGCCCCTCCGCAATACAGACATCTGCGTGGCACGCCAGACCGATCACCAAAACTCCCGCTGCATGCATCTGCAGCCCCAGCACGATGCGCGGAAAGATTCCGCCGAAGACCGGGACAGGCAAGGCTTGCAGCATTTCATCCCATTCCTTGGGACAGAAGTCCGTTTCCTCGCCAACCAACATCAGCAAAGAGCGGGCACCGGCGGACAGCAGCCGGGCAATGTGCGCCCGTACAGACGCCACATCGCCACGTTCCAGCAATTCGACGGGGGCTATGATCATAAAAGGGATCTCGGGGAAGGATGCTGCGGCGCCAAGAATACACATCGGTACATTTCCGACAGGATCATGCGCCCCAATGGCCGTATACGAACCTGACTTGGCACAAACCCCTCAAAAAACTGTCGGTGAAACCTCAAGGATCACGTCCGCAACAACCTGAAAGCCCGCGCCAGTAGTGATTCCTGGCGTGGTTACAGAAGATGGCACTGAGCTTGCTAGGAATAGCCTGTCCCAGTCGAGAACCGTGCCATGAACCGCCAGCTCACCATCAACGACACCACTCTGCGCGACGGCGAACAAACCGCTGGCGTCGCCTTCAGTCGTGACGAGAAACTCGACATTGCCCGCAGTCTGGATGCCATGGGCGTGCGCGAAATGGAAGTCGGCATCCCGGCAATGGGTGAAGCCGAACGTGACAGCATCCGCGCTATTGCCGCGCTGGGACTCTCTGCACGCCTGATGGTCTGGGCGCGTCTGAATGACCATGACATCGCCGCCTGCGCCAATCTCGGGGCGCACCTGATCGACATCTCCGCCCCTGCCTCTGCACAACATCTGGCCAGCAAGTTGCAGCGTGACCCGGCCTGGCTGCTCGCCGAAATATTCCGCCTGGTCCAGCGCGCCCGCGATCTGGGCCTGGAAGTCTGTATCGGCATGGAAGACGCCTCACGCGCCGATCCTGCCTTCCTGCGCCAGATCGCCGAAGTAGCCCAGCGTGCCGGGGCCCGGCGCCTGCGCTATGCCGACACGCTCGGCGTCATGGAACCCTTCGGTCTGGCCCGCGACATCAAGGCTCTGCGCCGCACTTGCGATCTGGAAATCGAAATGCATGCCCATAACGATCTGGGCATGGCCACCGCCAACACGCTCAGCGCCGTGCGCGCCGGCGCCACCCACGTCAATACCACGATCAACGGACTCGGCGAGCGGGCCGGCAATGCCGCACTGGAAGAAGTCGTGCTGGCACTCAAACAGTGTTATGACATCGACTCCGGTATCGAGCTGAAAGATTTCCCGGCACTTGCCGAACGTGTCGCCAAGGCGTCCGGCCGGCCGATCCCGGCACAGAAAAGCCTGACCGGATCAAACGTATTCACCCACGAATCCGGCATCCACGTTGATGGTCTGCTCAAGGACCCCGCCAACTATCAGGGTTTCGACCCGGCACTGGTGGGTCGCCAGCATCGTGTGGTACTGGGCAAGCATTCGGGAACGCGCGCCGTAAAATCGGTTTTCGCAGCCCTCGGCCGCCAGCTCGCTGATGAAGAGGCGGGCCTCTTGCTGACGCTGGTACGCCGCTTTGTCGATCTGAAAAAACGCACCCCTGATGAATCCGAACTGATGCTCCTTTTCGAAGGCCTGCAGCACGAATGCCAGCACTGCTGAACCCAAAGGAAAAACCATGACGACCAAAACCCTGAGTCCTGAAGCGTTTTCCGCCGAGCTTGCCGAGCTGGAAGGCATCGAGGATTTCCTCGCCTACTTTGCCATCGAGTACGACCCCGCCGTCGTGCAAGTCAATCGCCTGCACATCCTGCAACGCTTTCATGACTACCTGCGTGGCGCCGGCAACGTGCCCGAATATGAAACCTGGCGTCGCCTGCTCGCACGCGCCTATGAGGATTTCGTGCGCTCGGACGCCCTGACCGAAGGCGTGTTCAGCGTTTTCAAACGTGCCCGCGGCATCACCACCATCCCCCTTTCGGCCATTGGCAAGGCACGTTCATGAAGCCCCGCTGGGATCTCGGTGACACCTTGCGGGTCACCCGCAACGTGCGTGACGACGGAACCTTCCCGGGGTGCTCGCGCGGGGATCTGCTGGTACGCCGGGGCAGCATCGGCACGGTCGTCGATATCGGGACATTCCTGATGGACCAGATCATCTATTCGGTACATTTTCTGGATCAGAACCGCATCGTCGGCTGTCGCGAGGAAGAGCTGATCGGGCTCGACGAAGCCTGGGCCGACTCCCGTTTTGAAACCCGCGAGCATGTCATTACCCAACGTGCGCTGGCCATTGCCGGTGAGGTTCGCGTACCGGCCGGATCACGCGGCGAAATCCTCATGGTGCTGCGTGACCGTCCGGACGGCATTGCTTACCACGTGCATTTCCATTGTTACGCCGGCCATCCCCTGATTGTTCGTGAAACGGCTCTGGAGAGCCCATTGCAGGAAGAAACACTTCATGTCTGATATCGCCACACCAACGGCTGCCCTCAGTGCAGCGACCTCTCCTTATCTCACGCTCAAGCACGCCCATGCGCTGTTCTCGACCGCGCCCGAAGCGCTCAGCCTGGAGCAGAAACAGCAGGTCAGCGTGGTGGTGGCACGTCAGCGCGAAATCGAACGGCGCATTCTCAACAGCCCGCAAGCCGCACATGTCGTGGTCAACCAGGAGGCGATCACCCGCAGCGTGGCCGAAATTTCCGCGCGTTTCACGACCGAAGCCGAATTCGTCTGTGATCTCGCCCGCTACGGCCTGACCCAACAGGCGCTCCGCGACGATGTGGAACGCGATCTGCGCGTGGAAGCCGTGCTCGAAGCCGTCTCGGCGCGGATTCCGCCAGTGAGCAACATGGAAACGGAGATTTTCTACCGCCTCCATCACGCCCGCTTCCAGACGCCGGAACGCCGGACCATGCGCCATATCCTTGTCACCATCAATGAGGACCTCAAGGAGAATGGCCGCGAGGAAGCGCTTGCACGCATCGAACAGATCCACGCCCTGCTCAGCAAGTTCCCGGACCGCTTTGCCGAACAGGCTCTGCGCCACTCCGAATGCCCCACTGCCATGCAAGGCGGCCTGCTCGGCCAGGTGCAGCAAGGCCAGCTGTTCCCGGCACTGGATGCAGCCGCTTTCCGGATGCATCCGGCAAGCATTTCGGGCGTGCTGGAATCCCCGATCGGGTTCCACATCCTGCGCTGCGAGAACATCCAGCCGGCAGGCAGCGTGCCACTGGCCAGCGTGCGCGACCGCATCCGCGAGCAGATGCTCAAGACCCGTCGCGAGAACAAACAACGTGCCTGGGTAAAGAGCCTGTTGGCGCGCTGACGGTGCAAAACCACGTCAGCCCAGCCGCCAAACTGGTGCATCCTTTACATCAGAACGCTGAAAAACGTCCAAAAATTTCTGTTTAGTTTTTGAAAATCAGGGCCTTGCAAACTCAGGCACGGGGTCTGCATCGTTTCGGGGATGAACCCGAGCGCCGAGCCCCAGCACAGTGCACAGCCCGCCAGCACCGATAGCGACGCGATCCAGCGCGTGGTGAAGGTGCGGCGCGACTACAACACCTGGGTCGCCAACGAAAGCATCGAAGACTACGCCCTGCGTTACACCCCGAAGAGCTTCCGCAAACTCTCGGAATGGCAGGTCGCCAATACAGCTTTCGGCGCGGCCGCGTTTCTGGTGCTGGAAGCCGTCGGCGCGACCCTGCTGGTCAATTACGGCTTCACCAATGCCGCGCTGGCGATCCTCGCCACGGGGCTGATCATCTTCCTGTGCGGCACGCCGATCAGCCTGTATGCCGCCCGCTACGGGCTGGACATGGACCTGCTCACGCGCGGTGCCGGCTTCGGTTATATCGGCTCGACCATCACCTCGCTGATCTACGCCAGTTTCACCTTCATTTTCTTCGCCCTCGAAGCGGCAGTGATGGCCTATGCGCTGGAGCTCGCCTTCGACATTCCCCCTGCATTGGGCTACCTCCTCTGTGCCCTGGTGGTGATTCCACTGGTGACCCACGGCGTCACCATGATCAGCCGCCTGCAGCGCCTGACCCAGCCGGTCTGGCTGATCCTGCTGGCCCTGCCTTTCGGTTTCGTCCTGGCAAAAAATCCCGGGGTGCTGGGCGAACTGGCCGGCTATGCCGGCAGCAAGGGCGATGGTGCAGGTTTCAACATGCATCTGTTCGGTGCGGCACTGACCGTGGGCATCGCACTCATCACCCAGATGGGCGAACAGGTTGATTACCTGCGTTTCATGCCGGCACGGACTCCAACCAATCGCAAGCGCTGGCTTGCTGCCGTACTTGTCGGCGGGCCGGGCTGGGTGGTACTGGGCGTGGCCAAGATGCTTGGCGGTTGCCTGCTGGCCTATCTCGCGATCCGCAACTCGGTGCCTATTGATCGTGCCGTCGACCCCAACCAGATGTATCTGGTGGGCTTTGAATCGGTGTTTTCGCATCCGGGCTGGGCGATAGCAGCCACGGCAAGCTTCGTGGTCATCTCGCAGCTCAAGATCAACGTGACCAATGCCTATGCCGGGTCACTCGCCTGGAGCAACTTCTTCGCGCGCCTTACCCACAGCCACCCGGGCCGCGTGGTCTGGATGGTGTTCAACACTGCCATCGCGCTGATGCTGATGGAACTGGATGTATTCCAGGCACTGGGTCAGGTGCTGGGGCTGTATTCGAACATTGCCATTTCATGGCTGGTGGCCGTGGTGGCGGATCTCGTGATCAACAAGCCGCTGGGGCTCTCGCCACCGGGCATCGAATTCAAACGCGCCTATCTTTACGACATCAATCCGGTCGGCGTCGGCACCATGCTGGTCGCTTCCACCCTGTCGATCCTGGCCTATCTGGGCGTGTTCGGGGCCGATGCGCAGGCCTTCACATCTTTCATCGCGCTGGGCTCGGCGCTGATCTCCTCACCGCTGATTGCCTGGGCCACCGGCGGCAGGTATTACCTGGCCCGCCACCCGAGTGAGCCAAGCAGCAGCGGCACGCATCGCTGCGTAATCTGCGAGCGCGAATACGAGGGGGAGGACATGGCGCACTGCCCCGCCTACCAGGGCCAGATCTGCTCGCTGTGCTGCTCGCTGGATGCCCGCTGCCACGATCTGTGCAAACCCGATGCCCGCCTCTCCGCGCAGTGGCAGGCAAGCATGCGGCGCTTGCTGCCCAAGCCGATGTGGCCGTATCTGGATACCGGAGTCGGCCACTATCTGTTGCTGATGGCCGTCATCGTCACGGCCCTGATAGCGCTGCTTGGCATGCTTTACTACCAGCAACTGCAGACACTTGCCGACGCTGTCCTGCTGCCCGCCCTCCGGCTGGTCTTCATCAAGGTGTTCTGCGTGTTGTTGCTGGCCAGCGGCATCATCGCCTGGTGGCTGGTACTGACCCACAAGAGCCGCCAGGTTGCACAGGAAGAATCCAACCGCCAGACCCATCTGCTGATGCGCGAAATCGCCTCGCACCAGCTCACCGACGAAGCCTTGCAGCAAGCCAAGAAAGTAGCGGACGCGGCCAATCAGGCGAAGAGCCGCTACATCACCACGATCAGCCACGAGCTGCGCACACCGCTCAATTCCATTCTCGGCTATGCGCAGATCCTCGATGGCGATCCGACCATCCCGACGCATCGCCAGCAGGCCATCAAGGTCATCCGGCGCAGCGGCGACCATCTGCTCTCGTTGATCGAAGGCACCCTGGACATCGCCCGCATCGAAGGCGGCAAACTGACGCTGGATGTTCGCGCGCTGGATTTCCGCGAACTGCTGCAGCAGCTCACCCGCATGTTCGAGCTGCAGGCCGGCAACAAAGGTATCGCCTTCCGCTTCGAACACGCCCGCGAGATTCCCGCCGTGGTGCGGGCCGACGAAAAGCGCCTGCGCCAGATCCTCATCAACCTGCTGGGGAACGCCGTCAAATTCACCCGGCATGGGCATGTCACGTTCCGCCTGAATTACGCACGCGACATGGCCAACTTCGAGATCGAGGACAGCGGCCCCGGCATCGCGGCAGAAGAAATCGAGCGCATCTTCGAGCCCTTCTCGCGCGGCGGCTCAGGACAGCAGGCCGGCGGCACCGGGCTGGGCCTGACCATCGCCCGCATGCTCACCGACCTGATGGGGGGCGAACTCAAGGTCAGGAGCGAACCCGGCCAAGGCACCTTGTTCACCGTGCGCCTATTCCTGCCCCAGGTGCACTCGGCGCAGGCCGCGCGCGAATTGCCACGCCGGCATTACACGGGTTACACGGGCGCGCGCCGGCGCATCCTGATCGTCGATAACGAAGCGGTTGATCGCGAACTGCTCGCCAGCATCCTCGCCCCGCTCGGCTTCGAGCTTGATCAGGCTGCCTCCGGCATCGAATGCCTGGAAGTACTGCCACGCTTCCAGCCGGACCTGATCTTCATGGATCTGGCCATGCCCGGCATCGATGGCTGGGAGACGATCCGCCGCATCCGTGCCGGCCATCTGTCGACAGCACATATCGCCATCATCTCCGCCAATGCTTTCGACAAGGGTCTGGACAACGATGCCGGCATGGATCCGCAGGACTTCATCCTCAAACCGGTGCGCGTGGCAGAATTGCTCGACTGGATCGGCAACAAGCTGCAGCTGGAATGGCGAGAAGATCCTGCCGGGGCGACGAGCGCCCTGGAACGCCCGGCCACACCCCGCTCCGGCGAGGAACCCGGGTCCAGCCATGCGCCACCCCCGCGTGCCCTGCTCGAAGCACTCGCCCAGCAGATCAAGCTCGGCTATGTGCGTGGCATTCACGGCGTGCTTGACCAGATCGCCGCGCACGATGCGGGGCACGCCGGCTGGGTTGCACAGCAACGGGAATGGCTCGGCCAGTTCGATTTTGACGCCATGAACAACGCTCTCAAGAGGAGTCTGGATGCCGCCCCTGAATCTTGACCGCACAAGTGCCGATCTGGTGCTGATCGTCGACGACGTACCGGACAACCTCTCGGTACTGCACGATGCGCTGGATGAATCGGGCTTCACCGTACTGGTCGCGATCAATGGCGAATCCGCCCTGGCGCGAGCCCGCCAGAGTCTGCCGGACATCATCCTGCTCGACGCGATGATGCCGGGCATGGATGGCTTCGAAGTGGCGCGCCGGCTCAAAGCCGATTTTTCCACACGCCATATTCCGATCATCTTCATGACCGGGCTCACCGAGACCGAACATGTGGTCGCAGCCTTCAATGCAGGGGGCGCCGACTACGTGACCAAGCCGGTGCGCACCGGCGAGGTGATTGCCCGCGTGCACAGCCACCTGGCCAGCGCACGGCAAATGAAACAGGCGCGCAGCGCACTGGATGCCTTCGGCCAGGCCACCATCGCGGTACGCCCCGAATCCGGCCGGATCACCTGGCAGACCCCGCTGGCGCGGCGCCTGCTCGCAAGTTACTTCGACGGCGAATACGAACACGCCCCGTCGGCGATCCTCAACTGGCTGAGCACCAGCAGTCCCTCCGGCACCAACGCACTCCCGCTGAACATCGTGCGCGAGAGTCGCCGCCTCATTCTCACCCTGCATGACCAGACCGCCGATGGCGAATGGCTGCTGGTGCTGCGCGAAGAAAACGATGCTGCGCAGATCGAGACCCTGATCGCCAGTTTCGGGCTGACCCGCAAGGAAGCCGAGGTGCTGTACTGGGTGAGCCGCGGCAAAACCAGCCCGGATATCGGCGAGATCCTCGGCTCCAGCCCGCGTACCGTGAACAAGCATCTCGAACACATCTACGAAAAGCTCGGCGTGGAAACCCGCACGGCCGCAGCCAATCTCGCCCTGAACCGCTTGCATGCGGGCCCCTTGCAGGAGTGAATGGCTTCCGCACCGAGGATCACGCTGCACGACTGCTAAAAGGAAAAGGCACCGCCGGCGAACCGGAAGTGCCTTTTGTTCAGACCGTTTGGAGTGCAGGACTCAGAGCAACTGTTCGGCCGGCGTGCAGGGCAAAGCCAGCGCTTCGGCCACTTCCGGCCGGGTCAGCTTGCCTTGGCAAACATTCAGGCCGTTGCGCAAATGCACATCGTCACGCAGGGCCGCCTTCCAGCCTTTGTTGGCCAGCGCCAGCGCAAACGGCAGCGTGGCGGCGTTCAGGGCATAGGTCGAGGTCCGCGCTACGGCGCCCGGCATGTTGGCCACGCAATAGTGCACCACGCCGTCAATGACAAAAGTCGGTTCGTCATGGGTCGTGGCTTGCGATGTCTCACAACAGCCGCCCTGGTCGATCGCCACATCGACGATCACCGAACCGGCCTTCATCTTCGGCAGCATTGCGCGGGTAACCAGCTTTGGAGCGGTCGCGCCCGGAATCAGCACGGCCCCGATGACGACATCGGCACTGCAAACCGCGGCTTCCACCGTATCCCGATTGGCATGAACCGTCTTGACCTGCGTACCGAACTGGGCCGCCAGACGACGCAGTGCCGCCGGGCTGCGATCCAGCACCGTCACGTCGGCCCCCATTCCTGCCGCGACAAGTGCCGCGTTGCTGCCGACGATGCCGCCGCCCAAAATCACGACCTTGCCCGGCGCGACACCCGGCACGCCGCTGAGCAGCACCCCGCTCCCACCGGCCGCCTTCTCCAGGCAATGTGCGCCAGCCTGCACGCTCATGCGCCCGGCCACTTCGGACATCGGTGCCAGCAAGGGCAGCGAGCCATCCGCGGCCGTCACGGTTTCATACGCAACGCATACGGCACCACTGGCCAGCAGCGCTTTGGTCTGCTCGGGATCCGGCGCAAGGTGCAGATAGGTAAACAGCAGTTGGTCCGCACGCAGCATGGCACATTCTTCCGGCTGCGGCTCTTTCACCTTGACGATCATCTCGGCCTGCTCGAACACCTCTTTGGCACTCGCCAGGATCCGGGCGCCCGCTGCGCGATAGTCATCATCGGAAGCGCCAATGCCCAGACCGGCGCCTTGCTCGACCAGCAACTGATGACCCTGTGCCACCAGTTCGCGCACGGATGCCGGCGTGAGGCCGACCCGGTATTCGTGATTCTTGATTTCCTTGGGGACGCCAACAAACATGATCTTGCTCCATTCATTCAAGGTGATTGATAAAAGACACGGCCCCTACAGAGATATTCAATGTTTTCTCTTAAATTAGCAGAGGATAAGCAAATACTATCGATCATCAAACAGTGAATTTCACTGCAATAAAGCTAAAATTCCCGCCTATGTAGTGAATAATCCATCCCGCTACTTCAAAGACAGTGAAATGATCGAACTCGACAAGACGGACCTGAAAATCCTCCAGATCCTGCAGCGTGAAGCCCGCATCCCGATCACCGAACTGGCCCAGCGCATCAGCCTTTCGGCCACGCCTGTCAGTGACCGTGTCCGGCGTCTGGAACGCAACGGCGTCATCACCGGATACCACGCCCGCGTAGCCCCCCAGGCGCTTGGCTTGCGGATCCTGGTATTTGTGGAACTGCGCCTGGCGCAAAAATCCTCGGAGATTTTCGATTCGGTCAAACGCGAACTGGCCCACGTCCCCGAAGTGCTCGAATGCCATCTGGTTGCGGGAGAGTTCGACTATCTGATCAAGGCCCGCATTCCCGACATGCGGGACTACCGCGATTTGCTGGGGCGCATCCTGCTCAAGCTGCCGATGGCGATGGAGTCGCGCAGTTACGTCGTCATGGAAGAGATCAAGGAAAGCCACATCCTGGGTCAATGAGGCACGATACGCGGCGGCGCCCTGATTTTCCCGTCTAAAGTAGACAAGACCTAGAGCGATTCTTGCTTGATTTTGCGCATCTGATGCAAGGAAGGATGGAAGATGCCTGCAACTGCTATCTTGCCTGCCCGGCCCCAGGGAATCCTCATCGATCTGGCAGGCGTTCTGCATACCGGAGACGCCGCCATACCGCGCTCCCTGGCAGCCCTGCACCAGCTTCGCGCAGCAGGGCTGCCGATGCGCTTTCTGACCAACACAACCCGCAGCCCCCGCACCACGATCATGCACAAGCTGGCGGCCATGGGCTTTGACGTGCAGGAATCCGAGATCATCACCGCGGCCCGCGCCACGCTTCAGCATGTCCATGCTCTTGGCCTGCACCCGCATTTCCTGATCCATCCGGATCTGGCTGAAGAAATGGGGCCCAGTGCCACCGAACCGGATGCCGTGGTGCTGGGCGATGCAGGCCCCTATTTCACTTTCGAGGCGATGAATCAGGTGTTCCGCCTGCTGATGCGCGGTCTGCCGCTGATCGCCATGGCTCGCAACC
>Ga0316604_10000847_pt1 | contig 32042 bp, 37 predicted proteins | sample OWC_soil_day20_C_FD_207650 | JGI IMG/M metagenome (GOLD analysis project Ga0316604, IMG submission 207650) | Wetland soil microbial communities from Old Woman Creek delta, Ohio, United States - OWC_soil_day20_CT | ecosystem: Environmental > Terrestrial > Soil > Wetlands | place: USA: Ohio... | reverse complement strand
GCCGCCGGCTGAATGGCCGGTTCGTCGGCAACGCCGGCCGTGGTGGTGGAAACGGATAGATGGTTATTAGTGTGCATGGTTGGCCTCAAATCACGTTCAGTTCGCCATCGATGGCGCCCGCCTGGTCAAGCGCCTGCAGGATGGCCATGAGGTCGTCGGGGGTGGCGCCGGTGCTGTTAACGGCATCGACGATGGCCTGCAAGGTCGACCCCGCCGGCCACTTGAACATGCGGGCGGAGCCCTGATCAACCTCGACGCGCGACTGCGGCGTCACGGTCGTCCGGCCGCCACGGCTGAATGGCGACGGCTGGCTCACGTTCGGCGTTTCCGAAATCACTACTTTCAACGCGCCGTGCGACACCGCCGCCGGCCGCACCCGCACGCCCTCGGAGATGACCACGGTGCCGGTGCGCGAATTAAAGATCACCCGCGGCACCTCCTTGCCGACTTCGATGTTGAGCTCCTCAAGGGCGGCAACAAAGGCGACGCGCTGGGTCGGGTGCGCCGGCGCCTCGACATCGACACTGGTCGCATCGCGGGTGTTGGCGATATCGCCGTACTTGCGGCGGATGCTCTCGACGATATTGGTCGCAGTCTGGAAATTGGGACGGCGCAGATTGAGACGCACACTCAGGCGGGTGTCGAAGTCGCTCTCAATTTCGCGCTCGATGGTCGCGCCCTTGGGAATCCGGCCCGAGGTCGGCGTATTGACGGTGACGCTCGACCCGCTCTGGCCCTGCGCAGTGAGGCCGCCGACCACGACATTGCCCTGGCCGAGCGCATAGGTCTCGCCATCGGCGGCGCGCAGCGGGGTCAGCAGCAGCGTGCCGCCGCGCAGGCTCTTGGCATCGCCCAGCGATGAAACCGTGACGTCGATGCTCTGACCCTTGCGGTAGCCGGGCGGGAAAATGGCGCTGACCATGACCGCGGCGGCATTCTTCGACTTGGCGTCGACACGCTCGGGCAACTTGACGCCGAACTGCTTGACGAGATTGCCGACCGACTGGCCGGAATACTTCGCCTGCGTGCTGTCGCCGCTACCGTTGAGGCCAACCACGAGACCGTAGCCGACTAGTTGGTTTTCGCGCACCCCTTCGACGCTGACGAGGTTGCGCAAGGCCTGGCCGGCGCCGGCCGGCAGCGCGGCGGTCAACAACAGGGCAAGCAGGCAGAAGGAAAAAAGGCGGGCGGTCATGGGCAAGGGCTCAGAAAGGGAACCACGGGCTGGTAAAGACACGGGTCAGCCAGCCGGGACTGTTAGAGTCGGCCAGCGTGCCGCGGCCGGCATAGACGATGCGCGCATTGGCAACGCGCTGTGAGGAGACGCGGTTTTCGGTATCGATATCGGCCGGGCGGACATAGCCGCTGAGACGGATCATTTCCTCGCCCTGGTTGAGGTAGAGGCTCTTCTCGCCCTCGACCAGCAACAGGCCGTTGGGCAGCACCTCGTGGATGACGACGGTGATCGCCCCGCGCAGCGTATTCTGCTGGGTGCTGGTGGCGCTGCCGTTGAAATCGCGCTCCGCCTCCATGCTGATGTTGGTCTTGTACACCTTGTTGCCGATGATCGTCGGCGTAGCGCTGGCGCTGCTGCTCTTGCCGAACTGGGTATCGGCGTTCTTACTCGCCTGCGTCGTCTCCTGCAGCATCACGGTGAGCACGTCGCCAGCCCGGAAGACGCGGGCATCGGAAACCAGCGACCACGGCGTCTCGGTGGCAAAGACGCCGCCGGCCTGGCCCTTGCGCACCGTCGGCGCCACCGGCAGCGGGGCCGGGCCACTCACCGACGGCGGATCGAGCGGCAGGACGGAGCAGGCGGAAAGCAGCACCGCGCCGACACAGGCAAGCAGATGACGCATCATCGTACGGCCTGAGACAGGTTCTGCATCATGTTGTCGGCGGCCGACAGCACCTTGGTATTCATCTCGTAGGTGCGCTGGGCGGCGATCATATCGACCATTTCCTCGACCACCTGAACGTTGGACGATTCCAGCGTGCCCTGCTTGATCTTACCGAAAGCCTCGGTGCCCGGCACGCCCTCGGTCGGCGTGCCGCTGGCGGTGGTTTCCTGGTAGAGGTTGTCGCCGAGCGCCAGGAGGCCGGTCGGATTGACGAAGTGGGCCAGCGTCAGCTGTCCCAGCTCGTTCGGTACCGTGGCGCCGGCGACGGTGGCCGAAACCATGCCGTTCTCGCCGATGCTAATGCTGGTAGCCCTGTTCGGCACGGTGATTTGCGGCATCAACGGCAGACCCTGGGCATTGACCAGGCGGCCGTCTGCATTCAACTGCAGCTGGCCGGCACGGGTGTAGGCGGTCTTGCCGTCGGGCAACTCGACCTGCAGGAAACCCTGGCCGAGGATGGCGACGTCGAGCGACTGGCCGGTGGTCTGCAGGCTGCCGTTGGTGAACACCTTTTGCGTCCCGACCATGCGCGTGCCGTTGCCGCGCTGGATGCCGTTCGGCGACAACGTGGCGTCGTCGCGCTGTGAACCGGGCTGGCGCTCGATCTGGTAGAACAGGTCCTCGTACATGACGCGGTCGCGCTTGAAGCCGACCGTATTGGCATTGGCGATGTTGTTGGCGATGGCCTGCAGCTTGTCGTCCTGGGCCTGCATGCCGGTCTTGGCGATCCGCATGATGGGATTCATGGTTTTTCCTTGTCGGGTTCGGGGGTGATTAGTCGCGGAGCAGGCGGTTGCCGGCCTCGGCCATGCCGTCGGCGGACTTGTAGAGCTTCATCTGGATTTCAAAATCGCGGTTCAGGGTCATCGTCGCCACCATTTCCTCGATCGCCGAAACGTTGCTGCCTTCGAGATGGCCGCTCTTGACCTGCACGCGCTGGTCGGCCGCCAGCGGCACGCCGTTGCGGCTGACGACAAGGCCGGCTTCGTTCTTGGTGACGCTGGCCGGTTCCGGCCTGACGAGTTTCAACCGGTCGATCGGCTGCAGGTTGTCCTGACCCGGCTCCTGGACCGAGATCGTGCCATCGACGGCGATCGACAGCCGGCGGTAAGTCGGCAGGACGATCGGACCAGCATCGCCCAGCACCGGCCGACCATTAACCGTCAGCGCACCGTCCGGGCCGACCGTCAAGCCGCCGGCGCGGGTGTAGGCTTCGCCCTTCTGCCACTGCACCGCCAGGTAGCCCTGATCCTGCACCGCCACGTCGAGCTCGCGGCCGGTCTCGCGCACGGCGCCCTGGCGCCCCGAAACGGTGTCGGCCTGCAGCTGGCTCATGTGCCGCGCATCGTAGCCGGAACCGGGTACGGCGTACGTCGTGGCCAGCTCGAGGTCGGCGCGAAAGCCCGGAGTCTCGACATTGGCCAGATTGTTGGCATGTACCTGTTGGGCTTTCATGGCCCGCTCGGCGCCGCTCATTACGGTATAGATCAGTGCGTCCATTGCTTAATAAGTCCTTACAGCGCCTGCATCAGGGACTGCATCATCTCGCTTTCGGTCGAGATGACCTTGGTGTTGGCCTGGTAGTTGCGCTGCGAAGTCATCAGGCCGACCAGTTCGGCTGCCACGTCGACGTTGGACTGTTCCAGGGCAGCGGTCGCCAGGGTCCCGGCAACACCGACACCAGGGGTGAAGTACAGCGCTTCACCGGAATCCTTCGAGGCCGTCCAGCCCGAGTCCCCGGCCGGCGTCAGGCCGCCCTCGTTGGCGAAGGTGGCGAGGGCCACGGTGCCGACGGTCTGTTTCTGGCCGTTGCTGTAAAGGGCCATGACCGATCCATCGCTTTCCAGCTTGACGCCGGTCAGGACGCCGGACGCGTAGCCGTTGGCGGTGTTCATCGAGGTGACCGCTTCGCCGGCGAACTGCGTCGTGCCAGCATAATTCAGATTGACCGTCAGCGCCGCGGCGCCGGTCGGCGTACCGAGCGCCAGGGCCACCGGAGCGGCCGGCGCGGTCAGTTGACCGGCCGTATCGAAATTCATGGTGGTCGTGGCCGCCAGAGGCGCTCCGTCGAAGCTGTAGTTCACCGTCACCTGATTGGTGGCGCTATGGACGAAGTACTGGGTCAAGCTGTGCTTGACGCCGAGCGAGTCGTAGACCACCGAGACCATCGAGCTGTTGAAGGTCTGCGGGTCGGCGGCGTTGAAGGGGGCGACGGCCGGAGCGGTCCAGTCGGCCGACAGGTTGCCGACGTATTTCACGGTATCGCTCGCCATGGCAGAAATCTGCCCGGTCGGCACTTGCAGGTCGCCCGGGGCCCCCGCCGCCGTCGCGGCAATGCCACCCGTGGCGGCATAGCCTTGCACCCGGTGACCGAAGCTATCCACGATGTAACCGTCCTTGTCGTTCGAGAAGATGCCGACGCGGGTGTAGAGCAGCGAACCGGCGCTGTCCTTGGTGACGAAGAAGCCGCGGCCCTGGATGGCTGCATCCATGGCGCGGCCGGTACTGTGCATGCCGCCGCTCTCGTTGATGCTCTGGGTCGTGGAACCGACGTGGGTACCCATCGGCTGGGTGCCGGCGTACATGGTCGTGAAATTGGCGCGGCTCGACTTGAAGCCGTAGGTACCCGAGTTGGCAATGTTGTTGCTGATGCTGGCAAGTTCGTCGCTGATGGCGTTGATGCCGGAGAGGGCGATGTCGAAACTCATGGCGGGGTTCCTTTCAGGAAGCAGAGGAGGTCTGACGACCGTTGAAGCGCGTGACGGCGCCCGGCTGCACTTCGCCGACGCCGGAGACGTTGAGGGCGACGCCACCGTCAGCCGTTAGCCTGACGCTGGAGAGATCGCCGATGATTTCCACCGCCGGCGTCTCGCCGCTGCCAGCCTCGACGCGCAGGCTGTAATTGCCGGCGGCGAGACCCAGCTTGGCCGGATCGATGGTGAAGTGCACTTCGCCGGCGGCCCGGGTGCCGAGTTCGAGGCGCCGCTCGCTGCCATCCGGGCCAGTCAGCACCAGCATTGTCTGAGGACTCGAGCCCTGCAGCGCGAAACTCCCCTGAACCGGCTGGGTGGCCAGTTGCACACGGTCGCTCTGCACCGACAGCTGCGAGCCGACCTGGGCGCCCATGGCCAGCACCTGCATGCTCTGCAGCATGCTGGCAGTGGCGGCGGCCTGGCTGGTCAGCTGCTTCAGCGATTCCGTCTGACTCAATTGCGTCAGCTGATTGACGAACTGGCTCGGGTCGGTCGGTTCGAGCGGATTCTGGTTTCTGACCTGGGCCACCAGCAGCTTGGTGAACAGATCGGAGGGGTTGTCGGTAGCGGCGGCGATGGCCCCCGACGACTGGGCATTGTTGCCTTGCCCGGAAGTAAACAGGCTGGTCTGCATGATTTCAGGAATCTCCCAGTTTGAGCAGCGACATTTGCATGGATTTGACGCGTTGCAGCACTTCGATATTGGTTTCGAAAGCACGCGAGGCCGACATCATGTCGGTCATCTCGGCGACCGAATTGACATTGGGGTAGAACACCACGCCATCGGCATTGGCCAGCGGATTATCCGGCTCGTAGGCCTTGCTGGCCGGCTCGGTGCTTTCGACGACGTCGAGCACCTGGACGCGGGCGCCGGCGCCCTGGCTGTCCCCGAATTTGTCGCCGCCGTAGAGGGCGGCGAACACCGGCTTGCGGGCGCGGTAGACGTCGTTCTCGCTGCCGGCCGCCGAATGGGCGTTGGCGAGATTGCTGGCGACGGTGTTGAGGCGCGTGGTCTGTGCCGTCATGGCGGAACCGGCGATTTGGGCGATGTGCTTGAGCGACATGGGCTTACTGTCCGTTGATGGCCTTGGCCAGCCCCCGGAACTTCATGCCGAGGAAGGTCAGGCTGGTCTGGAAATCGGCGGCGTTCTGCGCGAACTCCGCCTGCTCGACGCCAAGTTCGACGGTGTTACCATCCTGGGCGGCGTGGTAGGGCAAGCGGTACATCGGATCGGCACTGCCGGTGTCGAGCGCGAGCCCGCCCGTCTCGTCGGCCTGCGTCTGGCGCAGGGTGGCGGTAAAATCGATGTCCCGGGCCTGGAAGCCGGGGGTGTTTTCGTTGGCGATGTTCGAGGCCAGGATCTTGGTCCGCTCGGCACGCAACTTCAGGGCGTCGGGATGGACGCCCAGTGCTTTGGTGAAATCCATGCTCATTTCGTTGTTCTCCTCTAAATTCGTTCAAGCCGCCCGCCAGGCAGCCTTGGCCTGCCTGGCGGCAGCGGCGCTGCCGGCGACGGCACAGCAATCGGTAAGCAGCCAGGTGGCACAGGCCGCCCGGCAATTCCTCGGCGAGCAGGCGGCACGGGCCGGCTGGCTCAATCCGCAGATCGAAACCAGCGTCTTGCCCGGCAACAGCCGCGCCGCCCTCGCCTGCCGCCAGCCGCTCCGGGTGGTGCCGGTCGACACGCGCCAGCCCAGCCGCATGCGCTTTGCCGCCAGCTGCCCGGGGACTGACGCCGAGCCGCGCGAATTCGTGGTCCACGCTGAAATCTCGGCCGAAGTGCTGGTTACGACTGTAGCGCTGCCAGCCAACCGCGCCATCGCCGCCGCCGACCTGGCGCTTGAGCGACACGACGTCGTGGCGACACCTGATGCGCTGTCCGACCTGACGGCGGTAGTCGGCCAGTCGAGTCGGCGCTCGCTGCGGGCCGGCCAGGTGGTGCTGCGGCAGATGCTGGTGATGCCGGTACTGGTCAAGCGCGGCGAGGCGGTGCGCATCGTCGCCCGGAGCGGCCCGGTCGAAGTCACCAGCACCGGCGAAGCCTTGGAGGCGGGGCGCGGCGAGGACACCGTGCGCGTACGCAATGCCGCCACCGGCAGGGTGATCCGGGCGCGGGTCACGGCCAGCGGCACGGTGGAACCGATCGATTTACCCCAGTCCATGCCGCCTCAATCTCCCGACTGAAGGCGCGCGGCGACGCGCGCCAGCTTGCCGGCGTAAGCCGGGTCGGTGGCGTAACCGCCGCGGACCAGGCCCTGCGCGTAGGCGTTGATATCGTTGCCGGCATTCAACGCCCCGCGATAACGCGGGTTATTCACCAGCAGTGAAGTGAAATCCCGGAAGGCGCTGGCCGTATCCGGGTAGCTGCGAAAACGTTCGCTGCGTGCCTGGGCAACACCATCTTCATATTCGGTAGTGGCCGCGGTCGCGACCTCGCCGCTCCAGGTGCCGCCGGCCTTGAGGCCGAACAGGTTATGGGTGCTGGCGCCGTCGGCATGGCGCAGGGGCCGTTGCCCCCAACCCGATTCCAGCGCCGCATGGGCGGTCAGGATTTGCGGTGCCACACCGAGGCGGGCGCCTGCTTCGCGGGCCCAGGGTGCGACGCTGGCGGCAAAGTTGTTGGCCAGCTCGCCGGTGTCGCCCGCGGAGGCAGCAGCAGCGCGCAGCCGGGCCTGCTGGACACGACCTTCGGCGCTCAGGCTGCTGGCAGCACCGGCCTCTTCAGTACCATTGGCGATGAAGGCGGCGACTTCGGCCTGCACTTCGCCGAACAGGGCGGCGAAATTGCCGCCGCCGGCCAGCGCTGGTGCGGCGATATCGGCCAGCCCGGCGTCGGCGGCCAGGGTCCGGAAATCGAGTTCAGGCCGGAGCATAGATGTCGGCCTCGCCGTTCAACACGCGCTGCATGATTTCGCGCTGGTCCATCAACAGGCTGCAGGAACGGGCGCTCTGCGCCTTGCAGTCGCGGACCAGGGTTTCGAGTTCCTTCCACCAGCCTTCCAGCATCCGCTGCGGTTCACGCGGCAGCAGCGCAAAAACCTTGGCCATCGACGGCTCAGGCTCCCCGGCGAGCAGCGCGTTCACCATCTCGACCCGCACCCGACGGCGCTGCTCGATGGTCTCGCACAGCGTGCTGATGCTCTCCGCCAGTTCGGCCAGACGCGCGCTCTGATGCTGTAGCGCGGCGTCGAACTGGGCAGCCAGCAGCTTCCTCAGAACGCCGTAGTCCGCCAGGTCGGCGTTGAGCTCGACCGAGAGGCGGGCAATAAGGTCGTTGCGCGTCATTCGCGGTTCCCGTGATAGCGCTCGATCAGCCCGGCCAGCCGACCGGCGTTGAACGGCACGTCGCCACGGGCCAGGGCATCGCGCAAGGCTTCGACCTTGGCCTGGTCGATGTCCGGCATGTCACGCAGTGCCGCCAGCGCCGGCTGCAGCACGGCCGACTGCAGCGCCGGAGCTGCTTCGCCGGCGGCTGCGGCGGACTGAGCCTTGCCGCTATCGACGGCGGTCCCGGACGACTGGGTCGTGACCGGCAATTCCGGCATTCCGATACCTGTAATTCGCATTCGTTCACCTTTGGATTTCGTTCGCATATCAGTTTCCGCTCGTCTCGGCCGGGCGCTTCAGGCTCACCTTCTCGCTGCGCAGGCGGGCGCGCATTTCGCTCAGCGCGGCATTGTCTGCCCGCACGGTATCGACGCCGTCCATCAACGGCGTCACTTCGAGGGGCACGCCGAACATCGCCGCGACGACTTCGGCCTGGCCGCTGGTCAGGACCAGGAATTCAATACGCCGATTGACGCCGGCCTTCGGGTTATCGGTATCGAGCGGTGCCCGCTCGGCCATGCCAACTACCTGCAGCACGCTTTCCGTCGGCATGCCGCCTTCGAGCAGTTGAACGCGGGCGGCCATTGCCCGCTGACTGGACAACGTCCAGTTGGAGAAGGCGCTGCTGCTGCGATTGGCATACTGCATGGCATCGGTATGGCCGACCACAAGCAACTGGTTTTCGATCTGCGCGAAGAGCGGCCCCATCTTGCGCAGCAGCAGACGGAAGCGCTCATTGACGATGGCGCTGCCGCGATCGAACATGCCTTGGCGGTCGGTGTCGTGCAGCATCACGCGCAACCCGTACGGGGTAATCACCGACTGCAGGTTGCCGGCCAGGCCCGCTTGCTCGCTCATCTTGAGCAGCACCTCGGCCAGTTCACGCATTTCGGCCGGTGATTCGTAGCGCTTTTTCACCGGCTGCGGCGTATCACCCGTGTTGTTTTGGCCGCCCTCCCCCTTGGGCAGCGGCTCGCGGGCGATCAGGCTGCCGCGCGGGCCGCCCATCGAATCCATCTGGCGCCCCTGGCTCTGGTTGAGCAGATCGCCGCCGGCGGCCTTCATCCACTCCTGGACCCGCTCTTCCTCGCGCGCGGCCAGCACCCACAGCACCAGGAACAGGCACATCAGGGCGAGACAGAAGTCGGCGAACGCCACCTTCCAGGCGCCCCCGTGCCCTTCGTCGTCATGCTTGCGCGATGCGCGCTTGATGACGGTGGTCTCTTCGCTGTTGTGCTTGCCGGCCATGGTTCGTCGCTATCCTCAGGCCGCCATCTGCGCATCGCTCTTGCGCCGACCCATGTTCCCCCGGTCACCCGGCTCGCTGTCGGCGACCCCGCCACCGGCGGTGAGGGTGCCGATCCAGGTTTCCAGCTGGGCGAAGCTCGGCTTGATGTTGAGCTGTACCAGGCGGCGACCGGCGTCGATGGCCAAGAGCGGCGGCTTGCCGGCGACGTGGGTGACGAGCACGACCTTGACGCATTCGAGATTGGAGAGCTCCTGCTTGACCACCTGCTTCATCATGTTGCTGATCGGGTCGAGCACGCCGTAACACAGGAAAATGCCGATGAAGGTACCGACCATCGCTGCCGCCACTTTTTCGGCGATATACGATGTACTGGCGCCCTCACCGACGCTGTTCATTGCCATCACGATGCCCAGCACCGCGGCCAGAATACCGAAGCCGGGCATGGCCTCGGCGATCTTGTTGAGCGACTTCGAAGGCTGGGTCAATTCCTCGTGGATGGCTTCCAGTTCCTGCTCGAGCACGCCTTCGAGCTCGTGGGCGTTGATCTTGCCCATGGCCATGATGCGGAAGTTGTCGACGATGAAGGCGAGTAACTTGGCGTCCTTCAGCACCAGCGGATAGCGCATGAACAGCGGGCTCTGCTGCGGCGCCTCGACATGCTCGTCGAGCGCCTTCAGACCGCGACCGGCTGTCTGCAGCAGCTCATACATCAGCAGCAGCTGCTGGCGCTGGAATTCCGAACCTTCGCTCCGCATGGTGGCGATCTGGCGCAATTGCAGCAGCATCTCGCTCAACACGTGGCGCGGATTGCCGAGGACGATCGACCCCAGGCCGGCGCCGGCGATGATCAGCAATTCGAGCGGCTGCCAGATGACTTCGAAAACGCCGCCGCCAAGCATGAAGCCGCCGAAGACGCAGCCCAGCACGATGGCGATTCCGAGCAGTTGTTGCATGACCGATTCCTTTTGTTGTTGTCTCAGGGCTGTTGCAGGAAGTCTTTCATCTTCCGCAACGCTCCCTTGTTGATCTGGCAAACCCGCGCCTCGGTCAGGCCGAGCACGGCGGCGATTTCCTTGAGACCGAGTTCGAATTCGTAATAGAGCTGGATCACCTTCTGCTCGCGCTCGTCAAGGCGCTGCAAGGCCTTTTCCAGCGTCCGGCGAGCCACCGTCTGTGCTTCCGGCGAACGGCAATCGGAGGGCACGTTGGCCATTTCGTTGACCAGCTCGTCGAAGCTGGCGAACTCCTCAGCGACGTCGGCCAACTGGTATTCCTGATATTCCTCGGGCGTGAGTTTCAGGGCGGTGAGGATTTCCGCCTCGGCCGGCTCGCGGCCCAGGCGCCGGGTCAATTCGCGCACCGCATCACGCAACTTGTGGCTTTCCTGGCGCACGGTGCGCGGCCGCCAGTCCTGGCGGCGCAGCTCGTCGAGGATGGCGCCGCGCACCCGCATCGCTGCAAAGGCGCCGAACTTCTCGTCCGGCGGCCCGTAGCGGCGCAACGCGTCGAGCAGACCGAGCAAGCCGATCTGCTCCATGTCCTCGCGATTCATCGTCGCCGTGACCTGGGCATTGAGCTGGCGCACGATACGCTTGACCATCGGCGCGCAGGCCAGCAGCTGCCGCTGCTCCTCGGCGGCACTGACGGCGGCGCTGCCGCACAGCTCGGAATAACCCATGTACATGGCGTACTTACTCGATGATCAGTTTGCCGATCATTACTTCGGCAAAAGGCTTTTCCTGCTGCTCGCGCGCATAGCGCTCGCTGTAGGCCCGGTTGATGCCGGCGGCGAACTGGTCGATGCTCATCATCCCGGCATTTTCAAAGGTGTATTCCGACAACGCCTTGACGGCAACGCTGCGCAGCATCGGCAGATGTTCCTTGGTGATCTTCTCGTGGTGGTGCGGGGTCTTGAACACCAGGTCGACCGCCAGGTAGTGCGTCATCGGCTCCCCGGCGCGGCCGCGCAGCATGACGATCACCTTGTCCAGGCTGAGGTACTTGTAGACTTGGGTATCGACTACCGGCCGCTCGCCTTCGACAGCGGCCGGCCGCAGGAATTGCCAGCCGACGGCGCCGCCGACCGCCAGCACGCCGAGCAGGGCGAAGGCGGCGATGGTCCGTTGTCTCTTATTGATGTTGATGATCATGCTCAATCAGTACTCGTTGGATGAAAAGACGAAGGCCGATGGCTTCTCGCCGTCGTCCTCGGCGTCGGCCAGGGCACGGCCGGGCTGGCGCTCGTCAGGCCGGCCGTCGGCATGCTGGCGACCGTCACCGTCACGCGAACCAGCGAAGACCTGCACCGAAACATCGGTATATTGATTGCGTGTAAGGTCCTGGCGCAGGCTGTCGCCGATCTGCTGCAACTGCCGCACCACCTCGTCGTGGGAGGCGCTCAGCTGCACCTGCAGGGCGCCACCCTGGTGGCGCAGGATGATTTCGACGCTGCCCAGCATCGGCGGATCGAGACGGATCACCGCCTGTTCGCTGTGCTTGCCGACGGAGACCCGGATCCGCTCGCCGAGGGCTTCCATCAGCGGCTGGCGCCACTGCTCCGGTTGCGTTGCCGGCAGTTTCACGGCGGACGTAATACCGGCACCGCCAGCTGCTTCCCTGGCCGGAGCCGTGGCGAGCGTCGGCGCAACGTCGGCGACTGGCGCTGTCGGCGCCGCATCTGCTTGGGTTTCGGCTGTACCCGCCTCCATCTTCAGTTTTGCCTGCAGCCCCTCGACGCTGGTTTGCGACCTCGAAACGGCAGCCTCAGCCGGATGCGGCCGGCTGGCATTCTGTCCAGCCGGATCAGTCGCACCATCATTCGGCGCGACCGCTGCCGGCAGCGAGGCCGGGCCTGCAGCTTGGGCCAAGCTCAGCAGGCTGGCGGCCAATCCGGCCGGGGCGGTGGCGACACCAGCTGTCGCCACCGCTGCCGGCTCACCGCTACCGATATCCAGCTCAGCCGCAACGGCTGCAAGCGCCGGCAGCGCCATGGCGGCCGGCAGTACAGCAGCCATCGCCGGCAGGTTAGTCAAAATAGCCAGCGGCACGTCGAGCACCGTCTGGGCGGAGGTTTCGGTAGCGCTCTTGTCATCGGAAGCGTCAAGCGCCTGGCTGTCGCCTGCTACCGACTGCGCACCAGCGACATCGAAACCCGTCAGCGCAGCAGCCAGTCCATCGAGCGCGTCGACAAAGGATAAAACGGCTTCATTCGCGCTCTCCTCACCGGTGGCCCGCTGCGGGTCCGGCCGAACGGATGCGGCGCGCGCGGTGCCCGCCGGATTTGCAGCCATTGCCATGCTCATGTCGTGCTCTCCGCAAAATCACCGGTCACGGCGTAGGCCTGCCAGCCGGCCTGGCTGGCACTCAATTCGCCCAGGCGCGCCCGCGCCTGGCCCAGTGCATCGGTGCACTGATGGTAGGAAGCGGCGTGGGCCTGTTGCAATTCGGCCAGGACCACCTGCTCGCTTGCGGTCCACGGCCCGCGTGCAGCTAGTTGCGGCAAGACGACGGCGAGCTTGCCGTCGGCAGCCGCCAGACCATCCCAATCTTCCGCCTTGGCAGCCCGGCTAAGGCAGTCGGCCAGATCCAGCAATTGCGCTGTCCTAGCCATGCTTGGCCTGCACGCCTTGCCATCCCTGCTTGATGGTTTCAAGCAGGCTCACCACTTCGTCCACCATCGTCACACTGAGCTCCATGCCGGCCTGGTTCAGACGACTGGCGCAAAAATCGTAGAGCCGGCCAAGATTGGTCACCACCTCGCCACCGGACTCGGTATCGAGGGCGCCGGCCATGCCGTTGAGGATTTCGACGCATTTGTTCAAGCTGTTGGCCTTGGCCTCGTAGCGCCGGCCCGCGATATGGGCACGGGCACGAGCCAGTTCTTCGAGCAGCCCATCCATCAGGATCAGCACAAGTTGCACCGGCGACGCCTGGGCGGTCTGGGCACCCAGGTTGACGCTGTGATAGCTGCGATAGGCCTCGTAATTCAAAGTGGTGTCCTCAGGTTATGTGGTCTGGTTGGCCGCCATGCTGGCGAACATGTCGCTGGTCTGGCCCATCTGCGACTGCAGTTCCTGCAGTTTCGTGAACTGTTTCAGATAGCGGTCGTAGGCCATCGAATATTGCTTGTCGAGGCGATCCTGGCGGCTGGTGAGCGTCTTCTGCAGGCTCTGCACCGAATCCTGGCGGTGCTTGATCTGACCGTTTACGCTGCTCAGCCAGCCCTGCAGATATTTGTCGAGCGAGCCCAACACACCGCTGCTGGCGGTGAGGCTGGTCTTCCCGAAAAAATTGTCCAGGGCGTCCGGACGGGCGGCCAGGGTCTTTTGCAGCTTGGCCTCGTCCTTCAGGCTCATGACGCCGTCGCGGTCGATGCTGAGGCCAAGGTCGAACATGCCGACGCCACCGAACTGTTGGTGCACCAGATCGTTGAGACGACTGCGCAGAGCGCGGACGCCAGCGTCCGAAGCAAAGGTGCCGGCGGCCTTGCCGCTGCCCGGATTGCCGGCATCGGTCAGCGGGTCGAGGGCCTTGGTCAAGGCGTTGTAGGCGTCAACAAAAGTCTTCACATTGGCGGCGGTGCCGCTGTTGTCGGCGGCCACGGTCAGGCTCAGCGGGGCGCTGCCTGCGGCCTGGGCCTGGGTGAAGCTCATGCTGACGCCGGGAATGTTGGTGAAGGTGTTGCTGGCCTGCACTTGCTTGAGGCCAGTGGCGGCATCGCCGCCAACGTAGACGACCGCGTCCTGAGCAGTGACCTTGGTCACACCGGCGCCGAATGCTGCCGCCAGTGAGGCATCGGTGATGTTCGCGGTATCGAGCGTGATTTGGCTGGCGGCACCGGTGTCAGCGGCGGTCAGCACCAGCTGGTTGTCGGTACCGGCCGTGATGACCATGGCGCTGACCTTGCCGGCGTTGCCGGCCGCGAGGTTGATGGCACGGGCGATTTCGGTCGGCGACAGCGTGGTGTCGCCATCGGTGTTGGCGGTGGCGAAATCGATCTCGAAACTGAGGCCGGACGTCGGATTGGCGACGACGCCCCCGTTCAGGTTTACCGTCAGTTTGCCCGCGCCCGCCGCCGGTGTAGTCGGCACATTCTGGAAAGCAACCTGGTGCGCAGTGGCAATTTTTTCGACGAACAGCGAATAAGTACCCGGCATCGCACCGGCACTGGCAGTAGCGCTACCGAAGCCGGTGGCGCTGAAGGTGGTCGAGAATTGCGCCAGCGTCTTCTTGCCTGACAGGCCGGTGAGCGCGCTATCGAAAGTCTGCAGCGCCGAACGCAACTTGCCGAGGGCGGTGGAAACGGCCATCGCGCTTTTCGACTGCGTGTCGAGGCGGGTCTGCATGCCTTGGGTGAAGGCGGTGGCGAGCTGGCTCGCGATCGAACTCGGGTTGATATCAGCCATCATGCGCTCCTAATGAACAAGAAATGGGAATACCCGGAGTAAGGGCGACCCAAATCGCGTTCGGCTGAAATCGACGGATATTGTGGCTTCATCGCTGCCCCCGCCACCAGACCTGCGCCGCCAGTTCATCCTGGTGCTTCTGCTCACGCACGCTGGCAGCCTGCCGGATGCCTTCGTGCTGGCGTTCGCGCACCTGGTCGAGCACCTGGTGGCGGCGTGAGGCGAGCACCAGGGCGCGCTGCGTTGCCGCCATGTCGGCTTCGTGCAGCACCAAGCTTTCGCGGTGCGTGGTAGCGAGTTGCAGCACCGCCTGCTTGTAGTCGGCGCAGTTGAGCGCCAGCGTTGGCTGCAGCCCGCCGCTGGCACCGCTGCCGTTGCACAGCGTTTCCAGACGCTCGAGATTGCTGCGATAGCGTTGGCGCAATACCTCCTTGGCACCGACTTCTGCCTGCAGGCGCTCGACTTCGCGTTCGCGCAGGTCGACCAGACGATTGAGGCTGTTGAGCGTGTTCATACGACCAGGGCCTCCAATTGGCGGAGAGTGTCGGCAAGCGGCGCCGCTTCGCGCGTACCCTGGTGCAGAAAGGCCTCGATCTGCGGCCAGCGTGCCACGGCACGGTCGGTGGCCGGGTCGGCGCCGGGCACGTAGGCGCCGAGCGGAATCAGTTCGCGTACCTGGGCGTAGCGGGCGGCCATTTCCTTGAGCGAGCGGGCCGCGTTGCGGTGCGACTCGCTGGCCACCTGTGCCATGCAGCGGCTGATCGAGGCCGCAATATCGATGGCCGGGTAGTAACCGCGCTCGGCCAGGTTGCGTGACAGCACGATGTGACCGTCGAGAATGGCGCGGGCGGTGTCGACCACCGGGTCCTGCTGGTCGTCGCCTTCGGCCAGCACCGTGTAGATCGCGCTCATGCTGCCGCGCTGCTGTTCGCCATTGCCGGCGCTTTCGACCAGCTGCGGCAAGAGGCTGAAGACGGACGGCGGATAGCCGCGGGTGGCCGGCGGCTCGCCGAGCGCCAGCGCCACTTCACGTTTGGCCATGGCGTAGCGGGTCAGCGAATCGACCAGCAGCAGCACGTCCTGGCCCTGATCGCGGTAATGGGCCGCGATGGCGTGGCACAGCTCGGTCGCCTTCATGCGCATCAGCGGCGACTCGTCGGCCGGCGCGACGACGACGACGGCGCGCTTCAGTCCGGCTTCGCCGAGCGACATTTCGATGAATTCGCGCACTTCCCGGCCGCGCTCACCGATCAGGCCGACCACCACCACATCGGCCACGGTTTGCCGGGTGATCAGGCCGAGCAGCACGCTCTTGCCGACCCCGCTGCCGGCCATCAGACCGACCCGCTGGCCCTTGCCCAGGGTTAGCGCGCCGTTGATGGCGCGTACGCCGACATCGAGGATGTCCCGCACCGGCTGTTTGCGCAACGGGTGCACGGTGGGCGGCTGCGGGTTGAGCGGATGCTCGCCGCCCAAGCGGCCGCAGCCGTCGATCGGTTCGCCCAGGCCGTTGACGATGCGTCCCAGCCATTCCGGGCCGATCATCAGGCCGGCGCGCTCCGGCGCAGGCACGACGCGGGCGCCGGTGACCAGGCCTTCCGGCTTCTTGAACGGCATCAGGAAGGAAATGTCGTTGCGAAACCCCACCACCTGGGCGCCGATCCAGTCGCCGGCCGCCGTTTCAATCAGGCAGCGCTGGCCGGTCTGCAGCGGGCAGCCGGTGCTTTCGAGCAGCAAACCGGCAGCACCGACCAGGCGGCCGGTCAGCCGCGCCACCGGGACCGTGTTGAGTTCAAGCTTGCGGATTGCGGCGCCGATCATGACAGCGCCTCCTCGACGGCATGCGTCGGATCGAGCAGATGGGCGCCGACCTGTTCCATGCAGGCGGCCAGGCGCTGGCGGCAGCCGGCATCGGCTTCGTGACTGCCAGCACGGACGCGGCATTCGCCGGGCTCCAGGCGCGGATCGGCGATCAGCCTCCAGCGGGCGGCGCGTTCCGGATCGAGTTCACAAATCCGTTCGCGCTCTTCCGGATTCAAATAGACCTCGATGCTCTCGGAGGTCGGCGGCAAGGATGCCAGGGTTTCATCGACCAGCGCCAGCAACTGCACCGGCTGCAGCGCCAGTTCGCAGCGGATCACCTGGCGGGCGACCTTGCCGACCAGCTCGACCACTTCCTTGCGCAGCGCCGCCTGGTAGTCATGCTGTACCTGCTGCAGGCTTTCCAGGATTGCTTCCACCGGTCCAGCCAGTTCAGCAAAATGCACCCGCGCTTCGCGGCGCCCGACCACCATCCCTTCGGCATGACCTTCGGCCAGGCCGTCCTGACGCCCCTTCTGCAAGCTACTGTCGTAACCTTCACGATAGCCCCGGTCCAAGCCTTCCTGGAAGCCTTCGGCAAACGAGGGCTGCTCCGGCGCCACCCCGCCCTGCGGGCGCGTAGCAAGGAGCTGTGTCAGCGGCGGAAAGCGGTGGGGCCGCGGGTTTTTCATTCGACAACGGCCTCGGCGAAGAGCTGCACTTCGATTTCGCCGGCATCGGCCAGCTCCTTGACCTGGTCCATGATTTCGCGGCGCATCTGCTCGACACGGCTGATCGGCACCGGGCCGCTGCGCCGCATGATGTCCTCGAAGCTTTGCGCCTGGCGGCGCGGCATGGCCTGCAGCAGGGCGTCGCGCACCGCCGGCTCGGCGCCCTTGAGGGCGACCGCCAGTTGTTCGAGCGGCACTTCCTCGATGATGCGGGTGAGAACACCTTCCGACTGGCGCGACAGGATGAAGAAGTCGTACATGCTGGCTTCGATTTCCGAGACCATTTCCGGATCGTGGGCGCGCAGCAGTTCGACCAGCTGCTGGCGATTGCCGGGCAGGCGGTTGAGAATATCGGCCGCCTGGCGCAGGCCTTCGACGCTGGCGCTCTGCATGCCCAGGCTGTCGAGGCAGCGCGAGACCAGGTCATCTAGTTCGGCCAGAAGCTCGGCGTCGATCTCGCTCAGGCGAGCGACGTTGAGTAGCACCAGATCGCGCCCGGCGGCGGGCAGCGCGTCAATCACGCCCCCAGCCAGTGCCGGCGGCAGGAAGGCGAGGAACACCGCCTGCATGCGGACATGCTCGTCGGCGATGCGCTCGGCGATCCATTTCGGCGAAGCCCATTGCAGGCGCGCCATCTTCGGGCGAATGGCATCGCCGTAGATGCTGTTCAGCACGCTGTTGGCGATATCGCTACCGAGCGCCAGGTCGAGCGAGCGCTTGAGATAGGAGCGCGAAGCGCCGTGGATGCCGCTCTGTTCGCGGTAATCGTCGAAGAAGGACTGCAGCGCGCCCTTGACCGATTCGACCTTGATGCCGGAGAGGCGCGACATGACCTGGGTCACGCCCAGCAGTTCCTCGCGCGACAGGCAGCGCAACACTGCGGCGGCCGGTTCCTCGCCCATGCTGAGGAGGACGATGGCGGCCTGCTCGACCGGACTCAGGGCTTCGCCCGGATTGCCGGGATTATTCTGGCTGGACATGCTTCTGCACCCATTGCTTGACGACTTCGGCGACCCGCTCCGGCTCCTTGGCGGCCAAGAGCTTCAAATGATCGACCATGACATCGACCGGCGATCCCGGCGGCGGCAGGTCGTAGTTTTCGAGTAGCGGCACCACCGGCATGGCGCCGCTGCCAGCAGCGGCGGGTAGCCCGAGGGCGGACGCGGCGTCCGGCAGGGCATGCTGGGCTTCGAGCTCGGCTACCGGAAGGTCGTCGGCGATCTCGATTTCCCCTTGCTGTGCCGGCAGCACCGGCGTCAGCGCCTGGCGGGCGATCTTGAGCAGCGGCCGGACCAGCAGCAGGTAGGCGAGCAGCGCGCCGACCGCGTAGGTGACCCAGGTAACCATGTCGACCACGTTGTCGCGCTGCTCCCACCACAGGCCGACATCCGGCTTGGGCGGGAAAGTGAGGGCGGAGACCGTAAGCTTGTCGCCACGCTCGGCGTTTATTCCCAGACCGCCTTTTAGGATGCCTTCGATGTTGGCGATTTGCTCGGGGCTCCAGAAGTTCTGGCCGGTTGGCGCCGCCGCGCTGTTCAGCACCACGGCGACGTTCAGGCGAGCCAGGCGACCGCGGCTGCGCTTGATCTGGGTGATGTCCCGGTCGTAGGCGTACTGGCGGGTGGTGGCGCTTTTCTGCGCGGTACTCGGCGGCGGCGCTTCCTCGCCATCGCTGGTCTTGCCCGGTACCGGACGGTTGCTCAGCGAACCCGGCACGCCGACGGCCTGGCGTTCGCGATCGAGTTCCTCGCGCATCGCCTCGTTGGTGACGCGCGGCGTGGCACCGTATTTTTCGTGGGTTTCCTGGACGCGGTCGTTATCCACCTCTGCGGTAACGCTGACCCGGTAGTTGTCACTGCCGAGCACACCGGCCAGCAATTCACTCACATTGCGCCTGGTTTCGTCCTGGAAGCGCTTAGCCGCTTCGTTGCCTTGACTCGCTTCGAAGCCTTCGCTGAGGTCGATCCGCGATGACAGTAGATTGCCAGCCTGGTCGATCAGGCTGACTCGCTGCGGATCGAGGCTGGCGACGCTGCCGGCCACCATGTTGATGATCGCCGCGATTTGCTCGGAGGCAAGCTTGCGCCCGGGCTTCAGGGCAACGACCACGGAGGCGGAGCTTTTTTCACCGTCGCTGACGACGAAGGAAGAAGACTTGGCGATGGACAGATGGACGCGCGCCGACTCGACCGGCTCGAGGGTCATGATGCTTTGCACCAGCTCGCCTTCGAGGGCGCGCCGGAAACGCACATCCTGAACGAACTGACTGACCCCGAGCGGGTCGTTGCGGTCCATCAATTCGAGGCCGGCCGGCAGCTTGGCGGTGACGCCCTTGGCGGCGAGCAACATGCGCGCCTTGCCGAGCATGGCTTCCGGCACCAGCACCTGGCCACTTTCCGGATGCAGGCGGTAGGGAATTTTTTCGGCGTCGAGCACGGCGATCAAGTCGCCGGCGGCCACCTTTTCACGGGCGCCGAACATCGGCTTGTAGCCCGACTGGTCGCGCCAGAGCAGCATCAGCACCATGGCGGTTACGGCGACGGCAAGAGTCACCAACGGCAGCAGGCTCTTGACCGTCCCGGGCGGCAGTAGCGGCTTGCCCGGCGCCGGCAGCAGGCGGGTGAGGATGGGCTTCAGGGTCGTGTTCACTAGATGTCTTTCTGCTAAGCCGGCTTAGATCTGCAGCTTGATCAGTTCGTCGAAGGCACCCATGACCTTGTTGCGCACCTGCATCAGCATCGAAAACGAGAGACTGGCTTCCTGGCTGGCCAGCATGGCGCCGACCAAGTCGTCGCTGCGCCCGCTATCGACGGCCGCCGCCTTGTCGGAGGCGATCCGGTCCTTGGCATCGACGCTGTGGATGACATCCTTCATGCTGTCGGCAAATGACATGCCGGCATGCAGACCACCCTCCTGGGCGGGAGCGGGGGCTGGCTGAGCTGCGCCGAGGGCTACGGCATCGGCTTCGATCCGGGCGAGGTCGGCACGGATCAAGGCAAGAGATTCGACTGCCACGATTTTTCCTTAAGTTTTGTACGCGAGGGGTCGCCTTAGGCTCTCAGGAGCCGGAACGCGATGCGAGCACGACGACCCCGGAGCCGACACCGGCGATCCGGCAAACTCGGGAAGATGAGGCGGCAGGGAGAGTCATACGTGGTCTTCCATGTGCAAGTGGATTTGCAGGCAGAGACCCGACGAAACGCCATGGAAGATCGCAGCCGCCGAGTGGCGGCCCGCAAACCCGGGCAAATGGCCAGCAGTTCAGCCGTGGCGAGATTCCCTGGTTTGGCAACCCCGCTATCTTGGTCCGTCAGGACGGTAGACCGGAAGCTTTGCGACCCCGGCTTTCGCACGGGTATGCCCTAATGGGGCCGAAGATTAAGCGGCAAAAATTTTCCTGTCAAGCGAGAAATATCTGCAGCAGATAGACATTATTCGACTATTAGCGGGAATTTTCATATATTTCAAATGATTACACGAAACCATACAGGAAAGAAAATTCACCCAAGAATGCACGGCAACATAATGATTTATAACAACTAAAAAAAGCGCCGTACATTATGAAAAAAACACCAAGGATAGTGTTATCCTATTCCCATCAATCGAGAAAGCTGTGCAGAATATCGCTTGCCGACCGGCCGCCTTGCCGCCGGATCTGAATGCATCTCCTGCCACAACGGGCTCGACGCGCCCCGCAGTTGCCGGCCCAGGCCGTTGCCTGCCGGGTGCAGACAATGCTGATGTTGTACACAACCAAGGCATACCCACGCGAAAGCTGGGGTCGCAAAGCCTCCGGTCTACCGTCCTGACGGACCACGATAGCGGGGTTGCCAAACGGGCAAGCGAAGCCGGATCATCCGGCCGCAATAATCGCCCGCCCGTTTGCTCGGTCGCCCGTCCGGCGACTGCGATCCTCGATGGCTTTCGCCGGGTTCCTGCTTGGGGTTCAGGAGCACACGAAAGGCCGCATGACCCAATCTCACCGCACCGCCCGCTCGCCGAAAAGCGCGCCGCCGTCCGCCTATCAGGTTCTCGACCCGCGCACGCTGGGTCGCCCTGTGCATTTGCTCGATGCCTTCGCCGCACAACTGCGGGAAGACCTGGCGGAGCTTTTTCACACCAGCCTGAACCGCCGCTACCAGGCCGATTTCCAGGTCGTCGCGCTGAGCATCGATGCGGCCGGCAAGGCCGCACCGGCGGGACGCTGGCAGGGATACGCGACGGCCAACGGACGCCTCGCATGCACGCTCGACCGTATCCTAGTCCTGAGCGCCCTCGTTTATCGCTACGGCCTCAACGGCGACGGCGCGACGTCTGAGGGCGTGCCGGAAACGGCCACCGAGGAACGCCTGGCAGCCATGCTCGGCCGACAACTGGCTGACGTCGTCGCTGCCCGCAGCGCAGCTGGCCTGCAGGCCAGCACCGACGAACAAGCCGCCACCCCGGCCACGGCACCGCTCGGCGCTGTTTCCGCGCCGCGCAGCGCCTGCCTGATCAAGGTCACTGTCCGCGAAGGCACACATCGGATTGAAGGCCATATCCATCTCGCCCTCGACGATGCCTGGCTCGCCCACCTGCTGCGCCAGCTCGGTTCGACCCTGCGCCGTCGGCCCGCCCCCGGCCATGCCGTGCCGCTGGCGACGCGCCTCAATTTCAAGCTGGTCGCCCGCCTGTTGCAACGCGAGTTGCCGCTCGGCGAGTTGCTCGATCTCAAGATCGGCGATGTGATCCCGGTCAGCCTGCGCGCCGCCGATGTACTAATCGACGAGTCGCGCCTGATGACCGCCACCGTCGCCGAACACAAGGGCAAGCTGTGCCTAACCTCCTTTCAAGACGTGAAGTGAATCCATGGAAACCAACGACCCCAACGCGATCAACGAACTCCTAGCCAACCTGCAGGAAGCAGGCGCCATCCTCGACGAAGAGACCTCCATTGCCGAACCAGCCCGTCCCAAGCGCGACCTGCTGCACATGATGCGCAAGATTCCGGTCAAGCTCACCCTCGAAGTCGGTGCCGCCGGCATTTCGCTGGAAGACCTGCTGGCGATCGAGGAAAACAGTGTCATCGAACTCGACACGCTGGCCGGCGACCCGCTGGTGATCAAGGTCAACGGCACAGCCATCGGTCGCGCCGAAGTCGTGGTCACCGGCGAAAACTACGGGCTCAAGGTGGTCGAACTGTCCGGCCTCGATCTCGACACCCTCGGCCAATGAAGGCCAGCCAGTTGCGCCCCCCGGCCTGGCTGGCGGGCGCCGTGCTGCTGCTGGCCTGCGCCGCCGCCGAGGCCGCCGCGGTAAAAGTGCTCGGTGCCAGCAGCGGCAGCTCGACGACGGAATTCACGGTCAAGTCCCAGGTCCTGATCATCCTCACCCTGCTCGGGCTGCTGCCCGCGTTGGTGCTAATGATGACCAGCTTTACCCGTTTCGTGATCGTGCTCTCCCTGCTGCGCCAGGCGCTCGGCCTACAGCAGGGCCTGCCCAACCGGATCGTCACCGGCATCGCGCTGATCTTGACGCTGCTGGTGATGCGCCCGGTCGGCGAGCAGGTCTGGCAGGACGCCTTCATTCCCTACGACCAGGACAAGATCGGCCTCGAACAGGCGCTACGCGTCGCCGAAGCACCTTTGTCGCGCTTCATGCTGGCCCAGACCAGCAAGGGCGCGCTCACCCAGATTGCCGGCCTGGCCGGCGAAGGCCAGGTCGCCGACCCGAAGGACCACGCCTTCCCGGTCAAGCTCGCGGCCTTCGTGCTCAGCGAACTGAAGACCGCTTTCCAGATCGGCTGCATGCTGTTCATTCCCTTTCTGGTGATCGACTTGGTGGTGTCCTCGGTACTGATGGCGATGGGCATGATGATGCTGTCGCCGCTGGTCATCTCGCTACCGATGAAGCTGCTGCTATTCGTTTTGGTCGATGGTTGGACGTTGACCGTCAACACGCTGGTAACCAGCGTCCAGGGTTTCTGATGCTGACCCCGGACGTTGCCGTCGATCTGGTCAGCGAAAGCCTGCACCTGGTCATGCTGCTGGTCGTCATGCTGGTCCTGCCGGGACTGATTGTCGGCCTGGTGGTGGCCATCTTCCAGGCCGCCACGCAGATCAACGAACAGACTCTGAGTTTCTTGCCACGCCTGCTGGTGACGCTGCTGGTGCTGAGCGTCATGGGCCGCTGGATGACCAGCTCCCTGATGGACTTTTGCGTCCTGGTCTTCCAGCGCGCCGCCCAACTGGTGGCCTAGCGCCCCGGGTCCGAAGCCACCGTGGAATTCGTCTTTAGCCAACTTCTGGTCCTGCTGACCGCCTTGTGGTGGCCTTTCTGCCGCATCCTGGCGGCCCTGTTCGCCGCCCCGGTGGTCGGCGAAGCGATGATGCCAACCACGGTGCGAGTGCTGCTGGCACTGGTGCTGGCGGTCGTCACCCTGCCGATGGCCGCGGCGCCGGTAGGCATTGAACCGTGGTCGCTGCAGGGCGTAGCCACCACCATCGAACAGGTGGTCATTGGCGCCGTGCTCGGCATGGCCTTTCATTTGGTGATGTCGGCCGTCATGCTGCTCGGCTACCTAGTGTCATCACAGATGGGTCTGGCCATGGCAGTGATGAACGACCCGATCAACGGCACGTCGTCGGATGTCGTCTCCAGCCTGCTGAGCATTCTCTTCATCCTCATCTTCTTCGCGGTCGACGGTCACTTGGTGCTGGCCGGCGTGATTGGCGCGAGTTTTCGCGCCTGGCCGGTAGGCAGCGGCATCGACAGCCTGGCGCTGCAGACACTCGCCTTCAACGTCGCCTGGATCTTCTCGGCTGCCCTGCTGCTGGCGGTGCCGGTCATTTTCTCGGCGCTCGTGGTGCAGCTCGGTTTCGGTTTCCTGAGCCGCATCGCGCCGAGTCTCAACCTCTTTTCGCTGGGTTTCTCGGTGGTGACGCTGTTCGGCCTCTTCATGCTGTCTCAGGTGGTGCGCTTCATGCCCGAACACTACCTACGCATGACCAACCAAGTGCTTGAGATGCTGCACCACAGCCTGCGCGCGGGACATCATGGCTGACAACGGCGACAAGAGCGAAAAGCCGACAGCACAGAAACTCAGGAAGGCCCGCGAGCAGGGCCAGATCGTACGTTCGCGCGATGTCACGGCAGCGGTCGGCATTCTGGTCAGTCTGAAACTGCTGGTACTGACCCTCCCCGACACGCTGGACGATTTCCGCCGTCTGTTCGCTCAGAGCTTCGTGCCGCTGGCCGGCGACGGCGTGCTCGACAACGTCTGGTCCACCGCTTTCAGCGACGCCATGTGGCTACTGGCGAAAATGCTGCTACCGCTGCTCGTCGTACCGCTGGCCATCACCCTGGGCTCACTGTTCCCGGGCGGCTGGATGTTCAACGCCACCCATCTGCAGCCGCGCTTCGAGCGCCTAAGTCCGCTGTCAAACCTCAAACGCCTGTTTACCGCCAAGCACGCCAGCGACGTACTGCTGCCAATCGCCAAAGCCACGGTACTGGCGCTCGTGCTCTATTACACCTGCCGCACCAGTATCGGCGATTTCATGGGCCTGCAGGCCATGGCCCTGGACCGCGCCCTGGTGCGCGGCAGCGAACTGATGCTGGACAGCGTCATGGCCTTGGCCATGGTTTTCGTCGTCTTCGCGCTGATCGACATGCCGATCCAGAAGTTCGTCTTCCTGCGCGGCCAGCGCATGAGCCACCGCGACCTCAAGGAAGAATACAAGGAAAGCGAAGGCAGTCCGGAAGTACGCCAGCGCATCCGCCAACTGCAGCGCCAGTTCGCCCGCCGCGGCCTGAGCAGCAGCGTGCCCAAGGCCGATGCGGTCATCGTCAACCCGGAGCATTACGCGGTGGCCGTCAAGTACGACGAGAAGCGGGCCGAAGCCCCGTTCGTGGTGGCCAAGGGCGTCGACGAGATGGCCCTCTACATCCGCGAACTAGCCGGCCAGCACGCCATCCCCATCATCCCCCTGCCACCGCTGGCGCGCGCGATCTACAACACCAGCCAGGTAAACCAGCAGATTCCGGCCGCCCTCTACAAGGCGGTCGCCCAGGTGCTGCACTACGTGCTGCAGCTCAAAGCCTTCCAGTCGGGCCGGCGCTCTGCGCAGCCACTCTTGCCCGACGTTAACATCCCCTCGCACCTGAGTTGAAACCATGAATGTCCTGAGCCGTCTCGCCGCCGACCTGCGCCGCTACCAATCGATCGTGCCCGTCTTCCTGATGGCCATCCTGGCAATGATCATCCTGCCCTTGCCGCCGCTGGTGCTGGACGTGCTATTCACCTTCAATATCGTGCTCGCCGTGGTGGTGATCCTGGTCAGCGTCTCCAGCAAGCGGCCGCTCGACTTCTCGGTCTTCCCGACCGTGATCCTGGTCACCACGCTGCTGCGCCTGGCCCTCAACGTGGCCTCCACGCGCATCGTGCTGCTGCATGGCCACGAGGGGACCAGCGCCGCCGGCCGCGTCATCGAGGCCTTCGGTCATGTGGTAATCGGCGGCAATTTCGTGGTCGGCCTGGTGGTGTTCGTGATCCTGATGATCGTGAACTTCGTCGTCGTCACCAAGGGCGCCGAGCGCATTTCCGAAGTTTCGGCGCGCTTCACGCTCGACGCCCTGCCCGGCAAGCAGATGGCCATCGACGCCGACCTCAATGCCGGCCTGATCAACCAGGAAAAAGCCCAGATCCGCCGCCGCGAAGTCGGCTCCGAGGCCGATTTTTACGGCGCCATGGACGGCGCCTCGAAGTTCGTGCGCGGCGATGCCATCGCCGGCATCCTGATCCTCCTGATCAACATGGTTGGCGGCGTCGCCATCGGTGTACTGATGTACGACCTGTCCTTCGCCGACGCTTTCCGCCAGTACGCCCTGCTGACCATCGGCGACGGCCTGGTCGCCCAGATTCCAGCCATCCTGCTGTCCTCCGCAGCGGCCATTATTGTTACCCGCGTCAGCGATTCGGGCGATTTCGAACAGCAGATCGGCCAGCAATTACTGGCTTCCCCCAGCGTACTCTACAGCGCAGCCGCATTGATGCTGATGCTGGCCGCCATCCCCGGCATGCCGTGGCCGACTTTCGTCTCTTTCGCAGCGGTGCTCGGCTACGTCGCCTGGCGCCTGAGCCAGCGCGCCGGCCTGCCGGCAGCAGAGGATACCGCCGCGCTGGAAAAGGCCCTGATGGTTGAACGGGCGCCGGAACTCGACTGGCGCAGCCTGCCCTTCGTCGAACCGGTCGCCGTGGCGATGGGCTACAAGCTCATCAGTTTCATCGATCCTGCCCAGGGCGCACCACTGCAAAAGCGCATCAGCGGCATGCGCCAGACCGTCAGTGAAGCTATGGGCGTGTTGCTGCCGCCGATCGTCGCCCGTGACGACCTCGCCCTCAAACCGACCCAGTACGTGATCCACATTGGCGGCACCGCCGTGGCCCGCGCCGAAATTTACGCCGACCGCCTGATGGCCATTCCCTCTCCCCAGGTCTATGGCGAGCTCGACGGCATTCCCGCCGTCGAGCCGGCCTACGGCCTGCCAATCACCTGGATCGCACCGGAAGCCAAGGGGCACGCGCTTGGCCTCGGCTACCAGGTGGTGGACGGCCCGAGCGTGATCGCCACCCATCTCGCCAAGGCGATCCGCGAATACCTGCCGGAACTGCTGACCCACGAGGATGTGGCGTCCCTGATCGAGCGGCTGTCCTTCCATGCCCCCAAGCTCGCCGCCGCGCTCGACAAGGCGCTGAGCCACAGCCAGTTGCTCAAGGTCTTCCGCGCCCTGCTCGCCGAGAACGTCTCGCTCAAGGACATCGTGCCGATCGCCACGGTGCTGCTCGACAATGCGGAAACCACCAAGGACCCGCTACTGCTCGCCGCCGAAGTCCGCTGCGTACTGCGCCGCCAGATCGTTTCCAGCCTGTGCGGCCAAGCCGACGAACTGAAGGCTTTCAGCCTGAGCGGCGACCTCGAGAATCTGCTGCTCAATTCGCTGAACCAGGCCCGCCAGGGCGGCAAGGTGGCGCTCGACAATTTCCCGGTCGACCCGCAATTGCTGTCGCAACTGCAGGTCAATATGTCGGTTGCCCGCGAGCAGATGCAGCAACTCGGTACGCCGCCGCTGCTGCTGGTGATGCCGCAGATCCGCCCGCTGCTTGCGCGCTATGCGCGTCTCTTCGCCCCCGGCCTCAACGTCCTCTCCTACAACGAAATTCCCGAGCAACGGGAAGTGAGCGTCGTTGGTACGCTGGGCTGATCCCCCTCTTTTGGAAATAGACATGCCAGGTCAAGAAATCACCTTCGACGAAGTTGCCGCTACCGCCAACCGCCTGCTCCATGACGGCTTGCCGGTAACGGTCGGGGCTTTACGCGACACCCTTGGCATGGGCTCCCCTGCCACTGTCCACAAGCATCTGGCGGCGTGGCGAGCGAGCCAGGCGAAACCGGTCGAGGCGTTGCAGATGGACATCCCCGAGCCCATTGCTGCCGCCCTGCTCGCCTGGGCCAGGCAACTCGCGGAAGAAGCCAGCGCCGGTCCGCGCGATGGCCTAGCCCAGGCCGACAGCGACCTGGCATCGCTACTCTCCCTGAATGAACAACTCGAAACCGATCGTGACGAGTTGCGCACGCAGCTGGCCCGGGCCACCGAGGAACGCGATCAGGCTCTGGCTGCAGTGGCGGAGTGCGACGCCCAGATCGAGCGTTTGACCATCGAACTGCAACATGCGCGCGATGTCGCTTCCAATGCCTTGGTCGGCAAAGCCAAGGATCAATTGGCCATCGACGGCAAGGATACCCAGCTCGCCGAGTTGCGCCGGCAGCTTGAGCGCAATGTGGCCGCTTCATCGGCCGAATCCGATGCACGCTTGGCCTCGGAGATGGAATTGGTTGGCGCGGTCACTGCCCGCGACAATCTGGCTGCCGAGGTCAAGGAACTGCGCACCCAGCTCGATGCCTGCCGTGCGGGGCGCCGTACCTCGTGAAACAAGACCTGGGGTCCATTGCCTCCGGTCGACATACCCAAATTCGATAAAATCCCTGTAACGCCATAAATGAAAAAGCCAACCGCGACAGCGGTTGGCTTTCCAGCCGGTTGCGCCAGGGGCGCAACGTGTCGGCTATTACTGCATCAGGCCCATGACCATCTGGGACATGCTGTTGCTCTGCTTGAGCATCGAGGTACCAGCCTGCATCAGCATCTGCTTGGCAGTCATGTTGGAGGTTTCGGTGGCGTAATCGACGTCCATGATCCGGCCGCGGGCCTGGGTCAGGTTGGTGCTGACGTTGCTCAGGTTGTTGAAGGTGTGGTCCAGGCGGTTGGCGGCACCACCCAACTGGGCACGAATCGTGCCGACCGAATCGATCGCCGTGTTGATCGTATCGATCATGGCGTTGGCAGTAGTGGAGCGGGCGGTAGCGCTAGTGGCAGTGGTATCGCCAATTTCGGTGCCCGGCGTGCCAGGGGTCCCGTAGTTCGAGCTGACAGCGGTAAGAGCGGTGTCAAGGGCCGTGAGATTGCCACTGAAGTCGATCGACATGACATCACCCGAATCGGCACCGATCTGGAAGTCAAGACTGGAAGCGAGCGTACCGGCGGTCGGGTCAAGCAACTTCTGACCGTTGTACTTGGTGTTGGTCATGATGTTGTTCAGTTGCTCGCCGAGCTGGTCGAATTCGGCCTGCATGGCGCCTTGGTCCATCGCGCCGGACGTTGCATCGGCAGCCTGGGTAGCAAGGTCCTTCATGCGCAGCAGCATGCTGTTGACTTCGTCGAAGGAACCTTCGGCAGTCTGCAGCATCGAGGTGGCGTTCTGGGTGTTGCGCATGGCGACCTGCATGCCGCGGTTCTGGGCATCCATCCGGGTGGCGATCTGCAGGCCGGCCGCATCGTCCATCGCGGAATTGACGCGGAAGCCGGTGCCCAAGCGAGCCTGGGAGGTAGAGAGGGCGCTCTGGGTGCGGCCCAGGGAGTTCTGGGTGGAGAGGGAGGCGGCGTTGGTATGCAGGCTCAGCATGATATTGCTCCTAGTCGGTGATCGTTGGTTGCGGGCAACAATTTGCTGCCCTCAACCTTACAAGGCGACCGCGATCGGCACGGACTTAAAAAAAAACGCTGTAATTCAAAAAAAACCGAAAGTGCAATATTCGGCACAATTCGGAAAGCATTGTCGATTTGCGCGATAATTCGCAACCTCGTCAGGCCTGCCACCTGCCGATGACACCGAGTCAAGAAAGAAGAAAGCACAAGCTGTTCATGAAACAACACCCGCTCGACTCCGCGAGCAAGCACACTGCAGTCCTTATCCAGCAGGCGTTCGTGACGGACTCCCGCCGCACCGCCCCCCTGTGCCTGCTGACCCTCCACGCCCCTGAAGGATCGAGCCAGCAATGCATGGCGGAGTTGTCCGCCCTGACCCGAACCTTGAGCGGGATAAAACAGCGCATCCTGGTTCACTTTGCCGGCGTAAAAAAATTCGCAGAGGTCCATCCGCAACGCTTGCCAGCCAATGTTGAACTACTCGCCCCGGGGACTTTGACTGCCGACGGTCTTTGGTACCACGGGCGAAAGATGTCTGCCGCCGCGGAATTCGCCAAATCCGCCGCAGCCCCCCGAAAAACAGAACTGACACCGACCGAGGCAACGGTCATCCGGGTGCTGAACTTCATTCGCCACAACGAAGATGTCGGTTTGATCAGCCATGCCGTCAAACAGGACCCGGGATTGCTGCACAACCTGTTGCGCTATATCAACACAGCCAAAATATTCTTCAACAGTGCCAATGGGGGTTTTCGCAACATTCAGCAGGCGATCATGTTCATGGGCTACCGGCAGTTTTCCAAGTGGCTTGCCCTATACCTGCTGCACGCCTCCGTCGAAGGATCGACGCCGGCGCTCTATCTGACTTCCATCGTCCGGGCGGGGATGATGGAAATCCTGGCCAAACCGGCCGGATTCTCCGACAAGCATCAAGACCGGATCTTCATCACCGGAGTTTTCTCGCTGCTCGATGAAATCACCGGCATCCCCATGGCGGTGATTCTGGAATCGCTGGAACTCGACGCCCCCGTGCGAGCAGCGCTGCTTGAGCGCAAAGGCGACTATGCCCCCCTGCTTGACCTGGCCTGTGCCGCTCAAACCGGGACGGCAGAGGCGTTATCCCGTCACCTTGCCACTATCGGCGCATCGGCGCGGGACGCCAATCTTGCGTTGCTGAAGGCCATTCAGTTCGCCACCGACTTCGATTAACGCCAGCACGCCCGGCAGGGCGGGGATAGTCAGACAAGCCGTTTCCGGCTGCCCGGTGGTCGAGAAAAGCTAATGATGTTCGCGGTTCAATTTGGCGATGACCCGACCCAGCACGGCGATACCGCTATCGTCCGCCTGATCGACGCGCTTGAAGCTCGCCCGCGGCATCATCTCGGCGGGAAAGATCGGGTTATCGCAGAGGACGTCAATCTGGCCATCGAGGCGGATACGTAGGCGACGCAGCATAAGAGTGCTGCCGATACGGAGTGCGAATACGGCACCGGACTCGATTTCCGTGTCCGACAAATCAAAAAAAATCCGGTCATTGGGTTCGGCATAGCCGCTCATTTCACGGCCGACCACCCGCAACACCCCGATCGGACGCATCGCCTCCCCGTCCCCGATAAACGACGAAGGAATATTGATGACAACACTGCCGAAATCCGAAAAATAAGTGACCGCCGTTGCCGGATCCGGATCGTTTTGCTCGCCGCCGATCGGACAGCGGCCGAGCAATTCATCGAGGGAGCAGGTAAAGGAGTCGCACAACAGCAACAGATCATCCACATCGGGCATGCCTGCACCGGACAGCCAGCGGTGGGCGGTGCTGACCGGACGGTTGACCAGCTTCGCGAATGCCTGCAAGCGGCCATGATTTGAGGCTGGCAGGCCGTGGCGATCCAGCAACTCGTTCAGCGCCCCGGCGAATGCCCGTCGTGTCTGGTGTTGCGAGGACTTCATGTTTCCTGCGGTAACCGATGCGCTTTGGAGAAGACGGGAATTATAGGGGGTCTGTAGATTAAACATTCTGACTTGAGAAGAAAAATCACGCTTCAGTCTTTGGCGCAGGGACGCCGTGTAATAGTTGTTAACACCTGCTCCATCGCACTCTTTCCTGAACACATGAGTGCCACGCATAAAAAAACAGCTCCAAGACAATGGACTGGCAGGCCGTAGTCACGCCCATTGACTTAATCGCTGCCGGAAAACTCGGGGGCGACCCGATTCCCCCCTCTCCCCTTGGCCAGGCCGAGTGCTTCGTATGTCCGGTCCAGGAAACTATTGCTTGGCTCCTCGAACTCGTGCCGGGCGACCCCCATGCTGACCGTGATGATGGCACGTGGATCATCGACGCCGAAGGCATGGGAAGCGACGCTGAGACGCAGTCGTTCAGCCACTTCAATGGCGTTCTCAAGGGGGCAATCGCGCAGCTGTATCATGAATTGTCCCTCGCCCCAGCGTGATACCGGATCGGTTTCCCGCACCGACTTCCTGGCGAGTTCCGCCACGGTCTGTAGGATCTGGTCACTGGCGCTGCGTCCGAGGAGGTCGTTCACCCGCTTGAACTTGTCGACTTCGACGAGGATGAGCGAGAGCGGCTCTTTTGTGCGCGCAGTTTCCAGCAAGGCCTGCTGGAAAATGAACTCATAAGCCGGGCGGTTGATCAGGCCGGTCAGCGTATCGACCGTGGCCACACTGCTCAAGCGCCGCCGGTAGCGGCGAACTGTGCCGGCGACGGTGATCAGCACCAGACTGGTCGCCAGGGTGCCCACCGCCAGATTGACCAGCAGTGCTTGCTGCACTGCCTGGATTCCCCGATCGCTCTGCTCGACCACCAGGAACCAGCGCAGTTCGGGAATGA
>Ga0316604_10000845_pt1 | contig 32115 bp, 36 predicted proteins | sample OWC_soil_day20_C_FD_207650 | JGI IMG/M metagenome (GOLD analysis project Ga0316604, IMG submission 207650) | Wetland soil microbial communities from Old Woman Creek delta, Ohio, United States - OWC_soil_day20_CT | ecosystem: Environmental > Terrestrial > Soil > Wetlands | place: USA: Ohio... | reverse complement strand
GCGACGAAGAGGCCGCCAAGCTTCGCGGCTGATCTCTCGGAGATCAACGCGCTGAGGGAGGGGCCGGCCGTCGACTCCAGCGGCCGGCCATCCCCCTCACCCATCGAACCCTAGACAACTGGAGTCCAGCAGATCGGCTACCCGCAAGGGTGGCCGATTTTGCATTTGCAGGGTGGCGTGCTGCCCTGCGTCAGGCCCGCTCGATCCGATTGCGGCCATTGGCCTTGGCGCGATAGAGGGCGGCATCAACCCGGCGGAAGAGGACGTGTGCCTCCTCGCCTGCGGCGAGTTCACCGACGCCGATACTCACCGTGACGTGGTCGGCTGTCGCAAGCTTGATATCCGCGACTTGTAGCAGGATGTCGGAGGCCAGAATCGAAGCGAGGGCCAATCCTGTTTCGGGGAGTAGGATCGCAAATTCTTCGCCTCCCCACCGGGCGACACAATCGGATTGCCTGGACCGATGTTGCAAGACGTCGGCGACGCGGCAGAGGGCTTCGTCGCCTGCGACATGGCCGAATTGATCATTGAGGCGCTTGAAATGGTCGATGTCGATCATGACCAATGAGTAGGGACGCCCCGACCTGACAAAATGCGCGGTTGCCTGTTCGACCACCTGTTCAAAGCGGCGGCGATTCCACAGTCCGGTGAGCGGATCAGTCAGGGCGGCTTCCTCAAGACGCGTTTCGAGGCCTTTGCGATCCGTGATGTCGAGAAGAACGCCATTGAACACAACGGTTCCGTTGGCCCGCGAGCGCGATCTTGCGCGGCCGAGCAGCCATTTGCCGCCGCCCGGTCCTCTGATCTGGAACTCTCGCTCCCACGGCAGACGATGGAGAGCTGACGCCTTGAGACTGCGCAGCAGCTCGATCGATCCGGCGCGGTCGACCAGCGACGACAAGATGGCTGGCGACGTCAGGTCCGCCCCCTCCGGCAGGCCGAAGAAGGCTTTGGCGGCCCCGTTGAAATAGGTGGCGCCAAGATGGCCGTCGGCCGTCATTTCGGCCTGGAACACGACGCCGGGCAAGGTGTTGATCAGATCGGCGATCTGGTCCTCGCGTTCGCGTTCCCGCGTCAGGTCGGTAAAGCTGACGACAACCCCCTCGACTCGATCGCCAACCCTGATCGGGCTGGCGACAACGCGCACCGGGAAGACGGTGCCATCCGCTCGCAGCATCGAGCAATCGACATCGTGCAAGGCGACCCCTGTCGCCGCGACACGCAGGATCGGATGCGGTTCGCCATCCGCCCGCGCGTCCTCGCCAAGAAAGCGCAGAATGCCGTGCCTGACGACTTCGCTCTCGTGAAGAAAGCCGAACGCGCTGACCGCTTCCGGATTGACGAAGGTGAAGGCGCCGGTGGTGTCGATGCCGCAGACGCCGACGTTGACGCTTTCGAGGAGCAGGCGATTGAACTGCTCGACCTCGATGACCGCGGTGACGTCGTGAATGATGCAAAGAAGCAGGCGCTGGCCAACAAGCTCGATCGGGCCGGCATAGACCTGCACGTCCCGGATCGTCCCATCGGACAGCCGGTGCCGAAAGCGCTGCGGATAATGGCCGCCCGACCAGGATGATATCTCACGCATGACCGGTAGAACCGACCGGTTCAGCGTGTTGATGTCCCAGACGTGGAGTGTTCGAAACGTCTCCCGACTGTAACCGTAGAATTCGGCGGCCTTTGAGTTGGCGTCGACGATGGCGCCATCATCGTCTGGATCTATCAGCAGGATGGGCGCGGAATTGGTGCCGAACAGCGTGTCGAAGAGAACACAGCGGGTTTCGTTCTGGGTCGGACAATGAAGAAACATGCCGCAGCACTGAGAGGGGGTTTTTTCCGCGACATGTTCAGCCGCCATGCCCTCAACCCCGCCCTCTTCTTTCATCGCAGGCTCCATGTCCATCAGAGTGCACCGACGTTCCGAAACGGCTAGCCCTGATTATCATTACTTAGCCCAGAACCGTGAGAATATCTCTAATCTGCGGTCTCGGGAATGACGGACGCCTGAGCAGGGGATGGGGCCTTGGCGACGACGCCTTCCGCGCGCTTCGTCAGGTGGAAGGCCGACCTGTGCGCCTGCAGCATTTCCCTCGGCAGCGGCCGACGCTGCTCCAGTGGAACCACGCGCGCCTCCCTCCCCTCCATCAACCGCCGGTACCGCCACAGGGCCGCGCGCGCTTTCGCCCATTCCTCCAGCGCCAGCGTGCGGAGCTGAGGCGGCGACGGCGGGAAGGAGAGGTTCGGCTTGTCGCCGAGGACGGACACCTCGCCCCTGATCCAGCGCCTTGCGGCGGCCTTGACCGTCCAGGCCGGGACGTCCTCGAGGGCGATGGCGTAGGCCTCGGAGCGGGCCGTTGCGGCGTCCGGGCCGAGGCTCGAGGCAGGGAAGGCGAGGAGGAGGCGGGCGACTTCCCCAAGTGCCGCGAACTTGTCCGGCGTGGCTTCGGCGAGCGGTGCGACTTCATCGACCAATCGCGACAAGATCGATCGTTCGTCCGGGGTAAGGCCCCGGCTCAAGGTCGGGGTCCGGCTCGCCGCGTCCTCCGGGTTCAGGGTACGCTCCAGCTTGGCGAGCGAGGGCGGCAATGAGAAGGTCGTGGGGCGAGGCTGCGGCAGGGCGGGAAGTGCGGGACGGTCGGACAAGGTTCGGCTCCGGTGCGGGTTTCAGGCGGGTGTCGCGGGCCTGGTAGACGGCTTCGGTGAAGTAGCTCCAGGACCGGATGCTCGACGGCCTGGCCCGGCTGCATCGAGCCTGGATGGTCGGCAGAATGTCGGCCTGAAGGTCGCAGCCGTTGCGGATCCAGTTGATCGGACCGGACAGAACGAGCAGCCCCGGCGATGAGGCAGGCTTGGCCAGCGCCCTCCCCCCGGCATCGGCCAGCTGACGACCAAGCGTCTCGCCATCCGGCTCCGAGACCGGCATCGGTTCAATCGCCAGTTCTGGCGCCGGCTCGCGGGCGTCCGGTGTAGTCTGGGGGGATATAGGGGGGGTGTTAGGGGGTGTGGGGGAAAGCGGGGGGGAGGAAGGGGGGCACTGGGGGGTGTCGAGCGACTGTCCGGTGACCGTCGCGTGACCGTCACGCTTCCTGTCACGCTCCCGGCGCTTGCGCTCGGTTGCCCTGGCGCGGCGCTCGGCGTCGACAGCGTCTCGGTCTTCGATCTCACGGACTGCGAAGACAATGGCACCGATCGGAGCGCCAGCGGCGGCCATGTCTTCGATGAGGCGGGCGATGCTCATTGTTCGCCCTCACTTGGCCGCGTCCGCATATCCGCCTCCCGTTCCGAAAGGAATTTGCCCAACATCGCAAGGGCTTCGAGCGCTCGCGATGTTGTTCATTCATAGGGGATCAGGGTTGCCGCGCTCGAATGAGGGGCGGAAGATGGGGCACATGCGGACCAGCGCTCACGTCAACCGTGCCAGTGAAAGGGGCTTCGATGGATCGGAACTTCGGATCAAGCAAACGTGGCGGCTTCAACGAGATCACGAAAAACTACAAGGCAGACCCTTCCTTGGAGAACTACGTGAATCTCAGGCGCGGGAGCCCGGAGGCGGAGATCGAGGTCAGTGTTATCGGCGGCTTCGATTCGATGTTCTACATGCGCGATGAGCTAGATGTGAGCTTTCAGGAGGTTGTCCATTCGGAGCAGATTTTGGAGACTGGAGTTACCACACCTCAGTTTTCCAGGATCGCCCCGAATGAACATCCACAAGAATGCCCGTCTGACACCGTTGCGTCGAGAGGAAATGGCCGTCGCGGTCATCAAGGGCGGTCTGTCGAAGGCGGAAGCGTCCCGTCGCTATGGTGTTTGTGCGAAGATTGTCTCGCGTTGGGTTGAGCGCTTTCGTGTCGACGGATCGGCCGGGATGGTCGACCGTTCGTCTCGTCCGAAGACCAGCTCCAGGCAAATCGCGGTGGAAGTTTGCCACCGGATTGCCGCCTTGCGGCGCGAACGGCTGACTGCCAGGCATATCGCCCGCGAAACCAAGGTCTCGCCGGCCTCGGTCAGCCGCGTGTTGAAGCGAGCCGGACTGTCACGGTTGAAGGACTTGGCGCCGGCAGACCCGATCGTCCGCTATCAATATGCTGAGCCCGGTGGCTTGATCCACTTCGATATCAAACGCTTGGGTCGCTTCGACCGGGTTGGTCACCGGATCACCGGAGATCGCACCGGACAGAGCAACTCGCGCGGCGTCGGCTGGGAATATGTCCATGTTGCCATCGACGATGCCTCGCGCGTCGCCTACACCGGCATCTTCCCTGACGAGAAGGCTGTCAGTGCCTTGGCCTTCCTGAAAGCCACGATCGCCTACTACAAAGGTCTCGGCATAACCGTAACCCGCGTCATGAGCGACAACGGATCGTGCTACAAATCCAAAGACTTCGCAAAGGCTTGCCGAGATCTCGGTCTCAAACACATCCGAACCAAGCCCTACACGCCGAAGACCAACGGAAAGGCTGAGCGGTTCATCCAGACCGCTCTGCGTGAATGGGCATACGCACGCGCCTATCCGACCTCAGATCACCGAAAGGCCCACTTGCCAGAGTGGACCCACATGTACAATTGGCACAGACCACACGGCAGCCTTGACGCGAAAACACCCATCAGTCGCCTCAACCTAACCCGAGACAACCTCTTGAGGCTTCACATCTAGAGCGTTTCTTTCTTTATCGGAATCGGGGATTCCGTTGACGGTCGGATTGTGATTCAAAATGCAGGCTGGACGGAGGCCTGCATCAGATGGTTAGACCTCTCTCGAACGATTTGCGTGAACGGGTTGTCGCGGCGGTGCTCGCAGGAGAGACCAGCCGGTCAATAGCTGCGCGGTTCGGCGTTGCGGTATCCTCGGTGGTGAAGTGGTCGCAACGCCATCGGATAACGGGTTCGGTGGCTCCGGGTAAGATGGGCGGTCACCGCAAGTGGGTGTTGGAGCCGCACCGAGCCTTCATTGTCGAACGGATCAACCAGACGCCGCAGTTAACGCTGCATCGACTGAAGGATGAGCTGGCAGCGTGCGGCATCGTCGTCTCGCATGACGCTATCTGGCGGTTCTTGCGCCGCGAGGGCCTGCGCTTCAAAAAAAACGATGTTCGCCCTTGAGCAGGCCCGTGCTGGCACGGCCCGTAGGCGTGAGCGCTGGCGATCCTGGCAAGGAAGGCTCGATCCACAAAGACTGGTCTTCATTGACGAAACCTGGATCAAGACCAACATGGCGCCGCTCTATGGCTGGGGCGTCAAGGGCAAACGCCTCAAGGGCTTGGCCCCACATGGCCATTGGCGGACACTCACCTTCCTCGGGGCTCTCAGGGCTGATCGGCTGGTGGCGCCATGTGTCTTCAACGGGCCGATCAACGGCCAGTCGTTCCGTGCTTATGTCGAGCAGCAACTTGTCGCGACGTTGAAGCCCGGCGACATTGTCATCATGGACAATCTCGGTAGCCACAAGTCGGCCGCCGTGCGCGATCTGATCAGGAAAGCTGGAGCGAGACTTTGGTACCTGCCACCGTATTCTCCTGATCTCAATCCGATCGAACAGGTCTTTGCCAAGATCAAGCATTGGATGCGCCAGGAGCAGAAACGCACGATCGAGGACACCTGGCGACATATCGGAGTCCTAGTCGACACCATTGGGCCGCAGGAATGCTCCAACTACCTTGCAAACGCAGGGTACGCTTCTATCAAAACAGGAAACGCTCTAGCCACCGATCGGGATAAGGTCCATCCCAACCGTCATCTCAACGGCTGGACCGGCATCCTGCAAGCCGATGCCTATGGCGGCTACAATGACCTCTACCGAGAGGACCGCAAACCAGGACCGGTTGTCAGCGCTCTGTGCTGGAGCCGGGCTCGCCGGAAGTTCTTCGAACTGGCCGACATCGCCGGCAATGTCCGCAAGGGCAAACCCGTCCACGCCATATCGCCGGTCGCGCTCGCGGCGGTGACCCGCATGGACGCTCTGTTTGCCATCGAGCGCGACATCAACGGCCTCGACGCCGAGGCCAGGAGGGAGGCGCGGCAACGGTTGTCGCACCCACTGGCGTGCCGCAAGTGGATGGATATCGCTCCTACAAGACGCTGGCCGAGCGGCGGTGCCAAAGCAACGCTGGTCCGCTTCGGCTTGCCTTCTGTCTGGCGCATGCGCGGCGCAAGTTCGTCGAGGTGGTCAAGACGACGGGGTCAAGCGAGGCGCTGGCGATCATCGCATTGATTGCCGGGATCTACCGGATCGAGGCGCGGATCCGCGGAACGAGCGCCGAGATGCGCCTCAAGGTCCGGCAGGCGGAAAGTGCGCCGATCATGGCCGAACTGAACAGGCGCCTCACCGAGCTTGTGGAGGAGACGTCGAGCCAGTATTCATTGAGCAAGGCATGCCGGTATATGCTGAACCACTGGTCTGGGCTGATGGTATTCCTCGCCGACGGCCGGGCCGAGGTGGACTCCAATGTGGTCGAGCGTTCGATGAAATCCGTGGCTTTGACGCGCAAGAACGCGTTGTTCGCCGACAATGCCCGCGGCGGCGAGACCTGGCGATCCTTGCCTCCCTCGTCAACACCGCCAAGCTCAACGACGTCGATCCCGAGGCTTGGCTCGGCGATGCCCTGGAAAGGATCGTCTCCGGCGAGGTGACTATCAATCGCCTGGACGAGCTGTTGCCCTGGCGCTGGAAGGCGGAAAGACAGGCCAGAAACGATCAGTGGGTAAGCTGGCAGCATGAGCGGGCAAAGCGAAGCGTCTTCCTGTCCCAAAACTATGGCGCTCATGGATGATGACGAACTCGGGGCCGTGCTGCTGGCTCGTCGGCCAGCCCCCGCCGACCAGTTCTGTCTCAGGTCTTGACGGGTATCTGACCGCCCTGGTCATCGGCCCGCGCTTCATCGATCCATAGCTCTGGATTCCATTGTTTGCCGGGGAGAGAGCCTTGTTCGCGGGCGAGGAAAGTGACGCGTTCCGCCTCGTCCGGCCGCTGGTGGCCCACTACAACAGGATCTCGCTCTGCCTCTCGGACTTCCCGGCTTCCTTCCGCCCCAGGTTCGAGCAGAGAAGCAGTGGCACGTGCGACGGAGTGCTCTGGATGGGGGGCTTCCTGACCGCCACCAGCTTCGCGCCCCGCCTTTGGGATCCGGTCATTAGCGGGCACGACAGCACGAGCAATCTCATCGGGCCGATCCGCTCGCTCGCATCGACGCTCCACGCATCCGAGGCTGACTTCAAAGCCGTTGGCACCGCCATCGTCGCCATCCGCCAACACTTCATGCCAAGGCGGGCAAAAGCTGTAAGGCGGCGCTGACAACCACACGTCAAGCCGAAAACCAAGTGGGAAGCTGGTAGCACTTACGTTCGATAAAGCGGATTGCGGATTGGCATCATGTTTCTCATTGCTGCCAACGGCAGTTGACTTGCGCGCACCGATTGCTAGCCTCGCCGGGCTCTAGATGAATTTGGCTTGGCAAGAGGTCAAGCGATTGTAAACTTGCGAAAAGACGAGGTAGAGGTTTTGACGAAAAAAATCGCATTCTTCATTAGGAGCATGGCGGGTGGCGGCGCCCAGCGAGCTATGGTGAGGCTTGCACGTGGCTTTGCCGAAGCCGGCCATTCGGTTGAAGCGTTGGTTTTAGAAGAGGACGGAAACTTTAAGGAGGAACTATCGGATAAGGTAAAGCTGACCAAATTGGGACCTAAGCGCATCTCCGGAGCCATTCTCGCGTTAGCGCGCTACCTACGCCGCGAACGACCGGATGCTATACTGGTTACCGAGCCTGCCTGCAACGTCGCGGTCATTGCCGCTAAATTGTTGGCTGGCGGGTCGACGAGGGTCTTAATTCGAGAGGGCCTTTTTCCGTCTGTCGCAGCAACGGAAAGCCCGCATCGTGCCACCCGCCTCGCTTATCGATTGGCACCCTTCTTTTATCGCTACGCAGACGTAATTGTGGCGCTTGCTTCAGATTTGGCCAAAGACCTCGCGAAATGGGCACATCTTGATCTAGCAAGAATAACAGTCATCCCCATAAATCCGGTTGTGACGCCTGAACTTCTCGCGTACGCCGAGCTCACGCCTAAACATCCTTGGTTCCACGACCAGCTTCCGGTTATTCTCGGCGTAGGTAGGCTCGACCGACAAAAGGACTTTCAGACCCTTATCCAGGCTTTCGAACGACTCAGAAATCAGCGTCCATGTCGGTTGATGATTATCGGGGAGGGACCGCTTCGGGGCGAACTTGAATTACTTAAGGCGAAGTCTAGTTTTGGGAGAGATATTGAGTTGCCAGGTTTCGTCTCAAATCCGTTTTGCTTTATGTCGAAATGTAGCGTGTTCGTACTTTCCTCCCGCTACGAGGGGCTGCCCAACGCGTTAATTGAAGCGTTGGCAAGTGGGGCTTCTGTTGTAGCAACCAATTGTCCAAGTGGTCCCAGCGAAATTGTCGATGGCGATCGATACGGAAGACTTGTGCCAGTTGGCGATCCAGATGCAATGGCGCAGGCTATACGCGACACCTTGGATAGGCCGGTAAATTCGTCTCAAAGTAAAGCTCGAGGCCTAGAATTTACTATCGCCCGCAGCTCTTCGCTATACCTAAACGCGCTGTTCCCGCAGAGGCCAGTGTCATGAAGCCTTTAGATCCTTCAGCTCCTTCTGAAAATAGCCCCACAAAATCTCTAGCTGATACTGTGCTTTCAGGTGGCTACTGGATGGGTGCCGCCGCAGTTCTACAGGCTATTCTGCAGATCGTAATTTTCGCGGTGCTGGCTCGTCTGCTTGCTCCGGTCGAGTTCGGCAAAGTCGCCATCGCGGGCATTTTCGTCGACCTAGCCGCGGGCTTGGCGGCTCTTGGTACCGGCCAATCGCTTGTACAACAACGCGAGCTTACCGAACATCATATCCGCTTTGCTGGGTTTATTACCAATCCGTTTAGTATGATGGCCAGGTGCTCTGTATTTGTCCTTTCGTCACGTTTCGAGGGGTTGCCCAATGTCCTAATTGAGGCGCTGGCCTCCGGGGCGAAGGTTGTCTCAACCGACTGCCCTAGCGGCCCACGCGACATAATAGGCGATGATCTTTATGGCCGGCTCGTTCCCGTTGGCGATGCTCTCGCAATGAGTGATGCAATTCTGGCTACAATTGGTGAAGAACATAATTCGGCGCGTTCACGAGCAAGGGGTTTAGACTTCACAATAAAGAAAAGCGTGGATCTATACGAACAAGCAGTATTTGGAACGACGGTATGATTGTAGGTCCGGAGAGACATCCACGTCCTGAGCATAACAGTCGGCTGTCGTCCACCGTTGTCAATGGTGGTTTGTGGCTGGGTGCGTCAGCAGTGGTCCAAACAATATTGCAGATCGTCATTTTTGCAATTCTGGCGCGCTTACTCACTCCAAGCGAGTTCGGCCTCGTAGCTGTTGCAAATATTGTGACCGACTTCGTCACTGGTTTGGCAACGATGGGAGTTAGCCAAGCGCTAGTTCAAAAGAAGAATCTTACGCCAATTATTGTTCGAGCCGCCTTCACCTCTTCTCTGCTTGTTGGAGCTTTGTCGACTGGTGCTGTCTATTTGCTGAGTTGGCCAATTGCCGGATTAATGAATGCACCGGGTGTTACGCCTCTTATACAAGCATTGTCAGTCACGTTCTTCATACGCTCGCTGTCTCTAGTTCCCTTAGGGCTTGCATCGCGAGGAAAGAAATTTAAACTACTTGGATTGCGACAAGTAGTCTCATACACAATAGGATATGGAATTGTAGGTGTTTTTGCGGCGTATCGTGGCTGCGGAGCTTGGTCTCTGATATTTGCTCAGGTTTCCCAGGCGTCAGTTATAACCATTCTTATGTTCTCTAGCGTTAGATTTGAGAGCCGCTTCACGTTGGATCGTGCGGCACACAAAGCCATTGCCGGCTTCGGCTCTGGATACTCTTTTGCCCGCATTCTTAACTCATTGGCGAATCAAGCGGATAGAATGGTAGTGGGAGTGTTCTTGCCGCTGCCGCTAGTGGGGGTGTACTCAAGAGCGTTGCAGATTGCGCGGTACCCTGCGCTGATTTTTGGGCAAGTGATAGAAGATGTGTTGTTTCCCTCATTCTCGGGCATTCAGGGGGAAACGGGGCGACTGGGTGAGGCATATACCAAAGCCATTGGCTCTATTTCGATAATCATGACACCTATTTCGGTGTTCGTAATTCTAGCGTCACAACAAATCTGTGCTGTCTTGTTGGGGGCTGCTTGGGGAGACGCCCCTCAAATAGTGGCGATTATGGCAGCGGTGCTTATCTTTCGCTCTGCTCAAAGGGTAACCAGTGCCGTGTTGAGGGCATTGGGGCGATCCTGGCTTGTTGCGGCGTTGCAGGCGCTGTTTTTTGTTCTTACAGCCACCGGAAGTATGATCGGCGTACGCTACGGCTTGTTGGGTGTTTCGGTTGCCGTAACGGGCGCGGTAGTCTGCCAATATGTCGCTTCTCTATATTTGTGTGGAAAATACATCGATATCGTGTTTGTCAAGCTTTTAAGAACGCATCTTGCTGCCGCGCCGTTATCGATGGTCACTGCAATTTGTATTGTAGCCGTGGAGATTCTGCTATCGGAGGCACGTCCTGAAGTGCAGTTGGCTGTCATGGCTATTACTGTTATTTTGTCTGCGATCATAGTGGTTATTATTTTACCTCGCGTGTTCCTGCAGCTGGACGGGATATGGCTATTTGGTACTCTGTATAATAGGCTTCCTTATTCAGTACGGAAGAACTCTTTTTTAACCCTCATTTCCGCTAGGATACTCAATTGATGAAAGAGAAACTCAGAGTTCGCCTTCACGGAGCATTCGAGGTCGAGAATTTTGGGGACATTCTTTTGGCAAAAATCTTCGCCAGTTGGGTCCAGGAGGCAGGGGGGATTCCTGTTGGAACTAGTGTTCCTGCGTACTTACAGAGTGAGCTAGATCTGGCGACCAGCACTAAAGCGGACGTCGCGGGTGTTATCATGATTGGCGGTGGATATTTGGGAGAGCCGCCGCGCTCTTTGATAGGACGATGGTTCTGGGGAGAGAAACTTCGACACCGACACTTGGCAGTTATGCGGGCCGCCAAACAGGCTGGATTGCCCTATTGCATTACTGGCGTGGGCTTTGGCCCTATAACCAATCTGCTTGCCCGACGCGAGGCGGTCCAGCTTATGTCCAATGCGACATCCGTGACCTTTCGTGACAACGAGAGCATGGATTACGCCAGTAAGTACGGCTTCGGGCAGGGAAGCCTATCGGCGGATGCTGCCCTCAGTCTTCGAGACCTTCCACTTTCGCCCCAAGCAACTCAAGAGCGGGACAGAATCGCTCCGAAGGACGGGCGCCGGCTCGTGTTGGTGCAGCTAGATCGCTCATTGCTTACCCGTGAGGGGCAGTTTCTCGAACGCCAACTCTCTCGTCAACTCGCACGTGATGACTTGAAGGTTGTTGGTATATCTGACCAGAGGGGAACAGAGGTTTCTAATGGTCACAAAGTATGCTTTGAAAAATTACAGTCGAAATTTAGAGATGCTGAGTTCATTCCATATGACGGGGTCGAAAAGCTAATTGGACGGATCTCCGCTGCGGATTTGGTGATTACAAGTAAATTGCATCTGGGTATTGTCGCGACGGCGCTTGGAAAGCGGGTGGTTTCGTTCCCGACTCATTCAAAAACGCAACGCTTCTATCGGCAAATCGGACAAGAAAATATCTGCTTGCCATTATTACAATGTACGGATCAGAAGGTCGATGATTTACTGGCTCATGGTCTAGGCTTGATTGACTCCCCTCCGGAGCGGGTTCCTGAGAGTATTCTTGAGCTTTCCAGGGAGAATGCGAATCAGATCAGAGGGTTTATGAGGAGAATTATTCTAGATACTAGGGGCGGGTGAATGTATAGTTCGCTTAGCGCGGGAGATATAAAGCCATGTTTACTTCGCTCCAGGCAAGTCGAGCCCTAGCTGCTACTGCCGTACTGTTCTCACATATGACAGTTCTTATGGCCGTAGAAAAGTACGGTGGTCTGGACTTCTTTGATGGATGGCTAAAGGCCGGCGCCTTCGGCGTAGATTATTTCTTCGTTCTGTCGGGGTTTATTATCTATGCCGCACATGGGAAGCATCTTGGGCGACTGAGCGCTTTGAAACCTTACCTGCTAAAGCGGTTTTCACGTGTTTTCCCAATTTATTGGTTTTACACGGCGGGATTTACAAGTTTCGTTCTGTTGGGCGTTGGCGACAAAGTATTTAGTAACGGGTTTGGGGAGTGGCTGTCCTACATCACTTGATACACTGGACTGATGCCAAAGCACCGCTCAGCGTTGCGTGGACGCTCTTTTTCGAGGTTCAGTTCTATCTTCTTTTTGCCGTTGCAATCGCTAGTAAGCGAGCGGCTGTCCTTGGCCTCACTGCGTGGTTGATAGTCATCTTAACCTTCGGGTCAGCGGAATATGGTGACGCCAAAGGTTTGCTTTTGGTGGACCTGTTTAGCTGGTATAATCTAAATTTTCTACTCGGCATTGCCGCTGCTGTAGGCGTTGCGCGGCTTCGGGATAGATTTGCAAGAACAAGTGTAATAGCAGGCATAGCGTTCGTAGTGGTCTTTTTGCTATCTTGGCGCGAAGGACTGTATGATGTTTATTCACAAGTGCGGCTAATTGGAGGGGTCGGATTTGCGTTGGTAGTTTATGGTGGTGTTTCGTTGGAGCGGAGCACCGGTTGGAGTGCCCCTCGAATGTTAGTTTTTCTAGGTGACGCCTCATACACCATCTACCTTGCCCATCTACCTCTTGCATCTCTCTACATGATGGTTGCAAGCCGCTTTGGAGTCATTGAGCGAATTGGCGTCACTGCAACCTTTGCCTTAGGGTGTTTGAGCGTGCTCGCCCTATGTTCCGGGCTATATTTTGCAGTTGAGAGGCCCGTTATCTCTTGGTCGCGGCGTTGGATATCGCAACATTTGTCATCGTCAAGTCAGGTTGGCGCTGGAGCCGCTGTCCAGCCTCCGATTTAGGCGGCAGTAGCTTAGTGTGGTTTCAATGCCCTAATCGTCAGTCCACCGAAGCAAGGTAGCGTCAACATTAGCATCTGTCTCGACGTCACTGAGTGTTCTAGACATAGGCATAGGCGGTAGAATAGAAGTTCGAATGCCTTACAACAGCGAACAGCGACTATCCACACCTTCGCCCATATCCCAAAAATCATCTCACTCAATAAGGCGTAAGTTGTACCCCTCCGGCGAAGGCCGCCTTGTGATGTTGGATTGTTGCGAAGAGTCTTCAGCAGTTTTGTTCCGGCAGTACTGCTGGAGAGCTATTTTGTCCGACGATACGGTTTATGTCCGGAGACGGTCCTGGACGGGTGACGAGAAGCGCGCGGTTGTCGCGGAGGCGTTTTCCGGCGGCAACGTGAAGGCGGTTGCCAAACGCTATGGCCTTCAAACGCAACAGCTCTACCGCTGGCGCGATCGTCTGGCCGATATTGGCGCGAGGTCGGAGTTTGTGGCCGTTTCGGTTGTTCCGGAGCCTCTCGCCCTGCCTGCCCCAGAAGATGTAGTCCCCGGTCGTCCGGACAGGGTATCGGACCCCGCACGCGAGATCACAGGAACCGACGGTCGTGTCGAGATCGCGCTTGCCGATAGTTTGCGGATTTGGCTCAGCCCTGGCTCGGACGCCGACTTCGTGGTGAAGGTCGCTCTCGGGCTGACGGGGCGCCGGTCATGATCCCGATGCCGGTTGGGGTGAAGGTGTGGCTGGCGACCGGTCACACCGATATGAGAAAGGGGTTCAACGGGCTTGCGCTCCAGGTCCAGGAAGTGCTGCGCCGCGATCCTTTCAGCGGCCATGTTTTCGTTTTCCGGGGGCGCAAAGGCGACCGTCTGAAGGTGATCTGGCATGATGGTCAGGGTGCCTGCCTGTTCACGAAGCGCCTGGACAACGGGACGTTTCTGTGGCCCTCGGTTTCTGATGGAACAGTAACGATTTCCTCCGGACAGATGGGGTATCTGCTGGAAGGAATCGACTGGCGCAACCCGCAAAAGACCTGGCGGCCGACCAAGGCTGGATAGAGCGTAAAATTTGGCGGCCGGGGCATTTATCAGGTTACAAGTCCCTGTTTCCATGATTCAATCGGGCCATGGAGATCACTCCCGACGACCTGCCCGACGACATCGATGCGCTCAAGGCGGCGCTCAGGGCCGCGCGGGCGGAAGTTGCCGTGGCAGAAGCTCAACGCCCCGCCGATCAGGCGCTGATCGCCCATCTGAAGCTGACGATCGCCAAGCTCAATCGGGAGAAGTACGGCTCGCGTTCGGAGAGGACCGCTCGGCTGCTCGACCAGATGGAACTGCAGTTGGAAGACCTGGAGACCGCCGCCACGGAGGACGAACTGGCCGCCGAGAAGTCGGCGCGCCGGACGGTGGTGTCGGCCTTCACCCGCAAGCGACCGTCGCGCCAGCCGTTTCCGGCCGATCTGCCGCGCGAGCGCGTGGTGGTGCCCTTTCCGCAAAGCTGTCCGTGCTGTGGCGGTAATCGCCTGCGCAAGATCGGCGAAGATATCACCGAGACGTTGGAGGTCATTCCCCGGCAGTGGAAGGTGATCCAGACGGTCCGCGAGAAGTTCTCGTGCCGGGACTGCGAGACAATCAGTCAGCCACCAGCGCCGTTCCACGTCATCCCTCGCGGCTGGGCCGGGCCGAGCCTCTTGGCCATGATCCTGTTCGAGAAGTTCGGACAGCACCAACCGTTGAACCGCCAAGCCGAACGCTATGCTCGCGAAGGCGTGCCGATCAGCTTGTCGACGCTGGCCGACCAGGTGGGAGCCTGCACCACGGTTCTGGCGCCACTGTTCGCCCGCCTGGAACGCCACGTGTTTGCCGCCGAGCGGCTTCATGGCGACGACACCACGGTGCCGGTGCTGGCCAAGGGCAAAACACGAACCGGCCGGATCTGGACCTATGTGCGGGATGATCGGCCGTTCGCCGGGCCGGCGCCACCGGCGGCGGTATTCTATTACTCGCGCGACCGTGCCGGCGTTCATCCCGAGAAGCATCTCGCCGGGTATCAAGGGCTGTTCCAGGCCGATGCCTACAGCGGCTACCGCGAGCTTTATGCCGCCGGCCGCAAACCCGGGCCGTTGCTGGAGGCCGGGTGCTGGAGCCACGCGCGGCGCCCGTTCTTCATTATGGCCGACGTCGAAGCGGCGGCGCGGCGCAAGGCCGAAGGCAAGAAGCCGCCGGTAATCTCGCCGATCGCCCTGGAGGTTGTGCGCCGCATCGATGCGCTGTTCGAGATCGAAAGGACCATCAGCGGTCGGACGGCCAATGAGCGTCTTACCGTTCGTCGCGAGTTGAGCGCGCCGTTGGTGGCCGAACTGGAAGCCTATATGCAAACCGAGCGACGCCATCTCGCACGCGGCAACGACGTCGCCCAGGCCATCGACTACATGCTGAAGCGCTGGGAAGCCTTTACCCGCTTCCTGCGCGACGGCCGGGTTTGCCTCAGCAACAATGCCGCCGAACGGGCGCTCAGAGGAATTGCCCTGGGAAGAAAATCGTGGCTGTTCTGCGGTTCTGACCGCGGCGGCGAGCGAGCGGCGATGATGTACAGCCTGATCGTCTCGGCCAAGATGAACGACATCGACCCGCAGGCTTGGCTGGCGGACGTGCTCGCGCGCATCGCCGACAACCCGGTACACAGGCTTGATGATCTGCTGCCCTGGGATTGGTCCCGCCCGGACGCCACCGCTGGCAAGGCGGCTTGACCTGGCTTCAGTTGAGCAACAAGGAGCCTTATGACCTATCGGAACTACACCCTTTACACGCTCCGGTATGTCGCCCAGATGCTGGAAGAGGACGAGGCCTTCCTGCATGACTGTTCCATCGAGATGTTCCCGGAAGATGGCTGTCTCAGCGCTTACGACGAGTATCCGGCAACTGAACGCAGCGAACCGATTGTCGTCTTCACCGAGGACGGGATCGAAAACCTCCGGTACATCATCGCGGAATTTAGGAACTTGGGGAAAACTTCGCTAAAACCTATTCCTACGCGCAATCCGAAGGAACCATAGATTCCGCGGTTCTGACCGGATGGATACACACGGCATCCAAGCCCAGCAAATCTATCGCTGGCGGGATCGGCTAGCGCGCGCGGGAGACGCTGCAGAGTTCGTGGCTGTTTCGCTCTCCTCAGACAGTTTGGCCCTTCCTGCTCCGGATGGTGCGCCGTCCGAAGCGCCGGCCGATTGTCAGATGGGTTCCGGCGGCGGATTGGGTGAACGGGTGGAGATTGCGGTCGGGGACAGGCTGGTCATCAGGCTCACGTCCAGTTCGAACGCGGACTTCCTGGTACAGGTGGTGGCCGGCTTGATGAGGTGTCGGTTGTGATCCCGATGCCGGCCGGTGTGAAGGTGTGGCTGGCGACAGGCCATACGGATATGCGCAAAGGGTTTGCCGGACTGTCGCTCCAGGTTCAGGAGATCCTTCGTCTTGATCCGTTTAGCGGCCACGTATTTGTGTTCCGGGGACGTCGGGGCGATCGTCTGAAGGTGCTCTGGCATGATGGCCAAGGGGCCTGCCTGTTCTTGAAGCGTCTGGAACAGGGGCGGTTTCTGTGGCCGTCCGTCGCCGATGGTGTGGTGACGATCAGCGTCGGCCAACTCGGCTATCTTCTCGAAGGCATCGACTGGCGGAACCCGCAGAAGGTGTGGCGGCCCAGCCGAGCCGGGTGAGCGGACGGGGCTATAGTTATTGGCCAATGCACTGTTTTTGTGATTCAATCTGGCCATGGAAGACGGCTTTGCCACGCCCGGGGATGACATTGACGCGCTGAAGGCGGCGCTCCGTTTTGCACGGGCTGAAGCCGAGCATGCGGCCGCGGAACTAGCTGCCGAACGAGCCCGGCGGAGCGAAGATCAGGCGCTGATCGCCCATCTCAAGCTGACCATCGAGAAGCTCAAGCGCGACAAGTACGGCCCCCATTCGGAGCGGACTGTCCGCCTTCTCGATCAGTTGGAACTGCAACTCGCTGATCTTGAGGCCGCGGCGACCGAAGACGAACTGGCAGCCGAAGCGAGTGCCAGGCGCACGACGACGGTATCGTCCTTTGCACGCCAGCGGCCGTCGCGCCAGCCGTTCCCGGCCCATCTGCCGCGCGAGCGTGTGGTCGTGCCCGGACCGACGAACTGTTCCTGTTGTGGCGGCAATCGGCTGCGCAAGCTCGGTGAAGACGTTACCCGGTCACTGGAGGTTGTCCCCCGTCAGTGGAAAGTGGTCGAGACGGTGCGCGAGAAGTTCACTTGTCGCGACTGCGAAGCCATCAGCCAGGCGCCAGCGCCGTTTCATGTCATCCCACGCGGGCATGTCGGACCGAACCTCCTGGCGATGATCCTATTCGAGAAGTTCGGTCAGCATCAGCCGCTCAACCGGCAGAGCGAACGTTACGCCCGCGAGGGTGTCGCTCTCAGCCTGTCGACGCTGGCCGATCATGTAGGAGCGGCGGCCTTTGTTCTGAAGCCCTTGTTCGAGCGGTTGGAATCTCATGTGTTCGCGGCCGAGCGGCTGCATGGCGACGACACCACGGTGCCGGTTCTGGCCAAGGGCAAGACGATCACCGGGCGGATCTGGACCTACGTGCGGGATGATCGCCCCTTCGGCGGTCCCGAGCCGCCAGCAGCCGTGTTCTATTACTCGCGTGATCGCGGCGGGGAGCATCCAGAGGCGCATCTTGCGGGCTATAGTGGCCTATTCCAGGCGGATGCCTATGGTGGGTATGCTGGGCTCTATGCTCCGGACCGTAAACCTGGCCCCTTGCTGGAGGCGGCCTGCTGGGTTCACGCACGACGTCCGTTCTTCCTGATGGCCGACATCGAGGCGGCAGCGCGCCGGAAGGTACAGTCCAAAGGCCGGGTGGCGCCGGTTGTCTCGCCGATCGCTCTCGAAGTCATCAGGCGGATCGACGCCCTGTTCGCCATTGAGCGGGATATCAATGGCAAGCCGGCCGAGGAATGGCTGTCAGCTCGTCAGCAACTGAGCCGGCCGCTTGTCGACGATCTCCATGACTACATGGCGGCGGAGCGCGCCAAGCTCTCGCGCGGCAGCGATGTTGCCAAGGCCATCGACTACGTGCTCAAGCGCTGGCCTGCCTTCACGCGCTTTCTGGAGGATGGCCGGGTTTGCCTCAGCAACAACGCTGCCGAACGCGCGTTGCGCGGCCTCGCCCTTGGCAGGAAGTCGTGGCTGTTCGCAGGTTCCGACCGAGGCGGGACCCGTGCTGCCATGATGACCAGTCTCATCGTGACCGCCAAGATGAACGATATTGATCCACAAGCCTGGCTAGCCGATGTCCTTGCCCGGATTGCCGAACTGCCGCAAGGCCATATCGACCAGCTTCTGCTGTGGAATTGGAAAGCCTCCACCGAGGAGCCCCTGGCAGCATGACGCTCACCGAGATCGACAGGCAAGGCCACTTCCGTTGCAAGATTGAAGGTTGTGCTCGACGACGTCGAGCCTCAAGTCATGCGGCGGCTTGATGTGCCGCTCAACATTCGCCTCGATCGGCTGCACGAGGCGCTGCAGGCCGCCCTCGGCTGGTCCAACAGCCATCTCTACGAACTGGTCTTCAAAGGTGTCGGCTTCGGCATTCCCGACGACGGTTGGGGCGACGGTCCAATGGACGCCCGCAAGGCCAAGCTCATCGACATCATTGAGGATACAGGCGCCAAGTCGTTCAAATATCTCTACGACTTCGGCGATGGCTGGGAGCACTCGATCAAGATCGAGAAGATCATGCCGGCGATCGACGGCGTCTCCTATCCTTGCCTGATCGAAGCCTCAGGAGCCTGCCCGCCCGAGGACAGTGGCGGTCCATGGGGATTCATGGAAGCGCGACAAGCACTGGCCGATCCTAACCACGAGCGCCACCAGGAAATCCGCGAATGGTGGGGCATCGAAACCTACGACCCAGCCGCCGTGGACATTCCAGCCATCGAAGCATCCCTCGAAAAACTCGCCAAACGATGGGCACCAAGGCGAAGAACGCCGAAGTAAGCGCGACAAACTGTCCCTGCGGCCTTCGCCGGAGGGTTACTTAGCGTTGACGGAACGTAGCGTCTCAACCATGCTCCTGCGCGAAGGTTTCGGCGCATTATCGATCAGCATTGCTAGGCGTTCAAAGTCCAGTGTAGATCGGGCCGCAACCGCGTCGAGCAGATAGCGATTCTGTGCGACCACCGCGGGCGGCAGCAATGCGGCATATTTGTCGAGCGTCTGCCGAGCGTTCGTAAAGGATGGCCTGGCCAGCTTTGCCTTGCCGGCACACGATACACGGCAATGAGGCTGCGGGCGGCGTCACTATTGCCGGCGTCAGCGGCCGTGCGCAGGATACTCAGGGCGGTAGTAGGGTTGCGGGGAACGCCGGCACCGGCAAAATATGCCTCAGCCAGACGCACCTGGGCTGACTCCGTCAAGCCAATTTTTCGATCCTTTCTGTCGTGACGAGAAGTGGGCGACAATTTACGAGTTCGAGGGGAGCCTTTCGGCGGCGCATGGAGCCCGTGCCGCGACCTTGTATTCGGTGGGCTCGTTTGAACCCGAACCATGATGCGTCATTCGCATCTACGCCAGGCTCCGGGGCGGCGGTCCCTATCTGGAAAACGGCTTAGAAGCCACGTCATGTAACGGGTTGCCGCTGCCTCGGACTCGTCAGGCCATTGCAGGGCCTAATCAGAACATTTATTGCGCCGGTCGCATCTTGAGTCCTTCTGGCGCCTCTGCGCCAATTGCCAAGCGCCACAGTGCGATCAGCAGCTTGCGAGCAAACGCCACGATCAGCGACATCCGCTTACGACCATTCGCATCTGCGGTACGCGCCCGAAACCAGCGGACAAGGGCGCTTTCTTTCTGAAAGACCAAGAAACGCCATGCCAGTTGGACCATGCCGCGCCGAACGCGGGGATTGCCGGCCCGCGACAGTCCCCGCTCGCGTCGCTTTGATCCGCTCTCATCCGGCGAGCCGGTTAGTCCGGCATAGCGGGCGACCGCTCGTCTATCCCGTAAGTCGCGAAGAAAAATCTCGTGGGTGAGCATGTCAGCAGTCTCCACGCCGACGCCAACGACGCGCGTCAGCAGGCGAACCATGCTGTTCGCTTTCTCTTCATCGGGCTTATCTTCGTTGAGGCGGCCGTTCGCTGCTGTTCAATTTCTTTGATTTGATCCTCGACGAACCGCAGGCGAGCCATGTCGCGGCACAGTTCCGCTCTTGCAAGGGGCGGAATGGCGCCGCCTTCCGGCGTGAGCAGGCCATCGAGCCGATCAGCAGTTTTCCGTAGATCGGGATTGGTATCTCGGATGCCGAGACGGGCGAACGCCGCCTTCATTCGATTGATTATCCGCGTCCGCTCGCCGATGAGATTTTCGCGTCCGCGCGTCGGACGCTTCGCGTCCTCGTCCTCAATTGAAGGTGTTGCTGCCATGCTGTAACGGCCAGATTCGCCGCGAAGCCAACCGAGTACCACCCGAAGGAGCAAGGCCGCGTCGAGACGATCTGTCTTCGCACGGCGGCGATCTCGGGACACAGCCACGCTGCTTGAATGGATGACATGCGCCTCGACACCGCGGTCGCCAAGCCATCGCGCCAGCCAGAACCGTCCCGCCCGGCCTCATAAGCAACGACCAGACGCTCGATCTTCCGGCCAGATTGGCAGCACTCCTGACGCCATCGATCGATCAGAGCAAATAGACTATCGGGGTCTGGTCCTAGAGCACGTCCCGTGATCGATGAATCAAATGTGAAGTGACGCGCGACGCGGTGTCTGATTCAAAGTTCACTTCAAAGGAGGCGAACGATGGCCAGAGCGCTGAGCGAGGATTTGCGGTCTCGGGTTTTGCAGGCTTCTTCGGATGGACTTTCGGCGCGTCAAGCCGCTGCCCGGTTCGGGGTCGGCGTTTCGACGGCGATCCGGTGGATCGGCAGAGCGAAGCTGGGCGAGCGGTCAGCACGCGCTCAGGGTTGGCGGCGCGGTTCCCGCCTCGATCCGCATGAGACCTTCGTGTTCGAGATGATCGAAGGGCAGAAGGACATCACGCTCGACGAGATGGTGATCCGCCTTGCTGCGGAGGCGAACGTCGTTATCGGCCGCAGTGCCTTGAGCATCTGGCTCGGCCATCGTGGCTGGACATTCAAAAAAAGACCGCACACGCACTGGAGCAGGAGCGGGCGGACCTCATAAAGCGGCGCCAAGCGTGGTTTGACGGCCAACCTGATCTCGACCCGGGACGCTTGGTCTTTATTGATGAGACCGGATTATCGACCAAGATGGCGCGCCAGCGCGGACGAGCATTGCGGGGCGAACGCTGCCGAGCCGCAATCCCTCATAGTCATTGGAAAACCACCACATTCACCGGCGCCTTGCGTCTGAGCGGCATGACGGCACCGCTGGTTCTCGATGGCGCGATGAACGGCGTCGCCTTCCGCGCCTACGTCGAGCAAGTGCTGGTCCCAACGTTGTCGCCCGGCGACATCGTGGTGATGGACAATCTGCCCGCTCACAAGGCCGAGGGCGTCCGCCTGGCAATCGAGCGGGCCGGTGCCGAGCTACACTACCTGCCGCCCAACAGCCCGGACTTCAACCCGATAGAAATGGCTTTCTCCAAACTGAAAGCGGTCCTGCGCGGCAAGGCGGAGCGAACCGTCAGCGCGCTCTGGGATGCCGTCGGAGCCGCCATCCCACTCTTCAGTCCGAACGAATGTGCAAACTACTTCGCAGCCGCAGGATATGAACCGGATTAAGCCGGACGTGCTCTAGCTTCTTCAGCGGCTGGCGTTCAACGCCCGGAAGCAATCCGGTGACGATCCATGTCGATTGACTCATCTCGATAACAACGATGAGGGTGCAATCCTGATCGAAGGCCGTTATTGCGCGGCTGGCAGTAAATTGATGAGGCATGAGGCGTCTCCAAGATCTCGAAGAGCGCCAGCCTGCCACAGACCGGCGCGTGCCCCATAGCATCCGGAAACCATCAGCCAGTTCAACGATGATCCACTCGTCAGCTTGCCAGCTGTGGCACGCTGATCATCCAAGCGCTGCCGGAAAGCGTCGAGGCCAAGCCGCAATTACACCACGCAATGGGACACGATCCTTGTTACCTGACTGCGTCGCCGAAGGTCAGGCCGATTTCCGCGGATTTCAGGCACAAATTACCTGCCTCACTATGGTCTCGGAAGGCGGGCAGCGATTCAGAGCTGTTCTGTAGTGCAGTCTGCACGACAGAGCCTTGTACGGATGACGGGGCAAGGTTGTTTTCGTGCTGCCGAGGCCCTCACATCTCCGCAGCGCGAGCAGTAATGATTTTGGCCGCGGCGCTGCTGAGTGGCCCTCGCCGGCAGCGATCTCCTGAAGGTCCGAGATCGCACAATGATTGCAGCGCGCGGATGGTCGACGTCGTCAGAAGACCGTTCAACGGGCCGTCGTAATGCCCCGCAGCCTTCATATTGCGTTGGAGTACGTAGACGTATGCATTGGCGTTGGCGAAGCGTAGCGCCTCCATCATGCTTCTGCGTGACGGCTTAGGGGCATTGTCAATCGTCAATGCTAGGCGTCCGAAATCCGCCGTCGATCGGGCGGCGGCGGCGTCAAACAGGTAGCGATTCTGCGCGACGACCGCGGGCGGCAGTAGGCTTGCATATTTGTCGAGTGTCTGGCGCGCGTTGATGAGAGATGGCTTGACCAGCTTTCCCTTGCCGCTGCGATAGACGGCAACCAGGCTGCGGGCGGCGTCGCCATTGCCTGCATCAGCTGCTGTCCGCAGAATGCTGAGAGCAGTCTTAGGGTTGCGAGCAATGCCGGCACCGGAAAAATACGCCTCTGCCAGACGCACAGGGGCCGAAGGGACGCCTTTTTCACTGGCTTCCTTCAGGTAGCGCAACCCTTCCGAGGGTTTGGAGGCCGCGCCGAACCAGCCTCGCAGATGGCCCTCGCCGAGATTCACCAAACTGCCATTGTCGCCTTCGCTTGCCGCGGCCGTATACAGCTCCAGCGCCTTCGCTGGATTTCTCGACACGCCATAGCCGTCTCGATATAGCGCGGCGAGCCGCTTCATCGCCGTTGTGTTGCCGGCTGCGCGGGCCTTTTCGAGGAGCTCGGCCGCCCTAGCGGGGTCAGGTTCGACATACTCTCCACGCGTGTAGAGGTCGGCAAGATAAAGTGTCGCGGCAATGTTGCCCTTGTCGCTCTCGGTCGTAACGAGGTCGACACCCTTCTCGGAATCGCGCGGTTCGCCAAACCCTTGCAGGGCGGCTTCGGCGAGGCGCTGCCAAGCGACATTGTGGCCTGCATCTGCGGCCTGCTTGAAATAGCGGGTCGAAAGGGCTGGGTCGGCCGGCACCAGTACGCCGTCGCGGTAAATTTCCCCAAGGCGCGACATCGCTTGTGCATCCCCCGCCTCGGAGGAGATGGCCAAATATTCCACTACCTTGGAACCATCCGCCCCCAGCGGACCGCTGCCACTATAAATATCCGCTAGTCGCTTGGCCGAAGGCGCGTCGCCACTATTGGCAAGTTCCGACAAGATGGAAACGGCGGCGTCGGGATCGGCCGGAACACCGTTACCCGACAATAATGCTTCTGCAACTGCACGCTTGCCGTATTTATTGCCGGCGTCGGCGGCCGCCTTGTTGAACTGATAGGCGTTGGCGGGATTTTTCTCGACACCTATTCCGTCGCCGTACAGTTGGCCCAATCGAAAATTGGCGGAAGACTGGCCGGCAGCCGCCGCGCGCGTCATCAGGTCGATACCGCGTGGAATATCCTGCGGAACAGCTTCACCGCGAACGAGCAGGTCGCCTAGCCGGTACAGCGCGTCGCGATTTCCAGCATTGGCGGCCTCTTCGAGCCATTGGGCGCCGCGGGCCGGATCCTTCGCAACACCCTCTCCGCCGGTCACCAAGGCATAGCCCGCCTTGTATTTTGCGGTCACGTCGCCAAGGTTCGCTGCCTCTGCGTAGGCCGAAAAGGCCTTGGCTGGATCGGCCGCTATTATGCCTCCCTTGGAATAGAGGCCAGCGAGCTTCAGCCAAGCGTTGGCGTCGCCACTCTTGCCTGCGGCTTCGAGCAGGCTGATCGCCTTTGCAGCGTCAACATCGACGCCGGTACCAGCCAGATAGAGGTCGGCCAGGGCGCGGGCGGCAGCGGAGTCGGTCGCCGCGGCGGCTCCCAGAGTAGCAATGGCCGCCTTTGCCTTTTCGGATGCCGGGTCCTTCCGGATGCTCGCAGTCAACGACTTGACGTTAAGCGAAGAGGCGGCCGAGCTCGTTTCTGCCTGATCTGCCGCATCCTGCGCCCATCCTGGGAAGAGTAAGTAGCAGGGCGACACCAAAAGGGTGGCAGTTATGAGGAAAGCTCGAAAGGGTCTCATATTTATGCCCGCCTTTGTAGGAAAGAGTAGTGTATAGTAGATTCAGTGCCAAACCAGTCCGTAAGCCGGAACGGAAACTCACAATAGCGAAATCAGTCCTGGAGCTTACTTGGGCTTAGGACCAACTTTAAACGTGAAATTAGAACCTATCTTGCGATAAACATGCAAGCGGCGACCGGCATCCGTGACGCCTGTATAAATAAAACCATTCGCCTGCCCAGCCGCAAGACGGGTGATCTTATACCCGTTGTATGCCTTGGGGCACTCTTTCTTGGTGCCCACCACGACGACTTTTGAGGGTGACCGCTTGCTGGTCTGAAAAATCGGCTGTCCGTATTTGGCATCGAACAAAACTTGGCACTGCCCACTCCCTACCGGGGCATAGGCAAATCCGCCGCCCAGATCGGTCATTCCTGCGGCGGAAACAGTGCCGGTGACGCCAAGGGAAAAAAGAGCTGCGACGATAATGGCCTTCATTATGTTACTCCGGTCGTTGAGGTTTTGCGGCGGGGCAAGGCAGCTCCGGGCGCAGGACGATCGCAGGACATGCTTCGCATCGAAATCATCCCGCGCGGCCGTTTATTGAAAGGTCCAGGGCGAGGCCAGGAAATGCCGCCGTCCGGCGTCGGCGATTCGAGAGAAAACAGCGGAAAATCTCGGCGCATGGCCCAGCCTGGTTCTTTCAGGAAACACCATTGCCATGCCCCTTTCCGGTTCTTCTCCATAGTGTGCCGAAACCGGCACGCGCCAGCATGCGTATAAACCATAACACATGAACCGGGCGAGCGCGACCCGGAATGTCCGTCCTGGGCGATGCTGAAGCGCACCTTCTCATTTGCTGCCGCACGCGGCTGGTATGAAAAAACAATCAGCCTTAAGCGTGCTCGTTCCAGCTTCCGTACCCGTCTTTACAGAAAAGCTCAGATAACATTCACTCTAGTAAGGGAGATGCAGACGGCGTCGGCCGTTCATGACATGGCTTTTTGAGAGCGACGGGCAACGTTACCCCCTTGACCTTCCGAAGATTGGGCGATCGATCCGGTCTGTGTCGTGTGGCTTTTCCAGTTGTTCGCAGTGTTGAGGTTTTGGCTGATGGTCTGATTGGTATGATCATGACGACGAAAACCATCGTCAGGCAGGCCTTAAGATGCACTCGCTATGCGAGTTCATCAGAGCCCAACTCACAACGGCTTGAGTGTCTGGCCAAACAGGGGCAGGATCAGCAGGATCACTCACACCTTGAAGCTTTCTGCAGGTGCTCCCTCGGTCACTGTCGCCAACTCGCGAGCTTCACCAACTCTACGTTCTGCACATATCGCGCCACCACGTTGATCGACTTCCAGCCGCCGCTTCGCATGATCGGCAGGATGTTGGCGCCATTTACCACCATATCCTGAGCAGCTCCCACGCGCATCGAGTGCCCGGAGAGGCGACTGGCGATTTCGGCCGATAAGCCCGCGGCGGTTGCGCGCTGTTTCAGCATTCGCCCGATTGAATGCGGATGCAGGGCGTCCGCGCCAGCCCATCCGGGATTCACGCGCCGAAACAGCCAGCCCTCCGAAATGTTTGCCGCTCCAAGCCAGGCTTTGAGCGCCTCGGCAGCAACTGCCGATACGAAACCATCACGGCCGTCGCCGAACGGGTCGTTCTTGGCGCGGCGGATGAGCGCCAGCATGCTTCCATCGCTAAGCGGAGTAAGGTCCTCGACACGCAAGGCCGCGAGTTCCGAACGGCGGCACATGGTGTCGTAGCCGACCATGATGAGCGCTCGGTCACGAAGACCGGCGAGGTCATTGCCGCAGGCGGAGGCGAGTTGGTCTCTGAGTTCCTTGGTAAGTCCAAGGGCCTGCCGAGGCCGGCGCGTCCTGCTGCGAAGTGCTCGGCGCATGGCGATTTGCACGTCTTCATCGGCTGGGGTCGTGTCCCTTGGCGTGGTGTAGCTGGCGCTGCTGGTCGCCGTTAAGTTCGGCCCGGGCCTGCTTGATCAGTTTGCCACTGCCGGCAAGCTGACGAAGGGATCATTGCCCATCTGCGCGATGGTTTCCAGCGTCATGTATCTGGCGCGTTGGACGGCCCATTCGTCGTTCTGTTCCAGGAGCAAGGCTCCAGTGAGACGGACGATGGCTTCGTCATTTGGGAAGATGCCAACCACTTCGGTGCGTCGCTTGATCTCGCCATTTAGCCGCTCGATCGGGTTGGTGCTGTGTAACTTCGCCCGGTGTTCCTTCGGAAAGGTCATATAGGCAAGCACATCCTCTTCGGCATCGTCCATGATGGTGGCCAGTTTCGGCACCTTGGGACGGATCTGATCGGCGACGGCGCGCCATTGGCTACTGCCGGCATGGGCCAGCACGTTGCGCATGAAGTGCACCCGGCACCGCTGCCAGGTGGCGCTGAGCACCTTGGAGACGGCCGCCTTGATGCCTTCGTGGGCGTCGGAGATGACCAGCTTGACACCCCGCAATCCACGTCGGGTCAGCTTGCGCAGGAACTCGGTCCAGATTGGTTCTGCCTCGGAAGTGCCGATCTCCAGGCCAAGAACCTCGCGCCGGCCGTCGGTGTTGACGCCGATGGCAATGATGACGGCTACCGAGACGATATCTGTTCATCTCGCATGACATGGCAGTCATCGAGCGCATGTCGCACGACGTCGCCGTGTTGAATAGCGGCGAGATCGTCGAGCATGGATCGCGCCGCAGCGTGTTTGAGAGCCCCGAGCAGGACTATACCCGGCGTCTGATCGCTGCCGTACCGATCCCCGACCCAACCCAACAACGCCTCACCCTGGCGGGTTAACGGGCCGCACGCGGCAAGCGTGAATATTTACGCCGCATGGTTGATCGCGAACTCTCAATTCCTGCCGTATCGGGAGATAATGGTGATTTCCCCTAGGGTTGGGCTTACGGCGGCGCGATCAGATGCGACTTGATCGTATTCAGGAGGGCATACCTGCGCCTGGTTGCCGCATCGGCAGCCAGTCCGTTTTGGATTGACCTAGTCATCCTGCGCCAGCCCGGGCTAGGCGCCTTGAGAACCATTCGTCAATCAATCGCTCCGCAATAGTACCTTTGCGCTACTTGAGGGACCGACATTGTTTCCTCAGCATGCAGATCAGCCGTTGTACGCTTGAGGTGGATTCAGGCGTGAGTCGCGGCGGCTATGGTCGCACCGGCGTTGTGCTTTTTCATGGATGCCATCGGGAGCGAGGTCTATGAAGTGTCCCCCGATATTGCCGACAGAAGTGGAAAGACTGAAAGCTCTATCCGAGTATGGACTGGCGGATGAAAGACCGCTGCCCAGTTTGGACTCGGTGGTTCGGATTGCGGCACGCATGTTTGACATGCCCGTCGCCGCCGTAAACATGATCGGCAGCGATCATGTCTTCTTCGCCGCCAGCATTGGTGTCGGTGAGGTCGACATGAGCCGCGACGTGTCCTTTTGTGCACACGCCATAACGCAGGATGGCGTGATGGTTGTTCCTGACGCGACCATGGACGAGCGTTTCCACGACAATCCACTGGTGACCGGATCGGCCGGCCTTCGCTTTTATGCAGGTGTTCCGCTCCTTTCCGTCAACGGTCTGGCGCTGGGCGCGCTCTGCGTGATCGACAGCAAGCCACACGAGGATTTTTCTCAGGACGACAAGAACCGCTTGCTGGAACTGGCAAACATGGCAGCGGACAGGTTGGAGTTGCGACGCATCGAGGTTTCCGCCGAGCGAGCCGTCCGGTCGGATGTTTCACGAGATTTCGCACCCTACCAAGGTGATGCCAAGGAGCTCTACAGGCTTGCCAATTTCGACCTTCTCACCGGGCTTGCCAATCGTGGTCAATTCTTCCATCAAGTGGAAGACGCCCTTGCGCTCGCCCAGGCTGTCGCGGTGGTGATGATCGATCTCGACGGCTTCAAGGATATCAACGATACCCTTGGGCATGCGGTCGGCGACGGCATTCTGCGAGAGGTGGCCCGCCGGCTAACATGCTGCGCCGGTGACATGAAAACCGTGGCAAGGATTGGCGGTGACGAGTTCGCTATCCTGTTGACCGAGGTCACCGATGCCAAAAGGGCATTGGAGATCACCAACACGATGAATGACGACATCGCCAAGTCGATCTTCATCGACGGCGAAGAGATTCGTATCGCAGCCAGTTGCGGTGTCGCGCTCGCGCCCCTGCACACGAAAAATCCGGTCGAACTGCTCGGCGATGCCGATCTTGCCTTGTTCAGGGCCAAGACGACCGGACGCGGCCGGGCGCTCGTTTTCGAATCGTCTTTCCGCATGGAGGCTGCAGCACGACGCCTCTACGGCATGGAGATTCATCGGGCGGTCAAGGAGGGCGAGTTTCTGCTGGTTTATCAGCCGCAAATCCGCCTGATAGACGGCGTGCTTACCGGAGCGGAAGCTCTGATCCGCTGGCGACACCCCACACGCGGACTGTTGACGCCGGCGGCTTTTCTGCCCGCCCTTGAAAACGGCCCTCTGGCGGCAACCGTTGGATCGTGGGTCCTCGACCAAGCCTGCGCGCAAGCGGCTCTTTGGCGGCGCAACGGCATGGAAACGTTCCGCATGGGCGTCAATCTGTTCGATGCGCAGTTGCGGGTCGGTGACTTCGTCTCGGAAGTCATCGAAACCCTTGAAAAGCATGGGCTGCCTCCCAGCTCTCTCGAACTCGAGATCACCGAAACGATCGTGCTCGATCACGATGATCTTGTGTTGGAGAAATTACGCCAGCTCAGGAATCATGGGGTCGGAATTGCATTTGATGACTTCGGTACCGGCTTTGCTTCGCTCAGTTTGCTGAAGCGCTATCCGCTGACGCGCATCAAGATTGACCGCTCCTTTATCGACGGCATGCTGATATCGGAAAAAGACGCTTCGGTCGTTCGAGCCATTCTCGATATGGCGAGGGCCTTTGATCTGGAAACGATCGCCGAGGGTATAGAACGGGAGCCGGAGCGCGATAGCCTGCTGCATCAGGGCTGTACCGAAGGCCAAGGCTACCTGCTGGGTAAGCCAATGCTCGCATCCCACTTTGCCGAGACGTTCGATATCGTTCCGCCCCCCATGGTGATCACTGTGAACCCAGCGCTTGTCGGCTGCTGAAGAGTCAGTCTGGATGTCCCGTGCCGCAAGGGCGCGCGCTCGGGGATCTATCTCGACGACTTTGCCAGCAGGTCGCAGAAGACGCCTATTCACCGCCCGACAAGACTTAAACTGGCAGAAAAATGGGGAGCATGCCAGCCGGGCGAGCTACCGGTTGCTTATTCAGCCGGCTGTTTCGTATCAATGAGCGCTTTTGGAAAAATTCGACAAAGGCTGAGCACGCGCCGTGGGCCCGCAAAGAAATATCTCTGCCGAGAAAATCCATAAATATGAGTGAAATCAAATATTTATGGCGGAGAAGGAGGGATTCGAACCCTCGATAGGGTTGCCCCTATACACGCGTTCCAGGCGTGCGCCTTAAACCACTCGGCCACCTCTCCATATGGCCGGTGCCCCGGCTCATGGCCGCGCAATATAGCGATGTTCGGTGTGAGCGCAAGGGGGTGATGCGCCCTCGAGTGAAAGTCCATCGGAGGGGATTGGCCTCTTGCGCCAAGCCGTTGTTTAAGAGCAACCTTTTCGGAGAAAACATCCCCGGCCGTCAGTCGGAAGGGCGGTGGCCAGCGCTCCGGTGGGTGACTTTGGCGGCTAAGTCCAGTGGATGGTGAGACGGTGGGCGGTCGCTGGCGGAGCCCCGGAAATCAGCCGGCGGCGACCATCATCGAATCGTTCACGCCCATTGCCTGGAGGCCAGCGGGTTCTCGCTGTCGAGCGCCTGGCGCACGCTGTCGATGCGCCGCATCAGTTCGCCGGCAATACGCGTCTGCAGCGCATTGATCACGGTCTCGGTGACGGCGCGGCGGTCGGCCTTGCGGTCGATCAGCGCCGGGTCGCGCAACGGCCAGCGGAGTGTCGCGTATTCGGCGAGAGCGGCACAGTCGGGCTCGGTCCAGGTGACGGTGGCCAGATCGACGACGATATGTGGCCGAAGGCCGCCCGGCAGGGCGAAGATCGTCCACGACTTGGGTTCGAGGCCGTCAGTGGCAATGGCGCGCTGGCTGAGCGCCTGCTCGGCTTCCGGCAGCAAGCCCGCCGCCGGGCGGCTGCCCGCGCTGAAGGCGCGGATGCGCGTGTCGCCACGCTGATTGAGCAGCGCTTCGGCCATCAGGCTGGTCGCGCTGTTGGTTTCGCACAGAAACAGCACATCGACGGTCTGCATCCTGAACAAGTCCCTGACGCTCGGAGGTGTTACCAACGCCATCATTCCGTCTCTCTTCACCAACTCGGGGAAGCGCCGCGCACCTCTTGGCTCGCGAACGACCCGAAACTTCTCTGCGCCGCGTCGATGGATTCTCCATGACGTTTGCGAGACAGGCCGATGACGCGCCTCTCGCAAAACTCAAATGCATAAAGCGCGCCATCAACTCGAGTCTTTCGGATAAGTGACGTAGACAAAAGTCTAAGCCATTCATCTGGAAAGCAGAATCGATGCACCGCCAGTCGGTCGATGGCGAGGTATAGTCTCCGAAGGGTATCTTCAACCCCCCCGAAGGGCGAAGCGCGTCCGTTGCTTGGTTCGATTGGGCATCGTCGTCGGCGGCGTATCGCTGCTACCTCTGATGGCTTTCTGGGCAGTGAACAGCCGCAAATGCAATCAGGAGACCGGCGTATCCGCAGCGGAAGCCAGGGTTCCTGCCGTCGACGCGGCGGCGGCATTTTCCACGGGCGCATGCTCGGCGAGGGCGGCGAGAGCTTCGGCAAAGACGGCGGCGAACAGAAGGCTGACGAGGAATTTCCGGATGAACATAGTCTAGGCTTCCAGCGACACCGGACAATCCAGCGATGATGGCATTTAGGCCACCGGAAGCCGCCGGCATTGCGGAGGAAAGCGGTCGGAAGCGGGTCGCGGATAAGGTGTTATCGCGGCAACGACAAAAAGGCGGCCCCGGTTTGAGCGGGCCGCCGATTTAGCCCGCTCCTGGAAAAAGGCTCAGATCTGCCGCTCGACCAGCATCTTCTTGATCTCGGCGATGGCCTTCGCCGGGTTGAGGCCCTTCGGGCAGGTCTGGGTGCAGTTCATGATGGTGTGGCAGCGATAGAGGCGGAATGGATCCTCGAGATTGTCGAGCCGCTCGCCGGTTGCCTCATCGCGGCTGTCGATCAGCCAGCGGTAGGCCTGCAGCAGAACGGCCGGGCCGAGGTAGCGGTCGCCATTCCACCAGTAGCTCGGGCAGGAGGTGGAGCAGCAGGCGCAGAGGATGCACTCATAAAGGCCATCGAGCTTCTGCCGGTCGTCGTGGCCTTGCAGCCACTCGGTCTCCGGCGTCGGCGATGACGTGTGCAGCCAGGGCTCGATCGACTTGTGCTGGGCATAGAAATGGGTGAGGTCGGGCACGAGGTCCTTCACCACGTTCATGTGCGGCAGTGGATAGACCTTGATCGGGCCGTCGATCTCATCCATGCCCTTGGTGCAGGCGAGCGTGTTCATGCCGTCGATGTTCATGGCGCAGGAGCCGCAGATGCCCTCGCGGCAGGAGCGGCGGAGCGCCAACGTCGGATCGACCTTGTTCTTGATCCAGAGCAGCGCGTCGAGCACCATCGGCCCGCAGTCGTCGAGATCGACGAAGAAGGTGTCGAGCCGCGGATTGCGCCCGTCCTCCGGGTCCCAGCGGTAGA